>ENA-OPNW01000140-OPNW01000140.1-human-gut-metagenome-genome-assembly--contig:-NODE-140-length-51537-cov-6.820675_pt1 | contig 51537 bp, 48 predicted proteins | sample MGYA00241540_ERZ501777 | MGnify/ENA primary metagenome ERZ501777 (study PRJEB25962, sample SAMEA2042615) | human gut metagenome | biome: human gut; feature: human-associated habitat; material: faeces...
ATGCTGTTTTGGACAAAGGAAGAATATCAAAAGTTCTCCGAAGTAATGATGGATAGAATACTACTTCGAGCGAACCAATAGTCATAGTTCAGCACCTCCATTAAGGCAATACACTTTCAAGCACTTGCCAATCGTCACTACCGATGTCATCGGAATAGTGTTCCATACAGATGCACAGTTCGTCGGTGGTCGCATCATTTCGGACGATACCACCCTTTAAGCCGTGCTCGTCAAGATATGCTTTCAAAACCCCGAATTTCTTCGGTGTATAAAGGTCTATATCTTGACTATTGCCGCTACGGTCAAAGCCGCCCTTTGTTTCGACAATCCATATCTGACCGCCTACGGAAATAATGTAGTCGGGATAGAACAGTTTTTGTCTGTTGGAGTTATCCACATAGACGATAGAGAAATACTCGTTGCCTTTATCTCCATTCTTATACCACCATTCCACGCTATCGGAACGCTCACAGAATTTCTCAAATTTAACTTCCGGCGTTGAGCGTGGAGCGGCAGAAGAAAGGTAGTTTTGATAAACATTCTTTTTCATAATAAGTTGCGTTTTCGCTTCGCCGTTGTAGGTAAACATACAAGACTGCGGAATACGAAAATCGTAATACGATTTAGCCGGTACTTCAAGTGATAACTGTGCCAATTCGTAAGCCATAGCCTCACGAACTAAATGACGAAGGCGGTCAGCGTTGTTTATTACGAAAGCGTAAACCTCTCTCGGCTCTAATGCAAGAATTTTACGGCTATACTTGAAGTTTTTATCAAACAGTTTACGGATAATGGTATTCATATAGGAATACTCCATACCTATCTCCATACCGATTTTACCGATTTTGTGGTGGTAATCTCGTCCGTGTGTATGAGTGTTCAGTTTTTCTGTAACTGCAATCGTATTCATATCCTCCGTTGAAAAATCAAGTGTAGCAGTTTCACCCGAAATGGTATGCTTTACGATATTTTCGCTCATTTCGTATTCTGCGGCTTGTAAGCGGGTGCGGTTTTCCGCCTTATTCGTACCAATTCCGAGTTCTTTTTGAGCATAGGAAACAATGGCTTGTAATGCTTTTTGAGGATTGCGTGGAGAGGTAATCATCGTCCTTTGTTCGCCCGTCAGCGTAATATCCTTGTACTCATTTTTAAGGAAAAGGGTGCAGGCGTTCAATGCACCTTTATCAAGTGCCATTTTGACACCTGCGGTAAATTTGCCGTCAAAGGTATAAAGATAACAGCTGTCAAGCAAATCATTGCCATAATGCTTTGCCTCCGGCATACGGCGAATACGACCGATTGTCTGTATCTCAAAAGTTTCGTCCATATTATCACGGAGTTTTACAAGAATTTGCGCTCTTGGGCAGTCCCAGCCTGTGGCAACCGCCTGTTTGATAATAACCGCTGTTGTCGTTGAGTTTAATCTTTCAATATTCTCTAAATTCTCGTGCATTTTTGACAACCAAACGGCGAGCTGACCGTTTTCGTATGTCAATCCCTGCGTTTCAAGGTAGCGTTCAACACCGTCTTGTAAAGTCTCCGATTTGTTCGGTAATTGAATAACAATAAGCGGATTGATGTCTGCGTTTTGCTGTAAATAGGCTGCTCGAAGTTCACGCTGTTTTGCAAGTGCACTTTCGAGTAAAAATTCCGTTTGATTTTCCGTTTCTACCATCTGGGGAAAGTCTTGGTTAATCACAAGCATTTTCTTAATAAGTTCTGCCGCAATGACTTCTTCCTCAGGAATTTCAATTACTTCCGCTTTTGAAATTCCTTTCGGCGTTGCGGAACATCGGATAATTTTATCCGTGTGGAAATACTGAATTATCTCATCCGCTTTTACTGTATTATTTTGGTGGCTCTCGTCCACAATTATCACAAAGCGAATACCGTCATTGAGAGCGTGCTGAATATGTACTAAAAAGTTGGTGCGTTCACTATCTTTCAGTGCATTGTTGCCTTTCTTTGTCAGCTTTTCCCAGTTTATAAAACAACTGTCGTTTTCCTCAAAACCCGCCGTCATAACATCGGAGAGCAGTTTTGTCTGCGAAGCGTGGATATATTTATCCATTTTCGCCTTGCTCTGTTCTTCAAGATTACCTTTACCGGGCGTAAGCCATACAAAGACGGTTTTCGGGAAAGACTGTATGTATTGGTGCATAAAGTAGGTCAGAATAATGGTCTTTCCGCTGCCTGTAGGACTCTTGAGAATAATATCACGTGCAGGAGTTTCCATCGCTTCAAACAACTTTTTTACCGCATTTAACTGAAATTCTTTTAATTCCATTATCGTTTGCCTCCTTTTTTGTTAGAGGATTGCCTAATGCCCTTCGCTATTTCAGCTTTTGCTTCAGGCATTTTCATTATTTCACGCACCAAGCCTGTCATTAAATTTTGACTAAGGTTATTTTCGTTTTCTTTAGCAATTAATTCTAACTTGTGTTTGTGTTCAACTTCCATTTTTTCAAGTTCTTGTTGGTGCTGCTTTCCAAGTGAATCAATATCGATCTTATGCTGTTCCATCAGCTTTTCTAAGTCGTGCTTGTTTTGTTCCTTTACAACCTTAATTTGAGCAGTTGCGTTTTTATAGGCTACTAAATATGTAATTGCTCCGGTAATAATTGCCGGAATACATGAAATTAACAATGTTTTTATAAAATCCATATTTAATCCTCCTGTAAGTCACGATAATAATAATCGGGGATAATGCTGATTTCAATATCGTGTGCTTGCAACTTTTTCTCTTGCTCTTCTGTTGGTAAAACGTCGTGCCCCATATACAGCTTGCGGCATTTTACAAAAGAGTCGGTATTTGCAATAAATTCGTCAAGTTCTTCTTCGGTCAGAACAATGCCAATTTCAGCGTTATCCGTAAAGTTTACACCGTTTTCAAGTTCAACAAGTTCACGGATATGCTTTAACAACTCGTCCGCATATTCGTAATACATACGGTCTGAAATCGGAATATAATCCACCTTGTAGTATTTCAGACTTGCTGAATAATTTTCCTTATCAATCACACGTTTTACACGCTCGTATGTAACATCACGGCAAATGTTGTTTTCGTTGTTGGTGCAGAGGATAAATTTGCGGTTGCCACCTTTCTCTGCATTATATTTCAAAACAGCGTGTCCAGTTGTACCACTTCCTGCGAAAAAGTCTAACACGGTAAACTCTTTTTCAAACGGAACAATATCTAACACCTTACATATAAGGTTGGATGGTTTCGGAAACTTGAATACATTTCCGTTACCAAATATTGCTTCTATTTCTTTTGTGCCGTGTTGCGTGTATATGCCGTCAATTATTGAGAACTGTTTTGTCTTACGTTGATTTCCACTTTCATCATTCAAATATTGTTTGATGAATACGTTCCACTCACCTCGCTTTGTTTTTGAAAAGCCAATGATATGTTGACTTATACCTTCTTTAACGTGTTCTTTAGACCAAATCCATTGATGTTTCGGATAGACCAATGTACCGTCGGGAGCCGTTATTGGGAATCTCAAATTTTCACGGTCATCCATACTTTTTCCTGCTTCTAAAGGTTGAGTACGGAACGAACCATATTCATCACTTTGTTTGAAATATTTTTTTGCGTACTCATCATCTGACGGCACAAACAATGAAGGCAGTAATGATTTATCTTTACAATACATCAAGAGATATTCGTGGCAAACGACTATATGTTTTTCTTTTGCACCCTGGTATCTCTTTTTCCAGACAAGCGTTGCTACACGGTTATCTTCACCAAATATTTCATCGCAAAGCATTTTCATTGCGGAAAACTCATTATCATCGACTGAAATGAAAATAATACCCTCTTTCGACAAAAGTTTTCTCGCAAGATTGAAGCGTTTATTTATAAATGATACCCATTTACTATGTCTAAAAGCATCTTCTTGTTCTACAAAAGTGTCATCGTATCTAAAATCTTTTTTCCCCGTGTTGTATGGTGGATCTATGTAAATAAGGTCAATTTTACCTTTATGCGTCTTTTCAAGCAACTTGAGTGAAGCAAGGTTATCCCCCTCAATAAGGAAGTTCATTTGACCGCCATTATCAATGAATAGGTCTTTCTCTTCGGTCAGTACTGGTGTATGGGTATCAAGCACTTCGTCAATTTCCTCACGGTGTTCCTCAAAAACAAGTCCGTATTTCTTACCGTTTACATCCTTTTCCAAATCGGAAAGATAGGAGAGCAGGTTGCCCGTGTTTTCATCCTGCGGTGCAGCAGAAATAAAAGTGCGGATTTCTTTTATTTTGGCAAGTAAATCTTCTCGCTTTTGCTTTGATATGTTAGTGCTCATTTTATTCCTCCGTATTTTTCTGCTCTTTTGGTATAATATTAGCCATTGAATTTAACAAAGTATTATATGCCTGCTGAGATGCTGCTTGCTCTTGCCATTTTTCAACCATACCCTGGGGAATATATGGATTTTGTATTGTTTCCCAGGTGATTTCTTTTTTATACCCGATATTATTAGCAATTTCTTCCAAAAGTTTATACATCAGATTTTTTCTTTTATTTGCCATTAAATCTGATTGCTCTGTTGAAGAATATGCTTCATAAAGTTCTTTCCAGGCAGCACGTACAGCTTTATCTTTTGCGAAAACGACATCAATAAGATTAAGAGCGTGAACGCTATCAACTGTCCAGCCATATATTCGTGAAGTCATAAGCACCTTGAAGATATGCATTTTGTCTTTTCTTATTTCTGCTCTATTTTGTAAATGTTGTCCAACTATAACAGCAACTACAGGAATTATAAATATAGCTATTAAATTCAAAATATCTTTAAGCTCCATTTTTTGTTCTCCTATCACATCCACCTGCCATCAGAGGCAGTCCATTTTTCTTCAAATTCTTTATTTTCAACCGTCGCCATAAACGGCTCTACCAAAAACTCTTTTATTGTTTTAAGCACTGTGTTAAAATCATCGGTTTTAATATCTATCTTTCTGCAAAATGCTTTCCATTTCTTTTGCATTGCATCATTTTCGGCAAAAGCCATAACCTGCTCAAATTGTTCTATCATAAAGGCGTGTCCACGATTTTCAAAAGTCTTTTTAAGTGCTTTTGTCAGCGTTGCACCGTCAAAATCAAACTTATTGGCAAGATAATAAATATCATAATAATCTTTCATTCGGCTTGAAAATTCCATTAAATCAAGAATTGCATCAAGCTTTTCGGCAATTGTCGTTTCCAGCGAATATGTATTTACCGTCGGAGAAGCAAAATCGTCAAGCTGTGTAGGAATTTTTCGCTTTTCTTGCTTTGGGACAATTACATCGCCAACGCCGAAATCAATGCTGAAAGGCGTTCTCGTATTCTTGATGTGTGCAACAAGCGATGCACCGATACCGGCGTATTTCTTTGCAACAGCAATGGGAGCAACATCTGTTATCTCAAATGTGACAAATTCATTTTCAGTAGGTGCTGCGATAATTTCTTCAAGCACAACTCGCAGTTGTTCAGGAGTGTTCGGCATTTGTCGAAGCAAAAAATCAACATCGACTGTAACTCTGCTATCAAATTCGGTAAGCGAATAGATAAACAATCCGCCTTTGAGGACAAAATTTTCTGCGTATTTTGACTTTTCAAGTCTGCGCAAAAATTCTTCCTGACAAAAGAGTTGTAAGCAAAGTTGATAACTTCTGCCGGTTTCTTTGGCTTTATTTTTCAGCCTTGTAAGCACAGATGCGGCAATATCAGCCATTGAGCAGCACCTCCATCAGTTCGGTAACTTTTTTATACACACGCAATTTTTGGGAATAAGCAGAAAGATTATTCAGATTCTTTTTGTCGTCTTTTACATAAGCGTTAATAGCCTTGTTGAAAATTTCGTTATCTAATCTTGAACGATATTTGAAACAATCACATATTGTTCGCTCACGGTCATATACAGGCAGCTCAACCCCGTTGAAGTTATCAGTGATTTTCCCAAGTTCGTACAACTCAGGTTGCATATAATAAGGTTGAATAGCAAGCGAATCAACTTTTAGCTTTGTTCTTGACATTGAACGAGGCACAGCTATTGACCATTTTCGTGGTGCAAAGTCGCTGTAACCATAGTGAAACAATGCAGATTCGACACAAACTATTCCTTTTGGGATGAGTGTTGCAAGCAATTGCTCTTCTGAAGAAACCCCTTGTTCGGCAAGCTGATAGTATCCGTGTCGTACACGATTAAGAAAGCCTGCGTTACACAGGTTTACGACATCAACAGCTCTGATTCCGGCAGCAACAAAGTCGGCAGATTTTGCAATGCCATTATTGTCTACAACCACTTCTTTTGCTTGCTCTTGAAGATTCACTCATTCACCCTCTTCCTTAAATAAAATTCACGCACAGCGAATACGTAATTGTGTGCTGATTTTATTATACCTGAGACAACTAAAAAAATCAATTAATTTTACGCACATTTTTTGAAATGTGTGCGTAAAATTAAAATACATCTTGCAAAACAAAAAGAAATCAAGTATAATATAAATGTAAAATCAATCCGGTTGCAATTATTCTCTTCTTGCAACCATCGGTTTTATCACACCTGATAAGAAAATGATAAATTCTCGTCGTACAGGCAGTATAATATGGATTATCAAAATACCACGAAGACTACACAATACATTTTATAAACAAAATGTGTTAAGTTTAGCCTTTCGGCAACGAGTGGGAATAGTTCCCTTTGGTTTAGATGTGCCGAAAAGCCCAGTATTTATGCGGGTTTCGGGACTCGGCACTTTTTGAGTAACCGTTTTTGCAACAGATGAAATAGTCCCCCTTGGTTTACAACTAAACCTAAAAATCGCATAATTTTTAAGGCTTCTGCCCTGTTAGGGGCGGAAGCCTTTTACATATTCGATAAAAATTCCGTTTTGACATACCGTCAAGGCGGAGAAAAATATATTAAATGAGAGAAATTTTCTTAGCATAAGCATGAAGAAATCATAGAACAACTTGCCTTATATATTTCTTAGTAACATATAAGTTCTCGCTTTTCTAAGTAAAAACACAATATTTCGAAGCGGCATAGCTTGCTGTTATCATAGCTGTAGGTCGAGTGTTATCAGTCTCGATAACAAACCGATAACACTGCCGGTATAATCATGATAATTCGGATATCTCAAATAATCAAAAACGCCGCGAACAGTACGCTCTTTCTATGTAAAAGCTTTTTTGCTGCTTGCCGTCCGTTTATTCGGCCGACGCAAACTCCTTAAAATGATTATATAACTGATTGACATTGAGGCTTGCTATATCGACAAGCGAGTATTGCCGTTGCAAATATTTGACGAACTCGCAGCCCAGATAATAGCCCACGTCGCTGTGATTTTTGTAGCTGCACCAATCCCCGAAGAAATCCTGCGTGCTGATATTTTTGTCGACGCGTCGGAGATATTCACGCTTTATTTCGGCTTCGTTTTCCTTGCACCAATCGAGCCAGCCGTTTTGATTTTGATGATAGTATCTGTCATCTTGGCATAGAATATGCTCGCAGACCATGGCAAGTCCCTCTTGATAGAGCTGAACCAGTGAATTTTCGCCCTCTGACCGAGCCTCGGGATAGAGATTTCCGTAGGTTTTATGCCATATGTGGCCTATTTCATGAAAAATCAGAGTCTGCATGGCGGATTCATCCTGCCAATTCAACTCGATAATTTTTTCTATTCCGAGCAAAACCGCGTCTCTGCCGTCAAGCGATGTCGCCCAGCCCGCGCCGTTGCACAGCCCCAAATAGAGAATAATATCCGTCTCGACGCCGTTTTCAAAAAGCCGTCCGATATTTTCCGCAAGCTTGTCGGTCACGGCGACAAAGGAGTCGTTTGCCGCAATCGCCGCGTCCCTGTTGAGCAGCACGTTATTGACTACGGGCAGCACGTCGTTATTGAAATCATATTCCCTCGAATTCCGTTCGCATTTTTCGCCAAGCTCCGGCGAAATCGCGCGGGCGTATACTCTCCATGCATCCAAATCAAAGGCGCTGTTCTTAAAGCAGCCGGGTATTTTATCAAAAGTATTTATTATTCTCATAGCTCTGTTCCTGCGATTCTCTCAAATTATTTTACCTGCTTTGACATATGCATTTCGCCGTCGCACTCGAAGCCGATGGCGGAGTAGAGCTTTTGCGCGGCAGTGTTATCGCTGCCCGTCAGCAGCTCAAAGCTGTGGAGCGGGTATATTTTCTTGCAGTATTCCTGCGCGAAGGTCAACATTTCCCGCGCGATGCCCCGCCCGCGATACTCGGGACGGACATAGACCTCCGTTATCTCGGGCATAAAATCTTCGTAGCAGAGCGACTTCTTCAGCTGAACGCAGACGAAGCCGGCGAGCCGTCTGCCGTCGCCGTCCGCAACGATGACAACCTCGCGCCTGTTTGTAAGAAGCGAGGCGCGAATGCTTTCTTCCGTAGTCTTGCCCTTGCCATTGAACTCTGCATTGAGGCGCTCAAGCTCCGCCGCGTCGCCGACCGATGCCAATCTTATCATCTTATGATCTCTCCCCAGAGTTTTGTGTCCGCATTATAGCATATTTTTTCCAAAATGTAAATGCTCGGAGGGGGTGAAAGGCTACTGATGGGCTGTGAGTATTAGGCGGATAGGAATTTGCAGATATAAGTATCGGCAACGGTCAATCACCGTAATATTGGAAATCATCACAACCTTGCTGAAGCTGATGTTATCCGCCCGCGAAGTTCGCACAATTTTATTGATGTGAAACTTGTAGGGTACGGCGACTTGACGCACCGATGCCACGATAGCGGCACAGAATTTCCGCCAAGTTTATTTTATATACCGCCTGATTTTGAAGTCTACATATCTGCAAACAACGGAAAGATTGTTTTTCCCCACAAAATCAAAATCCCGCCCACGGAAAAAACGCAGGCAGGATTTTTTTGCTTTGAATACGGGCTTATATTATTCTCTTCTTCCAATTTTCACCGTCGCGCTCATAGAAAAATTCGGTCAGCGACGGGTTTTCCATGACATGAACCATGTCGATGAAATCCTGCGAGAGCTTATACTGCGTCAGCTCGTCGCGCTCGATCCAGAATACTCTGCCCTCGGCGGAATTTTTGAGCTCGCCGCTGAAGCGGTCGGCGCGGAAAAACAGCACTATGTAGCGCGTGCCGTCGTCGCGGATAAAATCGTTGATTCCGCATACCGTCGGGCGGAAGATATCAAGTCCCGTCTCCTCTTTAATCTCGCGGCGCACGGCGTCGGTGAACGCCTCGCCCGGCTCAACATGGCCGCCGGGGAAGGTTACGCCCGGCCAGTCCTTGTTCACTCTGTCCTGCACGAGTATCTTCGTGCCGTCGCAGATCATGCACATCACGGTAAGCTCAGTCTTTTCAATGTTTCCCATTGCTGTCATTTCTTCCTTTCGTCTTCTACAAAACTGTTTTCAACCGTCATAACGGCGTAGTAATTCTCGCCGATCTCGGTCGATATTTTGTCGCTTATCAGCTCTTTTATCTGCCCTTTCGTGAACGGATATTTGTGCGGCACGACGAGGTCGAAAATGAGGTTGGTGTGCGTAGGACCTTCCACCATTCTGAAGTCGTGCATCGTGAATCTCGGGTCAACTTCCTTTATCAGCTCGCCGACCTTTTCGCGCAGGGCGTTTATATGCTCATCATCAACGACTATCGGATCCATATGCAGGACAATATTGATGGCGAATTTCTTCTTTATGTCGCGCTCGATGCGGTCTATGGTGTCGTGGCACGCCATTATATCGCAGTCGGACGGCACTTCGACATGGGCGGAGGCGAACATTCTGCCCGGTCCGTAGTCATGAACCATGAGGTCGTGGACGCCGATAACGCCCTCGTATGAGAGAATGTCGCTCTCGATTTCCTGCACCGTCTCCGGCGAAGCGGGCGCGCCGAGCAGTTCGTTCATCGTGTCCTTGAATATGCCTATTCCGGTCGCGATGATAAACAGGGCTACTACTATTCCCATGTATCCGTCGAGCGGCACAGAGGTAAATTTCGAAAGAATAAGGGCGATCATGGACACGGTTGTCGCCGCGGTGTCGCTGACGCTGTCCATAACGACCGCTCCGACGGCGGTCGAGTTTATCCTTTTGCCGATATTTCTGTTAAAAACCGCCATCCATATTTTGACTCCGATCGAGGCGAGGAGCACTATGAGTGCAGTCATGCTGAACTGGAGAGGCTCCGGGTGAAGAATTTTGTCTACCGACGAGCGGATCAGCTCGCCGCCCATGAGCAGTATGATAAACGAGACTATCAGCGCGCAGACATATTCTATTCTGCCGTGACCGAACGGGTGCTCATCGTCGGCGGGCTTATTTGCCAGACGGAAGCTGACGAGCGTGACGGCGGACGAGCCAGCGTCCGAGAGGTTGTTCGCGGCGTCTGCGGTTATTGCGATACTGCCCGTTACCGAGCCGACAATGAACTTTGCGGCGGTCAGCAGAATGTTGCACAGTATGCCGACGATGCCGCTGAGTGTGCCGTAGCGCGAGCGCACGGCAGGGTCGTCGGTTTTTTCGCTGTCCTTGATAAAGAGTTTTATCAGAAGCTTTGTCATGATAACCTCCGGGGTAATATGCAGGTATGCGGATACAGGCGCCGAAATGATTTCGTGCCGCTCACGCGGCAGCGGTGCGTCGAGTCGCCGCACCCTGCAATCGCTCGATTACAGCCTTACGCCGCTTGTATGCAGGAAAAACTCCGCATTTTAATATTCCGCAGGAACGCCGGGCCCCTGCGGAATGATTTTTTGATTCTGTTTTTTTACATTCTCTCCGGTACGCTTATCTTGAGTAGGGTCAGGATGTTCTTGAGAACTTCCTTGACGCACAGGCACAGATATATTCTCGCCGCACTCAAGTTCTTGTCGTCACAGTTGACGCGGCAGGCGTTGTAGAACTTGTGGAAGAGGGTAGCGAGGTCGATGCAGTAGCGTGTGATGCGCGCGGGATCATAGTTTTTGGCGGAGAGAGCGATCTCGTCGGTGAGCGACGCTAAGTGCCTGATTATCTCGCGCTCCTCGGGTGCGGTGAGCAGGTCAAGCTGCTCGGGCGTGCACTCGGGGATGTCACAGCCCTGCTCCTTGAGCTTTCTCAGGATGCTGCAAATTCTCGCGTGGGCGTACTGGCAGTAGTAAACGGGGTTCTGCGAGTTCTCGGCTATTGCGAGATCGAGGTCGAACTCCATCTGCGTTGCGGGCTCGCGGAGATTGAAGAAGAAACGCACCGCGTCTGTCGGTATCTCTTCGAGCAGGTCGACAAGGGTTATCGCCTTGCCGGTACGCTTGGACATACGCACAACTTCGCCGTTTCTCGTCAGGCGCACGAGCTGCATGAGAACTATGTCGAGCCTGTCGCCGTCAAGCCCTATCGCGTCGAGTGCGCCCTTCATTCTCGCGACATGGCCGTGGTGGTCTGCACCCCAGACATCTATCGCCCTGTCGAACTTTCTGACGGCGAGCTTGTTGCGGTGATATGCGATATCCGCTGCGAAATAGGTCGGGTTGCCGTTCTGGCGGATAAGAACATCGTCCTTGAGACCGAGCTTGTCGATCTCCTCCTGCGTCTTGCCCTGGGCGAGCAGGCGCTTTGTCTGAACCTCGATGTTCTTGTACCACAGCGCGCCGTCAAGCTCGTAGGTGAGTCCCTTTTCTTTGAGCAGCTCTATTGTGTCGCGAAGCTCCGTGCCGTTGTGCAGGGTGCTCTCCTTGAACCATGTGTCGTATTCTATTCTGTATTTTGAAAGTATCTCGTGCATCGAGTCGATGTTCTTCGGCAGCGCGAAATCGACGAGCGCCTTGCGGCGGACTTCCTCGCTCTCGGAGATATATTTGTCGCCGTAGACATCGGCAAATTCCCTGGCGCGCACGGCTATGTCCTCTCCGTGGTAGCTGTCCTCGGGCAGCTCGGGCGCGTCGGCGCCTTTGTATATCTGCTGATAGCGGATATCGAGCGAGAGGGCGAATTTATCGATCTGATTGCCGGCGTCGTTGATATAGAATTCGCGGCTGACATTGTAGCCTGCAAAGTCCATGACCGCCGCGAGGCAGTCGCCAAGAGCGCCGCCGCGGGCGTTGCCCATGTGCATCGGACCCGTCGGATTGGCGGAGACGAACTCAATATTTACCTTTTCGCCCTTGCCGAAGTCGGAGCGGCCGTAGTCGCTGCCCTTTTTGCGGATATCCATGAGAATCTCCGAATAGAAGCGGTCGGCGAGACGGAAGTTTATGAATCCGGGACCTGCCGCCTCGCAGGATGAGAATGCGGTGCCCTCGAGGTCAATGTTCTTTGTTATAGCCGCGGCTATCATAGCGGGCGCGCGTCTGAAAGCTCTCGCCCACGCCATGGCGGCGTTCGTGGAGTAGTCGCCGTTCTTTCTGTCCGCCGGGATTTCGACCTTGAAATCCGTGAGCTCGGCTTCGGGCAGTTCACCTGCCGCCATCGCCTTTTTCGCGGCGTCCCTGACAAGCTCGCAGAGCTTATCCTCGACCTGTTTTACAAGCACTGACATAAAATTTATCCATCCTTTCGTGTAACCGCAGTTTCTGCGGGCAAACCGTCTTTTTTACTGTCCGCTGACCGTTATCTTCAGCTCGTTCGACGCGGCGAGATCCGCGTTGACATCGATAGTGTAGTTGAGCAGCAGCTCGCCGCCCTCCTCCGTCACGGACGACTCGACCTTTTTGGCGAATATGCCGAGGAGCATATCGCCGAACGGTGTCGCGTAGTGGCAGACATGGCGCCTGCCGCGCTCCATGACCATCTGTGTAGTATATGCGCCGTTTCTCGTCATTGTGACGAGTCCGCCGTCCTCTATGAGCAGGGTGGTCACGCAGCCCTCCATCTCGGCGGCAGGCTCTTCATATGAGAGCTCGTAGCCGTTTTCGAGCAGGCGCAGAACGCCCTGCGTGCTCGTCTGCGACGAGTAGCTGTCGTCATGCCCGGAGTGGCTGTCCTCAATGTTTATAAACACCTTTTTTTCCATCGGAAAAGTCCTTTTCTTTCTTGCTCTGAGGCTATGAAAAACCTCGTTCTTTTGATTTTTTATAATACCACAGTTATACGCCTTTCGTCAACCCGTTTTATTTGAAAACGGGTGCATTATTTTTCTGTTAGAGCATTGCAAACGCGCCGATATTATGATATATTATATTAGTATATATAATATATACTCTGTGCAGAGTATTTTTTAAGGAGAACAGTTATGATCGATATCCGTATAGCGATGAACGACATCTACAAGAACCTCGAGCCGACCCTCACCAAGTGCGGCTTCAGAATCACCACTCCCGCAGATATCTCCGACGGTATCCCCGTCTCCGTCACGAGCGGACGCGCCGTTATGGATTTTTCCGGCGACAACAAGGCTCTGCGTATCGAGCACTACGACAACAAGATAGCCCTGCTCTGGGCGCAGAAAGAGGGCGCGAACGAGACCGACTTCGCGAAGATAGCTCATTCTCTGCTCGACATTGAGACCGCCGACGACAAGGACATCAAGTTTATCTCGGACGAGTATGCCGAGCTTATCGAAGAGAGCTTCGGCAAGAACGGCACAGTCGATAAAAAGAAAGTGAAGCTCCCCACCCCCGTGTCTAAGGCTGCGGCGAAGAGCGGCGAGGCGTGCTATGACGCGAACACATTCGCAAACCGTCTGAGCGTTATCTATCCCGAGCTGCGCGACGAATACAGAAAGAATATTGAGACCTACGGCGAGTTCCTGCCCGAGGATTTCTTCAAGAATCACGCTGCTCCTGTGGTTATCAAGGTCATAAAAGAGAACGACCCGCAGAAGATGAGAAAGCTCTTCAATCTCCTCAACGAGATTTATGACGACGGCACGAACGAGATTCAGAGCATCATAGCCGTCACCGTCCTCGGCGAGCTCAACAACGATCAGGATCTGCTCGCAAACTGCGTCGACTACATGAGCGCGGACATGATCTCTCCCGTTGTCCAGGTCAACAAGTATCTCGCAAAGTCCAAGAGCGCGAGAATGAGACTCAAAAATCCGCCGAAGTACAAGCCCAAGAAGAAAAAGAAGAAAAAGAACATGTTCTCCACCCTGACGAATCAGTAAATTCGTTTTTATAGCTTTGGAGAAGGAGGATGAAAGCTTTGGATAACAATGAGAACAACGAGATCCTTGAAGAGAACGCCGAGAATCAGGACGAGCTCGTGCTCGACGAAGACATTGAGCTCGACAAGGATATGAATACAAAGGTCACCGAGGAATACGACGCGAGCCAGATTCAGGTTCTTGAGGGGCTTGAGGCGGTCCGCAAGCGCCCCGGTATGTATATCGGCTCGACGGGTCCGCGCGGTCTGCACCACCTTGTGTATGAGATAGTCGACAACTCCATAGATGAAGCTCTCGCGGGCTTCTGCACGAATATCGATGTTGAGATACTCCCGGGCAATGTTATCAGCGTCAAGGATAACGGACGCGGTATCCCCGTGGGCATGAACGAAAAGATGGGCATCTCCACCGTGACGGTCGTCCTGACCGTCCTGCACGCCGGCGGTTCGGCGGCGGGGGCTATAAGGTCTCCGGCGGCCTGCACGGCGTCGGCGCGTCCGTCGTCAACGCCCTGTCCGAGTGGCTCGAAGTTGAAGTTGCGCAGACCGGCCATGTCTATCAGCAGCGCTTCTCGAACGGCGGTCACCCCGACTATGACCTCAAGGAGATAGGCACATCGTCGGCGACCGGCACGACTATACGCTTCAAGCCCGATCCCGAGATTTTCCGCGAGACCACGGTCTATGATTTCGAGACCCTCGAAAGACACCTGCGCGAGTCCGCGTTCCTCAATGCGGGACTGTGCATAACCCTTGCGGACAGGCGCGACCCCGATAATATCATCGAGCGCACCTACTGCTACGAAGGCGGACTTTCGAGCTTCGTCGAATATCTGACCACAAGCCGCGGTCAGACTCCCCTGCATGAAAAGCCGATCCACTTCTCCGCCATGCACGGCGACAGAAGCGCGGAGATCGCCATGCAGTATACAGACAGCTACAACGAGACAATGCTCTCGTTTGCGAACAACGTCCACACCGTTGACGGCGGTACTCACGAGACCGGCTTCAAGACCGCTCTGACCCGCGTTTTCAACGACTACGGACGCAAATATTCCATTCTCAAAGACGGCGACAAGAAGCTCTCGGGTGACGATGTCCGCGAGGGACTGACTGCCGTTATCAGCGTCAAACTCACCGAGGCGCAGTTCGAGGGACAGACAAAGGGCAAGCTCGGCAACACCGATATAACCCAACTCGTCTCTACAACGGTCTATGAGAAGCTGATGACCTATTTTGAAGAGAATCCCGCAGTCGCAAAGGCGATATTCTCGAAGGCTCTCGACGCTTCGCGCGCAAGAGAAGCTGCGAGAAAGGCGCGCGAACTGGCTCGCCGCAAATCTGTTCTCGATTCAAACTCCCTGCCCGGCAAGCTTGCCGACTGCACCGAGCGCGACGCCGAGCGCACAGAGCTCTACATCGTCGAGGGAGATTCTGCAGGCGGCTCCGCAAAAGAGGGACGCGACAGACGCTTCCAGGCGATTCTTCCCCTTTGGGGCAAGATGCTCAACGTCGAAAAGGCGAGACTCGACAGAGTTATCGGCAACGAGAAGCTCATGCCCATAGTCATAGCCCTCGGCACCGGAATCGGCGACGAGTTTGATATAACAAAGCTTCGCTACAACAAGATAGTCATTATGGCGGATGCCGATGTCGACGGCGCGCATATCAGAACGCTGCTTTTGACCTTCTTCTTCCGCTATATGCGCCCGCTTATCGAACAGGGTCATGTCTATCTCGCTCAGCCCCCGCTGTTCAAAGTCAGCAAGGGCAAGAAGATAAGATACGCTTTCTCCGACGAGGAGCGCGACCAGTTCATGGCGGAGTTCGGCGGTTCGGGCAGCTGCGATATCCAGAGATACAAAGGTCTCGGCGAGATGGATGCCGAGCAGCTCTGGGAGACGACAATGGACCCCGACTTCCGCACGATGCTGCGCGTCAATGTAGAGGACGCGATGCTCGCGGACGAGACCTTCTCCATTCTTATGGGCGACAAGGTCGAGCCGCGCCGCGAGTTCATCGAAACCAATGCAAAATACGTCCAGAACCTGGATATATAACGGAAAGGAGTAGATCTCTGTGAGCTTTGACGAAGCATATAACGAACAAAAAATAATCAATGTCGAGATCAATAGAGAAGTGCGTAAATCCTTTCTGGATTACTCCATGTCGGTCATCACCTCGCGTGCTCTGCCCGATGTGCGTGACGGCCTGAAGCCCGTCCACAGACGCATACTTTACACCATGTACGAAAACGGCCTCTATCCCGACAAGCCGTACCGCAAATGCGCGGACACGGTCGGTTCGGTGCTCGGCCGCTACCATCCTCACGGCGACGCCTCCGTCTATGACGCCATGGTGCGTTTGGCGCAGGACTTCTCCATGAGATATACGCTCGTTGACGGCCACGGCAACTTCGGTTCCGTCGACGGCGACCCGCCCGCCGCCTACCGTTACACCGAGTCAAAGCTCAAAAAGCTCTCTCTCGAAATGCTGACGGATATCGACAAGGACACGGTCGATTTTATCCCGAACTACGACGACCGACTCAAGGAGCCCACGGTGCTCCCGTCGAGATATCCGAACCTGCTTGTCAACGGCTCCGTCGGTATAGCGGTCGGTATGGCGACAAATATCCCTCCGCACAATCTGCGCGAGGTCGTAGCCGCCATGAACTGCTTGATAGATAACCCCGATGCGACGCTCGAGGAGCTCATGACTCATCTGCCAGGCCCCGATTTCCCGACCCGCGGAATAATCATGGGCAGAGCGGGCATACGCGCCGCCTACGGCACAGGCCGCGGCAAAATTATAGTCCGCGCCCGCGCCGAGATAGTCGAGACAAAGGGCGACCGCCACAAGATAGTTGTCACCGAGATACCCTACGGCGTCAACAAGGCGAAGCTCATAGAGAGCATGGCGGATCTCGTCAAGGATAAGCGCATCGAGGGTATATCCGATATCCACGACTATTCCTCGCGCTCCGGTATGCACATCGACATCACCTTGAAGCGCGACGCGAATCCGCAGGTAGTTTTGAATCAGCTCTATACCTACACTCAGCTCCAGTCTACCTTCGGCGTGATTATGCTCGCCCTCGTAAACGGCGAGCCGAAGATACTCACCCTTAAGCAGATTCTCCAGCAGTATATCGACTACCAGTGCGAGATAGTCACCCGCCGCACAAGGTACGATCTGAAAAAAGCTCAGGAGCGCGCCCATATTCTTGAGGGCTTGCTCACGGCGCTTGATTTCATCGACGAGGTCATAGCTATCCTGCGCGCATCGAACAGCGTCCCCGAGGGACGCGAAGCGCTCATGAACCGCTTCGGTCTCGATGAGATTCAGGCGCAGGCGATAGTCCAGATGAGACTCGGACAGCTGACCGGACTCGAGCGCATAAAGGTCGAGGACGAGATGGCTCAGCTCAAGGCGAAGATAGCTGACTTTATAGATATTCTCTCGAACGAATCGAGAATACTTACTATAGTCCGCGAGGAGACCGGCGCCATCGCCGAGAAGTTCGGCGACGACCGCCGCACGGTCATTGAAAATGTCAGCGGCGAGGTCGATATCGAGGATCTTATCCCCGAGGAGACCTGCGTGTTCACCATGACGAACCTCGGCTATATCAAGCGTATCCCCGCCGACGCATACACGATCCAACACCGCGGCGGCAGAGGCGTCAAGGGCATGACAAGGCGCGAGGAGGATGTGGCAAAGACCATGTTTACCTGCTCGACCCACGATTATGTCATGTTCTTCACCACCCGCGGCAGGACTTACCGTCTCAAGGGCTACGAAGTGCCCGAGGGCTCGAGAAACAGCAAGGGCATGAATATAGTCAACCTTCTGCCCCTCGAAGCGGGCGAGAAGGTGTCGGCGATGATAAGAGTGCCCGAATATGACCCCGATGCGTTCCTGTGCATGGTCACGCGCAAGGGCATCATCAAGCGCACGAGCCTCGACGCTTACCGCAACGTCCGCAAGAACGGCGTTATCGCGATAAATCTCGACGATGACGACGAGCTCGCATGGGTGCGCCTGACCTCCGGCAACGACGATCTGCTCATAGCCACGCGCAAGGGCATGGGCATCCGCTTCAATGAAAACGACGCGAGACCGCTCGGCAGAACGGCGCGCGGCGTCAAGGCGATTGAGCTGCGCGAGGGCGACGAGGTTGTCGGCATGGAAGTGCTCGACGATGCAAAGGCTGTCCTCACCGTCAGCACCACCGGCTACGGCAGACGCAGCGAACCTTCGGATTACAGACTCCAGTCGAGAGGCGGCAAGGGTACGATAAACTACCGCACCGAGACCTACGGCGACGTTGCCGCAATAGCGGTCGTTGACGAGAGCGAGGATGTTATCTTCATCTCGTCCGACGGCATTATAATCCGCATCCCCGTCTCACAGATAAGCACATTTGCAAGACCCTCCAAGGGCGTCAGAGTCATGCGTGTGTCCGAGGGCGAGCAGTTGGTTACCGTCGCCTGCACTCCGAGCGAGGAAGATCAGGAAAAGCCGGAAGAAGCCGCGGCTGAGGAAGTGTCACCTGCCGAAGACAGCGAAAATTCCGAAACAGAGGAATAATCGGTCGGGTTTTTATTAAAATTTTGTAAGAAGTTACAAATAACTCTTGTCATAACCCGGTTTCTCTGATATGATATTAACATGACCAGCGAAGTCAACAATTCGGAAAAGGGGGATACACAATGAACATCGCTCTCATGGCTCACGACTCAAAAAAAGAACTTATGACCCAGTTCTGTATAGCTTATTGCGGTATCCTGAGCCGCCATTCCCTGTGCGCGACCGGCACTACGGGCAAGCTCGTAGCCGAGGCAACGGGACTTGAGATTCAGCGCTTCCTCAGCGGAAGTCAGGGCGGCGACCAGCAGATAGCTTCCAGAATAGCCTGCAACGAGATCGATCTTCTGCTCATGTTCAGAGATCCGCTCACACCCAAGCCGCACGAGCCCAACGAAGCAAATCTTCTCAGACTCTGCGACGTGCACAACATCCCCGTTGCCACCAATATAGCCACCGCCGAGGCTCTTATTCACAGCCTTGCGCGCGGCGACCTTGATTGGCGCGATATAGTCAACCCGAAATAAGCTTTGACCCGCCCCGGCGGTATTTCCCGCCGGGCGGCTTTTTCCGGAGCTTTTTCGCTCATCCCGCCAACGGCGGGATTTAATGTTTTTATGGAAGGAACGAAAACATGGCTCTTTTTACGAAAGCTGTCAAGGGCACTCAGGATGTGCTGCCCGCGGCGAGCTATAAAAACCGCTTTCTTGAAAATACCCTGCTCGATATAGCCTCGCGTTTCGGCTTCAAGGAGATTCGCACTCCCGTGTTCGAGCATACGGAGCTGTTTGCCCGCGGCGTCGGCGACACCACCGATGTCGTGCAGAAGGAGATGTACACTTTTCTCGACAAGGGCGGACGTTCTATAACGCTCCGACCCGAGGGCACTGCGGGCGCTGCGCGCGCATTTTTGGAGCACGGGCTTTTCAACGAGCCCCTGCCGCAGAAGACCTGCTATATAACCTCGTGCTATCGCTACGAGAAGCCGCAGTCCGGCAGATACAGGGAGTTCCACCAGTTCGGCGTTGAGGTCTTCGGCACTCCGGCTCCCGCCGCCGATGCCGAGATAATTTCCCTCGCTGCCGAAATATTCGCTTTCCTCGGAATCGAGGACTTGACGCTCGAGATAAACTCGATCGGCTGCCCGACCTGCCGCGCCGAGTATCACAAGGCGCTCAAGGCATATTTTGAGCAGTATAAAGACGAGCTGTGCGGCACCTGCCTCGACAGGCTCGAGCGCAATCCTATGCGTATTCTCGACTGCAAGAGCCCCGTCTGCTCGAAGATAGCCGAGGGCGCGCCCGTTATGCTCGATTATCTCTGCGACGAGTGCCGCGAGCATTTCGAGAAAGTCAAGAGCTATCTTGACGCGCTGATGATAGACTATGTTGTCAACCCGCACATCGTGCGCGGACTTGATTACTATACAAAGACCGTTTTCGAATTCGTCTCGCACAACGACAAGACCGACGGACTTGTCTGCGGCGGCGGCGGACGCTATGACGGACTCATTGAAGAGCTCGGCGGTCAGCACACCCCGTCGCTCGGCTTCGCAATGGGACTCGAGCGCCTGCTCAGCGTTATCGAGGCGCAGGGCATTGAGCTGCCCGGCGACCAGAAGTGCGATATCTATATCGGCTCAATCGGCGACGCCGCTTCGCTCGTTGCGGCGAAGCTCTGCACGGATCTCCGCTCGGACGGGGTCAGCGCGCAGTTTGACGTTGCGGGACGCTCGGTCAAGGCTCAGATGAAATACGCCGACAAACTGGGCGCACGCTTCACCTGCGTTATCGGCGACGACGATATCGCGAAGGGCGAAGTCCTCGTCAAGAACATGGAAAACGGCGAAAAGACCGCTTTCTCAATCGAAAACTTCAGCGATGAATTCTCGTCGGCTCTCGTTCAGGCTGCGGCAAACGCCTTTGCGGACAGCATCAACGACGGAGATCTCAACGCTGCCGATATATCAAATCTCTTTGGAGGGCTCAGATAATGGAGAGAACTTACATTGCGGACATCAAAAATAATCTCGGCAAACCCGTGCTCGTTCAGGGCTTTGTCGAGAACCTGCGCGACAGCAAGTATATGGCTTTCATCGTGCTCAAGGATATCACCGGAAAAATCCAGATAACCGTCGAGAAAGAGAAGCTGCCGGAGCTCTGCCCCGTGATAGCGACTCTGACTCAGGATTCCGTTATCTCGGTCGTCGGCACCGCCGTCGAGAACGATTTCGTCAAGATGGGCGGAATTGAGATTATCCCCGAGTCGATAACCGCAGAGTCGATAGCCGACGCGCTGCCGATAGTGCGCAAGGAGATCCCCGCGACCAAGAAGCGCCCGGGTGTCGAGCGTTCGAGCATCGACCAGCGCATTGACTATCGCTGGATCGACCTTCGCACCGACGAAAATCAGCTCATGTTCAAGGTTCAGACCGTCATGGTCAACGCCATGCGTCAGTTCCTGATAGACCATAATTTCATCGAGATTCACACTCCGAAGTTCATCGGCGCGGCGAGCGAGAGCGGAGCCGAGGTTTTTGAGGTCAAGTATTTTGACCGCCTCGCCTATCTTGCGCAGAGCCCGCAGTTCTATAAGCAGATGGCCATGGCGAGCGGCTTCGAGCGCATATTTGAAGTCGGCCCCGTTTTCAGAGCCGAGAAGTCATACACCAACAAGCACACCACCGAGTTCTCCGGTTTCGACCTCGAGTTCAGCTATATCACCTCTTTCAAAGATGTCATGAAGATGGAGGAGGAGCTGCTGACCTATATGCTTAAAGCGGTCAAGGAGAAGTACGGCGAGGAGATAGAGGAGCTGTTCGGCAAGGAGGTTATCGTTCCGACAACTCCGTTCCCCGTCATAAAGCTCGCCGACCTCTATGACGAGCTCGAAAAGGAGTTCGGCTACACCGTGCCCGACAGCGAAAAGGGCGACCTCACGACCGACGCCGAGCGCCTGAGCTACGATTGGGTCATGAAGAAGTACGGCCATGAGTTCCTGTTCATCACCGACTACAGCGCCGAGAAGCGTGCATTCTACCATATGCGCGACGAGAACGGCGTGCCGCAGGGCTACGACCTCATCTGGCGCGGCGTCGAGATAACCACCGGCGCGCAGCGCGAGCACAGATACGATGTGCTCAAGAGCCAGGCGCAGGAGAAGGGACTCGACAAGGATGTTGAGTTCTATCTCGAATTCTTCAAATACGGCTGCCCGCCCCACGGCGGCTTCGGAATCGGTATCGACCGCCTGACCATGCTCATGCTCGGACTCCATATCAAAGAAGCAATGTTCATCTTCAGAGGTCCGAACAGACTCACCCCGTAACGGAAAAAGAGAAATCCCGTCGAGTTTTTCGGCGGGATAATTTTATGCTTGTGCCAAAAGAAAAGGTAAAAATTTTATGCATTCCGACCGTTCAAACGGATATATAGACGAAAGACAAAGACGGGAAGTGAAATTGATGACAGGCAGGCAGTTGGATCTGTGTATTTGCGAAATCGCCGCGGGAGACAGAGACGCTCTGAGCCGATTATATCTTGACATGAAAGATCCGATCTTTCGGTTTGCGCTGTCGTTGGTTCGCAGCAGGCAGCTCGCGGAGGATATAGAAGCGGAGACATTTCTTAATATTATGCAGTCTGCCTGCGGCTACAAGCCCGGCACAAATGCGAGGGCGTGGATTTTCGCCATAGCGCGCAACTGCTGCATGGACTGCATGAAGGAAAACGCAAGGCTTTTGACGGTAGACAGCGAGAGCCTTGATTTGCTGCCCGGTGACACGGAGGGTTTTGAGCAGACCGAAAACGCGATGCTTGCGCTGGAAGCCTTGAAAACGCTGAGCGAAACAGAGAGGCAGATAGTATCGCTGTATCTGTATTCCGGCCTGAAGCAGACGGAGATCGCCAAGGTTTTGAACCTCCCCTATTTGTCTGTCCGTTCAAAATACGGCTACGCTCTCACTAAGCTGAGGCGTTATTTCGACCGAAAAGGAGTGCATACGGATGAGGCGTAAATCAACAGAAAAATTCATGAGAGATGCAATGAGTTTTAAAGCCCCGGAGGAGGTCTGGGATAAAATCAAGGATAAGCCGATTCAAAGTGTTCGGGAAAGCAAAGCCAAGGGTCATCCGAAAAAGGTTTGGTATGCCGCGGCGGCGTGCATTGCGGCTTGCACGGTTCTCATATCCGTTTTAGCAGTCGGCAAAAGCCTGGGACTTCCCGCTTCCGATTCGACTTTGAATACCGAAAACGGCACGGAGCGAGGTGGTCAAATCGCGACGGACAGAGCGGGAGAGCCCGAAAAGAAAGTGCCAGGCGAGACTGTTTCGCAGACGGCGGAGAAAACGACAGCGGCCGTTTCCCACGGCGGCAGCGTGGCGGGTGTTTGCATCCCGACATATAAGGTCTGGAATCACAGACTTTACGGGTATGCGGGCGACAACCTCGCGCTGACGGATTCCGATTTAGGTCCGCTGCACCGCGAAAAAATAAACGGCACGGAAATCGCCGTCTATTCGCTGAAAAATATCCCCATGGAACAGAGCATAGGGGACAAGAAAAACGGTATTGTCCTGCGCTATGACTGCATATTGGACGGCATTTTTGAGCTTCGCGGAAAAAAATACGGGATAGTGAGCGAAACGGCTTATATCTATCCCGTCCCCGAAAAGGGCGAGTATTTAGGCGAAGTCAACGGTGTGAAGTGCTATGAATTTAAAGGAAAAGCAGACGCGATACTCGTTGACCTCGGGAAATATGTATCTCCCTCCGACGGGAGCATATACGAGAGCCTGTATGTTGCGGAGCTTATAGGATAAAAGAGCATAACAAAAAGCGGGCGGCATAATCTCGGTTATGCCGCTCGCTTTAATTTTATATTTTATTTTATTTTATCCCGTTGATGAACGAGAAGATCGCATCTATCCGCGCAAGGATATCGCGTATATCGTGCGCTATGCGGATAGCGGTGATGATATAAGCGGGGGTGAGATCGATCTTCGTGACGCCCGAATAGTTGCGGGTCACGGTGAAGCCGAAGTCGCGGGTCGCGTCCTCGCCGGTGACGGTCATGCGCTTGTAGGCTACGGTTATCTTGTCGTAGCTCTCGGTCGCGGGAACCTTTCCGGTGAAGGCTATCTCGGCGCTCTCGCCTGCTTCAAGAACTATCGGATAGGGCAGGGCGAAGTTCAGCGTGCCGTTCTCCGAGGTTATCGAAGAGATCTTTATCTTGTCCTTTTTCGACAGGTTCTTGACCATGACGGAGTTGCAGGAGAAGAGGTGCTTCGAGAGAGTCGGCAGGAACGAGGAGTTCGTGCTCTTGAAGAGGACTGCTATGTCGCTCGTCGGAGAGAGGCTCTCCATGAACTGGGGATATTCGATGTGCGAATATGCGTCCTTGATGTTGTCGGTGAGCAGGAGATCCATGAGCAGGGAGTAGGTGCGGGGATCCCACTCCGCCTGACCGTGGTAGTGGCGGTTGACTACCCATGTGCGCTCGGGCATATAGCCGGTCGAGAGGTCAACCGTTCTGTCGGGCGAGATGTTGTTCTTGCCCGTCTTGACAGCCTGCTTGTAGTCAGCGGGGAAAGTCTCGCCGAAGGGCGCGCAGACGGCGCCGCAGGAATACTTCATGTTGACTATGCCGTCGCTGTTGTCAACGGTGCCCGATGCGAGCGGAACGCCGGAGCAAGCCTTTATCGAAACGCTGACGCCCTTCTTCTGCTGAGCATACAGGGTCTCGGAAATGTGGGACATGAAGCCGTTTCTGACTTTCTCGACTTTTTCAATGAGCTTTGCATTCTTGACGGAGTCGAGACGCACGGACTTGATATATTCGTAATTCTCCGGGTCGCACATCTCCCAGAATGCGGGGATGTTTATAACGCTCGGGAGAACCATGCTCTTGAGACCGTAGTCGGCGATGTTGTTCGCGCCGTCGGCAGGGATGATGTCCATGACGAATGAGAAGTCGGTCTCGGTGTGCAGGATAGCTCTGAGAATATCGAGGGTGGTGTCGAAGTTCAATGCAAGGGGCTTGTCAGTGTAGAGATCGGAGACAAGGTTGCTTCCCGCGAGAAGCGGAGTGTCGAACACCGCGCGGTCGATATAGTTGTCGTTCGGATACTCATACATATAAGTGCCCAGCAGCAGGCTGCCCTGGCTGATGCTGTATACGCTGACCTTGTCGTGTCCCGTGAGGGCGCAGACCTCTGCGAGATAATCGTGGAGCTGAGCCGCAACATCGGTGTGGCTGAGTCTCCAGTCATAGAGGAAGTTGAAAACATGGTCGTCGCCTATCTCGTCGCCGATGACCTCCATGTCGAGGAACTCGGAGCCTGTGTAGGGGACGAGGTCGAGCTGGTCGTTCTTCGTGAACGCCTCAAGGCTCGTGTTTTTAGCGCCGCTGAGTATCGGCACGATGTCGTAATAGGAAGTGCCGTCGTCGTTCATTCTGAGCGGCTCGACAATAGAAGTTATTATCTCGCGCATCGGCTTTTCTATGCCGTCGGTGCCCTTCTGGGCGAGGAGCTCGATTATGCCAGTGATAAGGTCGGGGGCATTGACTCCGAGGAGCTTGAGAATCTCTTTGGTGTCGGGCGGGAAAACGCGCTTCAATGAGCCGTCCTCCTGCTTCTCCGAGAGAATCGTCGCGCCGAATCCGGAGATCATGACAACGGGCGAATGGCCGCAGGCGCACTTGGTGGCGGCCGCCGCGGTCGAAGCAAATACCGAGCAGAGCATCACGGCGGCGATGACAATGCAGAGTATCCGCTTGAACGGATTTTTCTTCATTTTTGTATTCTCCTTTCGCAAGCACATATGTGCAACAAGAAAATTATACATTATTTTTACAAAATTGTAAATAATCTGTTTATACCTTTTTTCGACACAATGGTACCCTGTAACACCTATGGACAAAATTGAGCGAAGTGTGATATAATGAGCATGGAAGAAAAGCGGCAAAACAGAAAGGATGGTAATCACCAATGAAAAAGACTCTCAGACTGACGGCTCTCGTTATGGCTGTCGCGATAATCGTCTGCGCCTTTGCGGGCTGCGGAGCGAAAATTGACAAGCTTATAGTAGGCAAGTGGAGCGACTCGCAGAACAACGCGACTATCGAGTTCAAAGAGGACGGCACTTTCCAATATGATTCGAGCAACCTCAATATCCTCGGCATTTCCGTCGGCACTTCGGTCTCCGGTACATACAAGGTCGACACCGAGGCTGACCCCGCGACCGTGACCATAGTCCCCGAGATAGCTATCGCAGGCTTCAAGGCGGGCACGGAGATAACCTTCACCGCGTCGTATAATAAAGACAACAAGGTGCTCACGCTCAATAACGACAGCTGGGGCACTCTGAACCTCACCGAAGTCGAGGCATAAAGCTGAAAACAAAACGGGACTGCCGAATCAACGGCAGTCCTTTGCTGTTTATATGCACTTCCGCAAAACGGAAGTTTTATTTTTTATATCAGCCTTTTGAGCGTTTCCGTGACTGCCGACGCCGGGGCTTTGCCGCCGAGCGCGCGCATACACTGCCCGATAAGATACTGAAACGCCTGCGTCTTGCCGTCTCTGTACTGCGAGACGCTCTTTTCGTTTTCGGCGATAACGCGTTTTACCGCGTCCTCTATCATCGCCGCGTCGGTCATCAGAGAAAGTCCGTTTTTTCGGACATATTCCGCCGGGTCGGCGTTTTCGGTCACTATTTTTGCAAAGACTTTTTTCGCCGTGCCGCGGTTTATCTCCCCTGATGAGAGCATATTTATGAGCCTGCCCAACGAGTCGGGGCTGAATTTTGTATCTTCAATGCTCATTCCCGCGCCGCGAAGTACGGCGGGGAGCTCAACATTTATCCACGATGCGGCGTCCTTTGCGCTCTTGCAGAGCATAACCGTGCGGTCGAAGAGCTCCGCCGTGAACGACGAGGACATCAGTGTGTCAATGTCCGCTCTGCCGAGATTATATTCTTCGCTCCAGCGACGGCGCTTCGCCTGCGGCAGTTCGGGCATCTGATTTTTGATTTTCTCAATGTCGGGGGTTGAAACGACTACCGGCGGAATGTCCGGCTCGGGAAAATATTTGTAGTCGCTCGTGTCTTCCTTTGAGCGCATCGCGTAGCTCATACCCGCGCCGTCGTCCCAGCGCCGGGTCTCCTGAATAATATTTCTGCCGTTTTCAATCAGCGATATTTGCCGCGTGCTCTCGCTTTTTATCGCGCGCTCGGCGGCTCTGAATGAGTTCAGATTTTTCATCTCCGTGCGCGTTCCGAGTTCTATTTCACCCTCCGGGCGGACGGAGAGATTTATATCCGCTCTCAGCGAGCCCTCCTGCATCCGACAGTCCGAAACGCCGGCAAAGCGCATCAGCTCGCGCAGCTTTTCGAGATATTCGACCGCCTCCTCTGCGCTTCTCATATCCGGCTCGCTGACTATCTCAAGCAGCGGCACTCCGCAGCGGTTGCAGTCGATGAGCGTGCGGTTGTCGTCGGGGGAGTGCATGAGCTTCCCCGCGTCCTCCTCCATGTGCATCTCTTTTATGCGGATAATTTTGCCGCTGTCGAGTGTGACCGAGCCGTTTCGGCACAGCGGCAGATATAACTGGGATATCTGATAAGCCTTCGGCAGGTCGGGGTAAAAATAATTTTTGCGGTCAAAGCGGCTTGTCGGTGTTATCTCGCAGCCCGCCGCGAGACCCGCGCGGACGGAAAGCTCAACGGCTTTTTTGTTCAGCGTCGGCAGAGTGCCGGGCAGTCCGAGACATACCGGGCAGACATGCGTGTTCGGCTCGCCGCCGAACTCAGTCGGGCAGGAGCAGAATATCTTTGTCTCAGTCAGCAGCTCGATGTGGACTTCGAGCCCGATAACAGTTTCGTATCTCATTTGAAAGCCTCCCATAGTACCTTGTAATGCCTAAAACTTTACAAGCATTGCGCCGTCCGACTGCGTTTAGCTGTGTCTTCAAACTTGTTCAACACGATCATACTCTGTAAATTTTTAAATGTTACAGGGTCAGACATCTTGCCGCGCCCAAAAGATTCTCGTCCGCGAACGGTGCCGCCATGAGCTGAAGGGCGGCTGTTTTTCCGCACGGCACGCTTATCGCCGGGAGCCCCGCGAGGTTCGCCGGGACGGTGTATGCGTCGCCGATATAAGTTTTCAGCGGGTCGTCAAGGCTCTCGCCGAGCTTCGGCGCAGTTGACGGATAAACGGCGCCCGCGATGAAATCATATTTTTTGAAAGCGTCCGAAAGCGTGTCGCGTATAACCCTGCGCGCTCTCAGCGCCTTGTTGTAATATGCGTCATAGTATCCCGCGCTGAGCACGAAATTACCGAGCATTATCCTGCGCCTGACCTCGCGCCCGAAGCCCTCGGAGCGGCTTTTGATATACATTTTTATCAGGTCGTCTGAATTTTGTGCGCGCCGTCCGAAGCGAACCCCGTCATACCGCGCAAGATTCGAGCTTGCCTGCGCGCAGGCGATTATATAATAGGCGGGCACGGCAAATTTGAGCGGCGGGAGCGAGAAATATTCAACCCTCGCGCCGAGCGATTCAGCTTTTTTGAGCGCATTATTCACAGCAATGCGGATATCTTCGCTGCAATTATCAATAAATTCATTCGGCACGCCTATAATTTTGCCGCAGAGCGAATAGGACTCGACAAAATCCGAACGGACGGGGATAGTATCCTCTGTTGTAGAATCGTCGCAGTCGCGCCCGGATATTATCGCCGCGAGAGCCGTGCAGTCGGAGGCATTTCTCGCTATCGCGCCTATCTGGTCAAACGACGAGGCATAGGCGACAAGCCCGTTTCGGGAGACGGTGCCGTAGGTCGGCTTGAAGCCGAATACCCCGCAGAACGCTGCGGGCTGTCTGACCGAGCCGCCCGTGTCCGAGCCGAGCGCGAGCGGGACTATCCCCGCCGCGACTGCCGCCGCCGCGCCCGAAGACGAGCCGCCGGGCACGCGCGTTTTGTCAACGGGATTGAGCACCGCGCCGTAATACGAAGTCTCGCCCGTCGAGCCCATGGCGAACTCGTCCATGTTGAGCTTGCCGACGATAATAAGCCCCGCTTCTTCGAGCTTTTCTACCGCTGCCGCACTCACGGGCGGCACATAATTTTCGAGCATCCGCGACCCGCAGGTCATTTTGACATCTTTTACTGCGATGTTGTCCTTTATGCCTATCGGCACGCCCGCGAGCGGCGAGATATATTCGCCTGCGTCGATGCGTTTTTGTATCTCCGTGCCTTTGCTATATGCGCGCTCGCGGCAGAGCGTGATGAAGCAGTTGAGTTCTTTATTCTGCTTCTCGGATTCATATACGGCGTCTAAGACTTCGGCGATTTTTATCTCGCCGCACCTGATTTTTTCTGCCAGAACGAGGGCGGAATCTTTAATAATATCTCTCATAGCGCACCTCATTCCACTGTTTTCGGGACGCAGAAGCAGCCGCCCGCCGTTTCTGCGGCATTCGACAGAGCCTCTTCTACGCCGAGCGTCTCGCCCGTCTCATCTTCTCGCAGGACATTCACCGTGTCGGATAAATTGGTCAGCGGCTCAACGCCGTCGGTATCGAGAGCCGACAGCGTGTCCATATATGATATTATCTTTTCAAAATCTCTGCGGCAATCCTCGCGCTCGTCGGTGTCAAGCTCAATATGCGCGAGCGATTCGAGATGCGATATAAGTTCGTCGGATATTTCCATCTGCTGACCTCCGTAAGCTTTCTATTATAAATTATATCAGAAAAAGGCAAAATTTTCATTAGTTTCAGGCTCATAAAAACGCGAACCGGGGGAAAGAATATAAAACGGATTTGAAAAAATCCTAATTTTCCCGCGAAGGGATCTATGGAGTGTGCTCTCAATGGAAAACCGCAATCAGCAGAACAAGCAGGGTCAGAACCAGCAGAATCAGCAGCAGAACAACAAGCAGCAGAATCAGCAGGAGAACAAGGCCCAGAACAAGCGCAATAAGCTCAACGAGGAATAAACCTCACCCGCCGCGCGGCGGGTACATATCCGAAGCCTCTGTATTCTTTTGCAGGGGCTTTTTGTTATTGCAACTGCGGACTTTTTATGATAGAATACTCCTGTATAAGGCTCATATAAAAATGAAAGGAATGAATTTCAGTGGGAAAGAAAAGTTCATCTGAAAAGCTTGTTATAGCAGCCGCTTCCGCAGGTGCAGCAGTCGGCGCGGCATATCTTGCTGTCGGCAACGCGATTTTCAACAAGACCATGAGCAAAAAGTCCATCGCCAAAAAAATGGACGAGAAAAAGAACGAGTATGACGGTATCACCAAAGAAGGCATGGAGTGGTTTGACTCCGCAAGCCCCGCAAAGGTGAAGATAGTCACTCCCCGCGGCGGATATGTCCACGGCGAGATAATCCTTGCAGACGAGCCGAGCGATGTCTGGGTGATAGTCATCCACGGCTACACCGGCTCGCCCAGAAGAATGGGCTCGTTCGGCAAGAGGTTCCATGAGATGGGCTACAACTGCCTGTTCCCGTATCTCTGCGGCCACGGCGCGAGCGAGTCGAACTATGTCGCCATGGGCTGGAACGACAGAATCGACATCAAGGCGTGGATCGACTACATAATCAACGAGAATGCGAACGCGAAGATAGTGCTCTTCGGTCTCTCGATGGGCGCGGCTACAGTCATGATGACCACCGGCGAGCCGCTCGAATCGAATGTCGTCTGCGCTATTGAGGACTGCGGATATACATCCGTCTGGGACGAGTGCAGAGCCAACATGAAGGACGCTTACGGTCTGCCGACCTTCCCGTTCCTCTCCGCCGCAAGAAGCGCAACGATGCTGCGCGCGGGCTATGATATGAAGAAGGCTTCGTGCATCGAGCAGGTCTCGCGCTCCGTCACGCCGACCCTGTTCATCCATGGCGACAAGGACGACTTTGTCCCGTTCTGGATGCAGGAGCGCGTCTACCGCGCCGCCGCGTGCGACAAAGAGAAGTTGGTTATCCCCGGCGCACCGCACGCAGAGGCCTCGACCGTCGACCCCGAAAAATATTGGTCAACAGTTGATAAGTTTATCAAAAAGTATCTTTGATAATAATTAAAAATGAACCCCGTTGATTTGACGGGGAGTGAAAAAATCCTACCCATCTCGGGTAGGATTTTTTATGTCGGTTGTTTTGAATGGAGACGGGTGTATGAATCGGAAAATATCGCCATCAGCAGCTCTCATATGCCTCGCGGATAAGATCTGTTTCGCCCTTGAATAGAGCGTTGTCGCTTTTGATATCGTATTTTCTGTAGTCCCATTCGGGAGGCTCAAAGCGCGGCGAGAGATCATATTTTGAATAGCGAATGCCCGAGCTTTCGCCTGCATCGATTCTTTTTATTACTTCAAGCAAATCCTCTGCACTTCACTGTCCGAAAAGGCGCTCTCATAGGCGTACATTGTTTTTTTCGTCCTGCAATATTCCGCACAGATTGAATTTTCTCAGCACGAGTCTGTCGGTCTGAGCAAAAATTTCTTTATTCATCGGCATTTTTCATGCTCCTGCGGACATGCTCTTTTATCGCCGAAAACGATTCGTCGCTGATGTCGTGCTCCATCTTGCACGCATCCTCTGCGGCGGTCTTTTCATCAACGCCGAGACGGACGAGAAATTTCGAGAGCAGAGTGTGGCGCTCGTATATTTTCTTAGCTACATCGAGCCCCGATTCGGTGAGGGTCAGATACCCTTCCTTGTCCATGAGAAGATAGCCGCCCTGTTTGAGAAGCCCGACGGCGCGGCTGACGCTCGGCTTTGAAAAGCCCATATATCCCGCGACGTCGAGCGAGCGCACAACGCCGTTTTTTGAAAGCACATATATAGTTTCGAGATACATTTCGCCCGATTCCTGAAGATGCATATCTGTTCCTCCCTTTTAGGTGTGTATATTGTTATGTATTAAAGGTATGATATCACTTCACTTAGGAAAAATCAAGGGCGGGAGGATATGTTTGAAATGTCCAAAGCAGGCGGTTAGCATAAGCTAATTGTTTGTGGATGTCGCCGAAATTGTGTTTTGCGGCAAAAAATTGAAAAAACTCTATTGACAGGGAACAACTATAGGAGTACCATATATCACGGTTAGCTGACGCTAATCAATTTTAAAACCCCAAGGTTAGCGTATGCTAATCCCGGAAATACAAAAGAGGAAGAGGGACTCAATATGATGCCTTTGATGCTCGCGCAGGTCGGCGAAGAGAATATCATCAAGAAGATAGGCGGCAGCCCGGAAGTAAAACAGCATCTCGAAAATCTCGGATTTGTCGTCGGCGGCACTGTAAAGGTAGTCAACGCCCTGGGCGGAAATGTTATAGTCAACGTCAAGGAGTCGCGCGTTGCCATCAGCGAAGAGATGGCGAAGAAAATCATGATATGACGGCGCTGCGGCGCAGTACATATAGTGTTGTGCCCAATAGGTACAAACCGTCCGATAAACGGCTGATTTCGGATGCAGAGCAGTTCTGAAGCAAACTTCAAAACCGATTTGTCCCCATTGGTCACAACACCACCAAGAGAAAAAGCACAAAAGGAGGATATAAGCAATGAAAACTCTCAGGCAGGCTAAGATCGGCGAAACGGTCAAGGTAGTCAAGCTCCACGGAGAGGGCGCAACAAAGCGCCGCATCATGGACATGGGACTGACCAAGGGCGTGGAGGTCTATATCCGTAAGGTCGCGCCTCTCGGCGATCCGGTCGAGATCACGGTGCGCGGCTATGAGCTCTCGCTCAGAAAGGCCGACGCGGACATGATCGAGGTCGAATAAGACCCCGCGCAGAAAAGCTGATATAATTTCAAGAAAGAGAGGCTATCAAAATGGATTTACGCATTGCTCTTGCGGGTAACCCCAACAGCGGTAAAACCACATTGTTCAACGCTCTCACCGGTTCAAACCAGTTCGTCGGTAACTGGCCGGGCGTTACGGTGGAGAAAAAAGAAGGAAAACTCAAAAAGCATGACGGCGTTATCATCACCGACCTTCCCGGTATCTACTCGCTCTCGCCCTACACCCTTGAGGAAGTTGTCGCGAGAAACTATCTTATCGATGAGCGCCCGGACGCTATACTTAACATAATCGACGGTACGAACCTCGAAAGAAACCTCTATCTCACTACCCAGCTGACCGAGCTCGGCATCCCCGTTGTTATCGCCATCAACATGATGGACGTCGTCAAGAAGAACGGCGACAAGATAAACGTCGATGAGCTCTCCCGCCAGCTCGGCTGCAAGATAGTTGAGATCTCCGCCCTTAAAGGTGACGGAGTCATGACTGCGGCCGAGGCGGCAATCGAGGCGGCGAAGAACACAAAGACCCTCCCGATGCACACCTTTGAGGGCTCCGTCGAGCACGCTCTCGCGCACATTGAAGAGGCCGCCGTCCACGGACTCCCCGAGGAGCAGCAGAGATGGTACGCCATAAAGATTTTTGAGCGCGACGACAAGGTGCTTGCAAAGCTCAACCTCGACAAGGCAACCCTTGAGCACATCGAGGGCGACATTAAAGAGGTTGAGAAAGAGATGGATGACGACGCAGAGTCCATCATCACGAATGAGAGATATATCTATATCGCATCTATAATCAAAGCCTGCTACAAAAAGAAGAATGTCGGTCAGCTTTCGACCTCCGACAAGATCGATAAGATCGTCACAAACCGCTGGCTCGGACTTCCGATATTCGCAGTTATCATGTTCCTCGTCTACTACATCTCCATGGTCACTGTCGGCTCGTTCGCGACCGACTGGATGAACGACGGAGTGTTCGGCGACGGCTGGCACCTGCTCGGCATCGGCTCGAAGGCTTATTCGACTGACGCTGATGACTACACCGCAGCTACCGAGGCTGTCAGCGCATTCACCGGCATTGACTTCGGCGCAGAAGATTTTGACGCCGACAAGGCTCTTGTCGAGATGAAGGCTTATCAGCCCACAGCGGACACTGCAACGGTTGATGTTGAGGATGAGGAGACCCTCGCCGTCAACGCCATGACCGCTTATTACTCGGCAATCCCCGCAAACCTCTCCAAGGCTGACAAAGAAGCAACAGTAGGCATGACCTATGTTGACGCTGTCAAGTACCTTGAAGAGAAGGGCTTCGACGAGCCCGATCCCGCCGCTTACGGCGTGTGGGTGCCCGGCATTCCGGTTCTCGTCGGCAACGGACTTGAAAAGGTCGGCGCGGCCGACTGGCTCAGCGGACTTATCAACGACGGTATCGTAGCCGGCGTCGGCGCTGTCCTCGGCTTCGTGCCCCAGATGCTCGTCCTGTTCCTGCTCCTCGCATTCCTTGAGGCGTGCGGCTACATGGCCCGTATCGCATTCGTCCTTGACCGTATATTCCGCAAGTTCGGTCTTTCCGGCAAATCCTTCATCCCGATGCTTATCGGCACCGGCTGCGGCGTTCCCGGAATCATGGCTTCGCGTACCATTGAAAATGAGCGCGACCGCCGTATGACCATAATGACAACAACTTTCATCCCCTGCGGCGCTAAGGTACCGTTCATCGCCATGATCGCAGGCGCGCTCTTCGGCGGCTCGGCGCTGGTCTCGACCTCCGCCTATTTCATCGGCATGGCGGCTATTATATGCTCGGGCATCATGCTCAAGAAGACCAAGATGTTCTCCGGCGATCCTGCTCCGTTCGTTATGGAGCTTCCCGCCTATCACTGGCCGACCCTCAAGAACGTCCTCCGCTCCATGTGGGAGCGCGGCTGGTCCTTCATCAAGAAGGCAGGTACAATCATCCTTCTTTCAACTATTGTTGTCTGGTTCACCTCTTACTTCGGCTTCGTAGACGGCCACTTCGGAATGCTTGCAGAGGATCAGCTTGATCAGTCCCTGCTCGCAAAGGTCGGCTCGGCTATCGCCTGGATCTTCGTTCCGCTCGGCTGGGGCAACTGGCAGGCTACCGTCGCTTCGATCACCGGACTTGTCGCAAAGGAAAACATCGTCGGTACGATGGGCATCCTCTATGGCGCAGATGGCAACGTTTATGCAACCCTTGCAAAGGCGTTCACCGGCATAACCGCTTATTCGTTCCTCGTCTTCAACCTTCTGTGCGCTCCCTGCTTCGCAGCTATCGGCGCTATCAAGCGTGAGATGAACAGCGCAAAGTGGACCTGGTTCGCAATCGGCTATCAGTGCGGCTTCGCCTATGTTATCTCCCTTATGATAAACCAGTTCGGCAACCTCTTCACCGGCAACATCCACGGCGCAGTTGATATCGTAAGCCTTGTGTTCGCGTTCATCTTCCTCGCCCTGATAATCTTCATGCTCGTGCGTCCTTACAAGGAAGCTACGAAGCTGACCTCCGATGTAAAGGTCACAAAATAAACCAAGCTATATGCTGTGAAAGGAGTCTTCCGAAATGCTTGCGTGGTTATCAAAGAATATTGCAACCATTATAATATGCCTTGTGCTTGCCGTTATCGTGGCGCTGATAATATTCAGCCTCGTAAAAAATAAGAAAAAAGGCAAATCCTCCTGCGGCTGCAACTGTGCCCACTGTGCTATGGCAGGCTCCTGCCACAGCGCGAATCAGCAAAAGGGCAAAAAGCACAGCTGATAAGCACAACAGAACAGAAAAAAGGACGCAGCGCAAACTGCGTCCTTTTGGCATATTCCGGTGGATTTTTCCGCGCTTTGCTGATATAATCAAAGAAACCGCTCATATCGGAGGTGCAAAACTTGATATTTCAATTCGGCGAATACAAAATCGATGTTGATGTTGAAAAGACACGGCAGTTCTATGACCGCGCCAAAACGGTCAGCGAGGGGTGCCAATGCGACGGGTGTCTTAACTTCGAGAGAGCCGTCAACAAACTTCCGCAGAATATCCGGGACTTTTTCTCCGCGCTCGGCGTTGACATGAAAAAAATCTGCGAATGTTATGTCTATTGCGCCAAAGACGAAAGCACGCTGTACTACGGCGGCTTTTGCCACATCTGCGGAACTTTACTCAGCGGCAAAAGCGCATGGAAACCGACAAGCGACTCTACAGCCTGTTGGGACGAAAAAGCAACATATCCGCTCTCGCCGAATTTTGGCGTTTCGTTCAGCGACCGTATCGACATGCCGGAGCCGGATTTTCCTCTTTCAGTTATTCAGCTCGACTTCGATGCGGATATCCCGTGGGTGCTCGAAAAGAGAAACAGCTATATTGACGAATAATGAGGCGAAAAAAGGAGCAAATACAACACACTTTGGGAATATGTCAAAAATAGCGGTAAACAGTCGCTGAAGCTCACTTTTGATGAAATACAAAATATCGCCGGTGTGCTGATAGACCACTCGTTTCTGAACTTCAAAAAGGAGCTTACAAACTACGGCTACCAGGTTGGGAAAATCTCGATGAAAGAAAAGTCCGTGAGTTTTGAAAAGGAATAAAATTGCGCAGCTTTCGCGTGCGAATGATATCCGCCGATATCGCGAGCCTTTCCACTGCTCACTTTTACTTGCAACAAAAAATCCTACCCATCCCGGGTAGGATTTTTGCTTTGTTTTATATTTTATTCCGCCTCTTCGATTAGTCCGTAGTAGCGCGCGAACCAGTAGGGGTGGGTGTAGTTTGTGCACGCCATGAGATACATTCCGTGGTCGTCGCCCGTGCCGGGGAACATCGTGAACGCCGTCGGGTCGTCCGACTTCGTGAACAGGCGCTCGGCTTCGCCGGCGATGCCGGAGTCCGCGATGAAACGGTTGCTGTCGCAGCTGTTTATGCGCCTTTCGTGCGCCGGGAGCGGGTGATAGAGCTGCGGGATCATGCCGACCTCTGTCGGGCGCATGTCCCAGTCGAGATCGCGCCAGCTGTTGTAGAGCGTCCAGAGAATTTGATCCATCGGGTAGTCCGCAAGCTCGTCTACGGAAGTCTCGATGTCGCACTGCTCGCCCGTGCATGCGCCGTAGACGAAGTTGAAGAACGCGTTGTGCTCCGCCTTTTCGTCGTCCCAGTGATGCGTCAGACCCATGGCGAACACGGAGCGAAGCTTCGGGTCGTCAACATAGCGCATGAGCAGCGATATCATGAGGAAATCGTGGTTGTCATCAATGTGGAGCAGGTGGCCGTCAAGGATTTTGTACTGCATGAGGTTCATGGCGAAGTGCTTGTCCCTGATGAGATATTCAAACGCATCTTCGTATCTCTTATCGCCGGTGATATGATATCCCGCCTTGAGGAAGGTCAGAATCTGAAGCGAGTTAGTGCCCTTTTCATATATCCACTTGTGGTCGTTGTTGAGCAGATCGGGGTCCCAGTTTGCCCATGTGGTCGGCACGCCGTCGGTGTCAACGAGTCTGAACTTGTTGTCGAGAATATGGTCGAGAATCTTTTTGACAACGGAGGCTATCAGCTTCTTCTCCTCATCGTCCGCGACGAGATCGAAGTAGTTCGAGTATGCGTAGAAATGACCGACCATCTCGTCGGACGAAGTCTCGCCGAGCCACTCAAGCTCGTTGCCGTCCTTGTCGGCGGTGTGGTGCCATTCGTGGCGCACGCCCGTGCCGTAGCCTACTTCGTCGATGTATCTTATCGAGCGGGCGGTGAAGCCCTCGATGCCCGTAACTTCGGTGAGCTTTATCATTGCGAGCAGCGAACGGTGAGCCGCGGCGCGAACCTCCGGGTCCTTTGTGCAGGCATATTCAAAGCACAGCGCGCCGAGATAAAGCCCTGTCCAGAGTCCGTCGTTGTCGCCGGTGCAGACATAGCCTTCATTTTCGGACACAACGCCCTCATGCTCAAGCGCGCGCTCGAGCACGAAGCCGTCCTTGCGGACGTTGTATTTCTCGCTGAATGCGCGAAGTCTCTTTGCCTTCTCTTCGAGCGTCATCATCTCAGTCTTGAAAACGCTGATGCCGCCGGAGGCGGTGGAGACGCAGAAGCTGCCGTCGGGCGAGAGGACGATGCCGGTTGCATGCATATCAGGCAGCCAGCGCTTGTAGCCGTAATATGAGAGCTTGCCGTTGTGGAGGATTATGAGACCGCAGGAGGTCGTGAAGTATCTTCTGCCCTCGCTGTCGGTCACCATGCCGGTTATCTCGCCTTTGGGCAGACCGGTTATCTTAGAATTGTCGAGCCAGTAGCTGTTGTCGTCGTAGACGCAGACGCCCTTGTCCGTGCCTATCCAGACATCGCCCGCGGGGTCAATGTCGAGGCAGGATATGTTGTTGCTGAGTATTCCGGTCACGCCCTCCATGAGCTCCGACCAGTGCCATCTCTTGCCGACGAGCGCATGGAGACCGTCGCTCTCGGTTCCGACATAGACTTTGTTGTTGCCGAAAACGGCGATGCAGCTGCCCTTGCCGGGCACGCCGATTTTAAGATCGAATTCTTTAGCCCCCTGCGGGAAGCGGTAGAGAACGGTCTTTGTGAGAATCCATGTGACGTTGTCGCAGTCCTGCTTCATTGCGACGGCATCGGACGAGAACTCGCGGGACGCTATAATTTTTTTGCCGCTGAGCTCGATTATGCTCTTGCCCGTGCCGACGAAGATATGCCCGTCGTTTGCGCAGAAGAGCATGGATATCGGCGCGTTTTCAATGCCGATATCGACCGTGGTTATTTTCTTTCCGTCTATCTTTGAAAGACCTCTGTCCGTTCCGACATAGAGGCAGTTGTCCGCGCCGTAGCAGAGCGCGGTTATGTTGTCCGACGCGAGACCGTCGGCGGAGGTGAATACCGTTCTCGTCAGCTGGGGAAACTTTCCGAGTCGGCATACCATACTGCGTTTTTTCATTTATCTGCTCCTTTTGTAAAAAAATCGAAGCCGCATCGGGCGGCATAAATATCAATAATAATTATATCGAAATCCGTAGTTTTTTCAAGAGCAAATGCAACAAATAGCCTTTTTCTATTGCATTTTTGTGCATTGTGGAGTAAGATATCAGCGTTGGAAAAAACAATATCCGGAAGGTGGAAACAATGTTTACTGATAAGCCCGAGAGCTACAGGGGAGTTTATTCCCTCCTGCTCACCCCGTTCAAAGAGGATAAGTCGATAGATTACGATGTCTACGCGCAGTATGTCGAGTGGCAGGTCGAGAGAGGAACCCATCATCTGTTCTCCGTCTGCGGAAGCTCCGAGATGACGACGCTCACTCCCGAGGAGAGAGTCAAGTGCGCGACTATCGCCGCAAAGCACTCCGGCAGCGCAGAGGTCGTCGCCACGGCGAACCTTGAGCCGACATGGCATATGCAGGTCGAAGAGGTCAAGCGCATGGAGCAGACCGGCGTTGACGGACTCGTTTTCGTCTCAAAGGGCTATGCCGATAACGACCAGAGACTTGTTGAATATCTCAGCGAGCTCGCGGGATATACTACTCTGCCGATAATTCTCTATGAGTTCCCGGGAATGCAGCCGTGCAATATGTCCGGCAAGGCATACGGAGAGCTGGTCAAGACCGGCAGATTCCACGGAATAAAGGACACCACCTGCACCATGGCGGGAATAAAGGACAAAATCGCCGTTCAGGGCGATTCCGCAGTGCTCCAGGCGAACATCCCGCTGCTGTTTGATGCATATATGGCGGGCGCGCGCGGCGTGTGCGCAACCCCGACTTCCTGCGGCGCAAATCTGTTCCGCAAGATGTATGACGAGTTCTTCGTCGAGAAGGACATAGTCAAGGCGAGAGAGACTTTCAACGAGATAATCCTGCTCGACAACGCTATCGACAGCGGCTTCAACGCGAGCGCAAAGTATCTCGTCAGCCTGCAGGGTATCCCGATGACGACCGTCACCAGAACCGGTTCGAGCGTCAACGAGGCGAGAAGACGCAGCATCGAGGCGTATTACGAATATGCAAAAGAGCACGGCATGCTCAAATAATTAAAATACATAGCGGCACTCTCAATCGGGAGTGCCGTTTTTTAATTTGCAGCGTATAAATATTTTCAGGTTGCGGGATATTTTTTTGTTGCGGGATATGACGAAAAAGCCCATCGCAGCAGCTTCGTCCGAAGCGCCGCGGTGGGCGTGATTTTATAAAATAATGCAGCCGTCCTGCAAATAAATATATCACAGATACGGCCTCAGTCCGCAGAGAAGATTCTCTTCTATGCCGATTAGGCGACGTGCCGTGCTGCGCGAAGCGCCGTCCGCGTCCTTATATTCGTTGAGGTAACGGGTCAGGCTCTTTATGCCCATGTCGCACCCGTCGGTCATCAGCCCTGCGACCGTCCTGTCCGAGTCGTTCATGCCGAGCTTGACGTTGGTTTTTATCCACGACATGCTCTTCGCCATTATCCCCGGGTCTTTGCCGTCGTCGCCGAGCGATGCCAGCTGTTCTTTTATCGTACCGCCGAGCTGGCTGTGCTCCTCCTTGCTCTTTTCGAGCAGATTTTTTAGATCCTCGTCCTTTATGTGTCCGCTCACTTCGTCAATGCTGCCGACCGCCATCTTTATTCCGCTGTCGCATTCTCGCAGCAGCTCAAGTGTGTCTTTGCTCATTTTATGCACCCTTTCTGTTCTTTTTCGCTGTATAGTGTGCCCGGAATGCGGCGAATTATTATATATTGTATAAAGAACGAATATAATATATAATGCACAAAAATCGATAAAAAATTATGGAAATTATGGAAATATAAAATAAAGTTTATTCTCTTGACAAACGAATAAGCATAAAGTAAACTTGAATCGTAACATGGCAGAGGATGCTCTGCCGAAAGATGAAAGGAGACAAACTATGAAGAGAATTATTGCTATCCTGCTCGCGCTGATAATGATATTTGCATTTGCGGCATGTAAGGGCAAGGACGACAAGAACGACACAACGGCTGAGAGCTCGCAGGACGCGAACGCAGACGTTCAGGACACCCAGACGGGCGACGCGGAGAGCAACGCGGCAGAGAGCACTGCTGACGACACGGCAGTCGCACCCTCCGAGGGCGGCAGCGAGGCGGCTACTCAGGGTCAGCAGGGCGGCCAGCAGGGCAACAAGCCCGCAGCTGAGATCAAGGCTCCCGTCAATGGCAGCAAGGCTGATATCGTTGCGTTCTTCAACAAATACGCTTCGGCTATGAAGAGCTACACCGGAAAGGTATCTGTCAAGAGAGTTCAGGGAACAACTTCGAAGATCAACAGCCTTAACCCCGACAAGATTCTCGGAATTGACCTTATTGCTAAGGCAGAGCCCCTTCTTCCCAACGATTATCCCAAGACCGCGACAAAAACTTTTAACGGCGGCAAGGCTTCCGACGGCACAACTCTTGCAAGCTTCCTGCCCGCGGCAAAGCGCGCCTCCTATAAAGTCGATCCCGCAGGCGTCAAGTCTGCTTCCTGCGTCAAACAGGGCAGCGGCTGGAAGGTCAGCATCACTCTCGTTACCGAGAGCGGCGAGGGGCTTACATTTGTTCCCAAGCATCATGGCTCTTGCTTTGATACGCTTTCGCTGACTCCGGATGATTTTAAACCCTTCAGCCCGAAGAGCACGAAGGTTAATTATCAGAGCGGCACGTTCACTTTCGTGCTCAACGCGGACGGTACTCTCGCGAGCATCAATGTCAGCGAGCCGGCAAATGTTGTCTGCAAACTTACCTTCGGTAATAGCAATGTTGGTATCGATGCTAACTTCACCGGCACATGGCAGCAGCAGTACACCTTCGCTTATTAATAGGAATTTCATAAAGACATGGGTCTGTCGATTAGCTCGGCAGACCTTTTCTGCCTTTAATGTCGGATAATTTTTTCATAAATATATTGACTTTCGCCCGCAAAGGGATATAATTAAGCCACAACCAATGGGGAGTAGCTATGGGTTACCCATCCGCCTGTCACCAACCGCACAGGAGCTGTGCTGGCAGCGGACATTGGCGGCGTTGGCCGTGAATGAAGCAAGACCTTTGGCAGACGGATTCTGCCGAAGGTCTTTTTTGCGGGATACGAGGTGAATTATGAGAAAGCTGTTAAAAAGAATGTCGCCTGCAAGAATAATTGCGCTCGGTTTTGCAGCCACGATATTTATAGGCTCGGGTCTGCTGATGCTGCCGTGCAGCGTGCAAAACGGCGTAGACTTAAAATACATAGACGCGCTTTACACTTCGGCGAGCGCCGTCTGCGTGACGGGACTCGTGACCGTCGATATAGGGGACACGTTCACCGCGTTCGGTCAGTTCGTTGTTGCGGCACTGATACAGATAGGCGGACTCGGAGTCGCGTCAATGGGCGCGGGAGTCATTCTGGCTGTCGGAAAGAGGATAAATCTGAAAGGTCGGCGTGTTTTGCGCGATGCGATGAATCTCGACTCAGGCAAGGGAATAGTAAAATTTATAAAAAGCGTGTTTTTGACTACGGCGGCATTTGAGCTTGTCGGTGCGGCGCTGAGCTTCATTGTTTTCGTGCGCGATTACCCGCCGCTCAAGGCTCTCGGAATAAGCTTTTTTCACTCCGTCGCCGCGTTCAACAACTCCGGCTTCGATATCCTCGGAAACTTCCAAAGCCTCTCCGCCTACAAAGAGGATGTGTTCTTAAATCTCGTGACCTGCCTTTTGATATTCTTCGGCGGAATCGGCTTTCTCGTTATCCGCGAGATTGTCGAAAAGCGATTTCGCTGGCGCAGATTTTCCATGCACACAAAAGTAGTGCTCACGATGAGCGTCGCGCTGACGGTCGGCGGCGCGGTGATTTTCAGAATTACAGAAAATATGCCGTGGATAGGAGCCCTTTTCAACAGCGTGACCGCGAGGACGGCGGGCTTCTCGACATATTCGCTCGGCGAATTTTCAAACGCGGGACTGCTCGCTATGATCTTTTTAATGTTCGTCGGCGCGTCGCCAGGCTCCACCGGCGGCGGAATAAAGACGAGCACGCTGTTTGCGCTGATACAGGGCATAAAAACCGCCGCGACAAACACTTCGGGAAAGGCGTTTCACTATTCCGTGCCGCACGGCGTGTTCCGCAAGGCGTCGGTCATAGCGGTCATGGGTATAAGTGTGATAGCAGTGGGAACGTTTATGCTCTGCGCCTTTGAGCCGGATATAGCAATAAGGGATGCCTTGTTCGAGATGACGAGCGCGTTCGGCACGGTGGGACTCACTACCGGGATAACCACGGGACTCTGCACCGCGAGCAAGCTTACATCAATAGTCATGATGTATATCGGCCGCTTGGGGCCGCTTACAATAGCGACTCTCTGGTACTTCACAAACGGAGATCGAATAAAATATCCCGACGGAAACATAGCCATAGGCTGAGAACGGAGGACAAAGATGTTTAAAAAATCAAAAAGCGACAGCAAATCTTACGGAATAATCGGACTCGGGCGCTTCGGCTCTGCTCTGGCTGTGGAGCTTGCGAAATCGGGCGCGGAGCCGCTCGTAATCGACGGAAACGAGGAAAAGGTGCGCGAGATGCGCGAATACACGGAGAACGCCTTTGTCGTCAGCAGCTTTGACAAAAAGACTCTCTCGGAGACCGGAATACAAAACTGCGACGTCGTGGTGGTCTGCATCGGAGAAAAGATGGACACTTCGATTCTGACTACTCTCAACGTTGTCTCTCTCGGCGTGCCGACGGTCATATCAAAGGCCGCGAGCGCCGAGCAGGGCGAGATACTCAAGAAGCTCGGCGCAGAAGTCGTCTACCCCGAGAGGGATATGGCAGTCAGACTCGCCCACAAACTGGAAACTCCCAATATGCTGGACTTTGTTCAGCTGAGCCGAAAGCTGAATCTCCTTAAGCTTGAAGTTCCGCGTAAGATCGTCGGAATGACGATAATGTCCGCCGATATGCGGGGAAGGTTCGGAGTAAACATAATCGCTATAGAAAACAACGGAAATTTGACAGACAATGTGCATCCAGATTATATGTTCCGTGAGGGCGATATTCTCTATGCTGTCGGCAGCGAAAAAAGCATGACGCGCCTGTCCGATTGGATGGATGAGACAAGATAAAACTACGGGCACCGTAAAACCGGTGCCCGTCTTTTATGCGGTTTTGTGTGTCGGCCGGATTTTGAGCTTGTAGAGGAACATCTTTTCAAGATTCGGTCTGCTGTTTTGTATTCTTCTTTAGTGTGAATAAAAAGAAGCATATTCACGCTGCCCGCACACTCTCCCCGTCAGGAATATGCCGTCGAGCGGCTAAGTCAAGGCACTCGGATCGACTTCATTGCCTCGGCAAAGTGAAATTTGTTCACTGTTTTTCTGTAACAAAAAATCGATTCTTCATTTCTTCCTGTCATTTCGGATCATCGCATACCACACCTCGTCACAGATTCCGAGGTTGTTCTTTCCGGCAGCTCTAAGAATACCTTCCCGTTTCATTCCGGCTTTTTCCATAACGCGTCCTGACTTTGGATTGTTTGCATCATGACAGGCGGCAATACGATTTAGTCCGACAACATCAAAAAGATAATCCATCACGGCATTTAATGCTTCAGGCATTAATCCCTGCCCCCAGTACGCCCGACTCATACAATAACCCATATCAGCAGCCTTTGTATTCTCATTAAGCTTTACAACAGAAATATTACCAATAGCTTTTCCTGTTTCTTTATACTCCATAACCCAATTAAAGTATCCGCCATCTTCATATCTGGGTATCCAATCGGCAAGAAGGCTCTTTGTCACTTCAACGCTCGAATGCGTCGGCCATGTCAGGAATCTCGCGACTTCGGGATCAGATGCCCAATTTGCATACATATCCTCTGCATCCTCTAATCTGAATCTTCGAAGTATCAATCTATCGGTTTCTATTCTTTGCGTTCCTGCTTTATTCATATTTTCTCCCCTTTGAACTCCTATTTGTCTTTATAATTTCTTTCTCATATACCGCGGCTCGTATTCGGCATACCCGTGCTTCGGATAGAATGAATAGGACTCAAACCACTGCTCCGGCGGATCGCCGAGATGCACCCGCGCTGCCGTAATGCCGTTGCCGCGCATTCCCGCCTCAATAGTTTCAAGCAGAGCCGAACCGATGCCCTTGCGCTTTTCCGATGCCTTTATATACAGCCGATGAATAAACGCTTCATTCGTTCCTTCGATCCTCGAATACCCGCCGCAGCCGATCACCCTGTCGTTATCATCCGCCGCGATCCAGAACATATCCCCACGGTCAAAGTAATTCTTTTTGATATCGAGCAGGTCTTCGTTGATACTCGGTATTCTTCCGAGCGCGTCCTTGGCCTGCAAAACCATGAAAATCATATCGTCCCTGTATCTGTCTTCGTATAATTTGATTTCCATGCTATCATTTTTCCTCCTTCATATAGGTAAGCCGGAGATCTCTCCAACGCTTCTCACGAAGTCGCCGAAAATTCATATCGCTCGAGACAGCAAGCATACCGTCTCCACATGCGCTGTCCTCGGGAACAGATCGACGGGGGTCGCTTCTTCGACCTCATATCCAAGCTCCTTGAACGCGGCGCAGTCGCGCGCGAGCGTGGCCGGGTCGCAGGAGACGTATACTATCCTGTCGGGAGCCATGCCTGCGGCGGCTTTAATCGTCTGCTCCGAGCAGCCCTTGCGCGGCGGGTCGAGGACTATTACCTCCGGGCGCTTGCCCTCGCCGAGAAGCTTTTCGGCGGCTTCGCCCGCGTCCGCGCAGATGAATCGCGCGTTTTCTATGCCGTTTGCGGCGGCGTTTTTCTTCGCGTCCTCTATCGCCGGCGCGACGGTTTCTATGCCGATGAGCTCCTCCGCCTTGTCTGCCATCGAAAGCCCTATCGTGCCCGCGCCGCAGTAGAGGTCGAGCAGGAGCTTTGTTTTTTTGTCTCCGGCGTATTCGGCGGCTTTTTTGTATAGTTTTTCCGCCTGCGCGCGGTTGACCTGATAGAACGACAGCGGCGATATGCGTACCTTTACTCCGCAGAGTATGTCCGTTATGCAGCCGTCGCCGAGGAGCGGGATGCACTTTTCGCCGAGCACTGCGTTCGTGTCGTCGGGGTTTATGTTTACAAGAATGCTTTTTATAGCTTTTTCATCTTTGAGTGATTCGATGAGCTTGTCGGTGTGCGGCAGGTTTTCCTGTGCGCTGACGAGGCAGAGCATTATCTCACCCGTCGCGAACGCCTTTCGCAGATATATGTGCCTGACAGCCCCGCTTCTGCTTGTTTCGTCGTAGACGGAAATATTGTATTTCTCTATCCACTCCGCCGTTATACCGAGTATTTTTTCAAACTCGGGCGGCGCGAGGCGGCACGCGCGGCAATCGACTATCCTGTGTGAGCGGCGGGAGTAGAAGCCGATTTTTAATTTCCCGTTTTCGCGTCCCACCGGGTACTGCGCCTTGTTGCGGTAGCCGTCCGGCGAGTCCGCGCCGATTATCGGCTTTAGTTCAACATCAAGTCCGCCGATGCGTGAAAACGCGTCGCGCACGGCGTCGGATTTGAGCTTTAATTCCGCGCCGTAGCTCATGTGGCGGAACGAACAGCCGCCGCAGCCGGGATATGCCGGGCAGTCGTTGTCGGTTCTGTCCGGCGACGGCTTGATTATTTTCGTGCACTTGCCGACGGCGTAGCTCTTTTTTGCCTTGATTATGTGCGCTTCTATTATATCTCCGGGCGCGGTCGCGGGGACAAACACGGCGAGCCCGTTGTATCTGCCGACTCCGCTGCCCGTCAGCGAGACCGAATCTATATGAAGTTCAATGTCGTCATTTTTGTTGAGAAGCAAAATATCACCCCGAAAAATCTTTATTAAAGTATATCAAACGGCGGTCGATTTTGCAATACGGGAGAAAATCCATTGACAGCGGGCGGGCAAAAATATATACTTGACTTGGATAAAATTTCTCCCGAAAGGAACTGATAAAATGATAAGAGTTACCGTCTGGAACGAGGGCGTCCATGAGGTCGAATCGCCCGAGATAGCGGCAGTTTATCCCCACGGAATCCACGGTCAGATAAAGAGCTTCCTCGACACGCAGGAGGATATCGAGGTGCGCACCGCGACCCTCAACGAGCCTGACTGCGGTCTGCCGCCCGAAGTGCTCGAAAACACCGATGTGCTCATCTGGTGGGGACATAAGGCGCACGACGAAGTGCCCGACGAGCTTGTTGAGCGCGTTCACGACAGAGTTCTGCGCGGCATGGGCTTCATAGCACTGCACTCCGCGCATTTTTCGAAGCCCTTCAAGCGCCTTATGGGTACCTCCTGCGCCCTGCATTGGCGCGACGGCGATTTTGAGCGCCTCTGGACAGTCAATCCCGCGCACCCGATAGCAAAGGGTATCGGTGAATATATTGAGATACCCGTCGAAGAGATGTACGGCGAGCGTTTTGATATCCCTGAGCCGGACGAGCTTGTTTTTATCGGCTGGTTCTCCGGCGGCGATGTGTTCCGCTCGGGCTGCTGCTGGAGAAGAGGGCGCGGAAAAGTATTCTATTTCCAGCCCGGTCATGAGGCTAACCCCACATATTATATCCCGCAGGTTCAGCAGATTTTAATAAACGCCGTGCGCTGGGCGGCTCCGCATGAAATCATCGACGAGATAGTCTGCCCCCACGCCGAGATCTCGCCCGAGCAGGCGAGAAGAGACCGCGGCGAATAAGTAAAATATTATTTATTGCGAAAAATATTGACTTCCCAAACAGAAACAGTATATAATAGCCTTATGAAAAAAGAAGCTAGGCTGTGCGTCAGGCGTGCAGCATCTATTTGGGGAGAAGACAAGCGACCGTCTGATATCTGTCAGCCGGCCGCTTCCCTTTTTTGAAAAAGACAGCTGATTTCGGTCAGCTGTCTTTCTGTTTATTCGCGGTGTTCATGAGCATGAGCACTTTTTCGAGCAGGTCGAGCATCTTATCCTGCGGCATGATGCGCACTGCTATGTGCGGCTTGCCTGCGGCGCTGACTGTCACCCTGCCGGGGAAGCCCGCGGCTATGGCGGAGATCTCCTGCATGTCGAGGTCGTCGATATAGAGCAGCAGCTTGTCGCCCTTGCGCCCGATCTCATAGATGTTGTGCTGGGCGGAATACGCCCGGAGCAGTGAAGTCCTTATCAGTCCGAGCACGGGAGCGGGCGGCTCGCCGAATCGGTCGATGAGCTCATCCGTGACATCGTCCGCGTCCGCGCGCGAGGTTATGTCCGCGATGCGGCGGTAGATGCCGAGCCTCTGCGGCACGCTCTCGATATATGTCGGCGGGATGTGCGCGTCTATCGGCAGATCGACAAGGCATTCCTTCTTCGGCTTCTTTGTCTGGTCTCCGCGCTCCTCGCTTATCGCCTGTTCGAGCATCTGGAGATACATCTCGTAGCCGACAGCTTCCATGTGACCGTGCTGCTGTGCGCCGAGCACATTGCCCGCGCCGCGCAGTTCGAGGTCGCGCATGGCTATCTTGAAGCCCGAGCCGAACTCCGTGAATTCTCTTATCGCATCGAGCCTGCTCGTGGCTATCTCCGTCAGCTCCCTGCCGGGTCTGAATGTGAGATACGCGCTCGCTCTGCGCGACGAGCGTCCGACGCGCCCGCGTATCTGATGAAGCTGGGCGAGACCCATGCGGTCGGCGTCCTCAATTATAAGGGTGTTGACATTCGGAACATCAACGCCCGTCTCGATTATCGTGGTGCAAACCAATATATCTATCTCGCCCTCGAGCAGTTTGCGCCAGACTTCGCTCAGTTCGTCTTCGCTCATCTTGCCGTGGGCTATGCCGACAACGGCGTCGGGCAGCATATCTTTTATCGCCGCCGCCGTGTGCTCGATGCTCTCAACGCGGTTGTGCAGATAATACACCTGACCGCCGCGCCTGAGCTCCGCGTTCATCGCCTGCGCGAGCATTTCGGGATTGTGCTCGACAACATATGTCTGCACCGGCGAGCGGTCGTGCGGCGCTTCTTCGAGTATTGACATATCGCGTATGCCGGAGAGCGCCATGTTGAGCGTTCTCGGTATGGGCGTCGCGGTCAGGGTGAGAACATCGACCTTGGGATAGAGCTCCTTGAGCTTCTCTTTCTGAGCCACGCCGAAGCGCTGCTCCTCGTCTATTATTATCAGCCCGAGGTCGCGGAACTGAACATCTTTTGATATGAGTCTGTGTGTACCGACAACGATGTCGACGCTTCCGCGGCGCAGACCGTTCAGAGTATCCTCTATCTCCTTTTTCGAGCAGAAGCGCGAGAGCATACGCGCCTCGACCGGGAAGCCCTCTATTCTTTTGAGCACCGTCTGATAGTGCTGATAGGCGAGAATTGTGGTCGGCACAAGAATAGCGCACTGCTTGCCGTCCGCAACGCACTTGAACGCGCCGCGAAGCGCGACCTCCGTCTTGCCGAAGCCAACGTCGCCGCAGAGAAGTCTGTCCATGGGATAGGGCTTTTCCATATCACCCTTTATTTCATCGATTGCTCTGAGCTGATCGGACGTCTCGTCATATTCAAACCGCCGTTCGAAATCGCTCTGCATATCTATATCCGGAGAAAATGCATAGCCGGGGCTGTTTTGCCTTTTTGAATACAGGGCTATGAGCTGATCCGCCATATCCTTGACTGCGGCACGAACCTTATTTCTCGTTTTTTCCCAGTCCTTGCCGCCGATTTTATTCAGCTTTACTGTTCTGCCGTCGTCCTCGTGAGGCCCTATATATTTTGAGACAAGGTCAAGCTGCGTTACCGGGACATACAGAACGTCGCCCTTTGCATACTTGATTTTGATATAATCCTTGGTTATTTTGCCGACCTCAAGCTTATTGATGCCGTCAAACACGCCTATACCGTGGAGCGAATGAACAACGTAGTCGCCCTTTTTAAGTTCATCAAGCGAGTGGAGGCTCTGTCCCTTTTTAAACCCGCTCCTGCTTTTTCTTTTTTTGGACGCAACGGCGTTTCTGCCATAGGTAAAGGCATAAAATTTTTCGTGCGGATAGCCGAAGCCGCCCGAGAGCGCACCGGGCAAAACCGAAACTCTGCCATGCGGAAATTCGGCAGGCTCGAGCGGAAAATAAAGTGCCGGAATATCCTCGTTTTCGAGATCCTCAGCAAGGTTTTTTGCAGCCTTTTCCGTTCCTCCCATTACTACAACCGTCGAGTCCTTTTGAACAAGCGGAGACAAATCGTCCAAGAGTATGTCGAGCTTTCCGTTCCATACGGGAAGTGTTGACGCCGTAAACGTTACAATGTCGCGTACCGGTACGTCAAACGAACCGCGCGCAAAATCGTCGAGAAAAACAGTATCCTTTTTTTCATATTCGCGTGTAAGCTCCGGGAAGGTCATCGTAAACTCGTCGAGTCCGCGGCAAAGCTCGCCGTCCTCAAGGAGATATTTGATATCCTCGTTTTGGAGCTTTATTGCGGTATTTGCCTTCTCCTTGACTCCGGCACTCTCGCAAACAATAAGCAAAAGCGAATCGGCATAGCTTAAAATTGTCGCATTCTCTTCATAAGCGAGCGGAAGATACTTATCGGCAGAGCTTAAGCTCACGCCGTTTTTGAGCCTGTCTATATCCTTTTGCAGCATTTCGCGAGCCTTTTTGGCTCCCTTACCCTTTACGGTATCATAAAATGCGGTAATCTTTTTCATTAAGTCGTCGCCGCCCGAAAAGACTATCTCGGTTGACGGCATAAGCGTCAGCTTATCAACATTGTCGGTTCTTCGCTGCGACATTATGTCGAAATGAGCCATGGTGTCAACGGTATCGCCCCAAAACTCTATTCTGACGGGATTTTGGTCGTCGGGCGAAAACAGGTCGAGTATTCCTCCGCGCACGGAAAACTGACCTACTCCCTCCACCATATCGGCTCTCGTATAGCCTGCGGAAAGAAGCACACTCGTTATGTCGCCGAGCTTAATATCCTCGCCTCGCCTTATCGTAAGCGAATGCTTTTTTAAGTCCTCGGGCGGAATAGTCCTCTGAACCGCCGCCTCTGCGGAGCAAACCACTATATCGGCGGTGCCGTTTAAAATATTTGTGAGCGCATTTATACGGCGCTGTTCATATTCGTGGGAACGATTTTCCGCCGAGGTAAACGAAAAGTCCCTCGCCGGATACAGAAACGAATTCTTGCCGAAAACACGCAAGTCCTCGCAAAGCTTCGTCGCAGCCGCTTCGTCGGGCATAATGACAAGAGCCCTGCGGCCTGAATTACCGCAGAGCGAATTTATAATATGAGCCTTATGGATTCCCGAAACGCCGAGAACTCCGACAGGCAGATTTTTGCTTTTTACCGCCTTTTCGAGCGTCTTATATTCGGGCGAGGCCTTTAAGACCTCAGCAAATGCTGACATATTAAATTAAAGCTCCTTCAGGAATTATATTTGTTCATAGCTTCGTCTGTTTTGCCGTCCAGAATAAGCTCCACCGCACAGCAGGCATTATCAAGTGCCTTTTTAAGCTCCGGTGCCTCGTCCTTTTTGTACTCTGAGAGAACCCATGCGGCAAGGTCGTAATCGGGATGAGGCTTTTTGCCGCAGCCGATTTTGACTCTCGGAAAATTTTGGCTGCCTATACAGGATATTATACTCTTTATACCGTTATGACCGCCGTCTGAGCCCTTGCGGCGTATTCTCAGTCTGCCTACGTCAAGCGATATATCGTCAAAAATCACAATGATTTTTTCCGGAGGTATCTTATAAAAATCTGCCGCGGCCTTTACGGCCTCTCCGCTTAAATTCATATAGGTCTGCGGCTTCATTACAATGCAGCGGTGCGAGTTTATAACCGTATCGGCTACCCCGCCTTAAACTTGAGTTTGTTTATTTTAAAACCGTGCTTTTCGGCAAGAAAGTCAACGCACAAAAACCCCGAATTATGACGTGTCAGGGTATATTTTTTCTCGGGGTTACCGAGTCCTGCCACTAAAAATTCGGGTGCGCCGACAGCTTCTGTTTTTTTGAATCTGCCTAACATTATTGTGTTTACCTGTCCTTATTTATCTTTTAGGCACCAGCCTATCTTATTAACCTGAC
>ENA-OPNW01000142-OPNW01000142.1-human-gut-metagenome-genome-assembly--contig:-NODE-142-length-51185-cov-17.920888_pt1 | contig 51185 bp, 59 predicted proteins | sample MGYA00241540_ERZ501777 | MGnify/ENA primary metagenome ERZ501777 (study PRJEB25962, sample SAMEA2042615) | human gut metagenome | biome: human gut; feature: human-associated habitat; material: faeces...
AGCCAGATGGTAGTATTTTGTGTTCTGAGTGGTATAAAACTGTTAGTGATTTCAAAAAAGGCGTTGCCAAGGCACGAAGATATGATGGCCAAATTTGTTATATTGACACTAAAGGAGAAATAGTTGGTTAATGCTATATCAACAAAAATGAGCACTTCCAAATAGGTTGTGCTCATTTTTCTTTTCCTAAAATTCTTTTATTAATTTTGATGCTTTCAATTAGTATTGTCTTTCAAAATATATTTTTCTATATAATTCAACTCTTTCTTTGCATATCTTGTCCATTGAATATTTTTCCTTCATTTCATCTCTAAGGTTTTCCTTCATTTTTTCTATCACATCTGGATTTTCTACAAGATATTTTATGTACTTGACCCATTGTTTTCGGTTTTTTCTTGTATCTACAAGTAGGCAGTTTCCGTTTTCGTTTACCTTGTTTCCCTTTTCAAGATAACTTACTCCGTCAATCGTGTATGGCCCGAAATTCGAGGCTATCACTGCAGTGCCAGTAAAGCCAGCCTCAACGAACTTCAATTGACTTTTCATTTTGTTGAAGTCATTTTCCTTCAACGGCGCAAGCAGTACATCCACATTTTTGTAGTGTTCGGCATAGTGATGTATATCCTTTGTCCAATACCTCCTATAAAAATCATCTTCAAATGGGTCGTCCAATCCTTTCACGTATCCTTTAAGGAATTCAGCATGTTCTTTGTTTACAAGTCTATAGTTGTCCGTAAGGAATTCTTCGTATCTGCACCAAACGCTTTCATGCGGAAGAAGTTGTCTTGTCCTCACTTCTCCAGTGTCTTTGTTGTATATTGTGGTTGTTCCGTTCGTATCAAATCCGCATAGAACAATCTGCATCTTGTCTCTTATTTCCTTTGGTAGGGCTCTGATTCCATCCATTAGTTCTATATCCTTCATATGCGTAGAACCGCATATGATTCCGAACCTTATCTTGTCTGATTTGTTCTTTTCCGTTGAGAACTGCCGTTCTTTCTCATCAATTGCATTTGGCAGTACAAACACCCTGCTATTGTATTTCCTCAGTTCTTTCGCGAATATTGGTGTTGTGGTTGTCACATAATCAGCCATTTTAAGGTGGTTAACGGCAATACCTGCCCATCCGCATCTTTGCGATGATATTGCCATAGGGTGGTCATTCCCGAGTTTGAAATTATCATCCATGTCAAGAACCACTGGTATTCCCATTGATTTGATTAGGTTGATTATCTCACACTTGTCATCAAACTGCTTGTGCATTTGCACTATGTCGTACTTGCTGAAGAAGTCCTTAAGGTTGTCAGAAGGCCAATTAGACATCGGTATTATGTCTATGTCAAATTCATCCCCGTAATGCTCCTGTATGTACTTGTGAGGCCATATTGAACGGTGGTATCCTACTCCGCTTCCATCTGAAGGCACTGACAAAATCCTTATCTTTCTGTTCGTTTTACCATTGGCGTACATTTCCATAGTATTTTTTACGGAATCCATATCGCCTACAATGTTCTTAATTGTGTTTTGTGGCATTTTCTTTTTGTTTATTTTCCTAAAATATAATACAAACTGACTTAAAAAACAAAAAATAGTTTGGTTATTTGTTATCCATCTTGTTTTTTCTGGGATTTTATGGTATATTTGCAGAAGAAAAGTTTTTAAATTTATGGAAGATAATAAGACAGTAGCCACCTACTATGACAAATTAAAGAAGTGTGGCATCAGTGAAAAGTGTGTGGACACATTAAAGGAAAAGTATGGAAAGGCTATAGAGACTGGTTCTTTTTCAACAAAGAATGATTGTGGCCTTTCTGGTGAAGGTACGTTGATTGGTACTGTATTGCGCAAACTTACCGTATATGCCGTACAGTTGAACAATTTGTATCCAGAATCAATCCGTGTCAATGTGAATTCCATTGTAAAGGTGTGCCTTTTGCAGCATCTGTCAAAGTCAATTAGGACTGAGAAGTCGACAAACGAGTGGAGAATCAAGAATCTTGGTGAGGAATATGTGTACACAAAGAACACACCTTCAATCGGAACTGGTTTGCATTCATTGATGATGGCAGTTGAGTGTGGAATTGAATTGACTCCCTTTGAATGTGAGGCAATGGTTTCAATTGACAGGGATACGACAAATGACCTTCAGTTCAAGTATCACAGCAACATGTTGTCCGCAATTGTATATCAGGCGAACCAAATGACATATGTGGAAGCACAGAAGGTGAATAACATTATAGTATAATCAAATTTTGATGGTAGTAGAAATAATAAACAAAGGAAAGCATGAAGTTCCGTCTTATTCAACAGAACTCAGTGCAGGAATGGACATAAAGGCCAACATTGACGAGTCATATGAATTGAAGCCATTTGAGAGGCATATGTTTAGGACTGGAATATACCTTGGAATACCAGATGGATACGAATGCCAGGTCAGACCGAGAAGCGGACTTGCATTGAAGTATGGAATAACCGTATTGAACACGCCAGGAACCATAGATGCCGATTATCGTGGAGAGATTTGCGTTATCCTTGTCAATCTGTCAGACACACCATTTACCGTACATGATGGAGACAGAATTGCGCAGATTGTATTTTCAAAATATGAGAAGTGCTCATTAAAGACAGTCGACCAACTCTCTGAAACTGATAGGGGTTCTGGTGGTTTCGGGCACACAGGAATTTGATTTTGGTTTTGAAATCTCGGCGACTTGTTTTGTTGTCGAGATTTTTTTGTAATTTTTAATAAATTGTTTTTAAATGGCTAAAGAAATATGTGTTGTGGTTTCTTCACGGAAGTCTGGAAGCGAATGTGATGAATTCATCACAATGCTCAAGGAGACATGTGGTACACCTGCAAAGTTCGTCTTCGTCACCAATGACGGCCTTATGGGATTGAGCGAACTGTATGGAAGCATGCTTGAAAACACATCAATAGACAGTGATATCATGATATTTATGCATGACGATGTGGTTCCACTAAGACACGGTTGGGGCAAGGAGGTTGTAAGGCTATTCAACAAGCATAGGGAATACGGTATAATAGGGGTTGCTGGTTCATCTGAGTTCAACAATGAATGTGCATGGTGGAGAAACAAGAGGATATACGGACAGCTACTTCACAAGAACGAAAAGACTGGTCAGAGTTGGCTCACTGCATTTTCACCATTGCTTGACAAGGACTTACAGGAAGTTTGTGTAATAGACGGTCTTTTCATGGCTGTAAATAGGAAAAAGGTAAGCAAGAATTTTGACGAGTCATTGAATTACTTTGATTTCTATGACATTGACTTCTGTCTTGCGAACTATCTTGACGGAAAATGCAAGATTGGTGTTACAACGAATTTGAGATTCATGCACAAGTCAATAGGGGAACTTAGTGAAAACTGGTTCACAAATAGGGAGATTATAAGAAAGAAATACGGGAAGCATTTTCCGATTTCAGTAGAAACTAAAGAAGAAAAAATAGAAAGCAATGATATTGGACGAACTAAAAAAACAGACACTTCAAAAACTGCTGACGTATAAGGATTGTCTTGAGTCGCTGTCACTGTTATACGAACAACGACTTTTGCCTTATTATGGCATGGCAACCGAATTTGACAAAAGAACGCAGCTTCAGATGGATGCCAATGCAAGACTTGGCAAGATAAAGTCACGCCTTTCAGAAGTATACAAGGCTATTGAATATGTTGTATTCAAGGAAATGGATTCACTTAAAGATATTTCGGCCGATACTAAGACAGTGAAGAAAACTAGAAACTATGTTAAAAGGGCTACTAAGAAGGATTAAAAAAATTGCCTATTCCATACCGTTCGGAATGAAGGCAGGAGATGAAATGTTGGCCACATCAAACAAGGATGGCAGCAATGGTATTGTGATGGAGGACAAGATTGAGCAGAACTCATTGTTGAATTCCCTTTTGAGGGGTGAGGTCACGCAGGAGGTCGAGGAATTGAGATATGAAACATACAAGACTGAGGAAGAGTCGAACAACTACAAATATATTGGCAATGGAGTTGCAATGAAAATAGATTCTTCTGAAGAAAAGAAAGCGAAAAGAAGACTCAAGTTCACACAGTATAATCGTGACGTTGAATATGGAATGAAAGAGTCAATGTCAATTGCGGAAAGCAAGAATGAATCAGAAAAAATAGATTATGTAAGTAGAAAACTATTCAGATTCACATATACTGACACTTGCGTTAGGTTCAAACACGAAACATATATTGAGAAGATTGACTTTGATTTAAGAAACGGTTTTGTCACAAAAATGCACTATATTTGTGACAAAATGAACAGAAAGTCAGTTCCATTCGCAAATGCTGTCAGAAAAATAAAGTCTGATTTGGATTCAATTGATTCTGATAATAGTAAAATGGTTGAAGAATATGTTTCAAGGAATGAAATACTTTCAAGCATAAAGGAACTTGAATTCACGACATTCAACGCAACCAACAATGTACCTAATGGAATAAGATATGTCTTCAGAAAGCCAAAATTCGAGAATATAGAATGTAGTGATGATGATATTTCAATCACATTCTCATGGAAGGAGATGGAAGGAGGAAAACTCCTATCTGAAATATATTATTCTGATTCGGCTGAAAAGAAATTCAAGAACAAGGAGAAAAAGAAAAACTATGTGCCGAATATCATGCCTTAATTATAATAAATATCAATCCAACCACAAAAAGGTTGGATTTTTTTGTTTATTTTTGCTGAAAACATATATTTTAGTTGAAAACAAGCAAAAAAATGCGTAAGATAAGAATTGGAATAGAATTAGACCATGTCATAAGGGATGTGAATAGGCAGATAGCAAAATGCTATCAATCTGAATATGATGAAAGTTTGGATATTGATGACATTGACTATAAGGATGACGTATTGCATACAGTGTGCAAATTCAACTCACACAAAGAAGAGGTTAATTTCCTTTATGAGGATTACCCTCTTGAGATATACGGCCATGCCAATCAGATTGATAGGTTTCTTTCAAGGGATTTGAATTTGTGGATTAAAAAACTTGAGAATCAGGAGAAGTATGATGTTGAAGTGTTTTTCTATTCTCTTTTCGAGCATAATATCACAATACAGTCAACGTATTTTTTCCTAAGCAAGATAGCATCAAGGGTAAGGAAGGTAGTATTCCCAAAAGATATTGAGGAACTTTGGAGCCTCGGTGACATATTCGTGACATCAAATGCATCCGTTGTAGACTTTTCAAAGAAGCCTACGATATTGATTAGGATGAATTTCAACAGACGTTCCGAGGGCAATGCAAGCATTGTGTATGACGATTTTAGGTCATTTCTTAATGACAATGAAAAGATGAAGAAAATATGCAAAGCATTGGATAAAAGGAAGAAAGGTGAATCAACCATATCAAAAGTACGTTCATTCGTATGTTCATTGTTTAAAAAGAAGAATTAATTTATTGGATAAAATGGGTAAAGAAATCAGCGACAAGAAAAAGAAGGCTGTAGCCATAGAAAAAATCAAGGAAGAACTTGAAAGGATAAAGAAGAATGAAAACAAGGTATTCTTCTTTGTGTTGGATACTGAGGGCTATCCAAGTGGAAGCCTCTCATACATATACAACCTTGCCAAATTCGCAAAGGACGAGGGTTACAATGTGGCCATGCTGTATCAGACCGAACCTACGGCAAAGGGACAGCCAGAGGATGAATTCATCGGCGTTGAAGGTTGGCTTGGAAAAGAATATTCATCATTGCCACATTTTGACATAAGGAAGGATGAGGTTGACATAAACCCAAGTGACATATTGTTCATTCCAGAAATATTCTCACAGGTTATGAACCAGACGAAGAATCTTCCATGTCAGAGGATTGCAATCATGCAGAATTACGACTACATCCTTTCACAGATGCCTTATTCTGCACAGTGGGGTGACTACAAGATTTTTGATGTCATTTCAAACACGGAAGAGAATGCAGAACTGCTCAAGAGCATCTTCCCATATGAGAATGTAAAGGTGATACCTCCGTTCATTGACAAGATGTTCGGCGAGACGAACAAACCCAAGAAACTTGTAGTAAACATTGTTGCACATAACCAGGATGACGTAACAAGGATTGTAAAGCCTTTCTATTGGAAGTATCCTCTCATGAAATACGTTTCATTCAGAGACCTTAGGGCATTCAGTAGGGAAAAGTTCGCCGAGGCATTGAGGGAAGGATTCCTTACAATTTGGATTGACGAGCCTTCGAGCTTCGGATACAGTGCAATAGAGGCTATGAAGAGTGGTAATATTGTGTTTGCGAAAGTGCCGACAGAAACAAAGAAATGGATGCTTTCAAGTGACGGTTCGACATTCAACGATTCATGTGTGTGGTTTGACAACATAAACAAGATGCATGACAAGATTGCCTTGATGGTAAGGGCATTCATTACTGACACCATACCAGAAACCCTCTACGGCGGTCAGAAAGAAGTAAAGGAAATGTACAAGGAAGAGGATTCAAGAAAGGCGTTCGTTGAATATCTCAAGGAGATTGTTGACAAGAGGAAAAAGTCGATAGAAATGGCCATAATGCTTGGCGAACATGAAATTAACCAAAGTGATAAGAATGTTAAGAAATGATTGATATTAAGGATATAACAGTTATAGTTCCAGTGCATGTATGGAACGACAATGTGAAGGAGATGTTTGATAGGGCTACAGGCTCGATACCAGAAGGGGCAAGTCTCATGATAAGTGCTCCAGAGAATTGTGAAATCGAACTTAGCGACGACCTCAAGAAGAGGATTTCAAACATAACAGTGAATATAGTCACTGGAAAGTGCACATCATTCCAACATATGGTTAACAGTGCTGCAAGTTTGGTAAAGACAGACTGGTTCTCAATACTTGAATTCGATGACGAATATACACCTATGATGTTTAAGAACTTCATCAAATACCAGGAGTATAATCAGGAATACAACTTCTTCTATACATTGTGTGATTTATACAACGTTGAAGACGGAAAGAACGAATTCATCGGAAACGGAAACGAAGTGGCATGGGCATCTTCATTCTCAGATGAACTCGGTGTCATTGACGAAAAGTCGGTTGAGGATTACTTCAACTTCTATCCTACAGGTGGAGTATTTAACACAAAGACATGGAATGACATGAATGGATTGAAGGAATCAATTAAATTAACCTTCTGGTATGAATTCATGCTTAGGGCACTTAAAAAGGGTGAAAAATTCTACGTGATACCTAAGATTGGATACAGACACATTCTCGGAAGAGACAATTCCCTTCTTATGCAATACAGGAAGGAGATTGACGAGAAGGAATCAGATTTCTGGTTCAGAACCGCAAAAAGCGAATCTTTCTTTGACAAGGACAGGAACAAGACCTATTCAAAGAAAGATTGAAAAAACACTTGAAAAAATTCAGTCCTTCGTAGGGCTGAATTTTATGGCTTGATGGCACTGCCGAATGGCTCCGTAGTGAGATTTGCAGAATGATAAGAATATGTTGATGATATTGATTTTGCCACAGATATAAGCTATTTCTATTTAGTTTTTAAAAAAAAATGATGGCAAAACGAGGAAGAAAACGTAAGGGATATTTCTATGAAGAGCAGGAAAAGGCCGTTTCGGACTACATAATGAGCAGTGACGACATTGAAAAGAACAGGATTTTCAACACATGGCTCAAGCCTGCATTCACAAAAATGATAGAATCCATAATAAGGAGATACAAACTGTATATTCCAGACGAATGTTTCGATGACACATTCAATGATGCAATATCGTTTCTCATGACAAAGATTGGGAAATTCAAGCCAGACAAGGGATACAAGGCATACTCATACTGTGGAACAATATGCAAGCATTATCTTCTGTTCAGACTTAACCAACACAAGAAACAACAGGAAAGACAGGAGTCATACGGTGATTACTATGATGTGTCAAGTGCGTCTGGAAGCTATACGATAGAAATCGCAGGTGAAAGAAATGAGGACTTCTTCAATGAACTCATAACGAACACATGTGTCGAGATAAGGAAGATGGTGGCGTCTGGAGAGGAGTGCGGTCTGACTGAAAACGAGCAGAGGGTAGGACTTGCGCTTGTCGAACTTTTCGAAAATTGGGGAGAATTATTCAATGAGGTAGGTTCAAACAAGTTCAACAAATCTTCAATACTCCTATATCTAAAGGAATCAACAAGACTGAGCACTACAGAGATACGGAGTGGCATGAAGAAATACAAGTCAGCCTATTATGCAATGAAGAAAATGGTCATTGAAAGCTGAAACACAGAATATTTATAGGAAAACAAGACAATCATCATGCCAAGAATAATAAAGAATTTCAAGGTTGAACTGAATTCAGCAGACAACCTTAGAGACCTTGTACAGAACATAATAGACCTTGCCGACACACAGATAAACCAGGCGCAGAGTGAAATCGAAAAACTCAAGAAGTCAACCGACCTCACGAATGAGGTTATGGACGGAAAGTCAAAATACGCAAAGTCAATTAATGACTACCTTTCCGTAATAGACAAGGCCATGGCAAAGAAGATAGACATAGCGAAACTCCTAAACGAGGTCATGTCGCACAATGGTGACGTAAAGGCTGCAATGGAAGAGAGCAAAAAACAGGGACTCAACATAAACGCCCTGCAATCAATGGTTGATGAGGCTATGCTGAAAAAGGATAAGAGCAACGAGACGAAAACAATCATACTTAAAAAATCGTAAATAACCAACAAATACATTTTCAATGTCTTCTGTAAATGAAATATTCGGACAAATCGGCGCAGCAAAGATATTTGCAGGCGGAGTTTCAAGTGCATTAGGAAGAAGTGCAGGAGACGCTGCCTCCAAGATAAACGATTTGGATAACAGACTTTCCGAGGAAGTTGACGAAAAGAAGAAGAAACTCATACAGAAAAAGAAGAAAAGGCTTGAAAAACTCAACAAGAAACTTAACAAGATAGAAGAAAAAGTAAAGAGCGCAGAAGAATTCCTTGCCGAACTTGCATACATGTGCGATTTTGGTAAAAGGGAGATAATAAACTTCATCGCAAACTATATAACAGTTGCTGTACCTGCCCTTGAAATATCCGTAAAGGGTATACTTCTTGCAAACATAAAGAAAATGGTGTCATGCTCGATAAACCCGATGATACCAGACGAGTGGAGAGAAAAAGGTGTAATCGTAAACGAATTCGAGATAGACCCGAGGCATACCCTATATTCAAGTCCATATTCAAAATGGGGAAAATACAACTATTTTGGAATATTCAAGGATGATGACGACAATATTGGAGAAAATCCTTATTCACTTCCAAGAGCAAAGGACATGAACGCATTCATATGGTACGTGAAGAACATGTCGTCATTCGCTAATCCACTCTATATGGAAAAGGGGCTTGGTGAATATTTTGAAGGGGTCAATGAAGGTGACACACTGTACAGTCACAGTAAACTGAAAGAAAAGAAAGAATACAAGTTTCTTCCTGGGTGCACATTCATGCAGAACGGTGCATCAAACACGCTGTTCATGGTACAGAAGAAATACACTGATGCAAGTTCAAACACTATATATGACATCCTTCCAACATCTAACGGATATGATGTAGAAATGGAACTGAACACCATAAACTGGTTCAAGACGAACACCAGTTCAAAGAAGGACAAACCGCTTTTCAGTCTCGGATACTCAAGCGAATACAACAATGATGCAGTAATACCGAAGAACAACTTCGTATTCAAAATACTTCCGAAACCATTCAGTACTGCAGGCGCATTCATAACCGATTTGGGGAACAACATAAATACATTGGCTGATGTTGCAGAAAACGAGGTTGTGAACGCAGCATCGAAGATTGTAGGAGGAGTTGAAGTTGAAAACGCAAAAGAAACGCTAAAGAAAATGAATTGGCCTGGAATTGCATCCATGAAACCACATGTGGCAAGATTCAACGGAAAAGGGGAATATGACAAGAATGGTACTTACAGCATAAACGAGAAGAAATACATAGCAGTAGCACAGGCGTCTGAAATAGAAAGGAACACATTGTACAAACTGGTTTATACCAACAGCAGCGGAAAAGACTACAAGTGGCTTATATATGACAGTGTTGACAATGCCTTCTATCTGAGTGCGACAAAACCCACGAAATCGAAAATACACGGAACACCAATTAGTACCGACGACATGTCGATGATTCTGACAGAGTGCTATTTCGGAAAGACTGTATATGAATTCAACTATGATTACTTATCAAGTTTTAAGTTGTTCGATGCAAAGGTGATAACTGCGAACGTAATTAACGGACTGTTCAACATAAACATACCAAATCCATGGAAGACACTGAAAGGCTCTGGTAACTCGAATACCATAAGTAATAGGGACCAAGCATACATAGACGCATATGTGGACAGACTTGTAGAAAAGATGATTACTCAGGAGGACAGTGAATTCATTGACTGTTTCTATAATTTCAGCAATGAGGACTACACAAAACTTGAAGAACAAGTCTATGAAAAGATTAGGAACGGAACCATTGCAGCAGGCTCTCTTGAGGCAGAAGGTGATATAAATGCCGTATATGACATACTTGATGCCTATAATGCAGATGCTTCACTTGAGGAACAGGTAAACGTGCTAACAAAGGCACTTGAAAGCGCAACTGAAAAAAACACGGTAAAATATACGCAGAACAACACATCTGACGTAAATGGCACAGACGGAGACAGTTCGGGTTCTGGCTCTGGTATAAGTTTCGTGAAAAGAGCAATGCAACTACTATCTGCGTCAGTCGTAAACGGAATACTCACGCCAAAGGTTCTAATGCTTATACAGATTAACCAGAAACTCCTCAATGACTACATAGTGACAAAAGACCCGAAGGCATACTCTATGAGCATTGAAGATGTACTTAATGCATTGAGCGGACTGCTTTCTGGCGTAATAAAGGAAATAATAGATTCAATACAGAAGGAACTGTTGAGAATAATCCTTGCAAGACTTAATGAAATCATGAGCTACTATATGAAGGAATTAGCATTGGAATATGCGAAGAAATGGATATATCTGCTCAAGATACTGCTTTCTGCCTTGAAGAAAAACACTTCGGCCGCAGACATGAAAACATCAGACGGAAACGGCGTTGCGTCTGATGCAATAAACAGAGTACTTTCACAGGTTGACTATGCCGACATAGACTCTCTTGTAGACGAAATAATACCAAACACAAAAAACTGCTGAAGATGAACATAAGTCAGATAACCGAATCCATAAATTCAATGTTCAAGTCATTGAACGCGAAAATAACGAAGGTGGTGCCAATGCCTGCCATGCTGCTTCTTGCAGGGGCAATGTCACGGCCAGGACTTTCTCCAATGCGTTCACTTTCAAACATATGCAAGAAACTTGAAGAAGAGGGCATACCTATGGGTTCTAACCCAGACGGAAGCGAAAACCTAATAGTAAAGACGACATATGAGATAGTCAGTGAGATATATAGGGCAATGGTAGAGGATGCAGTGATACAGGGCGGAATAGAGGCTGGTTCAATGCAGTTGCTTTCAAACGGAGCAAATGCAGGAGGCCCTGTAACAAGTATAGGAACAAACACATTACCTACACATGTGTGGGGTGTGATACAATAAAAAAACTGGCAATAATGACAAAGGAAGAAGAGTTGAAAGGGAAACTTGATGAACTTGAGGCAAAGTACGCAAAAATGCGTTCTCTGGCTATAAAGGTTGGTAAAGAAATGGATTCTCTCGCAGAACAATATTCGTCTGTATTGGAAGAATTAAATAACTTGAAAGGAAACTAAACATGGCAAAGACATTCCCGTCAATAGTGGCGCTTGGAGAGGTAATAAAGGTAGAAGGCTCGGACAGCAGTTTCTATGATGACGAGGCTGGTGCTGGAAGAATTAAGGTAAGACTTGATTCTGATGGTCGTGACACGCCGACAGACAGTCTTCCAGATGCTTTTCCGCTGCTGCCAAAGACACTACAGTCCGTACCGAAGGAAGGTGAAGGTGTGTTCGTGCTTAATGCAACACTTGGCAACAGCCATGTGCAGAGATACTACATAGGGCCGATAATATCACAACCACAGTTCCATGAATACTCGGAATACGATTCTGGAAGAGGTGATGCAGTATCATTGCTTGCTACTGGAAAACCACTGAAGAAGTCTCCACTAACAAGCATAAACAGAGCTAAAGGACTTACAAAGGGCTCTTTCCCGAACGTGAAGGACATAGCACTTGTCGGAAGGGGACAGGAGGACATAGTCCTTAAATACAGAAACTCAAGCGATGGGAAACCCACAGAATCAAGCGAGGTTGACATTAGGGCAGGAATAAGAATAAGGGCGACTGGTGAAAACGTTAAATATCTGAAGGGAAACGTGGTGTTCAACCACAACAGCCCAGGATACATACAGGTGAAATATAGGAACGGAGGAATCTCTGGCCTCAAGGAAGGTGTTGGCGATTCAGACGAAGGGAAATATGAATCCAAAGAAGTTAGGGAAGCCAATTCCGTGGTCAATGTAGTTGCCGACAAGATAAACCTGATATCACACAAGGATGCCAACCAGTTCAACGAAAAGATAACGGACAATGAACAGCTTGTACTTGAATCCGAAATAGACAATATAATGTCACAACTACACAGAAGTGTATACGGAGACGAACTGATAAGGCTTCTGAAACTAATAGTGCAGGCATTGTCGACGCATACGCATAGTTATCATATGAAACCGCCAGTCACAGTTGGCACGGACATAGAGAAACTACAGAGCTACAATTTCGAGTCAATGCTGTCCCCGAATGTGAGGATAAGCTGATATTTATTGAAAAAAAAAAGAAATGGTGACTTATAATGTAGTAACTATAAATAGGAAAATAGATTACAGAAAACTGTCAATTAAATATTATTAAATAAATATGGCTTAGTAGTCTAATAATGAATAAGTTAAGTTGAGTTACAATAACGCAAATTCAAAGAAAACATTAAATAAAAATGCTTTATCAAAGGACATATCTTGACAAATGTGCGACAATAGTGAGGGGTAGTTCAACGAACACTGGCCTCAATCCTGTCGGTGATTTGCTTTGGGGAAGGAACAACAGCAGAATGCTCGTATATTTCGACCACAGCAAAATAAAGTCTCTCGTTGAAGACATGACTTACCCAGACATCTCGAAGCTGCACCACAGGCTTAGAATGACAAATGCTGGTTCAATAGATATGTCCGAACTTCACAAGATATACGGAAGCAAGATTGACGGAGACAGAAAAAGAAGGGCAAGTTCGTTTGACCTGATATTCTTCCTCGTTCCAGAGGAGTGGGATAATGGAAAGGGATTTGACTACACAAAGGACTATTTCAACACCGAATACTATGACAAGAAGTCCTATGACTACGAACTTTATAGGCTAAGTGAAGGTGTTAATTGGTTCTCTCCGAGAAACGGATACGAATGGAAGGAAAAGACGGAATTCTCAAAGACAACTGACGGTTTGTTTGATTTCTATATCAAGTCAGACACGACGAACGTGAAGAAGTCTGGGGACAACATAATCCTTACATATTATTGCAAGTGTGGAAACGTATACAACAACACCAATCTAAAGGTAAAACAGGTTAATGCGCAGATTGACAATCCTGTTGAAATCGGCGAACCAATATATTTCACTGAGAGCGGAAGAATATGCAATACCGAACAGCAGAAGAACATGTACTGTGCATATGTGAAGGTACCTATTAAGATAAAGGAAAACAAGAATAATGAGAGAAGAAAATTCAAATTCAGGATTGAACTCAATGTCTACGACAAGGTTTACTCTTCAAATCAGTATTCTGTAATGCAGAACGGAAGTGCAGAGAACGAATACCCAACAACAGATGACGGAATATATTCAACAGACACACTGGAGAAGGAACTTTACAAATATGACAACGGGCTTGAAAGCATCATAGTAGGAAGGCAGCATTTTGACATAGGATGCGAGAATATTGACGTTGACATAACTGACATCTTCAATGAATTCATAAAAGGGACAAAGGAAAACCACGGAATTGGAATCGCATATTCCCCAAAACTCGAATCAAGTGACTCAATGTATGAGAATTACATCGGAATACTTACGAATAGGACGAACACATTCTTTGAACCATATGTTGAAACCATATATGACGACATAATATCGGATGACAGGTCTGATTTCGTGCTTGGAAAGGAAAATAGGCTGTATCTCTATTCGTCAATAGATGGAAACCTTGAAAACCTAGACAACATCCCAACATGCAGCATTGACGGAAAGGAATATGAAGTCAAGCAGGCGTCAAAGGGAATATATTATGCCACTGTAAAACTCGAGAATGACGCATTCAGAAGCCCTACAATGCTTTATGACACATGGGGTGGTATAACTTACCAAGGAGAGAATTTTGGGCCCGTAGAACTCGAATTTACAGCAAGACCGTCAAAGGCACGTTTCAGCATAGGTTCTTCAATTTCCGAGAAGACTGACATAACACCTACGCTTTACGGAATCAACGACAATGAGGAGATTAAGAGGGGAGACATAAGGAAGATTTGTCTGTCGTGCAGAAAGGATTACACCATGAACGTGTCTGAACTCGTCAACAATGCAGAAATAAGGATTTACATCATGGACGGAACTGCACAGGTTGATGTAATACCGTACATGAAGATGGATATGGCATACAATGAGACATATTTCCTGTTGGATACATCAATACTTATACCTAACACATATTACGTTGATATAAGGCTCAATTCTGGAATGGAGATGAAAACGTCGCATGATTTGCTGCATTTCACGATTAAAAACGACGCAAATAATAGGTATGTCTGATATTTATAGGAAAAAACACACATGCTTGCAGAAAACTATTTGACATAAGGCAACGACAGTTGAAAAGGAAACTTTTTGGCTGTCGTTTTTTGTTTTCTCGCAGGTTGCATATATAATCGTAATTAATTCGTTTTCAATGGGTAAAAAGAAAAGTCCTCAGTTGACGATAAGTAAACTTGATTTGCAGCTGTCCGAATTGCAGACAAAGAAGGATGAACTAATCAATTCCATAAGAGTCAATATCAAGGCAAAGAACGAGAAACAGAAGGTATACAAGAAATACCTCAAGGACGGCGGTAAACAGATAGTGGTAGGTTGTGGCTCACCAGGAACAGGAAAATCATTTCTCAGTTTCGCATACGGCCTTAAAAGCATCAAGGAAGGTGAATTTGACTCTATAAAGATAATAATACCGACATGCGAGGCATCAAGCAAACTCTCAATAGGATTTCTGCCTGGAGACCTTTCCTCGAAGATAATTGTATATAAGGAGGCTTCGATATACAGTTTGACCAAAATTCTTAAAGACTCTGGTTGCAATGATGCTGAAAGTGTTGTAAGAGGCTTGATTTCAGAGAAGAAGATAACATTTGAAATCGTATCGTACATCAGAGGAAAAACATTTGACAACATGCTGATACTTGTCGAGGAGGCAGAAAATCTTTCACCAGAAGAACTTCTTCTTATAATGACGAGAATAGGGCAGAACAGCAAACTCGTCATCTCTGGCGACCCGAAACAGGCTGACAGAAAATACAATGGAAACGAATCTGGCCTACAGAGAGTCTGCAAGAAACTAAGAAACATGGAAGAGGTTGCTATTGTAGAATTCTCTGATGAAGATGTCGTTAGAAACACATTAATAACTAAAATTCTAAAAAACTGGTCTGAACAATGAAAATAATATACAATTCAATAATACCGTTCAAGAAGTTTATGGCAATCAATCTGTTCGGCGTACTATTTGTCAGAAATGACCTTGAAAGGCCAATAGGTGCTTTGACAATCAACCACGAAGCAATACATTCCGAGCAATACAAGGAATTATATTGGATAGGCTTTCTGCCTTTGTATCTCATTGAGTGGTTTGTCAAGTTGTTAATATATGGAAACTCAAGAAAAGCCTATAGGAACATTTCTTTTGAAAGAGAAGCATACAAATTTCAGAATGACTTGAATTATATTGAAAAAAGAAAGAAATTTTCTTGGGCAAAGATGATTTTTCAGGAATAGAAAAACTAAAAATTGTTAAAAGTATTAATTCTGGATGGCATAATGTTGTGTTGTCCAGATTTTTTTTGTACCTTTGCAAAAAATAATTTCAAAGACTATGGCAAAGAAACCTAATAAGAATAGCAAGAATGACACCTGTTCTATTGATGAAGAAATGTTGATGTGGACATCATATCGTTATTGCATTGGAAGACAGACATATGTATCTTCGCTTGCAGGGTACATGGCCAAGAAGTACTATCCAATTTTGAGTGATGAGAGGAAATTGTTTACGGCAAAGGACATACGTAGTTCAATACTTGACCGCATAAGATGGACTCCATTTGATTTTTATTATGAAGGAAGTGTAAATTATTCTCAAAGAAAACCTGTGGAAGACCTTATGGAGTTTATGAAAGAGAATAATATCGATTCTTTGGAGAAGATTATGGGAATCGAATCCGTTTCCGTGTATCACGACACATACAAGGATGGAGAAAAGCATAAATATAGAATATCCACGCAGACTCCACAACAGCAGAAGATAATAAGCCAATTTGATATTGAGTGCCTTTTCCCATGGATGGACCTTGCTTCACTGTTTGACATCAATGGCCATAAGTTGATTACTGTCGAATATGATGGTAAAAAGGAAAAGGTTGTCGCATTTGAGTCATGGGTTGGAGATACTGTTGAATGTGAGGATTCTCCTGGTTATTTCATGAGCGTACCTTGGCGTTGGAAGAAAGTCTATAAGAGTGTTGACAGATACATTGAAAAAGGTGAATATTGCGGATATATTGAACCGTCATATATAAAATCAATAGAAGACATTCAGAATGTAGAACAGAATAACGGCTAACAGTCATGATTGAAAAAGTTAAGATTATCGAAAACAAAAACACTCCATTGTCGTATCTTCCAGATGTTGAGTGCTTTGGTAATGGAGTTGAGTTCAATTTCAAGAATGGGGTCAATGTAATTATCGGCCCGAATGGTTGTGGAAAGACAACTCTTTTAAAGTTGATTAGGAAATACCTTCTGATTGATAGGAACAAACAAAGTGAAAAGTTTGTCAATGGCCTGTTTGATATATCTTTGTCAAAGAACAATGATATAAAGGATGGTGTTGCCGTATATTCGGATTATAATCTGACAACCTTCAATTTTAGTCATGTTGACGAATTGTGTGACAATGGGAGTGACAGGTGGTTGGAATCATATGACACATTCTGTTCAACATATTCGTCATTCCATTCTTCTACTGGCGAAAGTGTGAAGATTTCTCTGAACAGTCTATTCAGCGATATGTTCAGCAAGGATGCGAAGTTGAATTTTCCAATCGCACAACTTAAAAAAATGTCGAAAGATGGAAATGATGCATGGAAGAAATATGCAGAAAAATATCTTGAGTACATCGAGAAATACAATGTACCATCAAATTCAAAGGATTACGAAATAACGGCAATACTTGATGAGCCTGATAGAAACCTCGACATTCTTAATATTGACGAACTATATAATATTTTGTCGTATAAGAAAGAGCATGTACAATTGATAGCGACAATACACAATCCGATATTGATATACAAACTCATGAAATGCAATGATGTCAATATAATAGAACTCAAGGAAGGCTATGCAGATGCGATTAAGAAAACGATTGAAAAGCTAAAATAGGAAATACAAAAAAAGACGCAAAATATAAACTAATAGAAAACTCGGCAAGAAATTTGTCGAGTTTTTTTCCGTTAAAAACATGACATTTCCAAAGTCATAATTTGAAGATTTCTTTTAGATATTTATATATTATATAACAATATTTTTTTATAATGGCTAAAAGATTATACACGACGTTCCAAAACATGTCAAGGGTATTTGACGGTGCATGGAATGCGTCAGACGGTATTGCTGACATTTCCAAGGCATCTCACCCAGAAGATGTTGTATACAAGACGGAAGACCCAGAGAAGTATAAGGAAAAGATGATTGAACTTCAGCAGAACAAGTATTTGCACAACAGATGGATAAGGTCGAACCAAAGTCTGTCAATGAGTGCATTTGCTGGCCTTAGCAATCTCAAGTTGATGTATCGTGACGCTGACCTAATGGATGCTTATCCAGAAATTGGTGCAGCACTTGACATATGCTCGGAGGAATCAACGCTTTTATCTGGTTCAAGGAGTGGAATGGTTGTGAATGTATCTTCAAAATCTGACAGGATAAAGTCAATCCTTGAAGACCTTTTCGTAAACAGGCTCAATCTACAGGTGACTGCACAAATGGTAATGAGGTCAATGCTAAAGTATGGAAACCAGTTCATGCTTCTTGACATTGACAAAAACCTTGGAATCAAAGGATGGAGGCAACTCCCAGTAGGTGAGGTTGAACGCATGGAGAATGGCATAATAAACCCATACGGAGGTCAGGGAACTGTTGGTTTGGTCGGTGGAAACACAAAGGATGCTGACATGTCAACAAAATTCGTGTGGACAAGTGAGGCAGGGGGTGATTTGGTTCCGTTCAGAAACTGGCAAATAGCCCACTTTAGGTTGTTGCATAACTCAATGTTTTTACCTTATGGCTGTTCGATTCTGCTGGCTGCAAGAAGACATTTCAGAATGCTTGCACTGATGGAGGACATGATGCTTATATATCGTCTTGAAAGGTCAATGGAAAGGCGTGTGTACAAGATTTTCGTAGGCTCATTGGATGATGATGACATCCCTGCTTACGTGGAACAGATTGCAGACCAATTCAAGAGGACTCCAATCGTCGACCCGTTGACAGGACAGCTTGACCTTAGAAAGAACATTCTGCCAGTATGGAAAAAGACGCCGATACCTCTTCTTGACGGAAGGACAATAACCATTGAAGAGCTTGCAGGTGAGTTTGAAGATGGAAAGGCGAATTATGTGTATTCCGTACAGGACAATACACATAAGATAGTTGCAGGAAAGGTTGTATGGTGCGGAAAGAACTATACTGCTGAGCAGATGTACAAAATAACACTTGATGACGGTTCTTATATGTCGATGGCAGGGGAGCACGAAATAATAATGCGTGACGGCTCAAAGAAACGTGCAGATGAAGTGATAGTCGGAGAAAGTGTAATGCCTTTCTATAGAAAGAATGAAACAAATGAGGCTTGTTTTGAAAAGGTATACAACCCTTGCTCTGATAGGTATGAATACACCAACAACCTCATTTCAGACTCTATAAGTGATTTCAGCGTAGATGTCGTGGAAGATTTGGAAACATCGGACGAATACGTTGAGTGTCTTAGGAAAAACCATAAGATAAAGGCAATTGAAATCATAGACGGAGATGATGTATACTGTATGACCGTAACTGGAGACAATGGCGAGGATGATAGACATAACTTTGCAATAAGAACTTATAATTCACTTGGTCAAATCAATGATAGTGGATGCTTCTTAAGTAATTGCGCAAGTGATGATATATTTATTCCGACAAGGAATGAAAACATGTCTAATCCAATTGAAACTCTTTCTGGTGCAAAGAACCTTGATGCAATTGATGACATCAAATACATACAGAGAAAGGTTTGTGCAGCGTTGAGGATACCTCAGTCGTTCCTGAATTTCGAGGAGTCGCAGGGAGACGGAAAGGCACTTGCACTTACCGATGTAAGGTTTGCAAGGACAATAAATAGGTATCAGCAGTCATTCCTTATGGAGCTTACAAAGGTTGCCACGATACACCTTTATCTTCTTGGCTTTGAGGATGACCTTACAAACTTCAATCTGACAATGAACAACCCATCAACTCAATCTGAACAACTTGAACTGGAAAATCTGAGCAAGAGGGTTAATGTTGTAAGGGATGCTGTTACAGACCCAGGAAATGGAATACCAGTCATGTCATTGCAAAGGGCATTGAAGGAAATAATGAAGTGGTCTGACAAGGACATTAAAGAGAATTTCGATGAAATAAGACTTGAGAAGGCTCTTGCTGCCGAATATGAAAAGACATCTCAGATAATCAAGAGAACTGGCGTGTTTGATACGGTAGATAGGATATATGGAGAACCAGGAGCAGAGTATCAGGACGGACAGGATGGCTCGGATATGGGCGGAGAAGGCCCATCTGGTGGCGGAGGAGGCTTCGGAGGCGGCCTTGGAGACATTGGTTCTTCGCCTGGTGGATTGGATGATTTCGGGGCACCTGAAGGAAATGAAGACATGACAATGAACGGAGAAGAAAGTTCAGAGCCTACTGAGAATGTCAATATGCCAATGGAGAATCTAAAGAACAAAAAACCGCTGATTACTGAAACTGGAAGAAGCAGAAGGGCCAATCAGATATTCAACAAGTTAATGGAAAATATTGATTCCAAAAAGAAAGAGGATGATACTCCAACAAGGGTTGATGTATATGACAAGAGCCTTATGATAAGCGAAGAATTCAATTCAATGTTCAACAAATTGAACGAATTCAAGAAAGAAACATCTGACAACTGATATATAACAGAATAAGCACAACCGTTTGGCTGTGCTTATCTCTTTCTTCTTTTTCTGTTTGCTTTTTCCATATTCAATGCAAAGATTGCTCTCTTCTTTGTCAGTTTGTTCTTTGAATGAGCAAGCTCCTCAGTTGATTTTCCAGTCCTTTTCTTTGTTGCATTGAATTTACCAATGTTTTTAGGATTAATTTCTATTTCCTCGGAAATTGCCTCTCTGACAATTTTAAAGAACTCAGATTCTGATAGAGTTATTGTTTTGTTTTCCATGACATTTTTTTAGATGTAGTCCATTAGGAGAACCTTATTTTCTTCATCATTAAGGAACATGTGGTTTTCATCTATGTTGAATCTGTCAACAAGTGCATAGCATTTTTTAGTTCCATGTATAATATAGTCAAGTATTGTACTGCTCACGCCACTGTGCAGTTCCTTTACAGACATTGATGGTTTATAATGCTCTTTCCAGTCCCAATATGTAATTACGCTGTCTATATTGATATAAGGGAATCTGTTTTCAATGTCATTTATGTGGTTAAGAAATTTGAATGCATCATGCTCGCTGTTCTTATTTCTGACATCATAAATAAACCTAACATAAGCCTTATTTGTACTTAGCATGAGATATACGTTTTCATCCTCAAGCCCGAAATCTATTTTGTTATGTACAAAATGCCACTGTCCGTTGATTAGTTTGAGCCTTATGTCAAAATATCTTGCACCTATTTTAATCTGTTCTTCAATGGTATGGTTCTGACATCTATACCATCGTTTCTGCCACCTTTGCCACCATTTTACTGCTGGAAGATAGCTCATTGAGTTGTGACTTCCTAACATGATTAGCCTTCAAGTTTCTTTTTATTTACATTGCCGACCTTTCTCAGTTCGCTTGCATAGATGTCTCCATTTTCGGATATTATGGAAATCTTCTTTCCAATCTTGATAGCCTGTATTTCATTTCCACTGCCTATGCCTTCTGAAATCAGCTTTTTGGCCAATGCAGACATGTATTTTCTGACATTCTCCTGTACGGATTCGTTTATGATTGTCTTGAGAAGGGAATAATCTATAACTGGCGTTGCTTGTAATGGCATATTCACAGTCTGGGTACTTTCAACAATCTGTCTTTTCTGTGTACCTTCATTGATTGCATCCATGTCTATTCCACCAAGAACAGAGGTGCTTGGCTCTTTTCCTGGATTTTTCATGAATGAGTCAATAATTGCCTTTGGCATGTTCTTATGAATCTTTGCAATATTCTCATTCATTACAAATTGTCCATCTGTTTTTTGCTTGCCAGTCGGGTTATATGATGGACCTTGGTCATCATATGTAAGGACACCACTTTTCCTTGCGTTTTCCGCAATCTTGTCCATTGTTCCATTGGCGTCCATTGCCATTATCCTCCTAATAGCATCCCTATTACCTACAAGGTTTTTAATTGTGTTTTGTGCCATTTTTTTCTTCGTTTCTTTTCTAAAATATAGGCATTTTTCCTATTATACCAAAGAATTTTTTGCCTTTTTGTCAAATCTTCTCTGTTTCTCCTTGTTGGTTATCTCAAGGTTTCTTTGAAGCATTTTCTTGAAGTTGTCGCTTGACATTAATTCTTCGGCACTTGTGTCCTGTGGATTAGTTGCATCTCCTGTTATAGGTCCTCGCATACTGTTGGTTTCCTGTGAATTCTGATTTGCTGAACTACCACCCGAATACTCTCCGTTTTTGCCAAATCTTCTCTGTTTCTCCTTGTTGGTTATCTCAAGGTTTCTTTGGAGCATTTTCTTGAAATCATCATTTGCCATCAAATCACCTACACTTACTTCCTGCGGATTTGTTGTGTCACCTGTTATAGGCCCTTGTGTCCTATTACTGTTTTCAATCGAATCCTGACTTGCAATCTGTGCATTTGTTGAATCAACAGGTCCTTGTTCGTTGTTCTCAGCGTTCTCGATAGGAGGATTTGACTTCTTGTTTGTGTTTCCTATTGGCCCAGAATTTTTCTTGTTGATATTGTTGATGTTTATAGGGGTTTTCCTATTCATCAATTCCCTTGTTCTTGCCCTAAGACGTTCATATTCAGTCTTCGGTTCTTCTCCGAGGCTTACCATTTTGTATACGGCTGACATTGAACCATCACCGTTGTTGTTGTATGCCTCTGCAGCCCAACCTCTTGCTTTAGGTTCAAGTTCAAATGTGTTGTCGGTAGGTTCCCACGATTCAACCCTATCGAGCCTGAAGAGTTTCCATTTTGGCGTTCCCCTCTTTGTGTCTCCCCAATATTGGTATGCCCTTATGCATGGATTTCCTGCTTTTGTCAGTCCGTACACATAAGGTTCAATATACCTTTTCCCAGGATGACTTGCCTCTTCGTCTGCGTAATTTATGAGCACGGCTTTCCTGTCATCAAGAGCCTTGACAACTTCAGAAGCATTTACAGCTTCATTAATCACATCTTCTGCAAGAAATAGAATCACCTTCTATATGTGTTGTTTAGACTATAGGACATGTATAAGGAAGCCTTGAACGACCTGCGCCATAGTATTGGCCTTCTGCTACATTTTTGCTGGTGTCAATTATAACATCAATACCATACTGGTTGTTCGCATTGTAGATTGAACGTGCAAGCATTGTTTCCCTTGCCTTCTGGTCACAATCATTACCTGCTTCAGTGGTGTTGAAATTAGAATAGGAAATCTGGTCCTTTGGCTTTGTCATATCTGGTACGGTAAATCCGTGTCCTCCAAAATCACCAGTTCCCTTTCCCTGTCCATCACCATCAGCAAGGGCATCTTTGTGTCTTTCGTTGTACTCATTCGACTGATTGTAGTCGCTTCGTGCCATCTGCTCTTTGCGAGCCTCAATACCCTGCATTTCAAGGTAAGACTGATTGTTACTATTAACTGTAGCCATTTATATGTTAAATTAACTATATTATTCTTTTTTAGTTTTGTGTTTCGAATACATCATGCATTTCACCCAATTCGTTCTCAACGCCAAACCTCATAACATCATTTGTCATAGGTACACTTCCGTCTTGGCTCAACCCATCACGAAACCTCTCAAAATTCTCTATATCAACATAAGCATATGGGTTCACATTGCTGTAATACCTCAACGGCCTCAACGCTGCCCTCATACACGAACCAATATGGTCAAGCGGACTTATAATGCCACCACCTTCTGGAATTGGTATGTATGGGCCGACATATCTCTCTGACAGTCGCATCGCAAGGTCATTGAACTGGTTCTTGAAGTCCTTTACAGCACTCTTGGCATATACCTTTGAAGCATTTGACAAATCCTTTGTGACCTGTTTGAATGACATTTCAATTGATTTTCTTTCTAATTTTATTTTTGAAATTGCGTGCTGATTCAAGTGTTATCTCAGTACCACCCAACTTTACAGTATTGTCTGGTTTTGCTGCCTCTACGTCTTTTATTTTCAACTTTGGCACTTCTGGTACTGCATCGACACGTCTGACTGAATTCCTTAACGATTTAAGTGCCGAATTCACCCAATCCCTTGTCGTGTCACCACCAATCATAGCATACTCCAAATTGTCTGGTGTTTGTGACATTGCATTTATGTTCCTTGCAATTTCCTTTGCCTTGTACCATGACAATGCCTTTATATCAGAATTCTGATTCTTTTTCTTTCCGTTTGGGTCATTATAGTCACCGTACAGCAAACCAATAAGACGCTTGTGTCCTTTGTTGTTCCTATATTTCTTGTCGGAATACATCTTCTCCATGCGTTTCCAATTGTCAACGACATATTGTGGGGGAATTATCTGCTTTCCTCCAAGTTTTGTACTTTCGTCTTCATATAGAAATATAGGCATCGTCTTATTCTTTTTTTTTCAATATCTTGTTCTTGCGTTTCCGAAATAGCCTTGATAAGAAAGCGTTTTGCTAATCTCATCTGAAGCGACATCCTTTCCAGGAATTTCATCCCCATCAGAATTAACAATTGGCGCAGATGTACCTATTTTGGTTTCGTCACCATATTCTTTTGTCGAACCATTGTCAAGCATTATTCCGTCATCCTCTTTCACAAGGCTTTCCAAAACAGAAAGCTGACTCTCACTTATTATTATATCCTTCATTGATTTAGACTTATTATAATAAATATCAACGCCTGTCACATTTTCAATAGTAATAATATAGCAGTTGGCACAAAATAACCCCTTATACGTATAAAAATACCCCATAACACTGGACTTTTTTGTAACTTTGTAGTATAATTTAAAAGAAAACTCAAAGTTATGATTAATTTCAGTAAATTCAACAGCATTATCTCGCTCACTTCGTACTTCACCTCAGATGCAAAGTGTATGCAAGCCATCATAGAATCACGTTGGGGTGTTGGAGAACAGCAAGACGTTGTTTGCCCTTACTGTGACAAGCACCATTGCAAGTTCTCCAAGAATGGTCGTTTCCACTGTACTGAGTGCAACTGCAACTTCTGTTGTCTTGTTGAGACAATGTTTGAGAACATCACCGACGTTCACGCCTTTGCTGTAGAGAATACGAATAGGGCTACATTGCAGCCCATTATTCAGCAGTTTGTTGCTGAAGGTTCGAGAGTGATTACTGATGAACTTCAAGCCTACAATGGTCTTGAAGGGTTAGGTTATACTCACGCTGTTGTTAATCACGGTGAGGAAGAGTATACTAATGGTGACATATTCACCAATAGCATTGAGGGCTTTTGGAGTCATTTCAGACGTATGATTGTTGGTTGCTATCACGATGTATCTGATGAACACCTACAGTCTTACATTGACGAGGCTGTGTATCGTTGGAACACAAGAAAACTGAGCGAATCAGAACGATTCGCCCATATGTTCAAGAAGTCCATTGGACTCGTTTGTAAGTGGTCTGAGATTAAGGTAGGTCTGATGGCCGCTTAATTAGTAACAACATATCCTTTTTTGATGTAGTTTCTAATAGCATTAATGTAATCTTCTTCACTTTCGTATGTCTCAACACTACAATGTCCTTGTCCATAACGTTCTGCCTCACTTTCACATTGTGAGATTACATCAATAGGTTGTTGTCCGTATTTGTATATTTTTCCTCTATCATCAACCTCAAAAGCAAATAATTTGCCTTGATATGGTATGGTATTATCTGCGTTTCTACTATATCTACCAGAAAAATTATCCTCATCATAATCAAGTCGTGTTTCTTTCAATATTCTCTGCACAGACTCCTTTACTATTCTATGCAAGTCTGACTCTGTTAGTCTAATTAACTTATTCATATTATATCTTGTTTTATTTTCTGTTATTATCTCAGGCTCTTCATTTGGTCTCAATATCATAACTCTTGCGTGTTTAGGCGTATTCGCTAATGGGTCTTTATACCCTTTGTTTTGCCATATGTTCTGTACTGCTTGGTTTATTAAGATAGAATCATTTTCGTCAAGTAATTGACAATTGTAAACATACTGTGTGACTTCAAATGGTTTCTTTTCGCCAATGATATTTCCATCCTTGTCAACTATTTTCATATCAACCTCTATGTTAGAATTGTCTTCTCCATTTTCAGAATATACCACACAAGTATTAATTGCATATGAAGGGTCGTATTGTTTGTCATACCAAGTCCATAGCCAAGTTCCGTGATTTGAAATTCTTGCTTGTAATGGTCTGTTACCCTCTATAGTATATGTTCTATAGTATGATGAATCATTGCTGTTTGACTTAAAGCCCCCATTACGCCTAATTAACTCTATAGCCCTATTAAAATCTATCGTTTTCGTTAAACTTTTCTAATATAAATAGTTCTTTCAAAGAAACTGTTCTAACTTTGTAGCGTTATGGCACAGTATTATGATAAACTAACATTTTCTGATTACCCACCTACAGAATTGTTGGGTAGTGGCATCTATAATGATTCTATCAAAAGACTATTATTTCAATACAGAACAAGGAACGAAGAGAAACTCATAGCGTATATTGCTCTATCTCAAGACAAGCCAAATATTCAGATTCGAAATGTAGAAAACCAAATGAATGGCTGTAGAATCTTAGGTGTTTATACAGAAAATTATCAAGTAGGACATTATCAAGTGACAGATTTGATATTATTAGATGCATTACTTGATGAAGCAGAATACTACATTAGAGGATGGGTTAATACCCAAAATGGTGAATTCCAATTCAATTATTTATGGTTTAACCTTAGTGATTTTGATTCACAAGATATAATAGAAAGAATTGAGGGTTTAACATTTATCAATGGCATCGCATATAAAGTTATAGAAAGAAATGAGCAGCCAAATCAATGACTGCTCATTTGTGCCAACTTCTATATTGTTGCCTTTTCAATTATGTTTGAAACAAAAAAAAAGAGACAGGAGTTGTCCTGTCTCTTAATCTAAATGTTGATTCTTCTCTTTATCTTTTTCTTGTTTTTTGATGCAAAAAGAGACATCGACGAAAACGTACCGTTTGTAGTGTTTTCATTTTTTGATATATCAACTGCATTCGACGGCTTTCTGTCAATCTTCGTACTGTTTGCAATGATTTGTTTTGCAGCACTTGGACTTGGAACAACTACAGAGCATCTTGACCTATCACCGTAAAGAATGAACACCTTATCCCTCTTTGATTGCAGTTTTTTTGCTTTCTGCTGTGCGGTAGAAGAATACATGCTGAACTTGTCCTCATTGAGAAAACACAGTTTCTTCTTTGCCCTTGTATAAGCGACATATTCAAGATTGCTTTCCTGCTTTATTTCCCAAGGGTCCTTTGCACTCTTTGCTGGAAGAAGGGATGGGCAGCATATGTATACATTGTCACTTTCAAGTCCCTTTGCCTTGTGTATTGTAGACAGTGCAATCCCCTTGGCTTTCTTGTCCGAGAATAGTGACTTTATCTTTTCAATAAGGCAGTCAGCATCATTGCATGAATCATTGATGGCTTCAATGGCCTGTATTGTATCATATTCCTGTGATATCCCTGCATCATCGAGAGCCATTTCAAATGAAATGTTGTTCTTTTTCATCGTCATGTCAATATTGTTGAAAAGGTTATTGTATAACTTTGAAAAAACACCCTTTTTATCAAGAGACTGATTCAGTTCCTTTTCTTTTGTCTTTTTGATTATATTGACAAGGTTTGAACCTATGTCCTTACCACAGATATATGCAGGCTTACCTATTTCAGACAACTCACAATACAATTGAAGCAATGGTGCATTATTACGACAAAGAACCATATCTCCGTCAGAAATCTCATCAATGCCTACATTGTACTTCACCTCCCCGTCGATAGCATCCTCCTTGGCCTCCATTTCTGGAGAAAACCTATTTGCAAGTTTCACCACATTCTTCGGACATCTGTATGATATTGACAAAGGCAATGAAATTGTATTTGGGAGTTTCTTCAATTCATTGAATGACATATAATCAGAACCTTGAAAACTGTATATACAATTGTGTGTGAGTATTCCGTCCGCAAAATAGTTATGGTTTCCACTGACCTCAATCGAATATACCTCTACATCACATTCCTTGTATTCTATGTCTTCAATCACAGAAAGTTTTCCATTCTCATGAACGAATACACCCATGATGCCCTTTTTAAGATTACATGCATTTATAGTATAAAGCCCTTCCTTTGTACATGGAATTTCCTTTCCTCTTTCATAGAATGGTTTCTCATATATAATATCGTTCCCAATCAGACTTTTTAAGGCCGTCTCACAGGCTTTTTTATCATCTTCAGTAGAACTGTGCCTATGAGGTGATTTAATTGGATGTGGGCCAAAATACGACATAATACGGAGCTCTACTGCAATGCCACTATAGTTCAGTGACGGATAAGCACAGGAAAGCCATAACTTTTCTATTTCGACCTCACCAATCTTTCCACCAGAGAAAAAGGAATCGCCGTCTTTACCAAACAACGGGCTGCTTCCATAGAAGAATTTTCCATTAGTTGATTCGATAAGATATGTACAGAATGTATCCTTGTTTATACTTGCATAACACATATGTTCTTGTGTGTATGAACTTTTGCTACCGTCCACTGTCGTTATTGTGACAGTCTTGTTGCATCTATGGTGTTCTGTATTCAATATGATACCATCTTCGTATTTTCCTTCTTCTTCATTATATGTGCACACACGGTCTCCAATACGCAAATCCTCTATGTTCTTCTCTTCGTGATTTTTCATCAACACTTTCGTTCCGTTTGGCTGACATTGTATTTCCTGTCCCCAGAAAAGCATTCTTGTGGACATTTTCGTACATCTAAGAAGTAGTTCCCTTTCTGCCTTGCTTATATCCTGACTTTCGTCAACGATTATCCAATCATATATATACTTATATGGCTTGCAGTTCAATACATTCGGTAGCCATATCATGTCTGTAAAGTCTATTGTGTTGTAGTTTTCCTTACCCCACTTCATTACTGCAAGGGCGACATCCTTTTCATTTCCAAGTGTAGTAATCTTATAATGTTCTTCAATGAAATTCATACCCTTCATTGTATCAACAAGATAACATCTTCCGAAGTCAACGAATTTTCTTATATTGTCAACGTATTTTGACTTTTCCTTGTTTGACAAAGAAGTGTATGTAGGCCCACCGAGTTCTTCTATGTTGTTGTAGATGTATGACGAATATTTGAATTCGTTCATTTCCTTGTCTATCTTATTCCTAAAATTTGAAAGCAACATCGAATACCCAAGACTATGCATTGTTCTACAATCAATGTCTTTCTTGTTATGGAATTTGGATATCTTCTTCTTCAATTCATCAACAATACTGTTATTGAAGGCAGTAAGCAGTATCTTTTTTCCTTCTGGTATTAGTTTTATGCATTGCATTGCTGTTGATGTGTTATGCGTAACCGTGAAGTCACCGAGAAGAAATCTTCCGTTACCATCAAGTGTAAAGCCATAATAGTCACCTTCTCCAATATCTCTTATCGAGAAAGAAACATATTGTCCGTTTTTTTCATGTGGCATCAAATCTTCAATGGAATTCACATTTTCATTTTCCATTCCACTTACTGAAACATATTCATTTCCATTTGAATCAGTTTCAATATATGCCGAAAGTCCAAGACTTCTTGACAGATACAGTATTTTCTGCGCAAGGCATTTTTCCCTTACAATTATATTATTACCGAAAAACTTTATGATACCAAACAATACTTTAAGTCTAACTTCCCTTGTGTTTATCAGATATAAGTCCTTCAACACTTCTTCGCTATTGCATAATAGTGAAATTACACCGACATCATTCAAATGGTCGGCATAGACTGCATTGCCTGGAATTTTCCTTTTCTCAAAATCAACGCCAGTCCTTATAAGTTTGAATGACTTGTATGTTCCATCTTCACACTTTTCACTGTTTTCAACCTCACCTATCGGAAGGTCAATAACATTTCCATCCTCCACAAGAGTAAGTATATGTGCATCATTGCAAACCCACTTGTCTCCTTTTGACGGACAAACCTCTCTCAATGGGCCATGGCCTACTGTTGTTGAAAGAACGGTTCTTGCAGTCGAATCATCGCCCATCAACAAATCACCAACCTTTATGTCCTGTACGTTTTTCACAGTACCATCAAACATAAGAACCTTGGTATTCCTACCAAGGCACTTACCGCTTCCAGCTTGGGCTTCTATGACGGCATTCCCCTGTCCGTTCTCAACGAAATCAAATATCTTCTTTTGATACTTTGATGGTATGAATGCCACTTCTGCCTCTTTCTTTCTTCCCATTAAATTCAATTTAAAATGTTCTTCAGAAGTAAATAAAATGAATCACACATGTCTGAATCACGATTTCCATACTTCTCTTCCTTGTGTTTCTCTTTATTGCTATCTTCAGCCAATTTTTCAGCTATCCTATCTTCAAGTTTGTGGTATAGGAAAGACAGAACATCAACCCTTGAATTAATAAGACTACAGTCAAATTCGTTTTCCCAGTGGTTCTTGTAAATCAGATATCTCAAATCACCAAGAGACATGTATGAAATTAACTCGTCTGTATCAAACAACTCACGGTTCGCCTCTTTAGCCACCTCAGAATACCTGCTTTCAATCTTTTTAGACTTTGAAAGGTCACGCACTACATCATTATTGTATACCTTCCGTGCTTTAAGAGCCTCACCCTTGTTGATTTTGTAATTATTCGGCAATGATTCGTTCAGCCTATCTATAAAATCGCCAAACTTGTTGTTTTCATTGCAATTGTGGCATTGATTGTCACAATCCTTACATGTTTCGTCACATTCACACTTGATTGGCTTGCATGTCCTCAACGCATCGTTCAGGTAGTATGTGAGCATATTGTAATCAAGAAGGGTAATGTTGTCAATGAAAGACATATCATCAAAGAATCTACTTGGAATGTTGTCGTATGCTTCCTTATTTACCTTCTTTACAATGTCAATAAGCTCGTACAATTCATCTACCATCATTTGCGACTTATTCGTTGCCTTTTTCAAAAAATTATTATCACCTTCGTGCATAAGAAATATATCTTTATATTGATTATTGTTTATGCAAATATACTAAAAAAACTTGACACATAAAACATAATAACTGAATTTTTGGTATTTATATATAAAAAAAGGACATGGATACACTGCTTAAGATATTCAATTTCATAATATCAAAATGTGAATTTGACAAACTGCTTCACAACAAGGCTGGAAATTACTTCGGAGCATTGATTTGTGTGATGTTTCTTACGCTTGACATAAATGTGTATATATCCGCATTTTCGGCATGGGTTTTTGCCACATTGATTGGAATAATGAAAGACTATGTGTTTGATGTCTATGTACAGCATGAGAAGGCAGACATCTATTATGTTATAGCAACTTCAATTGGTGGATTTGAGATATTTGTATTTGCAAGTATTGTAGGAAAGATAATCGAACTACAATTGTAGTTGTTTGCAAATTCAACTGCTAACAACACAAAAAAAAATGGCCACCAGATTTCTCTGATAGCCTTATCTTTCTTATCTTTTTTTCTTGATTGTTGTCGGTTGGCTGACAATGTCTATGTGTACTTGTGTCACACCACATTTAATCATTCCAATCTTCTTTGCTGCTGCAACTGACAGGTCTATTATTCTTCCCCTTACAAACGGGCCCCTGTCTGTTATCTCCACTTCAACGGTCTTTCCGTTCTTTTTGTTCGTGACTTTCACAACCGTTCCAAATGGTAATGTCTTGTGTGCAGCTGTCAACTTGTTTTTGTCATATGGTCTACCAGATGCGGTTTTTCTTCCATTCCTGTAATTCAAACCATAATATGTGGCTTTTCCACATTCACGATAATCATTTATTTTTAATCCACTTGTAGGTTTATCTGCACTTGCTTTTGTTAAATTGTTTTCTTTGGCATTTGCACATATCACTGAAAGCAAAAGCACAACTGCCATAAAAAGTCGTTTTAATTTTTTCATCATTCATTAATTTAATTTGAGACTGGTTTTCCGAAAAACCTGAACAGGCTGGCTGATGATGCAAAGTGCCTGTCTTTGTGCCTCTTAGTGTCTATTTCCTTACAATATTTCCATTCTTGGTGATTTCATTATTATACCATGCAATGATTGTATCCTTCAGGAATTTGTCCCTATCATTCTTTGGAACCATATTTCTGAACCTTTTGTGTGACTGTATATAATAGAAAAGCATCTTGTCGTCCATGCTCTTCAAAGGCTTTCCGTCCTTCATCATCACAACAAGTTCGACCTTTGACGGGTCTCCATCTTCGCCTATCTTGTCAATTGAACCTTTTCTGAAGTTGGAATCAAGGAACCTCTTCAATTCAAGTCTCTTCGGTCCAAGTTCCTCAACGTATTCGTCAGAAGCCTCCTTCAACATGGCGTTCATAAGAAGCACTTCCTGCCTCTCATTTATCATTATATCCCTCATCTTCAATAAAAGCTATTATAATATAAATATCAGAACTGCAAATCTTTGAAGGGACGGTAGCCGATATATAACCGACTACCTTGAAAATCAATCACTTACGCGACACAACAACTTCATTGTTCTTATCTATCTCTACCTTGAATTCGTTTTCCTTCCTATCTGATTCGAGAACCATATCAACGGCTTTGTCTGAAATATCGTCCTGTATTATCCTCATGATTGGCCTTGCTCCGTATTCCTTTTCCTTTGTTGCCTTTCTGTATACATAATCAACCACAGAATCATCATAATCAAGTATTACACCGTTCTCCTTTACTCTCTTATAGAGTTTGTTCAGTTCGAGTTTTGTGATATCTTTTAGATTTTCATCTGTCAGCGAATTGAAATGTATAATCTTATCTATTCTGTTAAGAAATTCTGGATTGAATTTGTTTCTCAGCGACTTCTCCACTATTGATTTTTTCCTGTCATCCTTGTTGTCAGCAAATCCTACACTGTTTCCCATTTCTGATGCCTGTTTTGCTCCGACATTTGATGTCATTATCACAATCACGTTTTTAAAATTGACAGTTGTTCCTGCGTTGTCTGTAAGTCTTCCTTCGTCAAACAATTGTAGGAATACGTTGTATATGCTTTCATCAGCCTTTTCAATTTCATCGAACAGTAGAACACAGTATGGCTTGTTCTTCACGGCTTCCGTAAGAAGACCTCCATTGTCATAACCGACATATCCAGCAGAAGAACCAAGTAGTTTGTTTACGGATGTCTTGTCCTGATATTCTGACATGTCAAACCTAATCAATGCTTTTTCATCACCAAACACATTTTCCGCAAGTTTCTTTGCAATCAAAGTGTTATGACTTAATATTCCATTTGTGTAGTATCTGTGGTCACTATTCTCTGACAGCTCCAAATCATACATGTTCTCCATTGTTCCAGTGTTTTCCACGTGGGTTACAATTGATATTCCGTTCTCTGTTATTATCTCGTCACCAACATCAATGTCTTCAGCATATACCTCCTCATGGTCAATCTTGAACAATATATGCTTGTCAGCACACTCAAGACAGAGACCATCATCAGTCTTTATTATGTATTTGACATATGGTACCGTAGTATGAATTGCAACAATATCAACAAATCCTTCATCAGTCTCTACCTGATAATCTGAAATGTCAATACTCTCTATAAATTTTCTATAAGTGTTATCTGAAAGTTCCATTAGTTCTCAAATTTTGTCGAATATTTCCTATAGTACACCTTCACTGGCTTTGTTTCGTGAACCTTTTTATGACAAGACTCACAAAGTGTTATTAATGCGTCGTCTGGGTAATCCCATGCATTTACATGTTTGCCATTTGGGTACAAATTATAATATTTGTGATGTACATTCAATTTTGATTTTGAGCCACAATACGCACATTTGTAACCATCCCTTTTCAATATCTTTTCACGTTTTGCACGCCACTCATTTGTCTTGAGTTGTTTCTCATAATAGCTTTCAGATTTCTTTCCATAATGGACTGGTTCTGAAGCAATATCACCATAACCATAATCAATACTATTTGGTATTGAAAGTTGAAGAATCGCAACAAGCACGATTATGGCAATAATTGCACCATAAATTATATAACATGTATCCATTTTTTATTTCCTTTTTGAATTTTTAGCGATACTCTTCAATTCGTGCATTGTTACACTGAGTATTTTTCCTGTTTTCTTGTTTTTTATTCTTATTTTAGTGTTTCCAGTAACACATTTTCCACATCCAGTACTTCCAAGCATCATCAATGATGTGCATTTGTTGTTGTCCGAAAAGCCAGCCCTGCTTCTTTTAATCGCTTTTGCTATCTCGTTTATTGCATCGTCCTGCCCAACAACATCCCTTTTCAGTATTTCGTCAATATGGAGAATCGTTTTCTTGTTTGAATCTGTTAGCTTTGAGACTGGTATCATTGTCATTGACGAAACTGTGTCTGCAATATCATCCTCCGTAACATTAATCCATGTGCTTTCATCTCTGTCAATCTTCTTCTTTGCGTCTGAAATCTGTTTAAGGATATAACTTTCCTCCTTTGCAATTTCGTCAAGTTTTTCAAAATCACCAGTCTTCATTGCAGCCCTTTTCTCTCCGTCATATGTCTTCAATTTTTCATTCAATGACTTTATTGTTTCAGAATGACTGTTGGTTAATGATACTGACGCTCCAGTTAGGTCTATCACATCAATGGCCGAATCTGGGAGGTAGTTATTCGTTATATACCTTTTTGCAAGTTTGACTGCTTTCAGTATGCATGCATCACTGAACTTTACATGGTGGAACTTTTCATAATAACCCTTGTTTGTTTTCAATATCTCAAATGCCTCTTCCTTTGTAGATGGCTCGACGACAATCTTCTGCAACTTGGTAGACAGTACTGGGTTATTTTCTATACCATTTCTATAATCCTTGAATGATATGGTTCCGACAACCCTAACATCGCCACCAGAAAGAATGTTCCCAATGACATCTGAGATGTCTCCATCCTTGTCCTTATTTGAGTTCTTTATTATGTTCTGCATATCATCAATGAACAAAATGTAATTAGGGTTTGCCTTGAGTTCACTAAACAGTCCGTCAACCCTCTCTTCCAACATTCCCCTCAATTGTGTACCTGAAAGCAATGACATGGCATTAAGCATAACAACCTTCTTCCCTTCAAGGTTCTCTGGTACATTACCATTATCAATCATCTCAGCCAATCTGTAACCAATCGAAGTGTTATGTGTTACTGTGAAGTCTTCGAGCATGAAAAGTCTGTCACCATCTATCTCAAAACCATAATACTCATCTTCTCCAATAGGTTCAACACTCACAGAACCATTATCTATTACATTGCCAGTAAACTCATTTATGTTAACAACATGTTTTTCCTTCCATTCGTCAAACAGCTTTCCTTTTATCTCGAACTTATACAATGTGTTTCCGAGTGTTGCCTTTGATGTAACATGCAATCCAAGGCTTTCACATATGAATTTGATATCATCAGAAAGGTCGTGACCATAAACATTAATGATATATCTGCCATCCTTGAACGTGGCTGAAAAACCGTCCATTATACCTTCAAGCAATTTAAGTCTGTCTTCAACCGAAGATACCTTGTATTCATATGGTATCTTTACGGCTATGTCAAAAAGGTAATTGAATACATAATACTTGTCCAATCGCGAAATAAAATGTTCACCAAACAACTTTCCCAATTCATATGGGTCAACCTCCGTCTTCTTTTCAGAATTGAATTGTATGAGTCCGCACTTATAGCCCTTGAATGATTTCCGTTCATCCTCGCTATATGAGGCATATTCCTTTATTGGGATATTATGAACCTCTCCATCCTTGATGAGCGACAATATGTGTTCTGAATTTACTACATAGTCATTTCCATTCTCTTGGTGCACTTTATACATTTCATCTATACCATTTCCGAGGTCAATAACCTTTCTTGGCGTAGAATCAATACCCATAAGTTCATCTCCTATTGAAATGTTTTCAACTTCCTTAAAAGTTCCGTCATACATAAGGACTTTAGTTCCCTTTGCAAGGCATTTTCCTGTTCCTGGCTTTCCGACAAGTATGACATTGTTCTTCTTTCTTCTTGAAAGAACCTTTATTACGTTGTTGAGAATTTCCTCTCTCCCTATCAGTTTGTCATATTTTCCGTTTGCAATCTCCTCATGCAAATTTACCGTATATTTCTCAATGAACGGAGTCTTGTCACCATTCACAGTTGCCATTGGGTTTATTTCACTCTTTAAAAGTGTGTCATTGGATGCTGAATTGTCAGCATAATGTTCATATTCTTTTTTAATGTTGTTTTTCCTCATCTTGAAATTATTGTAGTTGGCTGTAACCGTGTCATAGTCTATTCCGAACCCATTCAATGTCTTGCCAATGTCGAACCCATTGCTTGAATTGAGCATTGACAAGAGGATGTGTTCCGTACTCACTCTTTTTGCAGACATATTTTCAGCCTCAATTGCAGCCTTGTCCATTATTGACAGTGTCTCCTTTCCATAACCGACTGCATTTTTCAACACAATGTCTTTCAAGGAAATGCCAAATTCATCAACAAGCCCATCACGAAGTGAAATAACATCACTCTGTGGCTTTATTTGTGATATCATCATATATGCATGACATGACGGACTGTCTAAAATTGCAAGCAACAAATGCTTTGGAGTAATCTCCTTATATGGAAATTCATATATGAGGACATTGTTCAAATAGAACAATACATCTTTACATTCTTTGCTATTCTTCATTTCGCAGTATATTTTTTTTCACAAATCAACCTACGCTCAAAGGCATCTTTATTGTAGGATAACTTTTATAGTCTTCTATTTTAATGTCATCAAACATAAAATCATCAATTTCATGTATTTCCTTGTTCAAAACAAGTTTCGGCAACCTATACATATGTGGGTCTCTTGAAAGTTGTTCCTTTACACCGTCAATCTGATTTTCATATATGTGGCAGTCACCACCATTCCAAATCAACTCATAAGGAATCATGTCAACACATTGTGCGACCATTGAAAGAAGCAATGCTGCTGACATTATGTTTGCAGGATTTCCCAATGCCATGTCTTGGCTACGGCAATAGAACCACAATGAAAGTGCATATTTAGGACATCCTTTCTTGCTCATCGTATCATCAGATGGATTCTTCCATTCATTTGCATCGTCAATATTTTCATCACACCATTCAAGTCTTTCAACATATGTAAGTGGTCTTGCATAAAATTGATACATTGTGTGGCACGGAGGAAGGGCAATATCATCCATTATTTCTGGGTTGTATCCTGTCAACAGCAGTCTCCTGTCATTTGGGTTTGTTCTAAGGCCATCTACAAGCATCTTTATCTGGTCAAACCCATTATTACCCCAATGTCTCCATTGATGCCCGTATACGTCACCCAAATCGCCGTATCTGTAATTGTATACGACATTGCCATCATAGAGTTTCTTGTTCAAGAAAACCGAATCTCCTTCCTTTACCTTTTCGACAAATTCATCAATTGAAAACCTATCGTTCTTCTTCCCAGTAATCTCCTCATCTTTATCAAGAAGTTCATTATAGAACCTATATGCATCTGGAGTCCAGAAGTTCACGTTATTATCAACAAGATATTTTATGTTGGTATCTCCTTTGAGAAACCATAGGAGTTCATGTATAAACCCTTTATAGAACATCTTCTTTGTCGTAAGCATCGGGAAGCCGTTCCTAAGATTAAATCTCATTGACTGGGAAAACAATGAATATACATAGCCGCTACGTGTCTGCTTGTAGACACCGTCATTCAATATTCTAGAAAGTATTGACATATACTGACTGTCAACAACATTGCTCGTTCTATTTCTCACCATAATACCTTTTACCGATTAACAGATATGCCATGATTTTTATTACGAAATATGACAATATAAACAAAACCCAAGGCAACCAAATTGGGGATATTACAAACCACCAACTCCACGTTGTTATGTTGGTTAGTTTTAATACCACAAGAATTGTCAGGCTTAAAAATGCAAAACTTACGAAATTCAATTCAATCGAAATCTTCTTCATCTGACAACTCCTTAACTCTAACGACGTTTCCAATTGATTCCAACATTGACTTGATGTCATTTACAACATCATCACCAGGAAAAGCCATCCTATACTTCAAACTGTCCTTGAAATCAACAAGAAGAAGCTCATTCTTTCCTTTAACATACAATGTGTAACCCTTTCCACTCCTAAAAGCATATTCTTCCTTTAAGTCGTCAATGTTGACACTGCCTATCTTCTCGTACTTGTATCCACCTTTCTTGAAAATTTCATTAAGTAACTTGCCTTGACTTTCTCCATTCTTGAACTTTGTCCAATCATATACGAGAACATTATCATAACGATAAACCGTACCATTCTTGAATGTAACTCTTACAGTTTTTAACTCAGTGTCAGATTCATCACACTCTGCATAAAACACATTGCTCGAATCGAACCAAGCCTTATCCACCTTGTTGTCAATGTAGTAACTGAATATTAACATACCTAAAAAAAATTGTTTATGCAAAGATACTAAAAACAAACAGAAAAAACAACAATTCCTTGATTTTTTTTCAGAAAAATCAAACGAATAACCTTGATTTCAAAAAATCAAACACTTATCTTTGATTATATAAAATATATTATATATAAATTCTAGATTAATTAATATTAATATATAATAAATTTAAATTTTATTATTAATAAAATAACTAGTTAACTATTAATATATTATAATTTATCAATAAAATAACTAATTAACTATTAATATATTATAATTTATTTTTTTTATTAATAATATATAAATACAAACTTGTTTCTTTCAATTTTTTTTGGTAACTTTGCTTCGTATATTAATTTTTTGAAAGATGTTTAGAGTTAAAATCAAAAACAAGGATACTGGTGATATATTTCTTGGGTGGGAATGTTTTGATTTTCAAAAGAAAACTTATTGTCTTTATTCTGATATTGAAACGAAAAACATGTTGGACCCTAATGAATATGAAGTCATTGAAGAGTCATCTGATGGCATTCCATTCAACATGTTTGGAATTGAATGTGGGAATGGATGGATACCATTGATAAAGCCTATTATTGAATATATTGATAAATTCAATGAAGGTAAAAGTGAGGAGGATTGCATCCATATAACCCAAATAAAGGAGAAATGGGCCTGCTATGATGAAGTGACCGAAGTTCTAACAAAAGATGGATGGAAACTCTTCAAGGATGTATCAAAGGAAGATTCTGTAATGACTCTTAATCCTTCAAGTGGTCATATGGTATATCAAACACCTATAGATTTGATTTCATATCATTATAACTATGACATGTATTCGATTAATGGGAATTGCATTGACCTTCTTGTGACCCCTAACCATAATCTGTATGTTTCAAGTGAAAATGGAAAGAAATTCGAGTTGTCAAGGACTGACAAGTTGTTTGGAAAGAAAAAGACATTCATGATAGGTGGTGGGACATGGGTTGGTAAAAGTGCTAAAAAATCAGAAACCAACATTTCTATTGAAGACATTGCAGTCAACATAAATGGAAAGTACAAGGAAGGTTTGCCATCGTCCGTGAAGAATAACTCAAAGAAAAAGATGCAACAATTGCTTGATGTGCTTTATTCAAACGGTTCAGAATTCACTACAACCTCAAAACAAATATGTGATGATGTGTGCGAACTGATTGTCAAGTGCGGATTTTCTTTCAATGTAAATACAACGATAGAAAATGGTACTGTATATTCTATATTACTGAATAAGGAAAAGTTCTTGACTACGGACGATTCCTATATTGAAGGATATGAGAAATACAATGGAATGGTTTATTGTCTGACAGTCCCAAATCATATACTGTATGTGAGAAGGAATGGAAAAGGTTGCTGGTGTGGAAATTGCTTAAGAGTCTATGTATCAAATGGAACAAGAGAATTGTTTGACATGATTGAAAAGGCTGAAGACGAATCTTCAAAAGTATGTGAAGAATGCGGCTCAAGAGAAAACATAGGTGCAACCATGGGCTATTATAGGACACTGTGTCACGATTGTGTTAAGGATATAGTCAACAAGAGCGGTATGATTCAAATGTGGCACAGCCATACTGATGACAATGTATACTATATAATTCCAAACGAAGAAGACAAACTAATATCGTCATTTGACGAATTCAAAAAGGAAATGCCATGAGAACACCAAGACAATATGTTGTTAATCTTGAAAAGGGTATAGTGACTGAACAGATGCTGTGTGATGTGCTATATTCGTATAACAAGAGAGCGAAGAACTGGAGAGATAAAAAAAGACAGTACAAGCACTCATATGCAGCAAACTCATACGCATGGTTCAATAATGCCCTTGAAAATGAAAAAAAGTATTATGAATACAAGTCAGAAATACTTTCATTGTTGAAGCCAGAATGTATACATGAGGAACATCTTGAGAATGACTATGAAATGATAATACAGTACTATCTGTTCTATGTTGTTGGAGACCATTCATTCCATCAGCCGATACACAAGGAGGATGTCGTGAAACATCCAGAATTGAATGTAGTGAAGATTGAACAGCTGCTCACAAAGGGGGCAAATTCAGATAGGCTGCTGTCATGCCAATTCGCAGACAATGTAAGGATTATGCTGTTGTCTGGAGAGGCAAAAATCGTCAAGACAGATAATACGGAAGACAAAACAAAGAAAAATGAAGATAACAAAAGAAAAAACTAATTTCGGAACTATTGTATATTACAAAGGAAAATATTTCCGATTTGCGATGTACATATACGATGACGATTCTGAATCAATATATCTGTCAAACGTATATGTCGACCCACTTGCAAGAGGAAATAATCTTGGCAACGAAATTCTAAAACTTGCAGAGCAGGAAGCCTTGAAATGCAGTCGCAACTCAATCTTTCTGACTGTACTTAGAAATTCTTGGATGCATGACTGGTATAGTAGGTATGGCTTTTCTGATTATGCGGAAAATGACGAAGACAGTAACTATATTTGGATGCTGAAAAACATAGGAAATTCCTTGGACAATTGAAACTGTTTTGGTATCATTTGCAATGAACATTAATATTGATAGAAAATGAACGACGTTAGAGAAAGAATCTTCTGCAAGACACACCATCTGTATTATTTCGGACAGGAATGCCCATATTGCAGGAATGAGAGAATTGCAACGCTTGTCAAGAAGTATGTCAAACCAACAACAGAAAAGAAAGAGCCTGAGGTTGAAAATTTGAAAGACAAATACGAAGAACTCGTTAAAAAGTATAACACAAAAAATTAGGTTAAGTATGTACAATAAGGAAGAACTATTCAAAAAGTTGAAAGGTCATTTCAATGGCGACATGGATTTTCTCAATGCATTGATATCAGATGTTGACGAATTCAATTCACTATGCATGGACAAGCAGATAGAACTGTACATTGATTATGATAACAAATCGGAATGCACCGAAGTTGATACATATGAAACATTTTCGTTAGTGGCCCGTTCAAAAAAAGACAAAAAAACGCAACCACTGATGCGTGGGTTGACTTTAGAGTATCTTGATATTATCATGTATCCAATGATAACATATATCAAATTTTGCAACAAGTATTCAGAGATAGAAAACTACAAGGAAAAATGCAAAAATCTTGAAGCGAAAATCAATAGCCTTGAAGATAAGTCGATTCTAAATTCTATACTTAACAGTTAGAAACAAATCAAGTTGATTAGGAGAGGTTGAAAATTTCAGCTTCTCCTTTTTTTTTGTGGTTTTTGGTATTTATAGAAAATGAACAATTGAAAAATGTCAAAAGGTAAGAAAATACTATTATATAGAACAAGCGGAACCACGGAGCCGCCAATAGACGATATTGAATGTGGTGAACTTGCAATGTAATATCTTGCTGACAATGAAAAACTGTATATCAAAAATACCAATGACAAAATAACATCATTCATTGGAAATGGTATATTGAATGACAAATTGATTAAGTTGCAAGACCCTAAACTTGTCTTCACAGTTACTCCATCCAACAATTCAGACATAACTGAAAATACAATATATTTCAAATCGCAATATTCTGGGAATACAACAATAACGAAAATAACCAATGACAATGTGCGGAAAATATTGTTGAATCAGTCAACGGCAAATACGGCTACATTGACAAGCACAATAAGTGCATCAAAGGAAACATTTATAATCGAGACAATACCAATATCTGACAATGATGCTCCAATCGTGAAATCTGAGACAAGGTATATATGCTTTTTCGGGGCTTCTACTGCTGAAACAGTGAACAAGAATACATATACCACATTTAGAAAAGAATTGAGTGATGGAAATGATTTCAGCAAAACAATTCATACAAATAGAGGTGAGTATGCTTATGTTGTCGTTCCAAAATCTCTACATGTCTTGGCGATAACCGCAGACGGAATCAAATTCAAGACAAATGATGCTGTTGATGTGCAAGGTTCTGACATTTCCATGAATGATGTCGTGGCACACGTTGCAAGTGGAGAAACAAAACCATATGTCAACTATGACGCATATATAAAGGATGAGACGACAATAGACAACCCAGAATATACTGAAGCAGTTGTGGATTCCGAAGGAAAAATACTCTACTCAAAAAGTAATGACGGAACGGTATATCAGGCTGATTTAAGTTCGGAAACAGTATCTGACGAGTTTGGAGATATGGTAGCATACAGAAGCACAAACCTTCTTGATGATGCCGATTGGAACATTGTAGTTCAACTCAAAAAATAGTAAAAAAAAATAATATAGTGAGAAATGAGAAAAATAGAATTAACAGAATCTCAGTTGACAAGAGTTATATCCGAATCCGTTAGGAATATAATTTCTGAAAACATGGAATCTCAATACAGCCATTTTGCTGTCAATAAGAGTACTTGACTTATAGTCAATGGTTGGGACTATTCCGACATACCAGGCGACGAATTGAGAAGTGATGCAAAATACTACTTCTATGAAGATTTGAAAGATAGCGGTTTCAATCCAAAAATGTACAAAATCTGGTCATTGAAAAATTGTATTAAAAACGGAATTGACGTCAACAACGAATCTAAGTATTGGTCAAATACTGGAGTGTGGCCTTGCGAAACCGAAAATGAAATGCAGGAAAAAGGTTTGAAATGTGGAGACATAGCACATGAAAGACACCCAGACTGGTTTGTGTAGAAACAAAAAAAAGCGAGAAGAAATTCTCGCTTTTCTATTAATATTTTATTTGTTGTATTTGTTTGTACTGATACAATATACTTTCAAAATTAAGCCTTGTTATCTTTTTTGCTTTTGATATGGTTGATTTGTCAATTATCAAATCCTTTTTATATTCTATAAAATCATCGGAAATTTCAAAAGCATCCACAATGAAGTAGGGAACACTTTTTTCATTATCGTACCACATTTCTTTTATATGCATTATCATTTTAAAAAAGACAATATCATCACTTTTATCTTCAAGATAACAGTATTCCAATACATCGTCTACAATATCATTGATATTACCAAAAACTATTTCATCTTTCATTGTAAAAAACTCCTTTCTGAAAAGATACAATTCAGAGTAATTAGACACAACAAATAAAAGTTAAAAAAACAAAAAAGCCACAAAGAAATTTTCCATCTCTCCGTGGCTTCTGTATATATGTACTTTTTATATATTAAGCTCTCGCAAACCTATTAATGTTTCTTCTCAATATGCGTTTGATTTTTGATTCAGAAATTATCGGCATCCTTCTACTTCTTGATTCTGATATGGAATCGTCATCATTTTCAAAATGACCGTTTGCAATATAATCATCAATCTGCTCATCGCTAAGGCCTCTGTCTTTAAGCATTTCAATCTCATAATCTTTTCCATTCTTTGCTGCGTCTGCATTGATTGACTGCTCGTATCTTTCCTGATTCTCTATGCCCATTGGTATTGTCACGGACGCAAGTCCTGTACCACCACCAATCAAGGCTGCATACATTGCTGCTTTTGCTGCTTTATTCTTAAGATTGTCAAACCTACCTTCGTTGAGGGTTTCAATTATTGCGTTTTCGATAATCTTGTTCAACTGAGACTCCGAAAGGTGTATCTGTCTATTATTTCTCTTCATTTTAGAATCTACTTTTTGAAATAAATATCTTTTTTTTCGGAAATATTTATATCTTGCTATTGTTTATTAAACAGTTTGTTGGTATATTTGCAATATCAAAAAAAAAAAGACATGCTAACAGACGAAGAAAGAGTTAATAGAGGCAAGGAGATTGCCCATAGGATAATTTTGGAAATCGGAAACGACGAATTAATAAACAGGACAATACGTTCAGAACTGCATAGGCATATGCTTAGCAATGATTGAACCGTTTGTCAACAAATAAAAAAAAATAAAATATCAATAACATTTAATTAAATTTAATTTATGAAAAAGTTTATTTTTGCTATTGTACTTTTCGTAGGTACATTCATTAATGCTAATGCTCAGACTGCTATTGAGACACCCAAGATTCTTGACAATGTATATCTTGGTGTACAGGGTGGTGCAATGACAGCACTTGATTTCAACAGTGTTCTTCCTGTAAATGCTGCTGCTGGTTTGAAGATTGGCAAGGAGTTCACTCCCGTATGGGGTTTAAACGTAGAGGGTGATGTCTTGTTTGGCAACAACCACTTTATGGACGGCAAGACTTTTGTGAGGTCAAGTTATGTTGGCGTTAATGGAACGTTGAATCTTACAAACCTTTTGTTTGATTATCGTGCAGATAGGGTATTTACTGTAAGTGTCGAGAGTGGTCTTGGGTGGATTCACAACTACAATTCACTGGTTCTTGCAGAGCGAGAGGCTGCTGAGTTTGATGATGATGACCTTGGTGCAAAGACTGGTTTAGTATTTGCTCTCAATCTTGGAAGTGCAAAGAAGTGGCAGGTTTATGCCAATCCAACAGTAATGTGGAACCTTTCAAAGAACGGAAGCATTCAGTTCAACAAGAACAATGCACAGCTTGGTGTTTTCGTTGGCGTTGCTTACAAGTTCAAGAATTCAAATGGCACACACAACTTCAAGGTTTGGAATGTTGGAGAGATGAACAGCGAAATCAATAAACTTCGTGCAGAGAATGAGGTTCTTAAGAATCAGCCTCCCAAGATTGTAGAGAAGATTGTCGAGAGGCAAACCGTTGTTGAGAAGCAGACTGGTATGTATGTTACATTTGCACAGAATTCTTCAGTTCTTACTGACGAGGCAAAGGCAAAACTCGACAGAATTCCAAGAGGTTCTGAGGTTTATGTAAAGGGTGGTGCATCTCCAGAGGGCACTGAGCGCAGAAACACAGAACTTATCAAGGAGAGAGAAAAAGCTGTCAAGGCCTATCTCGAGGGACGTGGTGTAAAGGTTACAGTTGTAAGCGGTGTTGAGGCTACACGTAGGGCTGTAATAGAAGTTCTTTAATTTTTTAAGGAAATTAATAAAAATAGAGTGTGCGTAACCGTGTTGTGCAATTCGCTCTTAAAACAACTTGATAATGACGCTTTTGAACCAAAGAAACTTAAACATAAAAAAGTGAAAGAAGTGCCGTTATCGTATCGTACAAGCCTTGTGAAAGGTAGAGAACCTAATTTTTATTAGATTTTATTGTACGACTGTAATTGAGATTATCTAACATTACGAAAAAATTCATAAGAAAGCCAACGAACTTTAGTCGTTGGATGAATTGTGATACTTCGTAGGGGCATCTACGAATTGACTGACAAAAAGTTTTTTTTTTTGGACCACATTGCGTGGTCCATTTTTTGTTTTTGCACAATTTGACATTAATCAATAAAATAGGCATAATTTGAAATTTTTATTCTTCCAATATATAGTTTCAAGATGTATGTTGTTATTTATTGTTTTTGGAAAAAAATTAGAAATGAAGAAGACAATGATAATAATGACACTGTTGGTTTCTGTATTGACATGTTTCGCTGAAGAAGTTTCAACAAATAAAAACATAGAACAGGACACAATACAGTTGAACTACGATTTTGGTACCAACTACGACAAACTTGTCAAATACCTTGGAGTTCGGAAGAAAGATGCTGAAAATGTCAAAAACACCCACAAGGCATTCTGCAATGGAATGTTTCTGGCTTCAAAAGCTAAAACTGTCGGAGAGAGAAATGCCCTTATAAAGAATTCAATTGACTACGAACTCAATGTAATGCACATATTCCTTGACGACGAGCAGTATAGAAAATTCCATATCATTTTCAATTACAGCTTGAAAAATAGAGGATTTTCAAAAATTTCAAGATAGGTATTGCCCATTTGATTTTTTTATGGTATATTTGCACTGTTAATTAGATAAGCGTTACGGTATGAAGATGACCATAGAAGAAATAAGAAGGGAGTTTGGGAAAGAATTCCTTGAATACAAAGATAATCTGTCATATGCTATAAAACCAATAGTCGAAAGGATGGCAACAAGACATTTTGGTGCAATACCTTATAAAAGGGGCTTTGTGGAAGAATTGTATAGTGTTGACAATGTAAAATTGGATGGTGATTATGACACAGATTCAGAAGAAGAGGAGTTTAGGGAGAATAGTGACAAGATTGATTATGAAACGACATTGTCAAATGTCATAAAGGAATACCCAGATACGGTAGTACTTAACATCTATAAAGGTAAATTATCGAAAAGTGTTCTTTTTAATGATGAGTTCATCTATTATGACGGTACATTCCATATCAACACCCCAAATATTCCAGAGAGAATCATGAAATGTGTTGAAGAGAAAGGTCAGAAGCCGAAGATAAGATGGATTTTAAGGAGTGCAAGGGGATACATAGACAACAAGTTCATGGAGATATGTCCAAAAGGTGGAATCGAAGGCAATTACAATGACGATTTCTATCCGATAGACGAGAAAGTAAGGGAGACCATACATAATGATGAAAGCAGCATTATAATACTTCATGGAAAGCCTGGAACTGGAAAGACAAGTTATATAAGAAATCTGATTTCAGAAAACAGGGACATTATGTTCTATTGGGTGGATTCTTCAATGTTCAATTACATTGATTCGTCTGAATTTGTAGATTTCGTGACTACATGCAAGAACGCCGTATTCGTACTTGAAGATAGTGAGTCATTGCTTACATCAAGAGACGAGGAACACAACCCTGCGATGCAGACCCTACTGTCAATCTCGGACGGAATGTTGGGAGACTCATTGAAATTGAAATTCATATGCACATTCAATACCGACTTAAAGAATATTGACAAGGCAATCCTTAGAAAGGGGAGGATGAAAGTCAAGTATGAATTTAAGGAACTCGAAACTGATAAGGTTAAAGGGATATTTAGAAAAATAGGCATTGACGAAAAACTGGCCAAGCCAATGACCATCTCGGATGCCTATAACTATGCCAAAGATAACGGAAACAAAAGCACTTCCGTAAAAAAGGTTGGATTCAATTGAAATTGATTAAATTATTTAAAAATAACAAGAAAATGAAAAAGATTTTATTTGTTGCAGTTGCATTCGTTGCAATGTGCTTTGCTTCATGTGGTGGTTGCACCAATGGTTCAAACAATGGCAGTGATAGTGATACCGTAGTGCTGCTTGATACAGTTGACACATTGGCTTGTGACACCCCAGTTTGTCTTGACTAATAGAAAGTCAGGAAATGCAAGATATCCTCAATCATTGATATGGTTGAGGATTTTTCGTTTTGATATTTATATATAATAATGAGCAACTATTCACTTAATAACATAAAAAGAGGATATTCCCATATCAACGAATCTGACTATTGGGATTTCCACATCAACAAGGATGATACATGTCATTCTGGTTTGAATGATGATGAATGTCTTGCCTCCTTCATTGATACCGAAAACGACGAGTGCATTGAAGGGGAAAACCTTGTCAGTCTTAGTGATTTCACATATAAAGATGCTTGCTCTATGGGCCTTGATTTGAAAAATATAGGGCTTACTGGCGTTGACAACGGACTTATAAGGTTTAGGAAAGATAGAGTTACAAACGAAGAATTCTATAAACTGTATACACAGTCAGAATACATTATAGAATCTGATGACCTAAGACTTCATCTGCATCCAGTTTCTGGCTCTACGTTATTATATGATTATCCGCTGTCAAGAAATGATGATGGCTCTATTAAATTGAACGGAGGATTCTATCAGGGATTCTTCAGACATGGAAACACATACAGCATATTGCCTTCAAAAATCGAAAACAGGTGGAACCTTGAATTCGTGCTGAAAAAAGAGGATTACAAACCAGAATCAGAAAAGACATTGAATGGCAAATACCCATCTAACAAAGGAATATTCTTCTACATCGGAACAAGGGCACAGAACAAGTGGGTATATCTTTACAATAATTTGGTTAGTGGTTCAACGAATTTCAACTGTTGTGGCCAAAAAGGTGAGTACTTTGATATGGTAGAGCCATCAGACGGTTTTGATTGTAACGACGGGAACGACTATTTTGACCTTGTTGATGAAGACATTGACCTTGAAGATAAGGAATTCAAGACGGACAACGGTTTTGATATAGACTCTCCGAACGATGATTATGTCATGTCAGACAACAAGTTCCTAATGTTTGATAGAACAAAAACTGGAATAACTGTGTCGAACTATGAAGGTAACGAAGAGGTACTAATTTCATACAAGAAGAGGAAATACAATGGAAATCTGTTTGAATATCTGAATAGGACACCGACTGGATACACTGCGGAGAACATAGACAGTCTTACATCTGAATATACGGAAAAATACGATATGCAGAAAATGTATAGTGATATATATGAAAACGCATTCGCATTGAAGATAAATAATGACGGAAGCATAGGATACAGATATGCCATAAAAGACTGCTCTGTTGACGCTGATGGGCATCTTTCTATATTGGAAGGCAGTTCGTTCCCGAACGTAATAAAAACCTCTGAGTGGGCTAAAATAAACGTCATATTCAAATCAAACGGACAGATGATGAAACTGTATTTCTATGTGAATGGAAAACTGAAATACATAACCAAGGAAATCCCTGCACTTAACCTTCACAAACTTGACGAGATTGACGAGAAACAGGAAGGGGTTCCATTCAATATATCAATAGGAGGAGGGACACAAGGACTGTCTGAAACCATAATGCCAGACTATATGTCAGAACCAACAGAGGTGTTTGATATAGAAAGACACTTCGGAGGTTCGTTTATAGGCGACTTCAAGTCATTCAAGTTCCATACATGCTAAAAAAAATAATACAATGAGAAACAACCACTGAAATGGAGAAGATATATTTCTATAAGCTCATAAGTCCCTACAAGGAGGATGTCACAAAGAACTGCAAGTTGACAATGACGGAAATGGATGAAAATTTCCTCACGTTCAAAAACAACGATATTAGCGGTGCAACATATGATACGTCTGGGATGACGATAAACATAGTCAGAAATGACGGTAACGAAATAAACCTTGACCTGTCTGGCGTAAAGGAAAACATCAATGATGCGATTGATGACAAGATGTCAGCCGTTAATGAGATAATAAGCGGTTTCACAATGCCGCAGAAATTCACGTATTACATAGGGGCATCGTCAAATGAGGAATTCGACACGTCAATGGTTGAATCAATGAAGGAGTGCGACGGAACATCAACGATACTCTATGACGTCGTTTCTACCGAGGACAATCAATACATATGGCTTATGCTTCCACAGCCAATAGAATTGAATTATTGGCTTGAAAACGGAATGCCGATATCCACACTCGAAAAGGAAAAGACAGTAGAATACGGAGAGAAAACATACAACGTATACAGAAACCTTGCAAGTCTTGAACACAACAAGTGGAAGATAACAACCGTAACCAAAGGAAGCGAATACGACAAATATGGCTTCAATTTCGGTGTAAAGAACATCGACCTGACTGGAAGCCTATCAGAAGATGGAGTCCTTACACTCAAATGGAAAGAACTTGACGGCGAATCAAGCACATCAATAAGCGGTTTCGTCGCCTCAAAGGAAGTGTATCATACCACAACCATGAATGGAGACGGAACAAAAGAAAACCCGTTGAGAATATCAAATGTGGCAAATACACAGTTCTGCACTGGAATAAAGGATATTGTTGAAGAACTCCCATCATGCGACATGAAGAACGGGGATAGATATGTAACAGTTGAAGAATACTCGGATTTCGGATGCCTATATGACAGGAAAGGAATGGCTGAAATCGCAAAACTCCTTAAAGAAACTAACAGTCAGTGGAGAATCCCAACAAAGGAAGATTGGGATAGGATGCTCAACTCAATTGAAATGTGTGACGAAGATAAAACCCACGGAAAAGTTGAGCCTGGTATCAAATGCGGAAAACTTGCTGGAAAAATACTGAAGTCAAAAGACTTTTGGGAAGGGAACGAAAACCTTGATGAAATCGGAATGACAATATTTCCGAGCGGATATTCAACCAAAGAAGGCGAACTTATAGGTGAAGGACAAAAAGCAGACTTCTGGACATACACGAAGTGTGGTGAATATACATACTACCTTAAAGGGTTTGACAGCAATAGTGATGGTGTGAACCAAATGGAATCGGAAAATGACAAGTATTCAATAAGATTAGTTGCCGATTATTACGGTAATGGGCTTGACGGATATGTCAACATACTTGGAAAGGGTTATGAAGTTATAATCATCAAGGATATAAATCAGATGTGGATTTCATCAAACCTTGATTTCCAATTAGGTGACGACATGTCTGACTGTTTCAAGTATGACAATTCAACAACAAGCAGGCTTCATACAATAAACCATTGGAATGGAGAGTATTGGGAAAAGAAGACACTTGAAAATGGAAATGTTATAAATGTAGGGGAAAATCCGATAATAGAATACAAGGTGATTGTTGGTGATTCAGAAAGCAAACTCTCGATGATGAGAAAGGTTGAAAAGACAGAAAACGGAAACACAAGAACAATAATTGACTCTGAATGGTATTAATGATATGGCTACAATAAAAATAACTGAGTCGCAATACTATAGGCTCTTTAGACCAAAACAAAATAACATAATAATATCTGAACAG
>ENA-OPNW01000151-OPNW01000151.1-human-gut-metagenome-genome-assembly--contig:-NODE-151-length-49554-cov-4.569244_pt1 | contig 49554 bp, 55 predicted proteins | sample MGYA00241540_ERZ501777 | MGnify/ENA primary metagenome ERZ501777 (study PRJEB25962, sample SAMEA2042615) | human gut metagenome | biome: human gut; feature: human-associated habitat; material: faeces...
TCCACAGACCTTTGCATCTCCATAGACCTTTGCATTTCCATATACCTGTGCATCTCCACAGACCTTTGCATCTCCATAGACCTGTGCATCTCCACAGACCTTTGCATCTCCATAGACCTTTGCATTTTTAAAGACCATTGCATTGTCATAAACCTTTGCATTGTCATAAACCTTTGCATTGTCATAGACCCAACAATCATCCCATTGGGATAGGTTGTCCTCATTCTCGATGAAACCACCTTTGTCACCTTTTTTGACATTGCCAAAATCTCTGAGAGATTCAATACGATGCAGAGTTCTACCGTATACATTGATGGTTTCTTCTGTCAGTTTATATTTCTTCCCCATATTCTAAAAAATTAACATTCTCTATATTCTATTTCATCTTGGTCTATCGTTGACAAGACATCCATGATGTCATCTCCTATTCTTTTGGAAATTTTGGAATTGGCATCCAATGGGTAGGTACAAAAAAGGTATTTCTTTGCCACCTCCATTCCTTAACATTATATTCGAGTAAAAGTTCTCTATCTTCTTGTGTCATAACTAATCCTCTAAATGTTTGTAATAATCCTCCTCTAAATGTTTGTAATAATCACGCTCTTCTTGTTTTTTGCGTTCATATTCTTCATCAATCATTGCTTTTATATCGTCCTCCTCTTGTGAGACTGACATTCTCGGTTGAAAAAATGCGTACATGATTAATCCTCCCAAAATCTATAATACTCGGGTGCCTCGTCCTTTGTACCTACAAGATGTTTTGTTTTTTGGTCTTTCAATTTTCATCTTTTCTTTAAGAGCAAGAAAAACCATACTGTATTATATTTTAACCATCAATAGAAAGTTATATTTCTATACTCTCTATCCTTTTGATTATTTCATCCCAACCCTTACATTGTGAAGTAATTACATCGAAAATCTTATCAGACCATCCAGCAATGTTCAAAATACGCTGACTCTTGTCAAATACACTGGTACTACCGCTCTGTCTAAGGTTAACCACGATGAAATTAGCGTTAGGATTAATCTTACGGAATTCCTTGAATAATTCGTGGAAATGTTTACCTCTATCTGAACTATTATTACCATACCATGCAGTAAATCCACTATAACGTCCAATCTGGCAATCAGAAAATACAATGATATTGTCTATCTTTTTCTTTTCTTTCACTACTTGTCTGATGAAATCATAGATACCCGCTTCAGTTGCACCTCCGCAACGTCCACCAATCTCATATGATTCCTTATTGAAATCAAGGAGTTTCACATTACGCTTGTAAGGTACTTGGATAAGTCTGTCACCGAACAAACCAACATACACATCATGCTGTCTCCAAGCCATCATGCTTGCGAACAAATGCGCAATCATTGAAGAATTAGTTTTGCTGAATGCAGAGACACGTGAATGTCCACCAGCATCACCACGCATAGAACCGCTATCATCTACAAGGATTGCACAATTACCATCCAATACAGGAATGTTCTGGCAAGCAATCTCAATGGCCGCCTCAATTGCATCAAGCAAGTTCTTCTTCAGTTCATTAAACTTACTCTCACTAACTTGCTGCTTTGACTCTTCGCTCTCAAAGACAATACTGGTTGTCGGCTTTGTCTCTGTATCGGCATACATTACCTTCTCAATCTCAGCGTAAGCGGTTGCGAAGCGGAATGGAAGAAGCCTTGAATTGAGAATCTTCTTTTCAATTGTCAGTTGCTCACAAGCATCATTCACCTTATCAGGAGCATATAAGAGAATGTTTCTGAGGTTGCGAAGCAGGTTCATAACAGGCATACCCTTAATATTATCAAGAACTGCTGTAATTGCCTCACGCTTTGCCTCCATCTTTTCTTCCTGCGTAGCATCCTTTGTTGTCTGACCTGCCTTGGTCATTTCCTTTTCAAGAACCTTGCTCTCATAAAGGTCTGCAAGACTTTCACCGTTTACCAGACGCTTGTATGCCTCTGCATTCTTCTGATTACCCTTTGGGTGGAAAAGACGCACAAGGTCAATAAGTGAAACCTCACGGTTCTGCATCTTATACTTGTCAATCTGATAAGCATCAAGACGTTCCAATGCCTCCTTGAAGCCTTTCTTGATTGAATTTGGAATCCTCTTAAGGTCATTAAGACCCATACCATTAAGATTAGCATATGCTGACACGATTTCACTCATGTCATCAGCCCTAACAATAAGTTTATTGTAAAACCTCTTTGCATACTCTTGTCCGGAGATATACTTCGCCAATGCAGCACCAAGAAGATGACTTATTGACCTCATGTTTCCGTTTTCTCTCACATAAATTGCTGCCTTGCAAGCAAACAACGGGTCTATCTTATCCAACAGAGAAAGAATACGCTTTACCTCTTCATTTGAAGATTCATAATAACTACCTTCCTTTGACAAAAAGGTTGTCATTATAGAACTTACAAACTCTTCTTTTGGTTTCAAAAGAAATGCTTTCTCACCCATAAAATTAACACTCTCAGGTTGCTTCACTGTTTTCTTTTCATTGAACTTTGCCATAACTCACACTATTTAATTGTTATTATTAAAAGAATTTCTTTTCGTCTGCAAATATAATACATTATTTTGGATTAATCAAATTTATTTCCTTAATTTTTGTTAATAAATCAATTTTATTGAAAAATATATTATTTTTGTTATAAAAATCAAAATTGTCATTACCAATTATGTGATTTATATCCGCACATTCCTTGTTGTTTGTCAAATATAAAATACTAATCCCATTTTCTTGACATAAAGAGTATTTTTTATAATCAATTTCCTTTCTCGTATTAAAACCGTCAATACCACCAAAATGGTCAATTGAAATAAAGTGTTGTCTACCTTGGCATTCAATTGCTATATTATAATCAGGTAAATAAAAATCAACACGTAAAGACTTTTTATATTTCAACCATTCCCATGTATATTGTTGATAATAAGTTATATTGTTCTTATCCAAACTTTGTTTTAACTCTTCTTCCAATCTACTTGAATTACAATAAGGACACCCTTGTCCTTGTATGTGGGCATCTGGTCTCATCCAAAATTCACCATGTTCTGGACAAATAATGCATACTTTTGTTTTATTATCTTTATAATTTGCTTTTGAATAATCATATTTGTTACCATGCACGTTTCTCATTGTAGAAACAAATTCTTCAAACGTCTTTTTAAATTTTCCATTACACATCGGACAGCCTTCACCATGTTTATGATGATGTGGTGTTTGCCAAAACTCTCCATGTATAGGACAGATTATACAAACTTTTGTTTCGGTGTTAATATATTCCACTTTTGAGTAGTCATACCTATCTCCATGTATCTTTTTTGCTTCATTAATAAATTGTTTAGTGTCTTTCCTAATTGTTCCTGCACAATATGGACAACCTTGTCCATATAAATGCAATGATGGCTTTTGCCAAAATTCACCATGTTCGGGACAAATAATACAAACCTTTATATTATATTTCTTATATTCTACTTTCGAATAATCATATTTGTCATTATGTACTTCTCTTGCTCGTTTGATAAATTCTTCAGTTGATAATTTACTCATTGTCTGTTGATATTTCACTTTTATTCTCATAAGGTATATTATCCCAATACCTCTTCATTCCATCAGAAATCTTTTTCTTCTCGTCTTCGGTACGTTTCCTACCTTTCATTGATTCTGATATTTTCCTTTTTGTTTCCTCACTTCTTTTACGTTCTGTTCTCATAACTATCTTATCTAACTATTCTATCTATATATAAATATTCAGTAATTTCAAAAAAGATAAAGCAGTAAATTATATAGTCTACGCAACCAAATATTTCTCATTAAATTCTGTTAAGTCAGAGAATACATTTTCACTATTGTATATATTATTGTATTTCTTATTGTTTATTACTTCTTCAACAAGACTCTCTGGTACATAATACATTAATTTTACATTATTTGACAAACACTTATTATATTTTGATAAATCACGTTTAAGTCTGTAAGAATATCCATTTTTACCACCAAAGAAAGCAACAGATTCAAAATGTTGTCTTCCTTGACATTCAATCGCTATGTTATATTTAGGTAAATAAAAATCTAAACTTTGTCTTCCCAACCAAACCAAATTTTTCTTTCTTGTCTGACGAATATATTCTATATTATTTTCCTCTAAAAATTTTGCTGTATTTTTTTCCATTTGGCTTTCATTACAATTTGGACATCCACACCCACTCAAATGGCTTGTTGGCTCTTGCCAGAATTCACCGTGTTTCGGGCAGATTATACAAATTTTATCAAAGCAACTTTTATATTCAGCTTTTGAATAATCATACTTATCTCCGTGAACCTCACGTGCTTTATTAATGAACCATTCTGTCGTTCTTTTAAAACTACCACTACATATTGGACAGTTGCTGCCGCTCAAATGGTCTGCTGGTGTTTGCCAAAATTCACCATGTTTAGGACAAATAATACAAACCTTTGTATGTGCATTTATGTATTCGACCTTTGAGTAGTCGTATTTCTTACCATGTATTTGTTTTGCCTTTTCAATAAACTCTTTTGTTGTTAATTTATATGCACCCTTTCCAATACATTTAGGGCAATTATGACCTTTTAAATGATTGCCGGGTGTTTGCCAAAATTCACCGTGTTCGGGACATATAATGCAAACTTTATTTGAAGCCTTGGTATACTTAACCTTTGAATAATTATACTTATCTCCGTGAACCTCACGTGCTTTCTTGATAAATTCTTCGGTTGTTGAAGAAATAGATTTTATCATTTGAATATGAGCACATTTAGGACATCCTTGTGGTTTAGATTTATTGATATGATTACTTGGTGTCATCCAAAACTCTCCGTGTTCTGGACATATGATACATACTTTTGTTGTTGCATTAATATACTCGGTCTTAGAGTAATCGTATTTATCACCGTGTATTCTTTTGGCTTTTTCTATAAATTCTTGGGTATTCATATTTAAATTTTATAAGAATAAAAAACATATCAAAACAATTTTGACATATTGTTTACACCGAATTCATATAAAGCAATTGCCAAATCAATATCCTCTTCTTGATTCTTTTTTAAATTACCCTTTTCCAATTGTTCATTTAAAAAATCATGTAAATGTGACACATTAAAAACATCTTGTTTATTATATGTCAGTTTAACCAATTCAGCAAATCTATCCAAATCTGCTTGATGATAAACAGGTACATTACCTTCAAATGATGCAGTCCACCACTCATTAAATTTTCTCGAAACTTCTTCGTTTTTAATGTTAATATATTCCATAAACTTTATTTCTTATCAACTTTAGTAAGTCTCATACTATTTTCACCATTCCTATTGATATTTTTAGGGTTGTTTACTGGTTTGGTACTAACTTGTTTATTATTCCCTTTATTGTTTGTTTTCTTTCCCATATTTGTTATAGTATTTAATTGTTATTATTAAAAGAATTTATTTAACTCTATGTTTGAAATTTAATCAGAGAAAAACATTCAGACTGTAATCTAACTAACCTAAACTATTCTTATCATTTTCGAAGTAAGTCTGAAACCACTACTGATTTTTACATTATCTGTTATTTTGAGTAATAAGTTTCAGCATCAATTATTTCATCAAAGTTTTCAGCATCATCAATAGTAAATTCATCATTGTTTTGTGAAATCACAATATATACTTCTTTATTATATTTTTCAGCAAAATCAATAATACTTCTATAAGTTTCCTTTGAATGTCCCATACATTGTAGAAAATCAACTACAATAACATCACAACTATTGATTAAATCAATTAAACGAAACAATTCGTAATTTTTTATACCTTCTATACCTTTATGTAAATGAAAAAGATTTGAAGACAAACTATTTTCTTTAAAAGTTTCAAAATCTTCCTTTGTCAATTCTTCTGGATACTTGTTTACATATTTTGCAACAAACCATTTCTGAATATTTTCTTTTCTATCTTCAAAAGTCAAATGTACAACAGTTTTATTTTGTTTCATACATTCAATAGTTTTCTCAATTGCAATTTGTGTCTTTCCACTTCCAATTTTTCCTGTAATAATTGTAATTTTTTACATAATTCTTAATTTTAATTAAACATTCCTAAAAATAATATATGTTTTATTTTGTTGTTATCATAGATTAAACTTTTTAATAATTTTTATCAAACGCTGTTTTATTTTATTAACTATTGTCGTTGTATTACCGTCTTTTAAAATTGATTCTACATATTTAACTACCAGTTCATACTCTTTACCAGATATTTCGCTATCCTTATAAGCTTTGGCAATCAATTCTTCTCCAGTACCATAGAAACATCCGACACTCCACATATTGTTGCTTCTTGTCCAAGTGAAACATCTTCCACTGCTCCACCAATTTTTAAAAAAAATGTAATCTGAAATACTTGAAATATCTGCATCACCTTTGATATATACATTACCAAATACCTCTGCATTTCCATAGACCCTTACATTATCATATATCTCTGCATTATCATAGACCATTGCATTTCCATAGACCATTGCATTTCCATAGACCTGTGCATTTCCATAGACCATTGCATTTCCATAGACCCTTGCATCTCCACAGACCTTTGCATCTCCATAGACCCTTGCATTTCCATAGACCTTTGCATTTCCATAGACCTTTGTATCATTATATATCCAGCAACTGCCTACTTGTGATAAGTTTTCTTCGCTTTCAACAAAGCCACCTTTATCACCTTTCTTAATGAAAGCAAAGTCTTTTAATGACTCAATACGATATAATTTCTTATCACCAATAGTAATACATTCATCAGTCAATTTATATTTCTTGTCAGTTTCCATTGTTTATTTGTTTTTGAGAATTCGCAAATTTTGCAAAAAAATATGACATTTTATACACTTTATTAATTAATTATTACTGTCTATTTCTTCCTCATCTTCAAGATAGTTGAAATTTAATTAATTAAAAAATAACTAACTCTCATTTAAAATTTAATCAGAGAAAAACATTCAGACTGTTATCAATTTGTAAACTTGTTCATTATATTCGAAGTAAGTCTGAAACCACTACTGATTTGTTTTCGTTTGCAAAGGTACGTCAAAATTTTGAAGATACCAAATTTATTTTGTTAAAAATTGTAAAAATTCTAATTTTTCTTTGATAATTCATTTGCAAATACCTCTGATTCACTAAAATCATCTGATATATAGACGATTTCATACGTAATTTTATCAATCATCCAAACCGTACTTAAATCCCTTGCATCAATTGCCGGGTCATACCAAATCACTTTGTCGCCAACCTTGATTTCTACATTGTTTCTATCAAATGTCTTTTCCATTGTTTATGAAATTTAAAAATTAAACCTATCCTTTAATATATTAATAATGTGAAATTGTTGTATCTTCCTCATTGCAATACAGTTCAAATATTCTTTCCATTTGAAATTATTGAGATATTCTACGATTTCGTTGTGTAACGGGTGATTATCATCAACCTTTATTTTGTATTCTGCTGAATAATGTTCTGTTTCGGACAATATCTTACCAGCTGTTCCATCTCCCCACGCACACATCCTTAAATCATATGCAAAATCTTCATAGCCCTTGCTATCATTCCTTTTAATCCTAATGAAAGGCAATTTGTTATTTTGCCTTTGGTTCAACTTTCCCGTGGACGGTCTTCTGTATACATTAAAACAACAATGTAATGATACATCACTGTATTTAAGAACCCCAAGGTCTTCGCTATATATTAGGTCAAACTCATACAATGATTGTGTATTGTTCAATTGGCTTATTGGAAGTATAAATGCAATATAGTCGCAGACACTGACGGATTTCTTGAAAAATTTCTGTGCTAAGTTCATTCTGCTTCCGTATGGAGGATTGCCGATTATAAGTCTTCCGGATTTATACTCAATCGGATATTCAAGCCAATCATATGTAATTACTTTTTCATTATATATCTCTGGTTCTATATCAATGCCAACGATGGGTTTCATTTTGGTAATCGGATGATTGAAAAAAGAACCGTTTCCGACAGAAGGTTCAACAATGTCACTTATGTTTTCTTCACCAATCAATTCAATCACTTTATCATAACAGTAATTGGCAAGTTTAACAGGTGTATAATATTTATCAAGATTTATTTTCATATACTGTTATTTTTTCAATTATAATCTTAAAATTTCTTCAAGGTCTGCTATCAACCACCTCTGAAAACTCGTCTTTTGTAAGATACCAAAACGGTTTCTTACCATCCTCATATTGCATTTTTATAAAATCATTGGGGTGCAATGCTAAATGGCATAAAACCCTAAATACATTAAAGATGTTACTGTCATCCCATCCTGTCTTTCTTGCTCTAAGATAAATCACAATTGGCACTAACAATATACCAATAATCAAGCCTAAAATAAATAATAATATGTATACCATATTTATAAATTTTTAAAATTTATTTTATTTAATAATTTTTAAAGTGCTGTTATTCTTTCCTTGTTCTCATTCAATTTATGTTTAAAATTATAAAACTCCGAAATCATATGTTCTTTTTTCCAATCACGTTCTGCCTTATCATAGGTTCTTGCCAACAATCTGTTGAAACGTTCAATACTCTTTTTTGTTATTGTTATAATTTTCTTAAGACTATATCCGTAATTACTTAGTACATCCAATGCCGTATTTACTTCGGTTTCCTCTTTATTAATCGTTTCTATTTTTTCAAGACATTCTGTAAGATACTCAACAATATGATATATTTGGTCATTTTTCAAAACCTCCATGAGTTCATCATGCCATTTACACTGCAACATTGACATATACAAACCATGATTATATGCATCTTGTTTAAATTTATTTGAAAGGTAAAGTATATTACCAAACATGCTCAAATATTTGTTATCACTACTTTTCCATTCATTTTCTTCATAATATAATTGTGTATTACTGAAAATTTTGTTTGTTTTTGATACTTGAAATAAATGTAAAAGTTCATGACCAATAGTATTCTCAAAACTATCCTTATCAATAATGCCATTAACAGAATATATTGTTATTGATAATCCATATTTATTCATACCGTTTGGCTCTTTATATAACAAATCTTTATTCTTTTCAAATGTTTTGCTGTCCATAAAATTATAATAAAACCATCTTACCGGTAATTTTATAATTGATAAATCAACAAGTACTTCGCCTTTTTTAAATGTTACAAAATCTCTACTTATTGGGAGTGTTTTGGTTATCTTAATTTTTGCTTGTAAAACATCAATAACAATTTTTGACCATTGAACAACAGTGTTTGAAATGCCACGTTCTTCATTTATATACCTTAGAAGTTTCTCTTCAATAATCTCCACTTTCCATCAATATAAATCCTTTATTATTGATTCGTCTGGTATCCATGTTGTTACACTCCCGATTTTTGCATCAACAGATACTCTGATTTTCTTATAACCGACTTCCTTACGATACCAAAATCCATCTTCCCTTTGTTCGCTATCATTTGTATATGTCCAATACCATTCAACCTCTTCACCGTTTGTCAATACCGATTTATGATGATGTTCCAAATCAAACAAATGTACTAAATCATTCCATACAAATAAATCATCAATATTATGAAAATAAAAATAATCAGGATTTGGGTAAGTGCGAATAATCCATCTAATTCGAGAATCTACATCATCAGTATTTTGTTTCTTCTTCTCTTTTATCCATTCTATAATACTTTCAACACTATATTCCTCTATATCATCTCCGTATATTTCATGAAATGTTGGAATCATTGATGAAATTTTTTCTTCCCAAGTTGTTGTTTCAATTTTATACCCACGTTCATTATCTGTAAGAATAACGTCAATTGTATAATATTTAAGATAGTCTTCTTTTGACTTAATATCATAATCTTCAATAAACTGACAGAATATGTCTATTGCGCTTGTATAAATCCTATTCATTGATGTAATAGGAAAATGCCACACCGGTCCATTTCCAAACTGCAACTTCTCTTCAATTTCTCTATTAATATCAAATGCAGTAAAAATAGAACGTTCTTCACTCATTCGTCCATAACAATGTGTTCCAATATCACCTGCTCTCATATGTGATGCTATTGTGTGCCTTCCTATACAATAACGATATGACATCCACATTGAATCTTCCTCATAACCATTAAAATCGTTCAAAGAAGTGTTCTTTTTTATAAAATCATTAAAAGATGATAATATATCATTTTGTTTTTCAATGGGCATATCAACACCAAAAGTTTTACTTCCAACTTTTACTGTATTCTTTTCAGTATCAAAGACGATTTTCATAATCTTTCAACTTTTTATTTATTTTTTCAATTCTTTAGGAAGAGCCATTTCCATAGGGACAAACTTTGTAATTGTTTTATTTGCGATATTTTTAGTCCAAAATGAAATTCCTTCAGTATTATTTGTATTCCAATAAATCTCAACTTCAGTAGGCATTATTTTATAGTTTCCTTTGAACTTATCAATATTATTTTTTGATTTCTTCTCCTTAGCGATTACAAGTATGTTCACTTTGTAATGAAGGTTCTTGTCATAGAGAATTTCATCGATTATCTCCTTGAAAACTTTATTTTGGTTGTCTTCATTCCAATCAAGCCACTCAATATTACTTACATTATTCATAATTTCCATCGAAATTTCTTCAATATAGCCATGATGGAAGCCAAGTTCACCGAGCCAATATGCATAATCCATTGCATCACATATATCTGTTTCACATTCAACAGGATAAAAATTACCAAGAAGTTGATGCGTTGTCATTTCAAACTTTTGGCCAAGATTATTATCACTCCTTACCTCATATTCTCCATCATTGTGATATTCAAACCAATATGTTTCACCTTTTTTCATCCAACTAAGAAATGGTCTCACACATCTGAAGAACTGTTGACTAACATAATTAGATATTTCGTTTTCTGTAAAAAAATCTCTACTATTAGGTATTAAATCGCCCATAAAAATCTGATTTTAGTTTTTTATATATAAACTCTCATAAACCATTGCATTTTTATCTGTTTCTTTTAGTCTTTTAAAAGAACTGTTTCCACTTGAAAGATAATAATGTTCATCATATAAATGTTTTGGTACTTCAAAAGTATTGTCCTCATTACCACTTTTGCCATCATATGATAAAGCCCATTTACAATTAATGTTGTTTAACCAATTAAAGAATCTATTATTATCAAAATTGTTATTATACATCCCATTTGTATTAGCATAAGGTGGGTCAAGATAAAGAAAATCATTTTCTTTCGGCCTTATCCACTGATAAGTTAACATTTTAAATTCTACATTATGGTTATTTAAAAGTTCTGACCATTCAATGATGATTTTTTCAAGGGTATTTGACTTTATGCCCCCTCTATTTATATGAAATGGTGAATTAAACTCTCCATTTTTATTGTATCTTATCAATCCATTAAAGCATGTTCTATCTAAAAACATAAAATCCAATGGATTTTTTTCTTTATTAAATTTTTCTCTGATTTTCTCATAAAACCTTTTTTGTCCTTCAATATCAGCAATTGCATTTAATTGTTCCCATAACTTTTTATATTCTGCTACAACAAGTTTTGGGTTTGTTTTAATCATTTGCCATAGGCTAATCAACGTTATATTAATATCAGAACATATAAAATTATTAACCTTAATATCAGTATTAAAAATTGCTCTTAATACAGAACATCCGCCACAAAATGGTTCATAATATGTATCAATTTCACGTGGAAAAAAACTTACTATATTTGAGGCTTGGCTTCTTTTGCTTCCACTCCATTTAATTGCTGGTTGAAATGTTTTCATCTATATTTTTCCTTTCTATTTGCCATTTTAATTGTTCTGCCCAATGTGCAGCATGTCCTAATGCCTTACATAAATCATCAACTATTGTAAAAATACCAATATCTTCTTTTTTGTTCTCATTTAATAGTTGTATTTTAATATTTTCGGCTATATTTCTAACTTTATCTACCGATTCAATACAATGTTCAAAATTATTTTTCTCCATATAGTAAAACATTATAACTATATAATATGCATAAAGCACTATCAAGTTCTTGTATTGTCATAACAGTGCCAACTGTTTCGTTTGGTTTATTTTCAAACCTTAATGTATAATATCCGTAATAGTCAGGACAAGGGTCTGTTCTTTCACACGAATATTCATCATGATAATCTTGCCAATCAACATATAAAATATATTCTGTATATTTGTTAATGTCATCCAAATCATCTAAAAGAGAATCAAACAATAGTTGCTCTTCAACTGGAATAATATTTCTAAAATTTCCCTCTGTTAACCTCATAATTTTTGTTTTATCCTTTTTGGCAAATATAATACAAAAAATTGGATAAACAAAGAATTTTTGACTAATATTTATATAATAGATATAATTTTAATAAAATTTAACAAGAATGAGTTATCAAGAAACTTGTGATATGATTTTCAAGTTGTATCTTTATGCTGATACTGCAAAAATGATACATTATTCAATTGATAGTATGCATGGTCACGAATTAGCCGATGATGTAAGAGATACTATTATTGAATTTGCTGATGAACTTGCTGAACAATATTTTGGTTATTATGGTAAACCACGTTTCGGTCAATTATCAATAAAGCACGACATTAAAATTGAAGAAGACATTAATAAACTTTGTCAGAATTGTCTTGATATGGTTGAAATTGTCAGAACTGAATGTAACAAAAATAATAAATTATCCGGCATAGTTTCATTAGTTGATAGTTTCAAGGAAAAAATGAGTAAACTTGTCTTTTTGGGCACTTTTGATAAAGTGTCAAATATAAAATTAGGAAAATAACATTATTTAAAATATTATATATTTTATGGGATGTAATTGTGGTAAAAAAAGAGCAACGGCACAGCCTAAAAAGATTGTTAAACAACCGCAGGCAAAACAATCAATCAATCAAAGAGGTGCTCTTAGAAGAGTAATCAGAAGAAGTGCCAATTAGAATAAAAGAGTTAGTCGTTTTTGACTAACTCTTCTTTTTTTTGTTGTTTTAACCATTCATCTCTTTGACGTTTCATCTTTTCAAGTTCATCTTGAATAATTTTACCCATATCATGAGAAAATGTTTCACCATTTCTTATTGTCTCATTATATATACCTTCAAAGAAATCCCATCCGAAATCTTTATTTTTCTTGTCCATACAGTATAGACTTTTTCATATTTTTATTTCTTATTTGTGATAATTGAATCTACAAATCCATAATCAACTGCCTCTTGTGCTGTTAATATAGTGTCTCTATCACACATTTTTTCTATTGTTTCATAATCTTGTCCACTGTTTTCAGCGAGAATATGTTGCAATTCATCTTTTAATATCTGTATTTCTTTTGCTTCAATCTGTATATCTGAGCATTGTCCCTTAGTCCCGCCTAACGGCTGATGAACTAGAAATCTTGAATGAGGAAGAATAAATCTTTTTCCCTTTGTCCCACTGCTTGCAATTACAGAAGCCATAGAAGCAACCATACCCATAGAAACAGTAGAGATTTCGGGTTTTATAAATTGCATTGTATCAAGTATCTGGTATCCACTATATATGCTTCCACCAGGACTTGCAATATGTATTGTTATATCTTTATCACTTTGCTGTTCCAACCACAATAATTGTGCAGATACTATATTTGCAACTTCATCGTTTATCTCACTTCCAATAAATATGATTCTATCAAGCATAAGTCTTGAAAAGACACTCAATGTTGTAATATTCATTGCACGTTCTTCTATAACATATGGGTCAACATATGCCATTCTGTTATTATACTTATCATATTCATCAAGCAAATGACTTCCAATACCTTTACTTAATGCAAATTTTTCAAAATCAGTTTTTCTCATTTTCTATTCTGTCTTTTGCTATATTATAATAATTTTCATCAATCTCAATGCCAATAAAATTTCTATTTGTGTTTCTACAAGCAACGCCTGTACTTCCACTACCCATTGTAAAATCCAATACAAGTCCATTTTCAGGACAATATGATTTTACCAAAAATTCCATTAATTCAACAGGTTTTTGCGTTGGGTGCAATTGGTCTTGTCTTCTCCATTTCTGTGGAAAATCAAGTATTGTAGTTGGATGTCTTGTGCCTTTATTATCTGTTTGAACACCTTTAATGCCAAATCCAAGATTATTTACTTTATTTGGTGTATATTTTCTTTTATAAGGTGTTCCATTTTCCATTTGTGGTTCATAATAAGCGGCACTTTTTCCAAAAATCAAAATATTCTCATGTTTTTTCAAAGGCATATATTTAGCCGTAAACGGTGAACCACACTTTGATTTCTTCCATATAAGTTCATATCTGAATAATTTGGTATTAGACAATGCAAGTTTATATGTGAACAACCCGCCGGCAAAAAGAACAATATTACCTTTTGGTTTAACAAGTTTTGTGAGACAATCCCACATATCATCAAATGGTATTACCTCATCAAACTTGTTATTATGTATGCCATAAGGTATATCAGCAATAATGGCATCAACTTCAACACCTTTATCAATAAGTTGACGCATTATTTTGATACCATCATCGTTATATAATTCAATCATTGTTTAATCTTTATTCTTTTTGTTTGCCTTTTCCAATTCTTTTTGTTCACGCTTTTCATCTTCAAGTTGTTGTATTGCAAGGACACCTGTTTCAGCAGCATTAATAAGGTCTTCACCATATTTCATTCTACCAGCAACAGTAACAACAATTTGTGGTGCTCCAATACTGATTTTATCCTTCTCGTCATCATAAAATACAACACCAAAAGCATCTATTAACAATAAACGCTTAGTTTTTTCATCAAGACGGTCAAAGGCATCCTCATATATTGCACAGACTATTGTATCCGGACATTTTCCAACATACTCAGCAAGGGGATTTGCCTTAGATACCTTAATAAGTTCTTTTGCCTTTGACACACCAACCATTTTCAAATTCATATAATTATGCATTCCTGTATCTTGGAAAACATCATTAACCAATGTTTGATTCTCATCTGTAAGTTCAAAAAATTTTGCCATTTTAATATGTTTTAATATGTTATTTTCGTTTGCAAATATAATACATTATTTCTATTTAACCAAATATTTATAGTTACAAAATAACGTAAAAAATAAACAAATATGGGTTATGGTCCAAAACGGCTTGCTGAAATTGAAGCCGCAAGAAAAGCAAGAAAAGAAGAAAAAGCAAGATTAAAAAAGGAGAAAGAAAAAGAAAAAAAACGTATCAAAGCATTGGAACGTAAAAAAAGACTTAAACGTTTAAATAATAAAAGAGCATATTTAAAACGAAGACAAGCACAACTTGATATGTTAAAAAAGACCGGAGACGAAGGTGGTTATTATACAATAATAATAACGAAAAATAATAAAAAAATAAGGTCAATTGGCATGGAAAGATGGAAACTAAAAGCGTATGAAACATATAATGATATAATAGAAAAGAATCGTCAGAAAACAATTTTTCCAAAAACTATTATGACAAACAGGAAAAATGGTCTACATGAAGAACAATCAGCAAAATATGAAATTTTATTAGTTAAAAAAGTAAATGATGGTGAAAATACTGAAAATTCGTTTAGAAATAAAGACGGTAAATTTACCAAAAACATAATTACAGATTGGAAAAATCATATTATTTTAGAAAAAAATGATTGGCTTGTTGAGGAAAAATTCGGTCTCTATGGTTATCACCCAATAAAAGATAGAAAACCTTATACCTTTATTTTAAATGAATTACTGTTGAATAACGAAGATGTCGGGGAAGAAATGAGACGTGTAATGGTTTTTAAGAACAAATTAATAATCCAATATCTTGATGATTTTGATTTTGTCACTTGTTATAACAACAAGCAAGCAAAAACATTATACGACAAACTTGAAAAAGATGTATCAAAACTTAACAAAAAATATATTGTCTTTATGGGAGAAACAAGGGCAACAAATATAAAAAAATGGTTAGATAAAATGGAAGATAAAACAGGATGGAAAAGAAACTCACTAATGCATAAAACAACGGCATATTAAAAAGGCTGAACTAATCAGCCTTTAATTCTGTTCTTCATTTTCCTTTTGTATTTCCGACAAAATTTTAAACTTTATGCCATTTATGTTTGCGTTTACAACATCTGAATGCACGAAGCCTTCATATGACTTATTATGTGTCAAAAAATAGAACTCTTTATCAATGCCATAAAATGTTGTCGGACTAAACAACATTGTTATTTCCATTTTATCTACCACTTCACTTGGTAAATTTTCATTTTTAATATTATGCTGTATTATTTCAGATAATTTATATAAGTGTCTTAATTCCATATTATAATCCTAATACATTATTTATTTTATTTAAAAATTCTTTAATTTTCATAGAAAATGGCTTTTTAAGTTTTATTGGTTTGTTCAATTCTTTAAAATCCATTTTCATTTCCTCACCAAAAGTGTTTTTTAAATCATTTATAAATTTATCTTTTGCTGAATTAAGTTCTTGTTTAACTATAATTTCATCCGTCTTGTTTTTTGCTAACTCTAATGCAATTTCCTTATCATTCGCCATCATCCTCATTATTAGTTGAATTATTAACCAAATAGTCTTCTATACGGAACAACATCCAAGTTATACCTGAGCCATATAGTCCATCAAGCAAGATTATAAGCCACCATAACCCTTTACCACCTAATATTAGATTAAACGGTGTAAATGCGATTGACGGTAAAACAATTAAATTTAAAGCAGAAATGAAGAATGATATCCATGTGGAACAGCAGGCTTCGCAACTCACTAATTCTGCTAATTGGTCACTTGTTTTTTGCATTAAGTGTCTGAATTTTTCAAATATATGAAACGGTCCATTAAGATATACAATCATTTGTGTAGCAGAATAACATATAAATGAAAAAAGAAACAATATAAAAATATAATACATTATTTTTTTTTAATTTAATCAATTATTTTCGCTCTAACTCTTCAAAATAATCATTTGACATGACTACAACTTCATCATTTTTATCATAATCAGTTGTTTCACTTTGGTTTAAATCGTTCTCGACTATTTCTTTTGCTGTATCTTTTGTTTCTTGTATTTCTGTTTTTGATTTTTTATTTGTTGTATTTCTTTTTGGCTTCTCTTGTGTTTTCTTTCTAGGTTTTCTAACTATTTTCTTTTTGGCTTCCTTCTTTGTTATTTTAAACTCTATGGTTTTAAGAGTTTCATAGTCTTCATTAGAAAAAATTTCTTGTAATTCTTCAGTTTTTTCTTTAAACAATATTAACTTTTTTTGTAAATCCAAATTATATTCAATAGTTGCATCAATAATATTGAATAAATCATCAATTTTGACATTATCAGCAGATGCTATATAATGATGAAATCCGTTTTTTTCTTGTATGTAAATGTTTTCGTTATCTGAATCAAGAATTGACCATCCATCATCGTATTTTAAGGCAATATGGTAATATCCTTGTTTTATTTCAAACGAAACATCATAAGTGTTTAACTTCTTCAATCTATTTTCCCAATCCATAACTAAAACATCTAAACTAAAATTATTGTCAATATATAAGAAATTGAAGCCCACAAACCAATCATTCTAAGATTGCTAATTCCATATCTCTCAACACGTCTATAACATTGATAAAAATAATATATTTCTCTTAATACATTAAGAGAAGTGAAACATAGGATGAAAAACAAAAGCCCATTTATAAGTAAACTCATAGTCATTATTAATATCATTATTTACATAAATATAATAAAAAACTCCCCTACTTTCAAGAAAAAAGAGAGGGAGAAACGTAAAAATTATGAATAGGAAAAAGAAGAAATCTATTTAAACTGATAACCAACACCAACACCAACATAAGTGTCTACTTTTCGGTTAATCATACCATATCCAACACCTATTTGTGGACTTATAGTAAACCTTTGATACCACTTCTTTGTATCTTTTCTGTGCCACATTGTTGTACTCTCAATTGTAGCATTATCTGAATGGTTTATTAATGTTTGGTTAACACCGTCCTTTTCACGGTTAATAATCATAAATTGGTCACTAATAGTAAAATCAGCCTTACACCACTGTAACTCTTTTGCTTTAATATCTATATCTAAATTAACGGTGTCATTGTTCTGTGTATAATGATAAATTGAAACAACACTTTCATAAACTTTATTGTTGTCAGCAACTACTCTTATAGTATCTCTTTGGACAACAAATTTATCAACCATGATTGTATCTGTTACATAATGTTCACGAAATTTGATGACCATTCCACTTTCAACATCATTTAATTTTTTAATAGAATCATATAGTTCTCTATTCTCACGCTTTAACTTATCCAAACGTTGACTTTCATAAATTCTAACATATGTATTTTCTTTATTATATTCAACACTTGTCACTAAATCTTTTTTTGTCTGTTGATAATTTACACCTTGTATAACAAGCATTGCAATGAGACCAATAATGAAACCCCATTGGATGATGTCAATTGTTTTTTGCGTGAACCATTTCATAATACTATATTGTTGTATCTTTATTCAAAAGTTTAGAAAGTTTTTGAACTGTATGAAGAATAAATTCTATTTGTTCCTTGTTACCAAAATTATGTTTTTCATCATCATAATAGATAAAGCCAAAATAACCAATTTCATAGTTATCTGACATAATTGTTGTCATTACGATATATGTTGCACCATTATGCTGTAATCTTGCACCCATTTTGGGGTCAATTTCAATAAATTCATCAATTGTTCCATACCATAATTCATGTTTGTGTAAATATTCTGAGAACACAAATCTTGTAAGTGATATATTTTGGTAATCTTCATCCACCGGTTCAATATTTCTTCCAACCGCTTCATATGTCATGCTTGCATGTATAAATGGAAGTCCTGCCGTGTTATTAGAACCATTATGCAATTCAATAACAAAAGCCCTTCCACACCCCATTTCAATCAACGTATTATTAAGCACTTCCATAACATAAGGTCTTATGTTTCTTCTTTGCTCAATTTTCTCGTTATGTTCTAAAAACATTTGTTGGTCATTTTCTTGTAAAACTTCAACCATTACCTCTTTTTGGCGTTCAAATGAATATGATTCTCCAAAATTCTTTGCCAAAAAAACTATTGCTACAGCAAACGCCACAAATAAGACAAGTTTAGTTAAATCCCAATAACCATATTTGTCTTTAAATTTCATGAGACGTTCCCAAAACCCCAATGTTTCTCTTTCAAGTGCCATTTAATAAAATAAGTTATTAATGTTCTTATATATTTTAAATCCCACAAGACTTATAAAGCCTCATGTGGGATTATATTAGTTTTTCTTTGTATCTTGTTTAACAAATAATTTCTCTTTACTTTCAGAAATCATCTTGCCAACCATTTCATTTTCGTATTTTCCAGAATTTTGATTATTGTTTTCACTTTTATAACCATATAATTCTTTCATACGGTTGAAGGTTTCATTAATTTTTTCCTTATTTCTATAGTCGATAACATTTGTATGTATTACGTCATTAAGCACTTTGTCTTTAACACATTCAATAAGATATTCATTGCCGGCAGAATCTTTCATCAAAAACTTATTGCCATCAATCTTCATATCATCAGGAATTTTCTTAATCATTTGTTCTTCATTAAGAAATATTGTTTTATTAAAGTGTAATCTCTTCATTTTACTCTCGTTTTGTTTAAATAATGTTTTATCTTTAAATTCTTTGTCGAAATCTTTATCTTTCGCTAATTCCTTTGACTGTAAACCAGAAGTTTTCAGTTCATATTTTCTATCAGCACGTTTTTGTGCAATTTCTTGTCTTGTTTTATAAAATTTTTTGTTTCCTTCAAAATCAAGACCTTTGTTTTCGTCTTCAATCTTAGTGTTTTTTGCATTTTCGGCTGAAAATTTGCCTTCAACTTCTGCTTTAACTTTTGCCTTATAAGAATCATTTGGCTCAAAGTCAAAATCAACATCGAGAGTTGTCTTATTAAAATCATCGGTATCACGTGGGTCTTCTCTCTTTGGATTGTTTTGAATACCACCGTCATACTTTTGGTCAAGAATATCCTTCACAGCCTTTCCGTTGTTTTTCTTGTCCTCATTATCAACATTTTCACCTTTTTTGGCCTTGAACTCTTGTTTAGACTGTTGACTTTCCCTGAGAACTCTGCAAAATTCGCTGAGATTATAAACTTTATTCTTTTCTAACATTTCTATTATTATTTATTTTTTATTCAAAAGTAAAAATTTCTATTATTAAATAATGTATTCAACTTCAAACCTTGAATCATTTGAGCATACATTAGTCTTAATTCTTTTTCTTTGTCTCGCTCACCTTTATCTTTATTTTGCTCTTCTTCAAGTTTTGACGAAATTTCTGCAAGTTTGTTATATATCACATCCTTGTCAAAATCATTATTATAATTGAATTGATTCATTTCTATATATAAATATCCTTAATAAATACAAAATTCAAATTATTTTGGTATTTGTCTCCTTATTACTGGTGACATTGGTGCAATAAATGTCCCACCTGCTGCACCAGTTGGTCCGCAACCTGTTGCTTCATCAACTTCAGTGTTTTCGGTTTTTCTTTGCGGAAGATTTTTTTGAAACATTTTAATATATAGTTTTTTTAACTTCCTATCAAAATTTTTCTTCGCACACATATAATCTGGTTTATCACCGCCTTCAGAACGTTTAAAATCAGGACGCTCAAATGACACTTTCATTGTTGCTGTTTTTGGGTTGCCATTTTCATCACGGTCTGATATTTTTTGTTTCCTTTTCAATATCGGGTCTTTCCCCCCCAATAAGTATGTAAGTAAGGATGAACGGTTATAACCTTTCTGTGCAAAAATAAACGGTACTTTTGCATTAACCGGGTCTTGTAATAATTGAGATATAAACAATTTGATATTATCAAAGAATTTTTGTTCCGTCATTTTAAGATTATCTTCAATTTTTGATAAATCTGTCTCATTTATAATGATAACATGTTTTCTATTTTCATTAACATTTGGAATTATTCTCCACAAATCTGTATCAAGTTTATATCTTCCCTTTATTAACCCCTTTATTACTTTATCAGTATGTATTTTTTTAATATCAGCATACTTTTTAATTGCTTGCATGGCAAAAGTTAAAAAATGATTGTCTTCATTTGGATAAAGTTCTCTGACTTTTTCGCCAAAATCAAGCAATTTGTCTTCACTGCGTTGGAAATTTTTATTAATTTGTCCATCCTGTCTAAAAATTTTAGGGTTGCGTGGTAAATGTTGTCCCTTTAAAGGTAATTCTTCATTAGGTTTATAACCTCTTAGTTCCAAAACGCCATTTTCATTGCGTCTTATATCAATGTTACCAAGGTCTTCTTGATTATAAACTTGTGTACGGCCGAAAACTTTCTTTTTCGCTGTTAAATGGTCAATAATCTTTGCCATTTCTTGTATTGAACCATTAGCAGCATTACATATACATGTTAACATTTCATTTAAAGAAAAATCTTTCATTTTAAGATTTTTCCAGTCTACTAAAGCAAAGCATTTATTTCTATACTTTGTTTTAAATTCCTTGATTTTATCTTCAACATTAAACATTTTTAAGTTCTCCTTTCCAAAATCCACGTTTATTATACATCATCCTAAAAAATTTTTCCATTGCGTCAGTTGTGATTTCTCTAACACGTTTCTCAAATTCCTTTTCTTTAATATATTCAGAAACCTTGCTATCTATCATACTGCGTATTTCATTTTTTGTAATCTCTTCAGTCAATCTATTCATTGCAATATCAAATTGTACTTTAAATATAAATATCAAAAAAAAAAATGGAAGAATAATGAACTTCTTCCATTTGTAAAACATTAGTTTTTTCTAAACTATTATTCGTTCTTCATATTCATTGGTTTTTTATCTGATAAACCATTGATTTCCTGTTTCCAATTTTTATATACACCATACATTCTTGTTATGGTAGTAAGATTTTCATCATTTAATTTAACTTGTCCATCACCACTCCAAAAATTACAGCCATTTTTATATGAAAACTGAAATTTTGCATCATTTAATGAAGGAATTATTCCAGAAAGAGTTATATCTCCATCCTGTCTATAATAAAACATTGGTGTTTTTATAGAAGAAAAATCTGCACCGAATGCCTCAGTCGCTGATTGCATACTTGTTTGCAGAATTTCATCTTGCTGTGTATAAGGCACACCATTTTGTTTTTCTTCCGTTTCGTTCAAAGCATCTCTAAAACGTTTAAAAACATCTCTAATATCATTACTCATAATAAATTCATATATTAATAACTGAAACCATAACCCATCCAAGTGTGACCAAACATTTCTTCATAAGTCATGCGTTTACTCTTATTTTTCTTTTTCGGTTCTTCTTTCTTTTCCTCTATTGGCTTTTCTTCTATATATACTTTATCAAAATCTTCTTCTGAATTTAATATAATTGGTTCTTTAGTACCTATTTCATTATCTATATTACCAATTTCTGTTTCTTCAATTTTATTTTCTTCAATAACCTCGTTTTCATTTTCTTCCTTTGTAACTTCTTCCTCGGTTTTTTCTTTAATTTCATCTGAAATTACAACATTATCTTTGTTCATAATTTCCTCATCATTTGCGTCTTCGTGAGCAACAACAATGTCTTTAGTTTCTTCTTTTTCTTCAACCTTTTCCAAAACCAAATTCTTCATATCTTCAAACATTACATCAATGTTGTTAATATCAATATCATTTTCTACTTTTTTAGGTTTCTGTGGTTTTTTCCTTGACATAAACTTTTATTTTTTAAAACTTATTCTTTTATAAATATAGAAAGAAAGAAAATATGTTTTCAAAAATTATCTTAATTCCTGATAAGTTTCATATTCACTAGAACATAATGCCTCACATTTTAATTTAACTAATGCATCGTCTTTTATCTGTCGCACTCTCTCTTTTGTTAAAGACATTTCTTTACTGATTTCATCCAAATTCATTTCTTTTGAATTTTCACCAAGTCCATAAAACAATATTATAATCTTTTTTTCACGTTCTTCAAGACATTTGATTAAATCTTCTATTGCACTTTGTCTGCTTTGCAGATTGTTCATTTTTTTCTCAAATTCCTCATTGACCTCATCATATAGGTAATCTTTTTCAGAAAGTTTCAAAATCTGACTATCTTCAGTTACATTATATTCTATTCCATCTTTATAATGTTCTATACACTCATTAATGCAGGCTTTTATCCACCATACTGCGTATGACGAAAACTTTATATTTCTAGTTGGGTCGAACTTTTTGGCTGCTTTTATCAAACCTATATTACCCTCAGATATTAAATCTGCAAACGATACATCTGTTTTACTTCTGTATTTTTTAGCAACACTAATAACCAATCTCAAATTATGTTTTACAAGTTTATCAAGTGCATTTTTGTCACCTTCTTTAATTCTATACCCTAATTTTATTTCTTCTTCACGTGTCAGACGCTTATTATATTTTTTAACATCTTCGAAATATTGGTCTAATCCCTCTATATATTCATATTTTTTAACTTCATTCGACATTTGTTTTTTAAATTGTTAATAATATTTTATTTTAACTCGATTTTACTAATATTTTTTTCTTTTACAATTGTCACTGTTAAATCATGATAACTTTCTAATGCATTGTCATGACAAATATGTATAATACTGTCATAATTTGGTAACATTCTTCTAAAAAGTTTAAATACATTTTCAGCATTTTCAGAACTTACTCCCGCAAGAACTTCATCTAAGACTAACATATTGCTTCTTGGAAGTGTGGCAACAGAGGCTAATGCTGAACGTAAAGCAAGGCTTGAAATTGTGCCCTCCCATCCACTGGCGGCAATACCCAAATCCATTTTTACACCATCTCTAAGCAAGTCTAAACAAATCTTATTGTTTTCATCAATTGAAAGTTTTACCTCAAAATCACATAATCCATTTAGCAACCTTGCTATCTCATTATTCAGAATAGGTAAAGCACGTTTAAGTACAATTTTAATAATACCATTCTTTCCTATAAGTTCTTGATAGATATTCCAATTTCTGATTTTTGTTTCTTCCTCTAACAGTTTCTTTATAATTATGTTACGTTCATCTATTTGTTTATTGTATTGTGTAATTTCGTTTTTATAATTTTGTACTAAACGTATTTGTTGTTCTTTAATATTTGTCTCAACCTTTATGTTTTCATCAACAATACGTATTTTATTATCTATTTCATTATTATATTTGATATTTTCCTTGTTGGTTTCAATCTCTGCCTTTTTACGCTCTAAATCAGCAATCATAAGTTTGAAATTATCAATCTGAACCTTAATGGCACTCATTTCTGGTTTAAGACGATTAAGTTCATTTTCCTCCGCACGTTTTTGTTCCAAAACCAATATTTCTTTCTTGATTTCTTCAAGTTTCTTTTTGTTATCTATACCACTATTGGTATATTCTTTTATCTTATTGTTGTTTTTTTCAATAAAAGAACTTTGTTCAACCAAATCAATCTCATGTCCACAAGTAGGACAAGTTTTCTTTTCAAGAAGGGCTTCAATACGTTTATTATCTTCTTTTAAGGAAACTATTTTTGTCCTTAATTCTGCTTGTTGTATTTCAATGTTACGTTCCTCTTCTTTTTTCTTGTTATATTCTTCAACATTAAATACAGAATCTTTAATCTGCATATAACGTTCCTTTTTTGTTTTCATTATTGCACGTTGCTGTGCTAAATTTTCATTGCAATAATTTGTCTGATTTTCTATTGTGGTAACATCTGCACGAATAAGTTCTTCCTTAATTTCCTTTCTATTTTTAATTATATCAAGTTTTTCTTTATTATATTTTTCAATATTATCATTTGCCTTATTCATTTTCTCTTGTGATTCAATAATTGATTTATTATCATTATTAATAACAATCTTCATATCATTTATTTCTGTTTCAAGAGAAACCTTGTTATATCTATTTGAAAGTAAAGTTTGGCTTTCTTTCTTCCATAAATCTTTGGCTATTTTTTCTTTTTCCTCTATGGATAACAAACCTAACCATCGTGAAAATAGTTTTCCCTTATCGGTTTGTCCCATTCTTAACAAATTACCTAACGTATACGCTGTTGCTGATATAACAAGGTCAAAATCCTCAATATTACCAACAGTTTCCCTAATAATATTGTTGGTTTGTGTTCCACTTTCACCCTCACAGTTTTCAATTTCCTCATAATCACCATTTATGAGTTTAAAATATTCAACCTTTTGTTTGGCTTTGCTCTTAGAAGTTCTTCTGTTTTTTGCCGGACGTGTAACAGTTCTTCGTATAACATAATCAACACCCTCAATTTCAATTCCTGCCTCTACTTTAACCTCTGTTTCATTTTCAAGATATGTGTTAAACACACTATCAAGAGTTGGTGATTTCTCGGCTTTTCCAAAAAGGGCAAAACGTAACAAATCAATTGCTAAAGTTGTTTTACCTGAAGTATTTTCTGGTTGTCCTGTCAATAATACAAGCCCCTTTAATTTTGTAAAATCAAAATAATTATCTTTACCGTATGAAAGATAATTATCCCATTTCAAATATTTGATTTTATATGGTTTATATTTGGCATAAGAATTAAAATCAACAAAATTATTGACTTGTTTATCAATATTAAGCAATTCTTCAAAATTATAATTCTCAACTTTTTTGGCTTCCAAATAATCTTTAAATAATTGCTGTTGAAACTTTGGGTCTTGAATATTTGTAATAATATCAGAAGCCAAAGAAATTTTATCACCACTATCATTAACAGTTATCGGTATGAAATTTATCTCAACATTTTTTAATGGAACACCATATTTTTCAGCAATTTCATTTCTTAAACTTTCTTTCTTCGATTCATTAAAATCAATTTGAAACATTTCCAAATCAAAAACTAATTTGTCTGTTGAATTTACTTTAACCATGTTATTTTACCTTTAATGTTCTTTTCCTTATTTTTGACTGACCAACATTATCATTTGTATTAACAGTGTCCTCAACCCTTACTATAAAATCTTCATGTTTTTTATCAAAAACAAAATCACCTAACTTATTTTCAATTGGTGACACAACTTCTTCTTTTACCTTTTTTGGTCTTCCAACTTTCTTCTTTTCAGTCTTATTTTCATTTTCTTTTTTATTTTCGGATAATTCATTTATCTTTTTTTCCAATAATTCTGTATTTTTCTCTTCAAATGTGGTCTTATTTAACTTCTCATTTAAATCGCCGTACTTTCTTGTAAAGAAATCATCTTCAACACACCGAACTATGTATTCTTCAATTGTAATTTTATTAAACTCACAAAATTCCTTTATTTGTTCATAGTTTCTATCTATTATTTCAATTGTAATTTCCATTTAATTAAATACTTTAATACGCATATACAAATATAATGCAAAAAAATTGCATATCCAAAAATATAACCTATTTATTGTTAATAACAAATCTAAAAAAGAAACTAAATGAATACTTTAAAAAAAGGTAGTAAAGGTGAAGATGTAAAAACCCTACAAAAAACATTAATTAAACTTGGTTTCAGTTTAACCGCAGATGGTGATTTCGGTGCTAAAACAGAAACAGCAGTAAAATCATTCCAAAAATCAAAAGGGATTGTTGCTGATGGAATTGTTGGTAATAAAACATGGCAACTTTTAGGTGTAACAGAACAAACAAACTCAAAGTCAGTTGATTCAAGCGTTTTATATTCACCGTTAAACGTACACATAACAAAATCATTAAATAGACCAATCACCTATATAGCAATACACTATACAGCAGGTGGTTCTTCTAAAAAAGGAAATGCCCTCAATGTAAAAAAAGTGTTCCAAAGTAGAAATGCTTCAGCCGATTTCTGCATTGATGATGAAACAATAGTACAATTTAATCCAGACCTTAAAAACTATTATTGTTGGGCAGTTGGTGATAAAAAATACAAATATTCAAAAGGAGGTTCGCTATATGGTAAAGCCACCAATAGAAACACAATCAGTATTGAAATGTGTTCAAACCTTAAAAAAGGTACTTCTGCTGAAGCCGCAAACCACGAAGGATGGTATATAACTGACGAAACAATAAAACAATGTGTAAAATTGGTAAAAATCTTAATGGAAAAATATAATGTACCAATTGATAGAGTTATCAGACATTATGATGTATCTGGTAAATTATGCCCCGGTATTATTGGTTGGAACAATGAACTTATTTATACAACTGACGGTAAAACAACAAAAAAATATAGTGATAGTTCAAAATGGTTGGACTTTAAGAAATTATTGCAAAAATAAGAATATTTATAATTAAATATTGTTAAAATCGAAAAATATATGAAGAGAACTATCAGATTAACGGAAAGTGAACTTACAAAAATGATTTCTGAATCAGTAAAAAGAGTTTTAAACGAACGTAAGCGTATTTTGAAAGAACATGAAGATGATTGGTTTAATGAAGATGATGAAGCATACATTGGACGAACAGAGGCATATTACAATGAGGATGATGATTATGTATTCACACCGGATTTATGGACTTATGATAATAATCCAAATAGTAAAGATTTTGCTGGAGAAGTTTTTAGATTGAATGATGAAGGAAAACGTGAATTAAACTGGTGGATACGTTGTCAAAGATTCAATGGTTATCAAAGAAAAAATGCGTTTAACCCAAACACAAATTCACCAGAAGAAGAATGGGAAACATTAATGCAATATGCGGAACAAGTCAGATAAAATATAAAAGAGAGGTTTTAGCCTCTCTTTTTTTCTTACACGGCAACTGAAACCAATTCAAATTCCTCGATTTCCTTTGCTCTCTGCATTAACTTTCTTATACCTTTTTTACCGAATTTCTGATATATATCAGAGGCATCATAACCATCTGGACATTCAATCAATCTAACCCTTCCTTTTAAATTTGTCGAAGACAATAACTTATAAATTTTCTTTGCATCATTTAATGCGTCATCATCAAGTAAAACATTAACATTTGCTTTCGCCTTAGTTATAACAGTATTAAAAGTTGCATAATCACGCTTCAATGTTTTTCCAAGTAATGGTATAGAATTTGGTACTACCATATGGTCAAATGCACCCTCAACAAGTGTAACGTCCTCATACCAATTTATTTTATCCTCATTAAACACAAAATCTGTTTTCTTTATATCTGGATTATTGTATTTACGTAATTTTCTTTTACCTGTATAATCTCTTGCAACAAAATAATTTAACTCACCAAATTCATCATATGACGGTATTACAATTCGATTTCTCATTTCCTTGTCCTTAGACCAATATGGAACATAACCAATGTTATAATAATCAATTAAATACCAACTAATATTACGTTTCTGCAAGTAATCAATTGCTTCTTTTGCATATTTATCATTTTTAGATATTTTTCTGTAATCATTTGGTAATTTAACTGTATTTTCAATTTGAAAATCCCCAAAATCACTACCAAAATCAAACTGATACAACAGTGAACTCTTAATATTTTTAAGTTCATTATAATATTTGGATAAATCACCACTATTACCAAAATCTTTTATCAATTTTGACAATTTACCCGAAGTGCCGCATCTCCAACAATGGAAAAACGGTTTTGTTTTTAAATTTTCACCGTAATTAACGGCTAAATTGTATTTACCATCACTCTCGACACCTTTTTCTAAAGCACAATAAGGGCAGTTATATTCCATCCACCCTTCATTATCTCTTCGTGGTGTTCCAATACTATTTTCTACTATTTCCCTTATAACTTCAAACATAAATCCTATATCTACAAATCACTTGCAAATATAGGACAAAAAAACTAAATAACAAAATCTAAAAAACTTAAAAAACTACAAATCAATTATTTTCTCAAATTCCTTTTCACAGAATTTAACTTTGTATTTGTATCTATTAATTATAATATTATTTATTTTTATATTTTCTTCTTTATAATCTATTATTTGAGGTGTATCATCATGATATTTCTCTTTATTGAGAAATCCTAAGACACAAACCAATGAGTCAGAAGCATCAAAATTTTCCGTTTTCAATTCACCCTTTTTGTTATATATCCATTCTATATCGGGATATAACTCACTTATTTTATTCCATACAATATGTTTTTTCTCACAATCAAATGGATAATCGCCATATAATACTAATTCATTATTTTTTAGGGCATTCTTAATCTTTTTCTCATTGTATCTTTCTCCCTTTTTATTAAATTTTCTAACAGCCATTAATTCTGGAAAAGCATACTTTCTTGCATCATATGAGGAAATATATTTAGGAACAACACCAGTTGCTTCATATATTGATTGTGAAATCATTCCATTAAAACGTAGAAGTGTTGTAACAGTATTATTGTTTTGCGAATTAGGTAAAGGTTCTTCAATAATAATATCAGTTAGTCCAATATCTTTATATTTTTCTATGAACTGTTCCTTAAATTGTTTAGTTTTCATAAATAAAGACTCAGTTCCTTTTATCTTACGTGAAATTTTAGGTTTCACGTGTGATAACTTTAATATCTCCACATTAGTTCCATCATATCTTGCCAATGATACACCTAAACAAGCGGTAGATATGTCAATACCTAAAATAATTCTTATATTTTTTTCTTCCATTTATATGAAAAATAATTTTGTTCTATACAATAAATGTATTATATTTGTACTTGAAAATCAAAATTAATAAGGATAAAAATGATAAAGACAATATTTCACCTTTCTGACATCCATATACCGAATGAAGAAAAAAACCGTCCTTATATGGAGATGTTAAAACAAGCACTTGCTGAGTTACTAAAAGAAACCAAAAAATATAATAAAGATGAATATCGCATTGTACTTGCTGGGGATATTTTTCACAATAAAATTAAAACAACTAATGAAGCCAAAAAAATATTTCATGAAACTTTAAACTATCTCAATGCAATTGGCAAAACAATAATAATAGCAGGTAATCATGATATGTTAGAGAACAATCATGATAGGGTTGATTCAATTTCTCCAACTTTTGATATTAAAGATGTTTACCCAAACATTACATATGCTGATAAGGCACTAAACTATAAGAGTGGTTATATAAAAGATGATAACGTGATATGGGCAGTTTATTCAATGTATGATAAGTTTGCCAAACCAAATATTGATGGCTTAAAAGAACAATATCAAGATGTCAAAATAATCGGACTTTATCATGGGGACATTGCCGGTGCTGTTACTGATACCGGTAGAATGTCAGAAAATGGTATTGATACAAATGTTTTTAAAGAATGTGACTGCGTAATGGCAGGACATATACATAAATTTCAAGAAATAAAAAAGAATGGAGTGCCAATTGTATATGCAGGAAGTCTTTTTCAACAAGATAGTGGTGAAAATACAACAGGTCATGGTTTTGTAATTTGGCATATTGAAAAAAACAAATATACTTTCCATGAAGTGACTAACAATTATAAAATTTACAAATTCAAAATATCATCCTATGATGATATAAAAGAAGATAATGAAAAACTGATAAATTTATAAAACAGAAAAAGCAGTAATTTTACTGCTTTTTTATATTTTTGACAATAAATGACTTATATATTTCAGGAAAATCTACTATACTAACTTTTATGAAAGTTTTACGTACCCCAACAGGCTTGTCATAAATACTTATTAAAAGTTTCCTATTAGTATAATCTGTTTTTACTGAACACCATTTTGCACTTGAAAATGTTTTTACCATTAAGTCACTTTCTTCGCCATTTTTTAAGACTTCAAAACTTAATACAACATCAGTTTTTTGATTTTCAATAATAATTTCATCATTAATAATGTCTTCATTGAACTTTATTTCATATAAATTTTGTTCTTCCTCAATATTTAATTGCTTTGGTGTATATTTTTCAATAATTGTATTATAAGGTAAATATATATCAGATATTTGTGGTTGAATTTTCTTTTCTGAAATACTTTTAGTAGTTTTTTTAGCCAATACTCTTGTTAGTTGGTTATATTTTAATAAAAGTTCAAGACTTACCTCTCTATAATCTTCATGGCATAATCTTAATAGATAATACCCATTTTCATCAGAAAAAGGTCTTCCATAATTGGTTATTATCAACTTATCATCATATTTGTTATAAAGGAAACCGTTATCAAAATTTCCATAACGTATAGAATCTTCATCAACAAAGCATTTTAATATACTTTCAATCCTATATTTTTTACTACCGCCAACAACATTTATTTTAATCTCATTTTTTTCATAATAATCATAGTTATCATAATCATTATTTTCTTTTGTGACAAATGGGTTTTGAATTATGCTTTGCAACATTTTTTCATATTGGTTTGTCTCACTATTTAATGTTGCGCCATCGGTAATTTCCAACTTAAACTCTTCTGCCTTTTGTGTAATTTGTATTTCTATGTAAGTAGCAATATCATTTGAATGCGTACATTTAATTGTAAAATCTTTATCATATGGTGTTTTATTCTCTTTAATGTAAACTTCAAGATTGCAACGATTAATATTAACACTCATTTCACCATCACCATAATATTCAGTTTTATAACTGAAATTATCTTGCATATTATTACATTCAATGAAGAAAGTGGCACGAATCTCTTTATTATCGGTTTCAACCGTCTTTTCTTCACCAAATGTCTTTTCTGTACCATTCAGAATATATGTTTTACAATCAATTGTGTATAAATCCATTATCAGTTAATTTATTTTTCACTGTTATCTGTCTTAGGTTCAAAATTTTCCAAAACAAAAATTGCAGTTGACGGTATTACTTGCATAAGATAGTTAATAATTACTGACTTAAAATAATTTTTATACTCGTTACTATCAATCTTGTTCTTAAAGATGATAACTTTGTCATTTAAATAATATGTATCATTATTAGTTATTATTTTTTTATCATCTTCAATATCATATTTTGCATCTATTCTATCTGAAACTTTAAATTCTATATTATCAGCCTCTTCATAGTATGGAGATGCAAAATATTCTTTGTCAAGAGCACATTTAAATGGTTTTTTCATATATTCAAAAAACTCATTACCCATATCATAATCACCATAACCAACATGCGGATTATTACCTATATTATAAGGTATAATGGTATCAAGATATTTTGCTTTTTTTGCATAACTATCATCATCTTCTAAATTAATATTACCCCATGAAGAAATCTCTTCTGGCATTAATTCATTTTCCATTACAAAAAAGTGGCTATATAAAGTATCAGTAGTTTCAGTATAATCTATATAATCATTTAAATTAGCAACATAATATATATCACCATTTCTAATTCCAAATGGGTTAACATTCAATAAATCTTTTACTTGCGAAACTACATGCAAATAAGACAAAGTTTCAGTCCATTTCGAGAAATCAATTTCTGTTGATTTACCATCTTTTTTATAGAACCATCCACCTTTATTTTGGAAATAAAGATTTCCGTCATACATTTTCGTTTGGTCATAATATGGTATAAGATATGTTTTGGGGTTTCCTTGTTCATCATATCCGCCTATAAAAGAGGCAACTGGTATACCACTTGCATCTTCATCATAAAGCAACTCCATTTGTTTTTCCTGATTATTCAACCTTACAATCCTATCACCTAATGTTTCATTAGTTTTTTGGTCAATAACTTCATCATATTCCCTTGGTGTCACTGTTCTATAATGTTCTGTGATTGTATAATCAGTATCACCATAGCCAAACAAGCCCATTATCATGTCAATAGATTGTCTTGTGCCTTTTGTTTCAAAAATACGTCTTGTTGATAACAAAAGTCTTCTCATAAACTCGACATCAACATCAGCAAACGTAATTTTGTTAGGATTAGAAGTTGGATACCATTTATCAGGATAAATTTTCTTATCATTGACCTCTACATTATTTTTAATGTATTCATCATCAAATACCTCTTGTGTTATAGTTTCCTCACTTGCGGAAACAGTTTCATTATTTTCATTCTTATAAGTCGGGATAGTTGAATAAATGTCCCAACCAAACAGTTCTAATTTATCACTTAATAATGCGTTTGGCACATTTCTATCACCGTTATATGTTGTTTTGTTTTGTCTTTTAATAGTATCTATTGAGAGTTTAATATCATCAAACACACGTCCGATAATATTAAGTACTTTATGCATTCTTTCGCCACCATCAACATTGTCTTCCTCATCGCCATCAATAAACTCTCTTGTATATGTCCAATCATAGTTTTTGATTGCCTCATGGGTCATTCTTCTCCATAGGTTATCAGTCCATAATTCATCATATAACTCAGCCATGCTACTCAATTTATTGATGAAATCAATATATTTTGTTGAAGTTATGTCAATGCAATAACCATCAGACGGCCAAGTATATGTTCTATTATAATATAGATAACCTAAATTATATTCTATTGGTGTTATAAATTTATTCGTATATAAAGGCTTAGTTTTTCTTGTAAGCAATTGTTTTTCAAAACCTTTTAAACCATTAAAATATGTTTCGATTATTTCTTCCTTTGGTTGTATTACCAAATCTTGTCCTTCATAGCAAAAAATAATGTCTCTATCTAACATATATCCTTCTAATACTATGTTACCGTTTATTGTAACAGTAACAACTGGTGCTTTTTTGATATAATATTGGTCATTCTGCGGGCAATCTAAATCACCCTTCCAATCACTTATTACATAACTTGTAATTGGTTGACCATTCACCTCATATTTTTGCCACGAATATGAAAGAAAACGTAACTCGTTATCATATTGTTGCAAATGAACGTCTTTTGTATGTAAGTCTATTTGAAATGGGTTATTCACTATATATCCGTCTATGTACGTGTAATCACCATTTTCTGTTGTTGGTGGAATTTCCAATTTATCTTCCGACAGTGTAATATTTCCCGGAAATTCATATATAATTTTCTCAATTGTTGCACGTAAGAATTCAACACAAGAACCATAATATGCAAAACTACGTATATCTTCTGTATATTCATCAAATTGTATTTGATTAACCGTTGAACTTGCTTCCTTTACATCATCATAAGTCCATGTAGCAACAGTAACACCGTTCTTATATCTTTTCTGGAAAAAAGGTGTTGGGCTTGTTGTAAAAATAAAATTACCATTATTATAATATGGTATTTTACCAGGACCGAAATTAAGTTGACTGCCTATTGTAACCCAATCTCTTTCAAAGATGGTAGAACCGTCTTTTAAATGTTGGTGTTCAACAGTTTTTATATAGTTGCTATTATGTTTTGTATATTGTGCCATTGTTAAAAATCATAAATGAGTTTGTTTATTGTGCAAAGATATCATTCGCATCAGCAGTATTATCAATATTATCAGTACGTTCCCTTTTAACCTCATATCTGACATTCTTATTATAATTGTCTTTGAGGGTGTAGAACTCCCATTGTTTATAAATTTCAAGGTCTTTATTATAAGTTGTAAGAATACCATTATCCAATGCCCTAATCTGATTTCCATCAATTGATGTTGCAAGAGTATCAAAGTCATTTTCACATATTTCTATTCTTAGACAAACAGGGTCAAACTTCGTATTTGAGATTATTATTTGTTGATTTGGACTACCGATATAAGGTTTTGCATTTGGTTTAAAACTTGGTGCAATGCTTGGTGTAAGTGTTATAAATGACAAAGTACCACTTTCATTAAACCTATATGCATTTGAATTAGTATTTGCGGAAGTTAAATTCTGAGTGATTGGCTCTGCAAAATTACAACTTGTTATAAGACGATAATAATCTTGTCTTCTCAAACCACCGTCTTCATATTGAAGATACTCTACTCTATAACCCGTAAGATTATCGCTACCGAAAAGTGTCCTATCAGTGTTGACACTATTCATATCAACTATGATGCCACTAATATCTGGATAAGCACCCAATGCACCAACATCCTTGATTGTACAGTAAATCTCTTTTGGCCTTATAAAAAGCGTATAAAAGCCTTTCCTGCCGAATATATTAACAGGTAATGACAAATTGTACATACCCGGTAAAATAGGGTCATGAGATTTATCTTGTAAATATTCTGATACATTAACTGTTGTAAAAACTGAAGCAATATTCTCAATTTTATGAAAATTTCTATAACTTGCATCCTCACTGTTTAATGTCGGTCTGTAATGATAAAAAATCTCCACATCTTGTAGAGGATTTATTACTGCACTTTTAACATTTCCGTATGTATTGTTCATGTTTAAAATCTAAATTTCTTATTATAATAATAGTTGTTTTTTGACTTTTAATCAATTTAATTTACTGAACTTATCATATGCCCTTACATAAATAATCTCCCCAGGAATATTTGTCATACTATCCCATTGAATGCAGACACAAAAATTTATACCCAATAAATTTGATAAGAAACTATCCAGAATAACTTTATATTCCTTTCCATTTTCTCTTGAAATCATAGTTTCTCCATAATTGACAATATATTTTTTAAGCGAAGACCTTTCTGTTGTCCATCTCTTCTTATATGGATTAACATCTTCATTTAAATTTCTTAACTGTTGCTCTGTTACCAATAATTCCATCTATGTATTATATGTTTTACTTATTATTAACTAACATTCATCTTAAAAAAAGAAGAATTTTTAAACAGTTCCATATCTTCAAGCGTTTTTATCTCTCCGAATGCAATATGTCTGTCAAATACAGAAGTCGTGCCTCTTTGTATATTTACATCAATGTTTTTCTTCGGCTGATATGTAATTCCATTAAAATAATCTTCCCTATAAAAGTCAGATTGTGTATATTCCTCAAAACTATTTCTATTTGTTTCAAAATCTGTTAATATTGATACTATATTTACATCTTGGTGTGCAATTGTCTTATTGTAGTTAAACGAATTGTTATATGTTATAAATTCAAATTTATATGTGGGCAGTTGTTTATTATATTCTCCATTTATGTATTTTTCAAAAGTAAATGTCTCATTTACACCTTCTAATATAAACCGTCCTTTAATTAACTTATCTAAATCACTCTCTTCTTCATAATTATATGTTTCTTGGTATTTTATACCAATTTTTTCATTTTCATCCCACACAAATTTATCCCATTTGATTATTTTGTTATTGTCATCATCATAAACAATTGCCCTATTATCATTGCTTTTCAAATGCGCCCCCATAATATAAGTAAAGGTTATTGTGTGTTCATCGGGATTTGCCGTTATATCATATATAACGTCTCCATATGCAGCCAAATCATCTTTATCTTCACATGAATCTAAATCATCGGAATTGATACTTGTATTTTCCAAATCTGATAATTTTACCACATTTCCCAACTTATTGTTTACAGTCTTAATATTAACAACCTCACCCTTTCTATAATAAAAAAGCCAATCATAACCATTTGCAGGTCTTTCAGCAACATTATCATCATTATAATATGTTACAAATCTTCTTAAATCTGTAAGTTTTGAATCTGTTGTGCCGTTTATAGTATATGGTAAATCATATTCTACCTTGTTAAGTTCAGTAACTCTACATTTTTCAAATTTAGCGGAATCAAAGATAATAGTCAAGGTATCCTCGTCCCACTTACCATTGTTCTCCATTAAGCATTTATACAATTCTCCGTCATATTGTACTTTATCACCAACAAAATACCTTTTGCCCGGTATCCATATTGGCACATATGGGGATATTATACCAAAATCTTGATATGTTGAGGTTAAATCAATATCAAAATCTAAAACCATATTTCCTTTGGTATATCCAAGATATTCATTTGCAATACTTTCTGCTTGTGGTATCAAACTTCCTACGTAGTCCCTAAGTTTATTGCCACCAATATTCTTATAACGTTCACATAAACAACACAAATATTCATCAGTACCAAATTTTTCTTTATTTTGATTATAAAATTCACATTGTTTACCCATTTTCACAAGTTCATTATATAGTTTCTTTGCATTTGCCAAGTAGATAAATTTTGGTGACATTTCTGTTTTACCTTCAAAATCAACAGTAATTTTACCTATTGCTTTCTCGATAAATTTTACAAATTCATCGTCTTCACCCAATTCTTCCCTATATTGGTAATAATAATCAATGATGGTTCTGAACGAATATGTTTCACCACCATGTAAAATATTTTTAAGACTAACTCCACTTGGTAAACTAATGTTTTCAACAATTTTTCCCCAACAGCCATCCAAACTATCAGTGGCCTTATGTAATGACATATTGCCAAACTCGTCACTTTCCAAATAAGCGAACAAGCCCGGCAATCTTGAAATCATCTTTTCATATGATACTTTATATTCAATCGTCTTCATTACCCTACTTTTGCTTCATATAAGTTTATTTCAATATATTTGTTACCATCATCGCCTGTTGGATATTTAATATTTCCATAAGTGTCTGGGTCAAGATAGTAAATATGTTTGTCAGTTTCTTTATCATACCTATATTTTAAATGTATATAAGAGAATTTCGTATATTGTCTTATACCATAATGACCGTCCGTATAGTCAGACCAATCGGTATAATATTGTTCTTTTTGTTGTGGTGGTAATGCATTAAAATTGTCATTTGATATTATATTTGACGGATTTTCTTTAAGTCTGTGTATCTCCTTAGCATTCCAATCGTCTAATATCTCTTCAAATGTTTTTATACCTATTTCCTTTTTCCTTACAACAGTGCCTTTCCTTTTATATTTCTTCTTGTCCCAATAAGGCATCATAAAAGGTATTGTCCTTCCATAACCAGCGTGATTAAACTCAACTTTCATATATAAATCTTGCGGTAAAGGTGTGCTGTTATCTTTCCAAATATAAAGATAAAAACCCTCACTTGAAGCCTTTGAAGTGTTTTTACTTTTCACCACAAACTGAGAACTTAATCTTGTCTTTTCATTAAAACTTTCCCTGTTAACTCTTATTCCTGTTTTTTCTTCAGAAATATTATATACACCATATTGATTTTCATTCATGTTAACAGCAACATAATTTTTCTCTTCATTATATTTAATATATTTGGCAAACATATCACCAGTATCAAAGAAAATAGTTGAATATCCAATCATATTTTGGTTTGCAGGATTTGTTGAATCAAAATACATTAAACGTAAAAATGATTTTTTAAGTTTATTTTTTTGAAAGCGTACATCTTCATTTGTAAAACCAAGAAAACTCAATAAATCAGACCTATTATCTGTTGTCATTTGCTTATTTTGTGTGGTATTGATAATTTTTGCTCTACCATCTGATTGTTCAATACAATTCCAAAAACTTTCATTCTCAACAAGCCAATCATCACCTCTATGTTCTCTGAAATGAAGATTAAATTTTATTGTATAGACATCGCCAAAACTATTATTATTTGGTATGCAAGGATAATATACATCCTTTTCAATATCGGTAATCCTATTAATTGCTTTTTTCTTTTCTGTTTCTACAAAATATTCATTAAGCAGTTCCATTTGTGTTAAATTTGTCTCAAATGTATTAACAATCGGGACATTTATATTAACAATAGGTCTTTCAAAACTAAATGTATAATTTGTTTTCTCACCAAATAAGAAATTATCACGATATATTTCAATCCCGCTTAAATCTCCTTCTATATATTTTTCATTAAAATCATCAACATTATCCGCTATATCATCAATGCCAAATATATTCTTAAATAAAAAATCCGCATGCGCATTCTGAAAATTAGCAATAGAGCCAACCAAAACTTTCTGTGAATAATATCCAAATAAAATAGTTTTAACAGTTAATTCACCATTCTCGTCAAATGTGTTAAAATATATTGGTATCTCTTTATCATTCACATCAAAATAATGATAATCATTAAAATGTAAAAAAATATTTTGACCTTCCTCAACGCCTAATGTATCATTATATATAATTTTTTCAATCTTATCTTGATTAAGTGTAAAATATTTATCAATATAGATAGAAAAACTCTTATTGTTTTTATTTACACCACTAATTTGATAGTCCTTTATAAAATTATATTCAGTTATTTCAGGCACTTGTTCAACCCCGTAATCAAGATATAATGTATTCTCAGTTTTAACGAAGCCACCATTGTTAACTTTATCAATATCCTTACATTCACAAATTAACATGATTTTATCTTTGTTAAAACCATCATACTCTAATATTTCATTTTCTTCATCAACGAGATTTGTCAAGTCAACAAATGATATATTCTCAATGTTTAACTCAACTTTTGTCTTATCAAATTTTTTAGTGTTTACTCTATATTCTAACATATTCTGTTTTTCTCATCCTTATATTCATAATTAGATGTTTTTTTGACATTTCCATAAATATCGTTGGGATATTTTGATTCTGAATACAAACCATTATAGCCAAATGGGTCTTGTCTTTTTAAGAAAAAGTTAATATCTTTGTTAATGTAGAAATGCCCATTAGCAAACGGGTATTCTGTAAGTTCAACGGTATCTTTATTTCCTACATTTAATATATCTCTCCACAAATAAACGTTAGTGGCAACCTTATAAGCATAAGATGGGATATCATAATTCTTCAAGCGTAAAACATATTTCGGCATACTATAATCCTTGATAGTTGTATCAATTTCATCCTTTTCTGCGAAATGTTCGTTTCCATCCTCATCAACCCATTTTTCCATAAATTCTTTGATTGTGCGTTCTGAATATAATAATCCGTTACAAATTTCAAAAATATTTTTATAATTATCATCATTTGGTTTCATTGGATTCACCAAAAAACGCACATTGCTTAAAACACTATTGATGGTTAATGGTATCATTTCCTGTTTCATATCATCACAAAGATAAACAATGTTACCACTATTTGCCCCACTTCTTAAAGTGGATACGACCTCAATAAACATACCACCCGCTTGTCTTGGTCTGCAAGAAGATATTGTAATATCCTTATGAGAACCTTGTCGCATCGACCCAAATTCCCTTACCTTTATTGGATAATGTGCTTTATAATGATAACCCTCTGGTCTATATGTTGTTGGTTTAACATTTAAAATATCCATATCATTTTCAACACAATTCCAACCACTCTTATTATCATTTTTATTTTTCATATCATGGTCATAATCATCACCCATGATTTCATCATATAAAAAATTTCCACAATTTAGTCCATCACCACTGAAATCGTGTTCTCTCTGTTCTGTGTTAAAACGGAAATGTACATCTGATAAAACATTTTCAACCATATTATATGTATCCAATTCAACAACATCACCATAGAAAACATCATCTTCAATTGTAATATCCTTATCCAACGATTCACCGTCAGTTGTGGTAATTACTGTGCAATCACTTATTTTAGCCCTTGTATTCTTTAAAACAATATCATCACTCCATTCAGTATGAATCTCCAAACCACTATTTAATGTCCCAAAACAATGTGAAAATTCAATATTTTCTAAATCCTCCTTTGTTTTTGACTTCTCATACCACAACTCATGACCCTTGTTCCTTTTTATAATTGTCACAAATATTTCAGTTAAAGGTCTTCCAAGATTATCCTTAATCTTATCAATTTCTATTGTGTCAGTGAATGTAACTTGAGTCATACTATCATTATATATGGTTTTAGCAAAAGCAAGAGGATACTGTTCCTTTTGAAATAATAACATACCATCATTATTCAAATCTTTACAGTTTTCACTAACATATTCTTCAAAATTTTTCTTATCAGAAGCAACATCTTCCGTAAGTTCCATTTTTTTGAATTTAAAATTGGGCAATTTTTTGAATTTACGGTAATAATATTTACAATCCCTATCATTTATCACTTTTATAAAACGGAAATAAAAATCTTCAGAATTAATTTTCTCATCTTCCCCATAGCCCAAAATTTCTTTCAAATCATTTATACCATTTATATAGAAATAATAATCCAAATAATCACCTTCCAAATTACCAATATTAACGACTTCAAATTGTCTGTCTTTTATTTCCTTGAAATGTGATTCTGCATTATAATTTCTTTTGCTGTAAAAAAGTTTAAATTTGTCACCTACTTTAAGATTATGTTTAACAAGAGAACGAAATAACAAGATATCTTGTCCTGAAGTGCCTTTCGTTTGCTTATAATTTGCCAATAATAAACCATTAACATATATTGGTTCACCATCATTATCTGATTCATTAGTACTGCCTTTAATCAAAATTTTGTCTTTTCCGTCATCCTTATCATAAGGATATGTTATACATATATCCCAATTTTGTTCTTCCCTATTTTGTAAAACGTTATATTTTGGATTAAAAGAATATAAAGTACTATCAGGATACATTTCAATAAATTCACAAGCCATATGTTCTTGTTCTTGTGAGCCATCAAAATATTTACCGTTGAAAATTTTGGATATTTTCATATCCTGCCATTCATTTTTCTTAAAGTCACAAGAAGCAATAGAAGAACGGTTATAGAACCCCCACCAACCATTCTGCTCAGACATATTAGCGTTAATACTGTCAATAAGTGACAAAATATCATCCTTTAAATAAAGATGTCTTGCATAATTCTGTGAATTAGAATTTTCTACACCTTGTATTGTTTTGACATCTGTTCGTCTTGTCAATTTAATTTCCTTACCATCACTATATCTCATTATGTCTCGGATGGTATTAAAATTATTCTTAATTTTATTTTTATCAGTAGTGTTTTGAAATTTATAACTATTGCCGGTTAAAGGATTAACAAGTTTAAATGATTTGTTTCTTAATATATGATTGTTAAATATATCATAGCCACAATGATATACGAATGGGTCATCACCATTAGCATATTCTGTATTCCTAACCATATCAGTATTTGTTACATTATCCGTCTTACCTTGTATTGTATAATTTTTGATACTTGGTTTAATACCACTATCACTTGCAATAATCAATTTACCAACTTCATTTGTTCCCTCATGCTGCACAATTTCAGTAATAGCGTTAAATAAAACATTGGTACAATATGGGTTTATTGTCAAAATAAGACGATATTTTGTAGAATCTTCACGTTCCTGTTCAAAAACCTCTCTTTGGTCAATCGTTTCACTAATTGACGGAAATGGGAACACCTTTGTATGTTGCTGTAACTCAACATTAACAAAGGCTTCCTTATTAACTGAATTTACTGAATCAGTACTTGTTAATCTTATATATTCCTCTTGCATTTTATATCAGTTAGATTTTATTGTTAATTTGTTTGATGTTCTAAAATTTATTAAAATTATTAAAAATAATATAAATTTCTTTATGAATTAAGCAACCAGTGGCAGATGCCACAAATCATTTAATTTCATTGGATTGAACAACAATCCTCTATCAATTATCCGCTCTGCGGAATTATGGTATGTCCCAATTACCAAAATAAACTCTACTGTCGGTGGCTTTCAAATTATCGCCACTGAAAATTACAAATGGACCATTTCTATTTGGCTGATTCTCCGTCCATCCCAAAAATTTAAAACCAAGAGTAGTACCAACCGCACAAACCATTGGTTCTATTGTCTGATTTTTCTCATAGGTAAATTCAAGATAATCATAATATGCCGGATTACTATTATCATCTAAATCATATACAATACCACCATTTTCCGCATTTGCAGTATATGGGTTTCCACTTTCATCCTTTGGCATATTAGCATTCCAAATATATGTATACCATTCGGTTTCAGCATTTTTTAAATCTTCAGTCTTAATACCACAAATATGTCTTAAACCTGTATAATCAACTGCCGTTATTTCAGTATTATTAATAACCTGTTTTAGAATACCACTTAAAATAGTACCGGCAAATACAAATTTAGACTTTAATATCTTATAAACATTTTCTGTAATTGTTGCAAATATAAACTGTTCTGGTCTAAGTAAAGTTTCTTCTCTTACATCAATGGTGTTTACTTCGTCAACCTTGCAGACACCACGTAATGTATATTTGTAATTATCTAAATAGAAATGCCCCTTTTTAACTGCAATGCCAAATTTATATTCTTTGGTTGGTTCAAGTACATTATATGTTGTTTCTCCGGTTGTTTCATCAACAGTTTCCTCCACTTCCTTACGTTCCGAGATGCCAAATTTAACCAAAGCAAGCACATTAGAATAATCATAAACAGGACTTAATGCTCTTACATTGGTATCATCTTCTCCAACAATGAAAACAGGATAAGAAAAATTATTTTCCGGTACAAATTTACCTGTTGTACCATATCCTTTTGTATCTTCGAACTGTTCTTCTTCACCATCGGTTTCAATTGCAACTTGTGATTTAAAATTGGTATCAATTAAATTTCCTTCCCCTCTAAAATATTTACTTTTCATCTGATAAGAGAAAAGGTTTTGTGATTGTGATTGGCTGTATATACCATATATTCGATTTGGTATTTGCCATAATATGCCACTGTTTTCACAAAGGTTTAATGGATAACCGGTTCCATTTATATCTGTTCTAAAAATAGAATAATATATGTCCGCATCAGTATCTACTTCAAGTATTTTCTGGCCACCATTACGACAATCATTAACTGAAGTGTCGGCCAACTTAACAGCCATTGTACCATTAATTTCCACCTGTGTTCCACATTGACTTTCATCTTGTAATATTAAACTTGTTTCTATTGGTAAAACAAACGCATACTGTTGTCTATAATCTGATAAACGAGCATCATTAAGTGTAATATAATGTGTAAAATTCAAAATATTACTGATTTCTCCATAGTTATAACCCAAAATAACACGTTTTTCAATATATGTTGTTGTTTCATCACATATATTATTACTTAATAATAATTCAATATCATTTAATGTTTGTGTTGCAAATCTATTGTTAATAACATTACCATTAAATATAGTACCAGCCAAAAGACCATTCATATTAATAATGTTTATCCTTGGATTACCACTATTATCATATCCATATTGAGGTAAATTAACAAAAGCAGACCATGCAATATAATCTGTTGTCATAATCTTGTCAATAATTGGGAAACTGAATAAATCATTATGTTGTGTGGAAGAATGATTAATATATTTTACATTGTCACGTTCTACAAAGTCAAAAGGCTGACCATTATCTTTTTTAGGGATGCTAATTCCGCTATCATTCATTATACCACATGAATATGGTTTCTTTTTCTTATTTTCAAGTGTCACAAGACATGGTGCGTCATTATCACTACCATCACCATATTTCTCACTACTTCTATATGAAATTGTTGGTATACGAATATCAGTTATTTCATTAATATCTTCATCTATGAGAGAATTTCCATCCAATACATTATAGTTCTCATATTCAACAGCCTTTTCTGGATGATAAACAATTGTCTGCGTACAAGGTAATTTATCAGTTTTGCCTCTTATAACTATTGTTTTACTATCATCTTCACAATTTAAAAAGAAAGTATCTTTCATCATTTCACGTAATTCTTTACGTAAATTGAAAACACGGTTAACATCAGTAATAAATTGGTCTATTTTTTCATATACATCATTAGAATCACTCCAATTTATATTTTCATCGTTTACAATATAGTCATCAGCCCAATTATAATATACATCATTTTGACCTTTGATATTGGTACAAAATTCTTCTTTTAATACTTTAGGAGTATCAACTTGATATTGATTTCCATTTTCTAAAACGGCATATATTTGAAAAGTATTGTCATCTTTTTCAACTATAAATTTACTTATTGAATCATTATCAGTACCATTAATCAATTGTGTATTATAATAGATATTATCAGTCTTAAACCAAGGATTAGACATATTTAATGTACCTTCTGAAGCACCATGAGAAGAAATTGAGCCACTTAAATTCCATCCAGTATAATTATCAAAATGTTTAATAACATCATAATCAATATCATTAATATACATTTTATACGGTATTGGTTCATCAACAAAAAAATCCTTACTTATACTGTTACCACTTTCTATGCCATTACATAATTGTGTAATTGTCAAAGTGTATTCTGTTCCTCCCTTTGGTAAACCAAAGGCATAGTGTTCCATACTACTTTGTACATCCGGTATCATTTTTGTGTCTTTACCTTTTGTGTAACTTATAGAACCGTTGCTATATGTTAATTCAACACCACTGTATTCTCCACTTTTTGCCAATGAAGTGTCATCCTTTGCTTTCAACGAGAGACTGTAACTATCCAATTTCTCGCCACCCATGAAAATGTCATAAATTGTTACGACACCACCGATTTTTCTGTTATAACTTTTATATTCTTCTTCATCTTCAGCGTGAGAATCTTCTTTATCACTTGCAATTGCATTATAATCATTATTAAACATTTCCATCAGTACATTATTTGGCTGCTCAAAGTTGTTTGTATTCAACTTATATGACAAATAAGTACCTAATATATTAAAAGTAAACTCTGTTATATTTCCCTCATCATCAGTTAGGACTGCTTGATAACTGCCATTATCCATCATTGGTATTGTAATGCCATCTGATTTATAGCCCCACATGTCACTCTCGGCATCATATTCACCCTTTAATTGAACATATTCTGATAATGAAGAAGGCTTTTTACTAACATCATTTATAAAAATGATTTTTTCTTCTGTTATATCATTTATTTCAATTGAATATTCACTGTTTGAGACACCATTGATTAATAAAGAATAAGGTGTTGCCACTGATGTAAAATCCAAAGCAAGATAACCGTCATTTTGATTGTTACCAATCATTGAACACCAACTATTTGCCTTAAATTTAATACCAATCTGATTTTCAACATTTTCGTTAATACATTCTGCAAAATATTTTGAATTAAATTTTTCAATTGCTGTTTTTCCGGCTTTCAAGCCAAAATAAAAATAGAATGAATTTTCATAACGTGGGAAAGAAAAATTTTTGTCATAGTAATATGGCTTATTTCCCATTCTGAAAATATAATAATCTCTACTTTTTTCCTCTAATTTATAGTTATTTTTGTAATTTATATCCTCACTATATCTTTTGGTTCGTTGCTCCATTATCTCTTTTAATGAACCATCAAAATTCTCCGGATATAAATAACGGAAATCATACTCATATAAGCCATTCTTGTTATTTAATTTAGTATGAAGTTTATTTCCATTTAAAGTAGCAAACATACTCCTTTCATCTAGATTATAAAGTTCATCCCAAGATATAAACCCATCTGTAATAAGACTTTGGAAATATTTAGAATCAACATCTATCTGCTCGTCACTTGCTTCTTCCAACATATCTAAATCAGCAACTTCTTTTGTTTCATCCAATGAAACACCATATTCACAAACTCTTGATAAATTTACACAACTTTTAGTTTCAAGTTTAATACCTGAACTTGAACATCCAATACTGTAAAATAAACCACCATCATGTTTATTGAACTCATTAGGATTACCCCAATCACAACCGGCCATTTCAGATGTTTTAACCAGGTCTGTTATAGTATATTCCATTCTTTCACTTTCACCTGTGGTATCATTTACTGTCAAAATAAAATCATAATCGGTGAAAAGAATGTCTGTTGGCATGTTATATGTTGTACTTTCAAGTGATTTAAAAAATTGTGGAATACCTTGTGTATCACATTCATTTAAACTACCCAATAATACAATATCAGTAGCAAACATTAATTTTATATCACCATTTTTTTGTGAAGAAACATAACTGTTTTTGGGTAATGAAGCATCATATTCAACTGCCTTATAATAATATACAGTTTGTTTTAACATTGTCTGTTGTGAATGAATTACACCATTCATTCCTTTTACTTCAGTATATTGTTTATGACATTTACCCTTACACTTATCACCTTTTATCCTCTTATAATCAACAGGTTGATTATCAAAATTTGTATATGTACCATCTGTCTCCCTTTTAACAACACAATGTTGTAAAATTCTCATACCGGGATATTCTCTTTGTGAAGAACACCAATCATCTTTTGCTTTTTTCTTAAAAAGTCCGAAAAAGTAGCTTTTCTTTGGTGTTATTTTTCTATACCAAAGAGGTGCATAGAGGACACCATTCACCCAATCATTATAAAAATTAAATGAAGTGGCATCATTTTGTTGTGCCAACTGATTTTCAATACAGTTATAAAGCATTGCAGTTGCATTAGATGGCTCTGTAAGACTCATCTCACAATCCTCTGGCGATTTTTTCTCATTTTCACATATTTTTAATTGATTTTCGGTGTGATTTTTCTTTGTTTCTTCCCAAATACAATCCAAACCAATTGAAGACAACTTAAATAATTTAAATAAGAAATAACCACAACCAGGGTAATATGTAACTTGATTAATACCGTCATCACAAAATTCAGAAGACAAACCGATACAATTTGGCATAATTTTCCTTATAAGACCGGTAATTGGCGAAACCATTTTTCTCCACAATTTACCAAGCCATTTAAAAGGACAGAATTTTTTGCCAAAAATTTTAAAACACATATATTTCTCAAAAATTTCAGCAGGTAATTCAAGTACTTTAATTATCAAACATAATATTGCACTAACAATACTAAGAAGTTGATTTATAAACTCAATTAAATTAATAATTACCTTTGTTATTACGCAAATAATACGATAAGTAAAACTCAACTTAATAGTAAGCGCATTATAAGGCATTGGGTTATTATCACCATAATGGTTAATTAACTTAATACCTGTATGTTTCCTATTGGTTTCCTTGCTGTTTTTCTGTAATTTTGGAATATAGTTTTTAACCGTATAAACTTTATTCCAAAACATGTCACAATATGATTCTTCCCTTGTTGCAGAGCCAAATTCATAGTCTGCTTCAAGTGTTTCATCAAATTCACCCTCACCAAGTCTTGGATTATTAGGTACGAGATATCTTGCTCTTTTTCTTGCTGTTGCATCATTTGGATTTTCGTCCAAAGATATTCTAAATCTAACTCTTGTTCTTGTTGCAATACCTTTATCTGGATTATCAGTTGGTACTAAATTACCAAATTCATCAGTTGTAACATAATCAAGATTCATAGGAATTTGGTAACACCAAACACCATCACCATCAATAAGTCTGTTACCCATAATTGGAAATTCTTCAACTTTACCGTCAATAGTTTTCCTAATCATTTCAATAGTACCCTCACCTGCAATAAGGTCTGACATTTTACCATTTTGCGCAGTTGCTGTACAATTCTTACCAATAGCATTTGAACCTTTATCCGTTATTATACTACCCATAAAGACAGCATAACTCTCAAATTTATATTCAAGGTTAATATCACATCTTGTAATTGAGAATTTATCATCACCGTCACTTACATCTCCCCAATATGGGTAAACATATAACCCCCTATCTTGCGAAATTATTTGCGCAAGTGAATTAAGGTTTGTAGAAGATTTAAACTTATTCGGACTTTCAAACATATTGGCATTATAACCTTTGCCAATCATGTCACGTGGGCGTTGTGACAATATACCACAATCGCTTAAATCAACATCAACATGCAACTGTTGTGAACCTGTTGGAATGCCAAATAACATATAGTCACCTGCATGGTTTGTTGTAGTAGTATATTTCCAATACTTGTCGAACATTTCAATTATGTCATTATTATCAAGAACAAGCCTTTTGTTTGGAAAAGTACCAACATCTTGGTGACATGCATCATCTACATAGTCAGGTAAAAGATTATATCTAACACCATTATTATCAGTATCAGACGTGGAAGTAAAGTTATATAGAAGTCTATCTTTAAGTACATCATCATCGGATACTTCAATGAATATACTTACTTTTGCATTCGGTACGCCAAATCCACCATTTGCCGTAACACGTCCTACAATTACACCATAATCACTTTCATACGTTTTATATGAATTTGTTTGGTCTAATTTCAGACTAAGTATTTCAAACATATCATATGATTGTTTAAGCGGAACATGTATCACATTTGGCGCATCTTCCCCAACTGTTGTTCTAATTCTATATACTCTATTTGTATCTTCCATTATTAATGTAAAAAAAAAATTTATACCTTATTCAAAAACTTGTTAACGTCTTTTATTCTGAAATTTGCTTGTTTTCCAAACATTATACAGAAAATAATGTAAATTAACATTGGAACTATCATAACTATAATTATTGCCCCACAAATAATTCCAAATCCTATTTGCATTATAATTTCTAAGATTTTTAACAGTGGATTTACTTTTGTATTTTCTGATTTTCCACCATCACCATATTTTTGATTTATAGCATCTACCTTATTTTTGCAATTGCATCCCATATTTTATAACTTTTTATATCTTACAATACATATATAAAAATAAGTTTTTTAAACATTTTATTCAAAATAAAAAGAGCACACACTCTGCATAAAAGGAAAAGTCCCAAGGTGCTTTTCCTTGAGACTTTATGTTTGTTTGTAATTTATTGACTGTTGATACCCTCTTGTGGAGGACTTGGACCAT
>ENA-OPNW01000157-OPNW01000157.1-human-gut-metagenome-genome-assembly--contig:-NODE-157-length-48771-cov-5.507328_pt1 | contig 48771 bp, 68 predicted proteins | sample MGYA00241540_ERZ501777 | MGnify/ENA primary metagenome ERZ501777 (study PRJEB25962, sample SAMEA2042615) | human gut metagenome | biome: human gut; feature: human-associated habitat; material: faeces...
TTAAAGTAAAAGAAATTGTAAAGTATAATGGACATAGCTTGAGTGCTAATGGTAGTGTGAACCTTTCGTTCAAAGCAATGTATGGTGAACTTACTAATACAATAAAGACAATGCAAATGCTTAATAATGATGTTATGATAATTGCAAAAGTAGGTAAGAATAAACTCAAGTTAGGCATGTTTAGAATTAAAGATATTAGAATTGGTGGAGATGGAGAAAGTACAATCAAGTTTAATGGTCTCAGTGATTGTGTTGAAATGGATAACCTTAATGAATTGCCATTGAGAGATTCTGAGTCACAGGAGTTTCCAGTTTTAATGTCTGCTAAAATTGAAGAAGAGGAGAATGAAGATAATGAATAATAATAAAGTAAGTTATGAAGAAGTAGCTAGAGTAAAGATGACAGAGTCAAGAGACGTTGTGCTAAGCAAATGTTCTAGAGGCGGTTATACTATTGCTCAGAAAGTTCTAATTGATAATGATGAAAAGCCTGTTTCAATTTTTCTAAAAGGGGCTATCAAAGTAAATGATATTGAAAGTCTTATAAGCATTAAAGAAATGTTAGAGATGTCTATTGATAAACTAGAAAATGAAAGTGGTAGAAAAAATATTGAATGGGATGAAGATTAATAAAAGTTTTTAGAAAAAATGCAAAAAAAACTATTTACATCTTCAAAAACATGTGGTACTATAGAATCAGGAAATGAAAAGGAAAACAAAATCCTAAACAAGTAAACTAAAACTAAGTCCTAAAGAGGAGGAAAAGAAAATGAAAAATATCACAGATAACAAATTGAAAAACATCTTGTACAAACACGAAAGATGGTTGATGGAATGTGAAGATGGTGTGAAAGCAGATTTAAGAGGAGCTAACTTATCCGGATTAAATTTAGCAAAGGTAGACTTGTCAGGGGCAGATTTAAGAGGTGCTAATTTAAGCAATTCTAATATGTTCATGGCTGAGTTTGTAAAAGCTGACTTAAGAGGCGCTGACTTAACAAATGCAAATTTAAGTTTTGCAAATTTAACATTTGCGAACATTGCAGGGACGGAAATGACAAATGCAAATTTAGATTATGCAGAGATTGAGTTATAATCACATCTTTAATATTGAAGTAATTTTGTAGAAGTTAAATTTACTAAAAAAACTAAAAAAACTAAAAAAAACTAAAAAACTATTTACATTTTTAGCAAACTATGATATTATAAAATCAGGAAGGGAAACAAAAACAAAATCCCAACTAAAAAAATAAACTAAGTCCTAAAGAGGAGGGAGCAAAAAAAATGAAGATGGTAAAGAATTTAAGCAAAGTGATCGTTAGAAATTATGAAGGATTCAATCTTAGAGAGGATCTTAATTTCAGTGATGATGGAAACCACTTTAGAGGCTTTGATTATAAAGGCCTTCCGATTACAACATTAAGAAGCAATGTTGATGGTTGTGTATATCTTTCGATCAGAGTTGATTATCTTGACAATGATTTTACTTATTACGATTGGATGGAAACAGAAGAATATAAACTTGCAAATGAGTTCAATGGTGTTAGCGAGTTCGATATTGATAAACTCATTGAGAATTGTGAAAGAATCATTGCTAAAGTAAATGAGCTTAATGAAAAAGAAAGAAATGAAGTTATTGACATGACTGATGTTGAAGAAGCAATTCATGCGGAAGCTAAAATGATTGAAGAAGCTATTGAGTATGTTAAAGCAAATCTTAAGTGGTGGAATCTTAAAGACGGTTATCTTAAGATGGCAAAAGATTATATGAATAGCCTTATCAAAAAGCAAGAAATGATGCTCAGTAAAGATGTTAAGAAAATGAGCAACAGAGAGAAAAAAGAAAAGGTAAGAAGCCTTGAAAAATATGGATATGTATATGTTAAAGAAAATGACTTCTATATTAGAGAATTGAAAAACTATGTTGAGAAGTCAAATGAAATTTAGTTAAAAATGTTCAGATGAACATAAAATAAAATTATAACAAAGTCAAAGTTTTAAAAAGCAAAGGAGAAAAGAAAATGGCAACTAATTGGACAATGGTAGACGCATTCGAAGTTATTAAGAAGAATGAAGACAGAGCAGCAGTCGCAGACATCGTGAAGAGATTCCCTCTTACATCAAGAGCAATGATTCTTGCAAGTACAAATGAAGGAGCTGAAGAAATTGTTAGAGGTCTTCCTGTATATGTAACTGTAAGAAAGATTGAAAATGTTCTTAAAGGTGAAATTGAAGATGATGAAGCAGATGTAACTGAAACTGAAGAAGAAACTCCAAAGAAGAGAAAACCTGCTAAGAAGTCTAAGAAAAAACCTGAACCTGAAGACGAAGATGTCGATGATGAGGACGATGAAGAGGAAGAGGAAGAGGCTTCTAAGAAAAAGCCTGCAAAGAAGGGAAAGAAAACTAGTGCTAAGAAGTCTAAGAAAAAGCCTGAACCAGAAGAGGAAGATGTCGACGATGATGACGATGACGATGATGATGACGACTGGGACATTTAGTTATTAGTTGAGTAAAGGGTGTGCGAGGATAACAAGACTTTTATTTCTTGTTATCCTTGTTGCATAATTTGAAAGGTAAAGAAAAGAAATGAAGACAGAAGATATATTAAATCTTAGCTTTAAAGATGAAAGTTCTAAAGAAAAGGTTAAACAAGAATTAAAGAAAATCAAAGCATTTTCAAAGTATGAAGATATATCACTTGAACAGTTAGAAAAGTTTGTAACAAAGATTGTTTGCAAGTATGATGTTATTCTTCAATATATAATGATTTCTAAAGTAGATAATAGGTTGCTATATTCATTAAGCACAAGGAATGAAAAAGGAAAATGGCTAGGAACTGTTTATGGTATTTCATTATACGAAATATATGCTAAACTTAGTATTAAGCTATATAGCATGATAAAGAATGAAGAGGTTATGAAACGATGAAAGTTGATGTTTATACTGACGGTGCATGTTCGAAGAATCCTGGTGTTGGAGGTTGGGGTTCAATCTTTGTTGTTGGCAATAAAGTTATAAAGTTGTCAGGAGGAGAGACGAATACAACTAACAATAGGATGGAATTAAAAGCTGTGATTGAGTCTTTACGAATGATAAAGAAAATTGAAAGTAAAATAGAAGAACATAATGTTTATGTAATTCATTCTGACTCTGCATATGTGATTAATGCAAAAGAAAAGAATTGGTTGCTTGTTTGGCAAAGAAATGGATGGAGAAATTCGAAAGGAGCTGATGTAAAGAACAGAGATCTTTGGGAAGAGTTTGCTGAGCTTTTTACATACTTAGTAAGATACCATGTTGATGTAGAGTTTCATAAAGTTAAAGGCCATAGTGGTATTAAGTATAATGAAGAAGTTGATGCTTTAGCTAAAAGAAGAGTTCAAAAACTAATGGAGAAGTAGCAATGTTAAAGTATATAAAAGAATATGAAAAACGTTCTTTTGAAGCAAGAACTCACAAAGATGCTTATGTAAAAGCAATGAAGTGGGTTGCTTCAAATATAATAGCAGATTCTGAACTGCAAAACTCTGTTATAAACTTTGAGAAGTCATATAGCAAAGAAACGCAGTTACCAGTTATCATTGTTCATCTAAGTGTTAGTCTTACAGAAAAAGAACACCGTGATAGACATTGCAGAGTGTGTAAAGAAATTCATTCATCTTTTTTTATCAGTGAAGAAACTAATTGTGCATGGTGCAAAGCAATGGCTTATCAGCGTAGGTTAGATGAATTCATTAAAGAAAAAAAGTCTTACTATAAGGAAAGGTTGGACAAAAAGTTATGAAAGCATTTATTAGTTTTTTGAAAGATACGTCAAGAGAGTTTTGGTTTGTATTTGATAATTTGTCAAAGTATATTGCAAATCTAATAATTTTCATAACACCATACTTAATGTTTTGGTTTGGCGCTATGCTTTCGGATTATTCATTCATAGAAGCATGCAAAGAGCTTTGGTTTGTTTTGCTTTTACCTGTTGTTATGATAATAGTATCTTCATTCATAAAGTATTATGCTAACATGATAGGTAAAGGAGATGTATGCCCGATACCATATGAAAGGTTTACAGAGTACGATGAAGATAGCGGAATGGTAAGCGTTAGGAATGACAGAGTTCAAGAAATGATACTTTACGTAGAAGATGTTGAAGAATATCTTGAAAGAAAAGGATATTTATAGTATCGTCAGAATAACGAGATGAGGTTCTGAGGGATTCGATTAATTTAAATGATAATTTATATATCAAGTAATTAAAAGTCCCTCAGAAGTCATTCTAATGTATTTGAAAGAAAGGAAAAAATAAATATGAGTATTAAGTGGAATGAATTGACTGTCAATCAATGGAAGCCAGTGCTTCAATGCCTGATGATAACAAATGAAGAGAACTTAAAGAAATGCATCTTAAAGGTTTATGAGTTTCAAACAAATGAAGAAAAGAAATATCATATTGCTAAAGAAGAAAATGAATTAGGTTTTAACAAAGTAGATGCAAATGAACTAAGTATGATAGCAGAGAAGCTACTTAGAGGAGAAGAATTAACTAAAGGTGAATTGGCAAAATCTAAAAATAAAATGTTAAAGTATTGGAAACAAATAATGTATGTTTGTAAGGATAGTCTGAAGAAGTCAGAAGAACGACAGAAGGCTTTAGAGCAAGCGCAAATGGAATTACAAATTGATAGAATAAAAAAGTGTTCAGAGGAAGGAATTTCTTGCGACTATTGTATGTGCAGTGAATGTGAGAAAAGTGAGAAAAGTTGGTAAAAACTATTTACATCTACATCTAAATAGATTATAATAGAATTAAATTAAAGATAACATAAGTGCTTAGAATTAGAGTATTAAGTTTAATGAGGAGGCTAATCATGAAAAGTAAAGAGTTCTTTGAAGCATTAGGTTTAGTAAAGACGTTTAAATTCAGAGGCAAAAGATATAAATGGACTTGTACATGGTGGCAATTTATTTTAATCATGTTAGGAATTGTTGCAGGTTTATATTTATTTATGTTAAGTTTCTTCATGTTAGATATGTTTATAAATTGTTAGATGAAACAAAAATTTGTTTACCATCTTAGCTAAGAAAAAAATTAAAGATATAGTATGCAGAGCCAGCAAAGAGATAGTACCAAAGCTATCTCTATTGTTGCATTATAAAAAAAAATAATTTTGGAGGTAAACAAAATGCCAACTAAAGAGAAAAGAGAAAAAGCAGAATTAAACAAAAGACCTTTAGTAGAAAAGATAGAAAATCTTGATAACACTAAAATGGAAGACTGGGAAACAGATGAAGGTATACTTTTACTTTCCAGTTGGATTAGAGATGGAGTAAAGATAACTCATTTGCATGAACGTATGGGTGTAACTTATAAAACATTTTGGGAATGGCGAAAAAAGTCTCCTATTCTAGATGAAGTATGTAAGAAGTCTAGAGAGATTGCATTGTATGAAGTGGAGAATGCTTTGTTCAAAGCTGCTAAAGGATACACAAAAACAACAGTAAAAACTTATATAGGACGTGTTCCTAAAAGGGATAAGTCAAGAGACGTAGGTATAGAAAAGACTGTTGAGCAGGTAGGTCCAAATGTAATGGCTTGCCTTGCAATCCTCAATAATATGGACCCAGATAAATGGAAGCGAAATAGAGACAATGAACAAGACAAAGATAAGTATAATAACGTTACTATCAATATTATTAAAGGCGAGAAAGATGAGATATACGAAGGTGAACCGGAAACTGAATTATAATAATCGTATATCAGATATATTGTCTAGTAAAGCTAGAATGCTTTCTAATAAATAAAACAATATAATATTATAAATCTATATATATAGTAGTTAAAAGTTATCAGAACGATTAAATATATGAAAACAATGATAAAATGCAAAAACAAGATGTAAATTAAAATATAGGTGGTTAAATGGGAACAGAAGGTAAAACAAGAGCAAAAGGTGCAGGTAGGCCATGGAGAGTACCTAAAGAAAGTAATAGAAAAGGTTATGGATTGATAGATAAAGAAGTAGCCCCTGCTTACTATGACTTTATGTTTGATTGGTACTATAATCAATACTTATTAGTTGGAGGGTATGGTTCAGGCAAATCATATCATATAGCTTTAAAGATAATATTGAAATGTTTTTCAGAGAAACGAAAAGTACTTGTTATTAGAGAGGTATTTGAAACATTAGCAGAAAGTTGTTTCAGTTTGTTTTGTGAAATACTTGAAGATATGAACTTGTTTACTGACGACCCTCGTTATTGGTATAGAAGGCCAGATTTAGTATGTGGAACTAAGTCACCTATGCAAATAAGGTTTCACAATGGTAGCCGTATAATATTTAAAGGAATGGACAAACCATCAAAACTAAAATCAATTAATGGAGTTTCTATTGTATGGTTAGAAGAGTGCAGTGAAATAAAGTATGATGGTTATAAAGAGTTGAGAGGTCGTATTCGTACACCTAATGAGTCAATGCATTTCATATTGAGTTGTAACCCAGTAGGAAAAGAGAACTGGGTGTATAGGCATTTCTTTAAAAGACTAGATGATGATGGCAAAGAGACAGTAATTGTTGATGATGAGGTGTTATATAATAGAAAGATTATGGTAAAGAATAATGTCTATTATATGCACACAATTCCAGAAGATAATATTTTTCTACCAGCTCAATATTTAAAGGTCTTAGATGAAATAAAAACATATGATAAACGGTTATGGGAAGTAGCTAGGTTAGGTAAGTTTGGAGCTCCAGGAACAAGAGTGTTACCTCAATTAGTAATAGCTGATAGTCCTGTTGTATTTAAGAGAGCAATTGAAGAGCTTGGAGATAGTAATAAGTACTTTGGTTTTGACTTTGGTTTTGAAGAATCATTCAATGCAGTGATAAGTATGGCTGTTGACAGTAAGCAGGGAGTGTTATATATATACGATGAGATATATCGTAACCATTTAACTGATGATAGGTTTGCTGTGTTACCAAAAATGTTAAAACTAAAAGAGAAGCTACAAGCAATGAATGAAGCAGGTCATAATAAAATGATTGTTGCTGATAATGAAGACCCAAAAGCAATAACATATTATAGGCAGTGTGGTTATCCAATTAGAGCATGTAGGAATAAGTTTGTAGGTTCAAGATTAAGTAATACAAGAAAGATAAAAAGATTTAAGAAAATAATAGTTAGTCCTAAGTGTGTAAATACTATAAGAGAGTTAATTGACTTAACATATAAGAAGGATAGCAAAGGCAATGTTATATATGACGAGTTCAATATAGACCCTCATACATTCTCAGCAATTTGGTATGGATTAGATAGTGTTACGGTAGCTGACATAAAGGACAAGAAGTTCAATAGTAAAGGAGGTGAGTAAAATAATATGGCTCAAGAACAAAAGATAATGTTACCACCAGATTTGAATACCCAACAGCTACGCCATGTATTAAATCATGTTTATCCTGTAGGCTCTATATATATGTCAATGAATCAAGTAGACCCTGGAACATTATTTGGTGGAACGTGGGAACGAGTTCAAGACAGATTCCTTCTTGCTTCAGGTAGCACGTATGGTGCTGGTACTACTGGTGGTTCAGCAAATGCTATTGTTGTAAATCATACACATGAACAGACAGCTCATTCACACGGTTTTGGAGGCGGTGACAAAGTGTGGACAACCGCTTCCGGTTCCACAGAACCGGGCAATCAAATTTCTGGCACTGCTAAATATTATGCGGCAACCGAAAAAAAAGATTATAAATGGAGGACACGAACGGATGGTGAAACACCGGGTATAAAATCTACAGGTGAAAGCGGTGTCGGAAAGAATATGCCACCATATTTAGCGGTATATGTTTGGAAACGAATTGCATAGGAGGTTAGTTAAATGGCTTATTTATTTAATGATGACAAAAGTAAAAAGTATATTGATAATGGTAAATGGGTTAAATTGGCTGATGTTGACATTAATAATATTTTTGCATCTGAGGCAAAAATTCTAGGAAAAATACATTACAAGAAAGTTGGAGGTAGTGTTACTTTAAAGTTCAATTTAGATATTTATAATGATGATGTTCCGGCTAATACTGTTGTTAACTTGTTAAGATTGAGTGATATGCCTGACGATATTAAATTCGAAGTAGACAGTCAAAATAGGTTTAGTTATTTTAGATCGTCACCAATGCTAATGATTTTTGATGTAAAAAACATTTCTTTACCTACACCTTCAAAACGTTGTGTAGTTTTCTTTTCAGAAGATTATTTAAGATTAATAATTTTAGATAGGATTAATTATCTTAATGAAGGAGATGGTGACACTTTTCATTTTCTGACAGAATGGACATATAACTTATAAATAATTTAAATTATTGATGAAGTAAGTAAATTAATTTTATTTTTATGATTTATGAAAGGAGAATAATACTATGAAAACAATTTCTTTGATTATTATGGTGGCTATCTTATGTGAAGCATTGGTGGAGTATGCAAAAACAATTATGAAAATTGTTGAGGATAAACATTATAAGACAGCTATTACGCAGGCAATTACAATTGCTCTTGGTGTAGGTCTTGCATTTGCATTTAATCTTCAGCTATTCAATAATGCTATGTCAGAGTTTTATGAAGGGTTGAGTATAAATCCAGTTCTTGATATGATCCTTACAGGCATTTTGTTTAGTAGAGGTAGTAATTACTTTAGTGATTTTGTTTCGAGGCTCACAGAGAAGTCTAAAGGTCAGAATGTATTAGTTGATGACGTTGAGCCAGCTACCGAAGAGATGAATGACGCTATTGACGCAATGGATATTGACTATACAGAGAGTGAAGATTTTGATGACGATGATAATGAGACAGGAAGGGGTTAATCATGTTGAAGCCTTATTTTTGGAAACAAACGGATAGTCGCTGGTCTACTCATTCATGGAGGGGTGTTACAGTTGGTGGCTCAGGTTGTGGGCCTACAGCTGTTGCTTGTGTAGTTAGTGCATTAGTAAAAGAGGTAACACCTAGAGAAGTATTTGATTGGATATGCAAGAATGGGTATATGCATTTGTCATTAGGTACATATTGGAATGGAATAACTCAGGCATTGAAACATTACGGAGTAACTAAGTTTTCTGTTTCGTATAATACTGATAAAGCTTTGAAAGAACTTAAAGCAGGAAAGTGGATGATTGGTGTTGTTGGTCCGTCAAGATGGACAAGAGGTGGACATTACATAGTAGTGTATGCATATAAGAATGGAAAGATTCTTGTTAGTGACCCAGCAAGTAGTAGTGACTATAGGCAGAAAAACGGTACATGGTCAGAGTTTAAGAAAGCTGAGAATTGTATGTGGATTAGTATTAATCCAAAGGACTATAAAAAGTCAAAAGGCAAGCCTAAAACTTCTACTATAGTAACTATGTATGTGAGTGAAGCTAAAGCAAACATACGAAAAGGTAGAGGAACTAAATATGGTGTTGCTGGCACTGTTAAGAGAGGTACAAAACTTAAGCTAAAGAAATATAAAAATGGATGGTATGAGATTGCTGAAGGTAAGTACAAAGGTAAGTTTATTTCTGGTAGTGTGTTAGCTAAGTATCCTCCTTATGTTGCTACATATAAGACTAAGTATGTAATGAATGTAAGAGCAGGCTATACAACTAAAGCTAAGGTACTTCGTCGTTGTGCAAAAGGTGCAAAGTTTAAAACAGCATATAAAGTTGGCAATTGGGTATATGTACCTAGTCTTAAAGGATGGGTTTGTCTTAAAGATAGCAGTGATACATATTGTGTTAAAGTAAAAGCAACAACTTCTAAAAAAAAGAAAAGTAATGAAGCAATAGCAAAAGAAGTAATTGCTGGTAAATGGGGCAGTGGTTCTGATAGAAAGAAAAAGTTAGAACATGCTGGTTATAATTACAAAGAAATTCAAAAGATAGTAAACAAGCTTATATAATGACGATAGAAGAAAGGAGGCTCAGTAAATGAGTGGCAAATTAAATGAAGAGCAAAAAGTCATTCTAGAGGAACAGAAGAGCACTCAAGTACTAACTGCGTATAGCAAAATACCATATGCTTTGCTCAATGCAGAGTTGGAGGGTACGACTAAGGATACTCTTTCAGAGTTGACAAAGATATGTGAGTATTATCAGGTTTATAAAGAAGGTAAAGACTTCACTGTAGAAGGTACAAATGGTGATTATGTTCCAGCAAAATTGAAGTATAGAATGGCTGCATCTTTGGTGAATAAAGAAGCAAGATTCTTGTTTGCTGAGCAACCTGATATTGTAGTTGATGCAAAGGGTGATCTTACTAAAGTTGACAAAACTATTGAAGATGCTATCACTGTTATGCAGGACTTGATTGATACTGTTCTAGATGAGAATCATTTTGAAGAGAATATCTTAAAGGCTGCAAAAGATTGCTTTATTGGTAAGCGTGTAGCAGGGTTAGTTAATTTTAATGAAGATGACGGAATTACGTTGACATTCCTGCCAAGTACTCAGTTTATTTATGAAACAAAGATAGGTAACCCAAACGTTTTAACAAAGTTTGTTTGTTTTATGATTGTGAAAGATAGCATAACATTAGCTGAGAAGCAAATCTTCAAGAAAAAGTATACAATAGAAGATAATAAGGTTTATCTTGAAGAAACATTGTATGATGGAGCTGGTAGAATGATTAAAGAGGTTACTATACGTCAACCTATTATGTTAGACAAAATACCAGCTGCAATCTTTATCAATGATGGTTTGACTGGAGAAGAAAAGGGTGAATCAGAAATAGAGCTTCTTCAAGAATATGAGATGTGGTATTCTAAATTGAGTAATGGAGATATTGATGCGGAAAGAAAGTCAATGAACCCAATTCGTTTTTCAATTGATATGGATAATAGGTCAACTAAGAACTTGTCTTCAAGTGCAGGTTCGTTCTGGGATTTGATGAGTGATCAGAATCTTGATCATCCTGCTCCTTCAGTTGGTATGTTAGAAAGTTCTATGGGATATAGTGAAAGTTTGAAAACTTCACTTGATAGAATGAAAACAACATCATATGAAATGGTTGACATGCCTAATGTAACAATGGAAACAATGCAAGGTACTATTACATCAGGCAAAGCACTTAAAGCAATATATTGGCCATTAATTGTTAGATGCAAAGAAAAGATGAAAATGTGGGGTCCTCAACTTAGGACACTTATGAACATTATTATTGATGGTGCAATTGCTTATCCTAATGTAGCAGCTAAACATATCACAAACTCTATTATTCCAATTGATTATGAGATTCAGGTAGTACAAAATCTTCCTTTGCCTGAAGACGAACAGGAAGAAAAGAATATTGACCTTGCTGAAGTTGAAAGTCAAGTTATGTCAAGGAAGGCATATATGAAGAAATGGAGATCGCTCACAGATGATGAAGTGGACGATGAGCTTAAACAAATTGCTTTTGAAAGGTCAATACTAGAAGATATGGCATTTCCTGATAGTGGGTTAGACGAAGTTGATGAAGGGCTAGATGATAATCAAATTGGTGGTGATGAAAGTAGGTAGTCGCTATGACAGTTAATAGTCAAATATTTGCAAATGCAATAGCAACAAGAAATAAAGTTTTAGCTAATCAAGAAAAAGAGATACGTAGACTTTACAAAGAATGGGCTAATGACATAGAGAAGCAAATAATATATTATGAACATCATCCAGCTTCAAGCTCTGTTGTTAAAGCAAGACAAATGAGAGAGCTAAAAAAGACTTTAGAAGAAGCAAGCAATCAAGTATCAAATGAAATTTATAAGAATGTACGAACGAATGCTTTTATTGTTGCTGCATCAGTAAATGAATGCTCAGCTAAATGGTTAGCTGAATTAGGTATCATTAGTCCTAAAGGGCTACGAATGACTAATGTAGAACATAGAATTGTAAGTAGTATTTTAAATGGCAGAGTTTATTCTAATGGTTGGAATTTAAGTAAAGCATTATGGAGTGACAATCAAAAAACATTAAAAGACATTCATACTTTTTTAGCCAGAGGTATTGCTGAGAATAAACCAACATATGAAATAGCAAAAGATATTGAAAGATATATTAATCCAGCTAAAGCAAAACCTTGGAACAAAAGACTAAAGTTTAGCAGTGACACTCCTCGTAAAGGTTTTACTTTTAATCCTAGAACAGGAAAGTATGAGCAATGGACTAAACTTTACAAAGGGAAGGTTGACTATAATGCTCAGAGGTTAGCAAGAACAATTACTCAGCATTCATATCAACAAGCATTTGTTGAAGGCACCAAAGACAATCCTTTTGTTTTAAAGTATCAATGGGTAGCTAATGGAAGTAGACCTTGCCCTTTATGCAAATCAAGAAATGGGCAATTGTACAAAAAAGATGCATTGCCTTTAGACCACCCAAATGGAATGTGTACAATTCAACCTGTTATTGATGATAAAATGAATGATAAGCTTGTAAACTGGCTTAATAGTCCTGAAGGAACATATCCTGAGATTGATGAGTTTGCAAAGAACTTTGGATATGCATCAAATAGTAAAGCAACGAACACTATTAGTAATAATTATGTAAACTATTTAAATGATAGAGTGGCTAAGCAGTTTGCTGAAAAATTTGGAATGACACCAAATATAAGTTCTATCATTGTTGATGAAAATGATTTTACTGGACTTCTAAGTGGAGCATATGCTTATGTGAATCCAGAAGATGGCTCATTGCATATAAATCCTAACATATTCAAAGATGAAAAGACATTTTTCGAAACTATAGGAGGCAGAATAAGAGCTTATCATCCAAATGCAACACCAGAATCTATATTAGCACACGAATATGGACATGGCATATCATTAATTGTAGACGAAAAGAAGATAGTTGATAATGCAGTTGCAAAATATGTAGAAAAGTATCCAAAATCTGCAATGGATGCATTCATTCCAGATTATCAGTATGCAGCTGAAAGCATTAGCCATTATGCTGTTACAACGGAGCATGAATTGTTTGCTGAAGCTTTTGGTGATGTATATGCTAATGGTGATAAAGCACAAGAGTTATCAAAATGGATAGTAGAAGAAGTTAGAAGGAGAATGAAGTAATGACAACTGGAAAGATTGATTGGTTAGACAGCAGTTATTTTTATCGTGACAAAAAAGGCTGGAAATATAAGAAAGAAACTCCATCTTATTTGATTAAGCAATTTAAGGACTTTATGAAAGCGCAGTCAAAACTTTATGATACAAAATAAGTTAGAAAAAATGAAAAAGCTCAGGAATTATAGCCAAATAAGTATGGTAGTGCTAACTGAAAAATAATTTAGCAAAACTATTTACACATTATCTAAATTATGTTATAATTGCTATTGTAAACAAATTACATTATGTTACGTAATTGTTGCTGTTATATATAAATATATTATTATATAATATAATTAATATTTAATACAATTACAATTACAATTACAATTACAATAAATAAACTATTAAGTTCCAAGATTGGAGGTAGGAATGGACGAAAGAAGAATCTATGAGTTAGCTTATAGAGAAATGACAAGAATATGGTTTGAAGCAGAACGGTGTCATAAAATTGCAAACACCGAATTATCTTATAAGATAGTTCATAAAGCATTTGATGAACTTAAAGCGTTAGAAGAAATGACAAAAGAAAAATTTGGAAAGTAAAAAAACTTGAAAATTTTTTCATTTAGCTATTTACATTATGTTATTATTTGATATAATTATATTAGATAAACAAATGAGTTCCAAGATTGGAGGTAAAAAAAAAATGAAAGAAAAGAGAATTTACGAGTTAGCTTACAGAGAAATGATGAGAATCTGGTATGAAGCTGAGAATGAACACAAAATAGTAAATAATGAAGCTTCTCATCGTCGTGTTCATAAAGCTTGGGATGAGCTAAAAGAACTTCAGCAAATAATTGATGAAAAGTTTCAAAACAAACAAAAGTAAAGTTAAGTGCTAAGTAGAGCGGGATTGAGAAAATCAATCCTGCTTTGTTGTTTAGGAGAAAATGAAATGCAAGTAAAACGAATATGTTCTAATTGTAAAGAGCCAGTGATACTTCAGAAGGACACGATTTCCTCTGAGATGTTTCAATTAATTGGTAATGGTAATTCAATACAAGTAATGTATTACGAATGTCCGAAATGTCATAAAATGAATATTCTTCAAATAGACAATGATGAAACTTTAAAAACTCTTGAAGAAGTAAAGATGTTGCTAGTTAAAGCAATGAAGTTGAAGGAAAGTTCAAAACATAGAGGGCTATTAAAGAAAAGATATGAAAATAGACGAGATTTGCTAAGAAAGCAAAGAATTGCATTGGCTGTTGCATATGACGGTATGGTAGCGGTGAATAATCATATGTCAATTACAATTGAGGCAGGTGATTTATTAGATGTCTAAGAAAAGTAAAAATAAAGAAGTCCAATGCGATGAATGTGGCTATGTTTGGAAAAAGTTAAAGCATATCAAACATAAAGAACAAAGTATTGAGGTTAATAATCGTCAAGTAGTATTGCATTATTTCATGTGTCCGAAATGCAAGAAAGTATACGTAGAGTTTGTTGAAGGGCCAAGATATAAACGTTTCGTTAGTAGGTTGGATAAAGCAAGAAACAAGTTGTGGAAAGCAACAAGTGAAGACGAAGCAAAAATTATCTTGCTTGAGGTACTTAAATATCAACGAGAGTTGGAGAAGTATGTTGCTCGCTATAATAAAATGTTTTCGGGCACTTTCATCGTGAATAATCAAAACGATGTAAATTATCTACCATGAGAAAGAAAACCATGGATTTTTTTGAAAAAGGAGAAAAGAAAATGGCAGAAGACAAAAAAAATGTAAATGAAGAAGTTATTGATGATGAAGATGACATTGAAGATGGTACCTCGCCAGAGAATAATGAGGATGGCTACCAGAGCAATAATTCTGGAAATAATGATGATAGCAAAAATGAAGAGTCAAAAGAATCTTCTAAAGGAAAGACTTTTACTCAGAAGCAAGTAAAAGCTATGATGACTAGAGAAAAGAAGCAAGGTCGCAATTCGGTATTTAATGAGTTAGGCATTAATCCTAAAGATGCAAAGCAGGTTGCAATGGTTAAAGCATTTCTTGAATCTCAGAAAACTGACGAAGACAAACAGGCTGAGAAAGAACAGGCTGAGTTTGAAAAAGACAAAGCATTAGCTGTTGCAGAAGCAAAAGTTGAGATTATGAAGCAGGGTGTTAAACCTCAGTATGTAGATGATGCTGTAAGTCTTGTTATGTCTAAGCTTGATGATGATAATGACGTTGCTTCTGTGCTTGGGTCATTCAAAGCAAAATATCCAATTTGGTTTGAGCCGGAAAAGAAGGATGATAAGCAGAATGTTGGTAAAAGAGGCACAGGGAACTCAGTAAATGTAGACAAAAAAGGGTCTTCTGGAAATGATAATAAAACTCTTGGTGCTAGACTTGCTGCTCAGCGTAGAGGTAGTTCTAAAAAATCTAGTTATTGGAAGTAGAAGGAGGTAAGAAATATGCTTAACAGAGATGGTATCTCAAAGACAAGTTTTGGAGCACCTAAGCAGATTCTTGCTAATGTAGAACTTCAGAGTTCCGTAGGTTGCATTGTTGCTCAGGCGGCTGGTGCAGCTGTAGGTACTAAGAAGATTGCAAAAGCAGGAACACCAATTAAGATTGACATGGGTAACCTTCAGACACCAGCAACAGCAGAAGCTGAAGGAAATAACGCAGTTCTTCTTCATGATGTTGATGTTACAGGTGGAAATGCTAATGGTACAGCTTTGGTGTTTGGGTTCGTTAATGTAAATAGGTTGGAATCTGACGTACAGGCTAAGGTCACAGCCGGCACAGCTGTAGGAATGGTTCAGTTTATTAAACTTTAAAGGATAGGAGGAAATGATTTATGACTATTTTTGATCTTATGACTTCCCAAGAATTGACTGCATATTGGGAGGAGCTTACTCAGGATGAAGCCCCTTATCCTTGTGAGGAACTTTTCCCTGATGATAAGAAGAGAGGTCTTAGTCTTAAGTGGATTAAAGGTAGTAAAGGGCTTCCTGTTGTTCTTAAGACAAGTGCATTTGATGTTCATGCTGTACCTCGTCCTAGAATTGGTTTTGAAAAGCTTACAGCAGAGATGCCGTACTTCAAAGAAAGTACATACATCGATGAAGAGCTTAGACAGGAACTCAATATGGTTCTCGAGACAGGTAACCAGGCATATATTGACTCTGTCATGAACAAAATCTTCGATGATGAGACACAGCTTCTTAGAGGTGCAGCTGCTTCTCGTGAAAGAATGAGAATGATGGCTCTTACATCTGGCATAGTTACAATGGCTAATAACGGTCAAACATTTACTTATAACTATGGTATTCCATCTAATCATAAAGCTACTGCATCTTCTACTTCTGGATTCTCTGGTGCAGCTTGGAGCAACCATAAAGACTCAGATCCTATTGAGGATATTAGAGTTGCTAAGGAGATTATTCAGGATGAGACTGGTGCAGTTATCACAAGAGCAATGTGTGATGGTGTTACTTGGAGACATATTCGTAACAATGAAAAAATCAAGAAGATGATTTTTGTTCTTACGAATGGTGTAGGTACTGTGTCTGATCAGAAACTTCATCAGTTTATCAGTGATGAACTTGAGATTCAGGTTGTTGTGAATGATAAGAGATACAATGATGAGAGTGGAAAGTCGACAAAGTTTATGCCTAGTGATACATTCGTAATGTTCCCTGATGGTGATCTTGGCAAGACTTGGTTTGGTACAACACCTGCTGAGTCAGATTTGATGAGCTCCTCAGTTGCAAATGTATCAATCACAGACACAGGTGTTGCAGTGACTACTGTTGAGAAGGCTGACCCTGTAAATGTAGAGACAATTGTTTCTATGATTTGTCTTCCTTCTTTTGAAGCTGCAGATCAAGTGTTCATTATTGATACAAAATAATATAGCTTAATTATACCGGAGTGTCAAGAAGACATTGCTTATATGTCAAATTGGCCTCCGGTATTATAAAGCAAATAGAAGGAGGAAAGTTAAATGGTAAGAATTACGAATGGTGTAGATATCTTTGAAGTGACAAGTGGTGCTTATGAAAACAACTTCAAGAAACTTGGTTATGAGATTGTTAAAGCTAAGAATGAAGATGTTGTTGATGAGTTTGATGATACGAAGACTGATGATGAGAAGTTTATTGATGAGATGAAGGAAACTCCAATTTCAATGTGGTCAAAAGGAGATATTAAGAAGTTTGCACAGTTGAATGAAATTGATATTTCTGGCACTAAGAATGCTGATGAAGCAAGACAGGTCATCAGTGAATACCTTAAGTAGGAGGGTTCTTATGACTATGACGGATATTGAAATGGTAAAGAAAGCAATAAGAGAAGATCAAGCTCCTTATTTTGAAGAAGATGATTTTGAATTCTATCTTAAAAAGAATAATGGTAATGTAAATGATACGATTTACGAAATGTTGATTGTAAAGTCTGAAGACTCTTCAATATCCGTTAGTGGGTTAAGTACTAAAGATACTTCGTCTTATTTCAAAAGACTTGCTTCTAGGTATAAGACTTTTAATTCAGGCACTTTGCTAGGAAGTTGACGTTATGATAAACAATAAATTTGAAGCATATAAGCTAACCCGTGAATTAAAACGAAGTGGTAAAAAATACAAGTTCTTTAGAAGAGGTTTGAACAAGTTTAAAGAAAAGTCAACGGAGCCTGTAGAGGTATGTGAGATTTTAGGTTTGTATCACGAACAAACTAGCAATGTTCAAACAATAACACAAGATGGTGCGGTGACACGAACAAAGAAAATTCCAATGATACTTTGCTTAACATCTAATGAAACTAATGGGCTTAAAATTGATGATGAAGTAAACATCAATGATAAGACTTATAAAGTTACTGGAGTAGTGGATATCTTCAATTGGAACATTGTCTCAGATATATCTTTGGAGGTGGTAGATGATGGCAGGAACCCAGTTTAAGATTGATATGTCGCCAATTAATAAAGGTGTAGAAGTAATGGGTGTAAAAATGAGACAAGCTTTGTTAATGTACATGGCGACAAAAGCAGCGGAGTTAGAAGGTAAAATGAAGACGACACGACCGTGGGTTGATCGTACTGGAATGGCAAAGCAAACTTTGACTGCTAGAGTTTCACAACCAAGTCAAACAATATTGAGGATTACATGTGCTCATGGTGTTGACTATGGCATATGGTTGGAACTTGCACATGGAAAGAATTGGGCAATAGTTGCTCCTACAATTCGTGAAGAAGCACCAAAGATAGTTCAAGGGTTAGGCAATATTATGCAAACAAGATTGTAGGTGAAAAATATGATTAAGCCTAACGAGTTTAATTGGCAAGATAGTGTATGGCAAGACATATTCGTTCATCTTGATTCAGAAGGTTTTGATGTATATAGCCCAGGCACAAAAGAGGGTGAATGTAAAAGCCAATACATTGTTGTCAAGAATGACGGTTCATCCAGACATACATCTTTTAGCTCTGATGTTGATTTATATAGCATCATGTGTTATGTCCCTCAGAATGCTTATAGTGATCTTGAGGTGATGGTCCAAAGAGTTAAAAGGGCAATGAAAAAGATAGAACCATTACTATTACCATATGGTCAGCAAACACCAAGTTATTATGATGATTCGGTAAAAGCTCATATGATTAGCATAGAGTATAAAAACTATAAGAAGCTTTTGAAGGAAGGAGATTAAAACAATGACTGTTAAAAAATCTAAGAATGAAATTGCTACTATTGATTGTTCTTTGGTAACTATTCAGGTCAATGAAAATGAGTTTGGATTTGATACTGCGAATCAGATTCAAGTAGAACCTCAGACCGAAGATGAAGATGCTGTAAAACTAGTTGTTAAAGGTATTCTTCGTGCACAGAAGCCAGGTCAGAAAACAATTACAGGCAATGAAATTACACTCACTGATAATGTGTTCAATCCTGAACTTGTTCTTGCTCTTCAGGGAGGTACAATTAAGTATGATACGTCTGACACTAATAAGATTATTAGTTATACACCTCCTGTAGCAGGCTCTTCTGAAAAGGGAGAGAAGTTTACTCTTAATGCATATAGTGCTCAGTACAATGCTGCTGGTTCTATTGTAAGATATGAGAAGATTTCTTACCCGAATTGTCAGGGTGACCCAGTTGCTTTTGGTGCAGAAGATGGTGCATTCCGTGCTCCTGAGTATAAGATTACTAGTGCACCAAATACTGGTGAAGCTCCTTATACAATTACATATGTTGATACTCTTCCAGAGTTACAGAATGCATAGTTACTTAACATAAAATGAAAGGAAAGAAATAAAGATGGAAAATTATAATAGAGTTATGCCGGTGGCAGGTTTTGAAAATGTGGTTCATGATACTCCTGTGAATAATGTTCCTAAGATTACAAGTATCACAGACCTCAAGGAATATTCAAAAGGAACAATTGTGACTCTTCCGGAATTCGGAGAAGGTCAGCCTTTTGTAGCTAGAGTTAGAAGGCCAAGCATGCTTGTTCTTGCAAAGCAAGGTAAGATTCCTAATAGTTTGCTTATGACAGCAAATGAACTTTTCTCCGGAGGTGGAGGAGGAATTGACCCTGATAATGAGAAGTTGCTTACTGAAATGTATGATGTTTGTATGATTATTTGTGAAGCTTGTTTGGTTGAGCCTTCACTTAAGGATATTCAAGATGCAGGCATGGAACTTTCAGACGATCAGATTATGGCAATCTTCAACTATACACAGAATGGAGTAAAAGCACTAGATTCCTTTCGTGAAGAGTAAGAGGATTCTTAGTTTCTTAGGTATAGTTAATCTTTACAAGTGCAGGCCGAGTGAAGTGATGGGCATAGATGATTTGTATACTGCTTATTGCTTTGACGAAGCCTGCACATTTATTATCAGGATGATTGAAGATGGAAATGAACCTGTGTTTAGAAAGAAGGTAAAATCTTTCTCAGAGTTATATGCCGATTATAAGTAAAGCAACAAAGGAGGTGAGAGTGAATGTCTGTTAATGTTGGTTCGGCGGAAGGTTATTTAGACCTTGATATTTCTAGGTTTATAGCTAAACTTGGTGCTGCTGAAAGTGCTGCGTCAGCTATGGCTTCAAAGACTACAGCGACGATGAATCAAAAGTTAGCAGGAGTAGGCAAAAGTTTTACTTCTGTTGGAAAAACTCTCACTAAAGCAGTGACACTGCCAATTGTAGGTATAGGTGCTGCAGCTATCGGAACTACAGCAAAGTTTGATAGTGCAATGTCAAAAGTAAGTGCTGTGTCTGGTGCAACAGGAAGCGACTTAGAAAGACTAAGAGACAAAGCAAAAGAAATGGGTGCAAAGACAAAGTTCTCTGCCACCGAGTCTGCAGAAGCATTTAACTATATGGCAATGGCAGGCTGGAAAACTGGAGATATGCTTGATGGTATTGAAGGTATTATGAATCTTGCAGCAGCCAGTGGTGAAGATCTTGCTACAACTTCTGACATTGTCACAGATGCTCTTACTGCTTTCGGACTTTCAGCTAAAGATTCAGGTCATTTTGCCGATGTTCTTGCAGCGAATGCTTCGAATGCAAATACTAATGTTGGAATGTTGGGAGAATCATTTAAGTATGTTGCTCCAGTTGCAGGAGCATTAGGATATAGCGTAGAAGATGTAAACTTAGCATTAGGCTTGATGGCTAACTCTGGAATTAAAGCATCTCAGGCTGGAACAACTTTAAGAAGTGCTTTGTCACGACTTGCTAAACCTACTGGAGAAGTTCAAGGTGCTATGGAGAAGTATGGCATTTCTCTTACAGATACAAAAGGCAATATGTTACCATTGCGAGATGTTATGGGCCAGCTTAGAGAGAAGTTCAGAACGTTGTCAAAAGCAGAGCAAGCTAATGCAGCTGCTACTCTTTTTGGCCAGGAGTCTATGTCTGGTATGCTGGCTATTATCAATAGTTCAGAGGGTGACTGGAACAAGCTAGCAAATGCAATTGACAACGCAGATGGAACGGCCGAAAAGATGGCTAATACAATGCTTGATAACTTAGGAGGGCAATTAGTTCTCCTAAAATCAGCATTGGAAGGTTTGGCAATTAGAATTGGTGAAGTACTAATGCCAACTATAAGAAACATAGTCCAACATGTTCAAGATTTTGTAGATAAGTTGAACAAAATGGATGATGCAACTTTGCGTAATATTATAAAGATTGCAAGTTTAGCTGCAGCTTCTGGACCGCTTCTTACAATTTTTGGCAAAATGATAACATTATATACATCAATTCCAGGAAAGATAACTGCTGTAACTAGTGCATTTGGCACATTAAAAACTGCAGTGTTAAATGTTGGTGAAGCCTACAAACTTCATCAAGCTGGATTGGTTGGCTTTGCTGGTCAAACTTCTAAACTTGGTGCAGGACTTAGTGCATTGAAAGGAGCTATTGCTGGAATTTCTGCTCCAGTCGCAGCTATAATTGCTGTTATTGCAGTTCTAATTGCTGCGTTTGTTACATTGTTGAAAACAAATGAAAAGTTTAGGAATGCAATTAAAGGCATTTGGGATGAAATAAAGAATACATTTTCTGAGTTTGGACAAAGCATTGTCAATACTTTAAATATGGCTGGGTTTAAGTTTGAAAACTTTAAAGAAGTTGTTCAAAAAGTTATAGAAGTATTAAAGAAAATTTGGACAGAGTTTTGCAATTTTCTAGCTCCTTTGTTTGAAGGTTCTTTCAAACAAGTTGCAAAAGCTATTGAAGGAATAACAAAAATAGCTTCAGGAGTGTTTAGAACAATTGTTGGCATCTTTAATGTCAATGGCAAAATGATTAAGTCAGGAGCTGAAACAATCTTTGAAGGTGTTAAAGCAATTATCATAGGAATTCCAAAAGCTATTTTAGGTGCATTACGCGGTACGTTAGATGTTATTCTTGGTTGGTTTGGCACAAGCACAAGTCAGATTTGGAATGGGTTTAAAAACATTGTTACAGGCATTATTAATTTCTTTAAAGAATTGCCTGGTAAAGTAGCAAATTTCTTTAAAGAATTGCCTAGGAAAATTCTTGATGTAATGAAAGCTCTTCCAGATAAGATTAATGTATTTTTTGATAAAGTTAATGAGAAAATAAGCACTACATTTGAAAGATTGCCAGAAAAGATAACCGTAGCATTGAAGGCTCTGCCAGAAAAAATAGTGAACTTTTTAACATCAATTCCAAAGAAGATAAAAGAATTCTTTTCAGGAAAAGGCAAAGCAGAGAGCGAAAAAAGTGGAGAGCAAGTTGCTACTTCTATCAAAGATGGCATTGGAAAAAAAATTAGTAGCATAGACTGGGGCTCAGTGATAAAGAATATTCTTCTAAGTATGGGCAAGTTCATTGTAGAGTTTGTTAAGCTTGGTGCCCAGATAGTATTTGCATTAGTAAAAGGAATTGGCTCTGTTGTTGCAACATTATTGACAAGTGTAGGAAACTTGATTATCCAACTTCTTTCAAAGTTTGGAGAATTTGTTGTTGGTGTTGCTATGAAAGGAATAGAAGCCGGCAGGCAGTTTTTGACTAATGTTGTGAACTTTGTTAAGCAACTTCCTAACATGTTGGCTTATTGGTTTGGTTATGTTATTGGTATAGTTGGATTGTTTGTAATTAATATTGCTAATAAAGCAAAACAGCTTGGTGTTAATTTTGTAAATAACGTAATTAATTTTATCAAGCAATTGCCTGGCAAAATCTTGACATGGCTTACTAATACAATAAATATAGTTACAACTTGGGCTACTCAAATGGTTCGAAAGGCTAAACAAACAGGAACCAATTTCGTAAATAACTTAATAAATTTCATTAAACAACTTCCAAGTAAAGTATGGACTTGGCTAAAGAATACAATTAGCAAAGCATCAACTTTTGTTTCAAACATGACAAGCAAAGCAAAGCAAGCAGGAAGTAAATTCTTAAGTAATGTTGTTGATAGAATTAAGTCACTCCCTGGAAGGCTATGGGGAATACTAAGAAGTGCAATTTCAAAAGCTGCATCTTTTGCTTCAAGCTTAGCTGCAAAAGGAGCAAAAGCAGCAAGAGATTTTGGTAGCAAACTTATAAATGGTTTGAGGTCAATTCCTGGGAATTTAGGAAGCATTGGTGCTAATATTGTAAAAGGTCTTTGGAATGGTGCTTCAGGAATGGTAGGATGGGCTGTTGCTAAATTTAAAGGTTTAGGTAAGTCTATTCTTAAAGGTATCAAAAATGCATTAGGCATTCACTCTCCTTCACAAGTTTTTGCTAATGAAGTTGGTAAACCAATAACGCAAGGTATTGCACAAGGAGTGCAAGATAGTTCTTCTGTGAAAGATGTAGTGAATGCAGGTGTGTCGGTTGCTCAAAGAAGTTGGACAGCTATTAAGTCTGCGTTTGGTTCTAATATTGATGAATTGCAAGAAGCTACAAAAAATGGCTTTAATTCTGCATGGAGTTCAATGGTAGAAGAACAAGAAAAAGCAATTGCTCAAGCTAAGAAAAATGATAAAGCATATAACAATAGTTATAAAGCTGATAAGAAAGCTGCAAATAAATATGCTAAGCAAGTATATTATGATTATCTTAATAGTCATATTAAAGGTCTTGAAAAACTTAAGCAAGGTTCTAATAAATGGACTAAGTTAGTCAAGAAGAATTCTAATGTTAGAAAGAATGCTTTGAAAGCTGAGACAAAAGCAAGAAAAGAAAGTATGAAGCAGCAAAAGAAATTGACGGAGCAATATAACGAAGAAGTAAATGCAATCAAAAATAATTTGACAAAACAAGTTAATGAAGTAATGTCAGAATATACTAATGCAGTTGCTGAAGAAAGAAATAAGTTATTCAGTGCAATGAATCCTTTTAATTCATTTGAATCAACAACAAAAAATACAACTGAAAGCATTATTGCTAATGCAAAAGCTCAAGTTGACGCGATGCAAGAATGGAACACAGAGATTGGAAAAATTGAAGGAAAAGTCAAAGGACAATCTTGGGCAAGTCAGTTCATGGAAGATCTTCGTTCTGCAGGTTATGATAGCTTAGCAGATGTTAAAGTTCTTGGTGAAATGACAAATGCTCAGTGGGATGAATTCATTAAACTTCAGTCTCAGAAATATGCTGCTGCGAATGAACAAGCAAGACAAGCTATTGACATAACTACATATCAAAAAGAAATGAATAATTTGATGACTACAGCTACAAACGATTTAAACAAGCTATATGATACTTATGCTAAGAACATGAAAAAATATGGTAATGTAATTAAAAGTGATGCAATAGCTGTTGGTAAGAATTTGGTTGATGGTATCAAGTCAGGTATTAATACAAATCAACCTGCATTATTCAAGTATATTAATAGCTTGTGTGATAGCTTAGTAAGCAATACAAAGAAAAAGTTAAAGATTAAATCACCTTCAAAAGTTTTCTCAGATGAGGTAGGTTATTGGATTCCTGCTGGTATTGCTGAGGGTGTTAAAAATGCAATGCCTAAGGCGGAGCATGATATGCAAGATGCTATTGATGATGTAAGCTTAAACTTTAATGCATTTGATGATAAAGTAAATCTTTCTGAATTTGTAAATGGATTTAAAGAATTGTTTGGAGAGTTTGGTGAATGGTTTGAGACGTTTGAGTCTAAGTTCATAGAAGGGCTTCAGAGGATGTCAATTACTTTAAGTGAATTGTCAACAACTATAAATACAATTCATCTTGTAGAAGGAGGATATGTGCCTGCAGGAGGGTTTAATAATCCTAATAGAGGAGGATTCAAACAAGGTGGAGCTGGCAATATTACTAATAATGGTGGAGATACATTTGTATTCAATAGCCCGAAAGCAATTGATGAAATTGAAGCAGCTCGTCAAATGAAGAAAGTTAAACAAGATATGGCAGAAGGTTTTTAAAGGAGGAATAGGATGATAGAAAAAATTGTGTTGAAGAATTTGACATCGGGAGTAGAACTTCCTATTGCTCGTGAAGAAACTGTAGACTATGTGTTAAATTATGTTGACTGGGGGTCAGTGCAAGGCTCCCAGTACACATACAAATTTGCTAAGCAGGTTGGTGTGTATGTAGCAAGTACAAGTTTAGAGACAAGACCGGTTTCTATTGTAGGTTGGATTGTTGCTGAGAATGAAGATGTGATGACTAAAAGGAAGGCAAAATTAAATTCGTTTGTTAATCCTCAAGAAGAAATTCAAATTGAATATAAGAATAAGTACTTGATTTTTAGTCCAGAAACTTCAATTCAATATTCACGTGAAGAGCAAAAAGATAATAACGAAGTAGTAGCTAAGTTCAAGATTTCAGGTACTGCAGCAAATCCTTTGTTTTTTGACTTAAATAGTTCTTCTATATTAAGTAGTAGATTTGAGCCAACATTTCATTTTCCTTTGATTATAAATCATGAAGACTTGAAAGATAGTGATGACCCTAAGCAAAAGCATGATAAACCAACAATTGTCTTTGGTGCTAAGGAGAAAAATAAACTAATACTTATAACTAACACAGGTTCAGTACCTGTTGGAATGAATATAAGAATGAAAGCAACGAACGGTGTACTTAATCCAGTCATAACAAATATTAATACACAGGAGTTCTTTAAAATAAATAAAAATCTTGAACATAATGAAGAAGTTGAGATTGAAACAACTATTGGTTCAAAGCATATTTATGGAAAAGTAGAATTTGGAGAATGGAAAAATTACTTTAAGTATAGAGACTTCAATTCGACATGGTTTCAACTTGCTACAGGTGATAATGTATTTCAATATGACGCAGACTCTGGTGTTGATAATTTGCAAATATCAATTGTGTTTAGAAATGGCTATTTGGAGGTGGAGGAATGTTACTAACGAAAACAGCTACACCTATAATCTTTGAAGTTACAAATGACAAGTTTGAAGCAATAGCTGAAGTTGATGATTATAAAAGCTTGCAATGGGGTGAAGCATATATAGGTAGTTCAACATTTGAAATGTGGGCTCCAGTAAATGATAAGAATAGTGAGTGTCTTAAGAAAGGAAACATAGTTTGGCTTGGAGGTAATACAGCTGGTTTAATAGAGATAGTTAATCCTCAAGTTGAAGAAGATTTCACAAGAATATTTGATGTGAAAGGTAGGACTATTGAATGTCTATTGACAAGACGAATATTATGGGGTACATTTTATGCACAAGAAAATGATGATATTGCGTTAAGTATGCAAAAGATGGTTGACTTTAATTTTGTTAGCTTAACACAAAATCAAATTGATTCAAACATGCAATATAGAATTATGCCATGGATTGTTATTGACTATAGTTTTTCTTCTGGTATATTGAGTGCATTTCAAAGAACTGGTGATGAAGTATATGAAGCATTAGTTGAGTTAGCTCAAAATAATAATCTTGGCTTTAGATTGAGATTTGAACCAGCAATGCAACGAATGCTATTTCAAGTTTATAAAGGTCGTGATTGTTCAATTGACAATAAGGATGGGAATGACCCTGTTGTGTTTGATTCAAATATGGAAGATGTGATTAGCTCAAACTATTATACAAGTGATCAAGATTATAAGAATATAGGCTTTGTTGCAGGTGAAGGAACTGGCTATTCAAGAAGTTGGTTAATTGTTGGTCAAAAAGATGTTAATGGTTTGGAAAGAAGAGAGATATATATTGATGCAAGAGATGTTCAAAGTGAAAGTCAAGATGAAGAAGGAAACACAAAAACGTTAACAGAGAAAGAATATAACGAAACGTTAAGTCAAAGAGGAGAAGAGCGACTAGCAGAGAGAGCAATAGTTGAAACATTTGACAGTAAGTTAAGAGTAATTGGCGATGTAAACTATGAATATGGCAAAGATTATTTCTTGGGTGATATAGTGACTGTTATTGATAGAGAATTGGGTGTTAGAGTGAATGCACAAGTAACTAATGTTGAGGAAGCATGGAGTGACAAATATGAATTGGTGTTGACATTTGGTTTTTCTAAACCTACTATTCTTGAGAAAGTAAAAACTATGTTAAAATGAGGAGGTTATTATTATGGCTCAGACAAGTGGATTTTTTAATGCTAAGCTTGACAGTCAAGGCAAGTTTGACAGAGTTTATTTAGCAGAGCAGTTCGCAGCATACTTTTCAAACTTCATTGGTAATGGTGTGTTTGCTCATTTGTTGAATAAGTTCGTAGTTACAGCTAACACAGGATTTTCAGTAAATGTTGGAACAGGCAAAGCATTTGTAAAAGGTTTTTGGTTTGAAAGTGATGCTAATGAAACTTTAAATATTGACTTACCGGATGGCTTACTAAATAGAAAAGACAACATAGTAATACGATTTGATTTCGGAAATAGAGTAACTAATATTATCGTTGTAAAAGGTACTCCAGCTTCTAGTCCAACTGCTCCTAAAGTTGAAAGAAATAGCCTTGTGTTTGACCTAAAGATTGCAGAAGTTTTTGTTGGTGCAAGTGTAAGTGCAATTTCACAAAGTGTAATCACTGATACAAGAAGTGACAATAATGTTTGTGGTTGGGTAACTGGTTTAGTTAACCAGATTAGCACCGCTGATTTGTTTCTTCAATATAGTCAAGCATATAATGAAGCAATTGAGAAAATGCAAAATGATGAACAAAGCATGATGTCTCAGATGAATACTTGGTTTGCTAAGCAAAAAAGTGCATTTGATGCTTGGATGTCAACTTTGACAAAAGAACTTAATGTTGATGGATATATAAATGTTGTTGAAAAAAAGTTTAAAGGACAATCTTCATCTTCAGACCCCTACATAAGTTTTAAACCGACTGGTTTTGATATTTCGAAAAAATTAGATCTTGCTGAAGTTTTTGTAAATGGGTTAAGAGTTCAAACTTTTTTAGGCAGAGACACACTTCCAACAACTATAACTAGTGAGTTTGCTGTAGGTGATTATTTTGCTATTGTAAACCTTAACAATCAAGGTGTTGTTTTGGTTGTATATAATAAAGTTCTTGGTGCTAATAGTTTTGAAAAAGTTGTGTTAACTGATGATAATGAAATTCTTGTTCGTGTTGGTCAGTTTAAGAAAGGAATTAGAAGTTAGATGATGGATGTAAATGCAAAAAAGTCTACAAACTTAAAGAGGTGCTAGTCATGGATAGCAATATAGTGTCACTTTTGCAACTAAAAGATGTTGCTTGGGTTTCAGGTATAGTAGCTATAATAGTAGTTTCATTAGTACAAGCTCTTAGTCAAAGATACAAACCCTGGCTATGGTTGTTGGAGAAGCTTGGTGAAGCAATGAATAAAGAGATGTTAGACAATCAAGATCGTTTAGAAAAGAAAGTTGATAAGCTAAAAGATCGTTTAGAAAAGAATGAAGCTAATGATGAAAAGAATAGAGCTATTGGAGCACGAAGAAGAATTCTTCGTTTTGCAGACGAAGTGAGAAAAAATGAACGACACAGCAATGAGTTCTTTAATGAAGTATTAAACGACATAAAAGCATATAAGCTGTATTGTGACAAACATCCAGAGTTTGAAAATGATAAAGCTATTATTTCGATAGAGATAATTGAAGAAGTATATAAGAAATGTATACATGAAGATAGTTTTCTTTAATAAAGTTGTTTAGCTCAGTTTAACACTGGGCTATTTTTGTAAATAAGCAAAAATAAACTTTTTTTAAATATCTATTTACAAATGCATCAATCTTTGATATAATAAAATCAAGTTAAAACAAATGTAGTTCTCAGAGGAGGAAACAAAAATGAAGTTTGCAGAGTTTTCATCAACAGAAATTGTTAAGATAACTGTTAAGTTAATGGAAGTTAAGATTGATAAGTACACAATATCTAGAGATTCAATGAATAAGATTTCTGAGATTCTTAGTCTTGAAGAAAAAGATGCAGAGCAGCTTATAGCAATTCGTAATGGGCTTACTAAAATTTTTAGTGAAGTTTCAGCTGAAGCAAGAGAAGATAATGATTGGGAGTTGTTTGATAAAATAAGACTATATGCCAATGGAATCACAGCTGTCATTGACAGTAAATTGTTTGAAATGGATGCTCTTTATTAATAGTTTCGTTACATTCGTACAAAAAGTAAGTTGTTAGTTACATTTAAATTATAAAATTAAAAGGAGGTTAAGATGACCGCTAAAGAAAAGTATTTAGAAATGACTGTTCCTCAGCTTAGAAAAGTATGTAAGGAACGAGGGCTTAGTAGGTATGCTAATGCTAAGAAGTTAGATTTAGTTGATATGCTTGTTTCAACAGAGTTAGAAAAGAATGAAGATTCAAAGAATGAGCATAATTGTGAAGCAAAAGAAATGTACATTAGCAAAATTCAAAAAGGAACTATTATTGCATTTTATGTGGATGAAAATGAGAAAGTTAAGTCTGCAAAAGTGATTAGAAAATCATCTAAAGATCGTATGCTAAAATGTGTAACTAATTATGGCAAAGAATACTTAGTAAAGTATAGTTCTGTTGTTTGGGTTAAGACAGGTTCACGTTGGCCAAGAGGAGTGTATAATCTTTTGAAAGGGTTTAAAGAAGATGGACAAGAATCAAGTAGAAAAGTTGAGAATGAAAAGTAAAGCTGCAGAAAAAGAAAAGCAAAAAGAGAATGATAAGTTGGCTTCAGACGTAGTGCATTTCTATTATATGCAGCAAAGAAAGAAGCAATGGGATGAGCAATTTGAGCAAGCAAAGAAAATGTTCTATCAATACATGGATGAACACAATGTTGAAGAAGATAAATTTGCAGGCGAGTTTCATAATGATAGAGTAGTTCTAAATGTTAAAAAGATTCAAAAGAAAGTAATTATCTGGAATACTAATAAATTGTTTAAGAAACTTAGCAAGAAAAAGAAAGTTAGGGACAAAGTTATTCAAAAGAAATATTTCATATTTGATATGGAAGGTTTAGTTAAGTATTTGAAAGAATGTAATGTTGACCCTAAGATATTTAAATCGTTTCTTGAAGTTGATATGTCTGTAAATGAAAATGTTTTAAATAATTTGCATGACTTAGGAGAGATTTCAAAGAAAGATATTTCAGGTTGTTATGAAGTCAAAAAGTATAATCCATATTGGACAGTTAGAAGACAAGAAAATGAATAATGAAGGAGAGAATCTTGCTAAAGTATTGACTTATTACGGTTTGCTAAATACTTTTTCTGATAAGAAGATAATTTGTCCTTTTCATGAAGATGTGAATCCTTCTATGTTGATTGACTTAGAAGAAGGAAGGTGGTTTTGCTTTGGTTGTCAGTTAAGCGGTAATGCTAGAAAATTTGTTCAATTGATGGAAGCAAAGTATAACAACCTTAATGATTTACAATCATATCAAAAGTATTTGAAAATTCTAAAAGATGATAAAGTTAGTAACATTAAGCTAAGACGTTATCAGAAGGCACGAGACAAGCCTCAGAGACAACTTTACTTAATTGCATATGATTATTATTATGGATTGTCAAAAGTCCTCTGGACGTCACATAAGATCATCGAAGGTGAGATAATAAAAGCTCGAGATTATATGAAAAGTAGAGGTTTTGAGCCAAGTACATTGAACAAAGCTGGAGCAAAGATAACGTATAATGATTCTTATGAGCTAATTTTTCCTATGTTAGACAATGGCAAATTCAAAGGCTGGGTTTGTCGAACTATGGACCCTAACTTAGCTAAGAAACGAAAATACTTATATAATGAAGGTTTTCGTCGTGCAACAACTTTAGTAGGAAATTATGGCTCAAAGGATTATGTAATTGTTGTTGAAGGCTATATGGATAGATTAAAGTTTGTTCAATATGGTGAGGAAAATGTAGTTGCAATTCTTGGCTGGAAAATGTCAATTGAGCAAGAAAAGAAGTTAAAGCAAAAAGGAATAAAGAAAATTATAAGTGCATTAGATAATGACGAGTGTGGAAGAAAAGGAACAAAGTATCTAAGAAAGATATTTGGAGAACAAAATGTTATTCGTTGGTCATATCTAAAAGGCATAAAAGATCCTGGTGATATGACTTATTATAGTTTTAATAAAATGTTTAATAAAACAATGAAAAAGTTTAAGGAGGTAAACAACTAATGGCTAACGGACTTTTAAGTAAGATTAAGAATGATGTAAAGAGGTCAGGTTCAAACAAAAGAAAACTAATCTACTTCAGGGATGGAAGTAAACTTAGAGTTAGGTTCTTGACTGACATGGATGATGGTATGGAGGTAAAGTTTCATGATAATTTTGAAGCTGGAATAAATGTTCCGTGTCAGGAAGTTTTTGGTAGAAATTGCCCATATTGTGAAGATGAAGATAGTGTAAGAACAAGATCGCAATATATTTGGTCTGTTTGGAACTACGAAGCAAAAGAAGTTCAACTTTTCATGTTTCCTGTTAATAATTGTAGTCCTATTCCTGCTCTCATGGCAATGTATGAAACTTATGGTACACTTTGTGATAGAGATTACGTTATTACTCAGGTAGGTAAGCAACAGAACAAGACATTTTCTGTAGTGCCTATGGATAAGAATAAATTTAGAAATGATAAAGCTAAAGCTTTCAGTGAAAAAGGTATTCTTAAGATTCTTGATAAAGCATTTCCGTTTGATGATGGTGAAGAGATGGAAGATGATGATTATGAAGTTGAAGATAAGAAGTCTAAGAAAACAAAAGCTAAGTCAAAGAAGCATGAAGAATATGATGAAGACGAAGACGATACATTTGATGATGAAGAATTTGATGATGATGAAGAATCTTATGAAGATATGTCACCAAAAGAATTATTTAAGCTTTGTAAAGAAAGAGAGATAGAAGCTAAACCTAAAAAGAATGCAAGATATTATATTAATCTTCTTGAAGAATATGATGAAGCTCAGGATGACTGGGGTAGTGAAGATGATGATGAGTGGGAGGATGAAGACTAATGAAAACTTTTGAAGAAATGTTCAATGAGCAAATGAAGAATCAGAAGAAGCTTATTAGAAATGGCTCATATGATAGGTTTGCTAATCTTATTAGTGATGAATTGCCTCGAGATGATGTTGGGTTGTTTTCATATCATATTCAGCAGCTTATGTCAGAGATTGGTGAGGTTCTTGAGGCTGATAAAAGGTGGAAGAGCTTTAGAAATGCTAAGTATGAAAGAGAAAAGAAACTTGATGAATTAGCTGACTGTATGATTGTTCTTATGAACATTGTAATGTTTTCAGGTTTTACATCAGAAGATATTATGAAGCAAGTCGAACGTAAACTTGGAGTGTTTAGCGGGAGAATCAAAAATGGCAAGTAAACCAATTCTAATTATATTTGAAGGAGTTGACAAGTCAGGAAAAACAACTTTATTAAATGCTTTTAATAAGGTCACAGATTTTAAGTATGTTGTTCTTGACAGGTTCACTACTTCTTCAAAAGTATTTAATCATTATTTTTGTAGAAATAGGTTTGATTATTATAATCATATTGAATTTTTAGCAGAAGAAGATTATAATGTTTTGGTTGTATATTGCCATGCTCCTGTTGACGTGATAAAAGATAGGCTTAGAAAAGCGAATGAGGAGCTGCCTAAAGAGTTATCAAACATAGAAGAAGTTAAATCGTTTTTTGAGTACACTTTGAAGCATAGAAGTATATTTTCTAATGTAATAAAAGTTGATACATCAGAGGATGAACTGAAGTGTTTGGCAACTATCTTGAATAAAGTAAAGGAGATTGAAAATGAAAAATAAAGTTCCAAGATTGGTGTTTGATGTTGATGATACAATTTGCAAGAATGGACGAGTAAATGGTTACTTATATGCAGAACCAATGCCAAAAGTTATTGAGAAGATAAATCATTTACATGATGATTTAGGTTATGAAATTGTTTTGTTTACAGCAAGAGGAGCAATTTCATGTGAAGGCAATCTTGATCGTATCAAAGAGAAGAATGAGCAAATTTTGATTGAATGGCTAAGACGCAATGATGTTCATTATGATGAATTATTCTTTGGCAAACCTTTGGGTGATTTGTACATTGATGATAAAGGTATAAGTTTATCTCAGTTTATGAATGAATCATTTGGAGAACTAAAAGGCGGGTCAGGTCAAAGAGTTATTAGACTAGGCAATATTGTTAAGAAAGACATGAAAAATCATGAAGAAGTAGAAATGCTAGAAGATTGGATGGAAGCAAATGCAAATTTGTTAAATGCACCAAGAATTATTTCTGCAGTTTATGACAGTGTGTATATGGAATACATTGGTGGTCAATTACTTTGTGATTGCTTAGATGAGTTAACTTTAATTGATTTGATTTATACTATATATGGTTTTTCACTTAAGAAGTATCCAAGTTTTGATTTGACAAAGCATCTTAATTCATTAGCAAAGCATAAAGGTTTTCATGCAGAAATAGATAAGGAGATTGATGAATGTATTAAAGCATTGATGAAACATGAAAAGTCAATTACTAATAAAGCATCATTTTCTCATGGTGATATGACTTTGTGTAATATCATTAAAGAAGATAACTCTGAAAGATTATGTTTCATTGACCCACAATTTAAACCTAATGCTTCATCATATCTCTTAGATTTTGCAAAACTTAGAATGTCATTAGATGGGTATGAGTATGAGTTTGGTATCTCTAGCAAAAATAATAGAAGTATGAAAGTTATTCTTGATGAATTTCTTGAAAGCAAAAAGTTACTTGATGAAGTTGTCATTCTTGAGGTTATGTGGATTCTTCGTTTGACAAGATATAAAGATGATAAGGATAAGGTTGCTAATTTTGCAAGAAGGGTGATGGCTGAGCATGAAGAATTGTTTAGAACAAAGTAAAAAAGCAAAAAGCAATTCAAAGATTATTATTGGTTTTACTTCTGTTGTTGGAGATTTAATGCATGCTGGGCATATGATTATGTTTGATGAGTGCAAAATGTATTGTGATTATCTTTATGTAGGTTTAATCAGTGACCCAACAATTGATAGGCCAGAGAAAAATAAACCAATTCAATCTTTGTTTGAACGCTATGCTCAACTTAGATGTCATAGGTCTGTTGACGAAATAATTCCTTTGTCTGGAGAAGATGATTTGGACTTAGCGCTTAGGTCATTACCAATTGACATTAGGTTTGTTGGTGAAGACTATATTGGCAGAGATTTTACTGGAAAGCAAACATGCTCAGACTTAGGAATTGAAATTAAGTATAACAAACGTAAACATAATTTGTCTTCGACAGAGTTGAGGGAAAGGATTTTGGAAAATGAAAAACGAAAGTAGCATAGTTCTTGTAACAGGAGGAAAAGGTTTTGTTGGTTCAAGACTTGTAAAACGACTTCTTGATGCAGGGAATAAAGTTGTTGTTGTTGACAATATGTCTTATGGTAATGAAGACAATATGATTATTGATGATGAAGATATTTCAAGGAAAATTGATTTTTATCAAGATGATGTTGCTAATAATTTAAGTTATATTTTTGAAAAGTATAATTTTGATTATGTGTTTAATATTGCTGGCATTGCTCCTTTGCCAGATTGTCAAATGAATAAAGAAGCTTGTTTAAGGTCAAATGTTCAAGGCACAATGAATATGCTAGAGCTAAGTAGAATGTATGGAGTTAAACGATTCTTTTTGTCTTCAACTAATGCAGTGTATGAGAATGTTGTTGAAAAGCCTATGAGTGAAGACATAGCTTTAAACACAACTTTGTTATATCCAACTAGTAAGTTAATGGCTGAAGAATTATGCAGGTCTTTTAATGCAACTTATGGTATGCCAACAACAATATTTAGATTTGCTAATGTATATGGAGAAGGTATGGACATTCATAGGAAGTATCCTCCAGTTACAGGAGCGTTTATTAAGAAGTTGTTTCATAATGAACAACCAACAATCTATGGAAATGGGTTGCAAAGTAGAGACTTTATATATGTTCGTGATTTGGTTGACTTTGCGTTTCTAGTTATGAATACATCAAATGCATCTTTTGAAATTTTAAATGTAGGCACAGGTGAAAGTCATTCAATCATAGAGCAGCTTAATTTTGTTAAGAAGTGCATGGGTAAAGAAAGTATTGAGCCTATTTATATTGATGAAGAAAGCTTTTGGGAAAAGATGCCGGCAATTTATGATGGCAAGCATCGAATAAAAGACAAAGTATTATTTGATGAAGTTAATAAATGCACATGTATGGACATGACAAAAGTTGAAACAGTGTATGGCTGGAAAGCAAAGCATTCATTTGAAGACGGTATTAAGTTAACTGTTGAAAAGATGGTTGAGCAATTGAGGAAAGCACAGCGATGAAAGTCTTAATAGGGAAATATGGTCAAAAAGTGATTTTTGATAGAATGACTGATGAAGTTCAAAGGTCAAATACAAATGGCAATGTTTATTTGTATAAATTAATGAAATTGTTGTTTGATAATAATAAAGATGATACATTCTTTTTAGTTAGCAATAACATAGGCTCAGAGATTTTTGATAATGTTATTGACTTTAGTCAAAATGATGTTAAGTCACTGAATGTCTTAAATGATTTAGATGCATTGATAATTATTGCTGGGCTGGGTGAATATGAAAAAGATGAACGGTTCATTAAGATAATCAATGAAGCAAAAACAAAAAAGTTTATTTTAATTGCTGAAGATCCTCGTTGCATTCAGTCAATGAATGACGATAATAGGCTAACAAGAGTTCCTGACATTATACTTACTCAGACAAAAGGATGTATAACTTTTAAACATCAAGTTGTTGACATGGTGTATGAGCCAATTCAAACATCAGCTTGCTATGAAGAATCATTCTATTATAGTGATAGAAAAGCTGAAGGATTGCTTTTGGTAGCAAATACATCCGGAAAAGAATATGATCGATCTAAGATTGCTGGCGAGATTCTAGATGACATTAGTTGTGATGTATATGGAAGGCTAACAGAAGAAGATATAAGCTTTCTGAAGAATGGTGCTTATTATGGTGAAGTGAATTTTGATGAGATGATAAAAGTTATTAGAAAAGCTTATTATATGCTTTTAATTCCAATTAAGAATGGGTGGTGTACAGCCAAATATCTTGAAGCTATTTTAAATGATACATTACCAATATTTCATAAAGACTATAATGTTGACTTGCTTGGTAATAATCTTTTAAATAAGTATGTTGTAGAGTCAACAGAAGATTTGAAGTTTATTATTGACTATGCAAACAAACATAAAGAAGTAGTTGAGAATGACATGCAAGAGTTTAGAAAAACATTAGTTGAGCCTTATATGTCAGGAAGTGTTCTAAGTAATAGAATAATGAGCTATGTTAAAGAGGAATAAGAAATGATAGTAAACGAAATGATAAAAGGAAAAGATGTCAATGAAGTGTTTGAAAAGTGGTATGAATTGCTAAGTAACATGAATGAAGTTCATGAAAGTAGAGCAGGCAATGTTGTCGGAGAAGTAATAAATGCTATTTCAGTTATTGAAGATCCGACAAGATGTGTTTTGACAAGTGATAAACGAAAGATGTCAATAAGGTATGCATTAGGTGAAATGCTTTGGTATATCTCAGCTAAGAATACATGTAAAGGTATTGACAAATTTTCAGGATTTTGGAAGAAAATAGCTGATGAAAAAGGTTGTGTCAATAGCAACTATGGTTGGTGCATCAAAGAGAAGTATGGGTTTAATCAACTTGAATATGTTTTGAGAGTGTTGAAGGAAAGTCCTGAGTCAAGGCAAGCTGTTATTCATATTAAAGAGCCAAGAAACACATTTGAAAATCCGACTGATGATTTGAATTGCACAGTGTGTTTGCAGTTCTTTATCAGAGATGGAAAATTGTATATGACAACTTACATGAGGTCTAATGATTTATGGCTTGGTTTTCCATATGATGTGTTTAACTTTACTGCTCTTCAGATTTATATAGCAATGCAGCTTGATGTTGAATTAGGAACATATACTCATATATCAGGTTCGTTACATCTATACGAAAAAGATAAGAGGGAGAAATAAATGTTTGATTTGCATAGGCATGATGAGTTTTCTACATTTGACGGTTTTGGCAAAGCAAATGAATTAGCAGAGCTTTGCAAAGAATATGGTTATACAAGCTTATGTACAACAAATCATGGCAACACAAATGGATTAATTCAAACGTGGCAGGCATGCAAAGAAGTAGGCATAAAGTCTATCTTGGGAGTTGAAGGATACTTTTTACCAAAGTGGAAAGAAAAAACAAGAGGTTACCATCTTTGCTTGATTGCTAAAGACCTAAAAGGATATGGCAATTTGAATAGAGTTCAATATGAAGGTGAAAAGCAAAAATATTACAATCCTATTTGGGACTTTAAGATTCTTGAGAAATATCATGAAGGACTTATATGTACATCTGCTTGTGTTGCTGGTTATTTAGCTAAATGTATAGCGAATGATAAACTAAAGCAAGCTGAGAAGTACTTAGAAAAGATGCAGGAAATATTTGGTGATGACTTTTATATTGAAGTTCAACCTTATAAAGTCAGTGAAGCTGGTCTTCAGGAAAAAGTAAATGTTTGGTCAATTAAATTAGCAAAGAAGTTAGGTATCAAACTTATACTTACTTCTGATTCTCATAGAGGTAAAAAAGAAGACTTACCAACATATATGAAAATGCATGAAATTGCTAACCATCATTTTGAAGATATTAAAGAAACTTATGGTGAAAGATATATGCCAAAACCTGGAGAATTAGAAAAACGTTTCTATAAGATGCATAAGCATGATTTTGGTGAAGTTAAGACAAAGAAGTTAGCAAAAGAAATGATTAGGAATCTTGAAGAGATAGAATCAAAATGTGAAGATGATTATCTATCGAAGCTGGATTTGAAATTGCCAAAGGTTGATGTTGCTAAAGGGCAGGATAGTTTTAAGATACTTGTCAAGAAAGTAAAAGAAGGTCTAAAGGAGCGAGGCAAACTTAATGATAAGTATATTAAAAGATGTAAGAAAGAACTTGAGGTGATAAAATATCACGGATTTGAAGATTACTTTCTTATTGTTGCCGACTATGTTAATTGGGCAAAAGACAAAGGAATTGCTGTAGGCCCAGGACGAGGTTCTGTTTGTAACTCTTTGGTTGCATATGCTCTTAGAATTTCTGAGGTTGATAGCTTAATGTTTGACCTTGACTTTAGACGATTCCTTAGAAAAGACAAGAAGAGTTTTCCAGATATTGACTTGGACTTTCAAACATCAAGACGACATGAAGTAATTGAGTACTTATGTAAAAAGTATGAAGGTCATGCAGCAAGAATTTGTTCTTATGGCTTGTACAAGATAGACAATTTAGTCAATGACTTAGCAAAAGTTTGTGGTCTTGGATATGTTGATGATGATGGTCATAAGAAAGTTGATAAAGCTGAAGTTGCAAGAATAAAACAATTAATTAAGCAATATATGGTTGATGAAAGACTTGATGAAAAAGGTCTTAATTCTTGCGCAGAAGGTAAGATGTATAATAAGCAATATGATAATATACTTATTCATTTTTCGAAGCTATTTAAGAAAGTAAGATTCATTGGTACTCATGCAGCTGGTGTTGCAATAACAGGAGGTAACTTATTAGACTATGTGGCTTTAAGAATTGATAAGAATGGTGATGTGTTTACAAACTATGACTTAATTGATATTGAAAGCATTAATATAATTAAGTTTGATATTCTTGGCTTAAAGACGATGGAGTCAATTGGTGATTTGCGAGAAGTTACAGGTGTTGATGTTGATTATGCAGAAGCAGTTAATGATGATGAAGTAATTAAAGCATTTAGAGAAGGTCGTTGTGATGGAATTTTTCAATTTGAAAAGAGGACTGCGAGAGATATCTTAAGTAATATTCATTGTGATAGTTTTAATGATGTTATTGCAGCTTCATCAATGAATAGACCTGGCCCATTAAGTTTAGGTATGCCAAGCATATATGCGGAGAATAAGACAAACATAGAAGAAGCAAAAAGTTCTCCATGGTATGAGTTGACAAAAGAATCATATGGCACAATTATCTATCAGGAACAGGTACAACGAATTTGTGTGTATATGGCTGGAATGGATTGGCAGGATGCGGACAAAATCATGAAGTTCATGAAAGGCGGAAACACGACAGAGAAAATGTTAAGATTGCAAGAAAAGTATCGTCAAGAACTTTTGTCAAAGTTTTCTAAAGGCTTAAAAGAAAAAAGCGGAATGTCATATGAAGAAGCTGAGAAGCTATTTGACGAAATGACATGTTACACTTTTAATAAAGGTCATGCAACAGGCTATTCTCTTATTAGTGTAGAAGAAATGTTCTACAAAGTTCATTATCCTAATGAGTATTGGTTTAGTAAATTAAGATATGCAAAAGATGATGGAGAGTTTGCTAAGTTTTGTTCAAAAGCAAGTGCTGATGGTTCAGTGATATTCTTACCTCATGTAAACTATTCACAACCTAGAACTTCACTTAGAAAATTAGATGGAGAAAGAATCATTCAGCAAGGTTTAAGTTCTATTAAAGGTGTTGGAGAAAAAGCTGCTGAGTTCATTTATGAAGAAAAGAAAAGAGGTGGCATATTTACTTCATTTGACAACTTCTATGATAGATGTGCAGGACGTAATTGCAACAAGAGGGTTGTTGAGCTGTTAAAAGAGCAAGGTGCCCTTACTTTTAAAAAGAAAGTATACATTGACCGTGTTGTAAAGTATAATTCTAGTCTATATGCAAGAAATAATTAGTAAAACTTCAAAAAAACTATTTACATTTGCTGAATTCTTTGATACAATTGAATTAAGTTAAAACAAACGAACCCTTAGAAAAGGAGGAAAAACAAATGAAGTTTAGATTAAAGGTTAAGTACACGAAGAGAAGCTGGAAAACAGGTATCAATGTATATGATACTATTGAGCAGGCTAATGCAAGAGTTGAAGAACTAAAGAATGTTGGCATTACTGCAAAGGTCATTGAAGATGTGGTTGAAAACTACTAAGTTGTAAGAAGAAAAGCAAAGGAGAAAAAAAAGAAATGATGTCATTGAAAGAAAAGTTCATGGATGCGTTTGCAGAAATGGAAGATGATAGAGACAAGTGGTTAGAGTTCCAGAAGAAGTGTGATATGCTAAAAGAAAAATCAATTGAGAAGATGTATCTGAAGCTTAAAAATATTATTCTTGATTTTATTATTGAATCTAAAAATAAAGACTTTTGCAAAATTGAAGAGTGTCTTGATGAGTTTTTCAAGTGTGAAGAGATTGACAAAGAGTTCAAAGATATTGTTTTACTTAGCATGTTCAATGCTATTGATGAATTTGAACGTAATGAATTGAAAGTCAATATCTTTATGAAATAGAATGAACAACAGAAAGCCTTCAGATGACATATAAGAAACTTTAATTATTACAACATAGATATTATAGGTATGATTAGTAAAGTTTACCAAAGAGATTCTGAAGGCTTAGTTAATTGGATGCAATTATGAAAAAGCATATCTGTGTTATTGAAGATGAATACAAATATTTCGATGTTAACTTTGAAGAGATTCATGAAGTGGACTATCTTGAATATCCTAGCGGAAGAAAAGAAAAGATATATCTTTCGACAGAAGGCCAGCTTTGTACTGACGCAACTAATCCTAATTGGATAAAAATAGGAAGAGCAATGCCAACTGAGTTTGGATTGTATCATCTAACGAACGACGAGTTGGAGACGGCTAAGCTGGCCAAATAATAAGTTTGAAGCAACTGGGCTAAATGCCCAGTTTGTTTTTAGGAGGAAAAAATGGCAAAGACAAATAAAGAAGCAATAATTAAACTATGCAATGACATCAACAAAAAAGAAGGAGAAGGGTCAATATATTCAATTGGCTCAAAAGGTGCTAACCTGAAAATTAATCGTTGGAGTACTGGTATTGAGGACCTTGATGCTATCATTGGAGGTGGTATTCCTGAAGGCAGAGTTATAGAGATATTTGGTCCTGAAGGTTCTGGCAAAACTACATTGATGTATCATTTATGTGGGTTACATCCATTAGCTTTAGACATTCCGATAGAAGGTACATTTGATGCAGAGAGAGCTAAAGTATTTGGGAACAGGCCAAAGCAACTTTTAATATATCGAGCAAGGTATGGAGAAGATGCTTTCAATAAGACTATTAAGTTTGCAAAAGCAGGTATTCCTTTGATTGGTATTGACAGTGTACCGAGCATGGTTCCTAAAGAAGATGCAGAGAAAGTACTCAAGTCAGCGGATAGAGATAGCATTGAAGAGCAAAGGATAGGAGGAACAGCCCGCTTAATAAATAAGTACTTACCTGTTATAGAAGAAATAATTGAAGTAACAGGAACTACATTGATATTTGTAAATCAAGTCAGAGATAAAATGAACGCAATGATGTTTGGTGAAAAGACTGACACCCCTGGAGGTAGAAAGTTAAAGCATGCTTGTAGTCTTAGAATTCAAGTAGCAAGACGAGCATGGATTGAGATACCAAACAAAGACCCTAGGAACAGTGCAACAAACGAAAAGGTTGGGTTCATAATGAAATGCAAAGTTCAAAAAAGCAAAGTAAGCAATCCTATGGGTGAATGTGAGATTCCATGCTTCTTTGATAGAGGCTTTGTTAGTTTTGATGATGTAAAAGAAATAAGAAAAGAATTAATGAAAAGTAGAGCTCTTGAGTTTGGTAAAAGAGTTCCAAAGGAGTTTAAAGATGAATAGGCCAAGTAAAGATGAGTACTATCTTAATATTGCTTTAGCTGTTTCTAAAAGAAGTACATGTTTACGTAGACATTATGGAGCAGTGATAGTGAATAATGATGTTATTGTCTCAACAGGATATAATGGAAGTCCAAGAGGAGAGTTAAATTGCTGTGATCTTAATAAGTGTAAAAGGATGAATATGCCTCATAATTCTGGTGACTATTCATTATGTGAAAGTGTTCATGCAGAACAAAATGCAATTATCTCTGCTGGTATGCAAGAGTTAATAGGTGCAACTATTTACTTAGCAGGAGAAGAAGGCAATGAAGAGATTTTAGATTGTGAACCTTGTCCTATTTGTTCTCGTATGATAAAGAATAGTCAAATAAAAAGAATAGTAACAAGAAGTTTAAACAAGGAGGTTTAATATGCAAAGTATGATTGATGTTGTAAATGAACCGGAACATTATAAGCATGGTGATTTCGAAACAATTGATGAAATGATAATTATGTTTGGAGTAGAAGCGGTTATTTCTTATTGTAAAATCAATGCATGGAAATATCGAGCAAGAGCTCCATACAAAGGTAATTTTGAACAAGATATGGATAAAGCTAATACATACTTGAAGTTTGCTTTAGAGTTAGAAGAAACTTTTGAAGATGTACCTTTGTTGAAAGATAAATGAAATTGTAATTGTCCTACATGTCAAATGTTTAAAATAAGAAAATTAAAGATAGGAGATTTGAAAGATGTCATTGATAGATGAAATAAAAAATAATGCAACTAAGAATGGAACGAAAATCCAGTCAAGTGAAGATGCAAAATTGGAAAAAGAACTAAATAAACTATTTTACTTGCAAAAGAATATAGAAGAAGAAACAAAGTTTGTAAAGCAAGTAATGACAAGAGGACAAGATTGTCAAGAGAGAGTTGGTTTGCATGCCAGTTCTTTTATAGTTTCTGAGAAAGAATTCTGTGTCAGAGAACAAGTCCTCTCTTTGATGTATAAGCAATTGCAAGGTGAGCAATTCAATGTTGGTTTGATGAGAATATTTGAAGAAGGTAATGCTATTCATGAAAAATGGCAGAGACTATTTATTAGAGGTGGGTTTAGTAAAGCAAATGATTTAGACTTTACAAGATATAATGAAAAATATCATATTAGTTTTACACCAGACATTATATGTGAGATTGATGGATTTGGTAAAATGGTTGGAGAAATTAAATCAGTGAATACTTTTCAATTCAAGAAAATATCTGAGCATCCTTCTGGTAAAAAGCAACTTCAATGGTATATGTATCTTACCGGTATTCATAAAGGGTTTACTTTGATGGATGACAAAAATAGTCAAGAATTCAAAGTAAAGATATATGATTACGATCCTTCAAAAGTAGAAGAATATATTGACAGAGCTGAAGATGTAATGCTAAGATATGATAGGTTGCTAAAAGATAAGAAAATGGTAAAACGTCCTTCGCATTGTACAAGTCCTGATTGCAAAAGATGTGAAGGGTGTGCTATGAAAGATGCATGCTGGAACATTGGCATAGGGAGGGTTAAATTATGATGTTTATAGTTCCTTTACTATTGTTCACTTTACTTTTAGATGTCATATCATTTTTTGTTACTTTAATTATAGCAAGGTCATGGTATCAATTAAGTCATCCCCCAAAAGATAAAGACGAATGGTACGTTAGAGCTAATGGAATAGATAGACATCTGTAGACTTAAATTCATCCTCTGATGTACTTAGATATATTTAATGAATATTTTATCATCAAATAAATTAGATGTATCAGAAGTCCTTAGAAGTTCATCTACAAATGGAGGATATAAGCATGAGCAAACCATGTCCTATACAAGGGATAGCTATCTCACAAGATTGTGTTGAATGTAAAAATAGGCTATGCAAAAAACCAAATAAGAAAATTAAGCAAATTGTTATTGGGATAGATCAATCATATCAATGTTGTGGTATAAGTGTCATAGTTGACGGCAAGATAAAAAAGATAGATTCTTTAGATTTGTCTTTCACTGACAATAAAACATTAAAACGACTTGCATTGCAAGAAAGATTGGAGCAAATCTTATTTAAGCTACAAAATAGAGGCAATATCATTTGCATAATTGAAAGAATAAGGCAATTTAGCAAAGGTTTCATAAATATGAATTACATAAAAGGAATAGGAGCATTGAACTCAGTCATAGTAGACACATGTTATAAGCAAAATGTTCCTGTTTATTCTGTAGATACAAGAGCTTGGAAAGCAGCAGTTATTGGTACCTCTAAACCAAAAGAAAACAATTGGAATACTCCACCAGAAAAATGGCCAATGATAGAATGGTTAATAAAAAAAGGCTACGAAAAAGACCTGTTGATAGAAATTACAAACACTAGAAAAACAAAGTTTGTATTTGAAAAATATGGAAAAAGATGGACTTATAATAATGACGCAGCTGACAGTGTAGGTATAGGTTTATTTTGGTTTATAGGAGACAAAGATAAGTTGTTGAAAGAAGGTTAAATTATGTCATTTAATAGCTTTAATGGTAGAATAAATTGTTGTTACAAATGTGAGAAACGTCATATTGGTTGTCATAGTACATGTGAAGATTATTTAAGGGAACGAAAAGCTCTTGATGAGTTCAATGAAAACCAAAGAAAAATAAACCAACCAGACCGATTATACAATGAATTAAAGAGTGATACAATAGCAAAGACTAAACGTAAGTACAAAATAAAGTAGTCTGCCTCTGTATATATATTATATTATATAATAATAATATATTATTATTATATTATTATATTATTATTACTGTTTAACTGTTTAACTGACTAACTGTTATTTGTTTATTTGTTTGTTAAAAAATATAATTTACTATTTACATTTGTTTTGTATTTGTTTATAATTGAATTAGTTAAACAGTTAAACAGCGTTTAGATAAACAATAATATTTAGATAAACAATAATAATGGTACAAAACAATGAAAGAAATAACAAGAAAAGAAAACAAAGAAATTAGAATCTTCGAATTTAACTCACTAAATGAATTTTATAATTACATTTGTGAAACACCATTTAATGATGCATTTCGTTTTCAAGAACATGAAAGTGTTAATGGTAGTGAGAGTTTTACAGGTACATCTAGTTTTGAAGAAGCAGTTGACTTGTTCAAGTATGGATGGAAAGATGGTTCTAAGAAACTAACAAAAAGGCTGAATGCAAAACAAAAAGCAATGCAACCAATAATGAAAGCTAAGAATAAACGTAGTGTTGCGGGCTACCAAGTAATTGTACCAAGTTATCTCAGTGGTGACCCAATGTCAATGATAAACAAGAAGATGGTTCCTGTAAAGCAGAAGGTTATAACATTAAACAAAACTATAGCTTATCATTGCAAGGTTACAAAAGACGAGATTGAAGAAGAAAGTATTAAAGCATTTCAGTTGATAAAGAAAGTAGAAGCTCAAGGAATGAGAGTTAATCTTAACATAGTTTCAGGATTTGATGTTCAAGACATGAGAATCATAGTCAAGATAAAGGTTAAGAATTCTACTGAGAAGCTAAACATTAGCAAACTTGCTTTTCCGTTGGTTCACCCATCAATGTTAAGAAGGTTGTTGTTTAGATTTTTAGAAGTAGTACCAAAAGCAAGTAAAAAGTATGTATACTATTATGGAAGTCCTGTTTACGCAAATGCTATAAAGAAGTACACGAAAGAAAATGAATATGTTTTACCTGAAAAAATAAATGAAGTAGACAAAATAAATTGTCTTGAAGACCTGTAAAAATAATTTTAAGAAATTGTGAATTTGTTATTTACATCTTGTTTTATTTATGTTATAATAAAATTAAATAAACAAATACATCAGTTTTTAGAAAAAAGTTCTTAGAAAAGAAAGAGGTACAAAACAATGAAAAAGATTAATGTAAAGAATATCACACAAGAAGGTATCAACAAGAAAGACTACATGAAGATGACCGTTACATACGGTGAATCTTTAAAAGAATATGACTTCATTAGAAAAGCATATAGACAAAATGGTTACAAAGAATATGCAATGACTATTGAAGGTCAGAAGATTAAATATCGTTTCTTTGGTGATAACAATTTCGAAATTATTTCTTATGAACAGATTTATGAAACACAAGGAAGAAAAAGAAAAAATACTAGTTCAACTACTTCTATTGAAAACAATGGACTTGAGTTCAAAGGCAAAAAAGTAAATGATGAAGTTCGTCATGAGCAGTACGATAACATCAAAACTTGTTTAGAAGCAAACATTCCAGTTTATCTTGCTGGTCCTGCAGGTTCAGGAAAGAATCATACAGTTGAGCAGATTTGCAAAGAACTAAACTGGGACTTCTATTTTAGCAATTCAGTACAACAAGAATTCAAGCTAACAGGTTTTATCGATGCAGGTGGTAAGTTTCATGAGACAGAGTTTTTCAAAGCTTGCACAAGTGAAAATGACTCAGTCTTTTTTCTAGATGAAATGGATGCTTCAATTCCTGAAGTTCTAGTTCTTCTTAATGCAGCTATTGCAAATGGTTATTTTGAGTTTCCTACAGGAAGAGTTAACTTGAACAAAGTACATTTCGTAGCAGCTGGTAACACAGTAGGTTCTGGTGCAGATGAAATGTATACAGGAAGACTTGTTCTTGATCAAGCAACTCTTGATAGATTTGCTATTATTGAGTTTGATTATTCACTAAACATTGAGATGGCAATAACAAAGAATAACAGTGACTTAGTTAACTTTATTCATAACCTTAGAAAATGTGCAGAAGAAAATGGCATTAGAGCTACTTTTTCATATAGATGTATGACAATGGTAACAAAGTTAGAAAAAGCAAACATGGACATGAAAGTTATTCTTAAGATTGCAGTTTTCAAAGGATTAGACAAAGATACAATTAATACATTCTCAGTAATGGGACATAGTAAATATGAACGGGCATTCAGAGAAATGAAAATGGCGGCATAAAGCCGCCAGCCTTGTTCTAAAGGATTAATCTAATTAAGTTGAATAAAATATCACCAAAGAATTATATGTTCATCAGAGGATGAATATAAGATTAGAAAAGGACGGTAAAAGTAATGTTAGAAAACTACAAAAAATGTTGCATTTGCGGAAAAGTATTTGAAGGTTATGGAAACAATCCAAAACCAATTAGAGAAGATGGAGAATGTTGTTATGAATGTTATGTGAAGCATGTTGTTCCTGAAATGATTGGTGAGATAAAAATAAAAGCGGAAGAAATAACAGAAGATTCTCTAGGAAAGCTTGTAAAAAAAATGCGTAAGTCTAGAGGATTGACTCAACTAGAGCTTGCAGAAGGAGTTGCTTCAGATGTTAGTAGCATTTGTAAGTGGGAAAAATCAGGAAGCCCATCATGGTGGAAATTTATTGATGTTTCAAATTTTTTAGATTATGAGATAGAAATTAATTTGAAACGAAAAGAAGAAGAGGACTGTGTTGGTTGCATAGAAATGAATTGTCTATGGAATGCTGGAGAAGGCAAATGCATTTGTCCAACTGAAGATACAAAAGAATTGGTTGCAGACAAAGACTATGTAAGTTCTATTCTCAAGATTGAGGTTTAAGAAATGCCTAACTTAAAAAAGATGCCATTTAAATATTGGGATATGAAGTCAATCATTGATTTTTGTCAAAGACGAATAATAATTAATAGTATAGCTTATTATGAGTTAGATATACCATTATGGGAAGACAAGAAATTTGACAAAGAAGCAAAACAACTTGAAAAGCTAATGAAAAAGTATAATGAAGATGCTAAGAATTCAATGTATTGGTATTGTATGTATGACTTTACGTCAGCTACAGGATTTGACTTGTATCATCGACTAAATAAACATGACAAGCAATACTTAATGAACATTACGAAAAACTTGGTAAAATAATTGAAGAGGTAAACAATGATAAAAGATAAAGACTTAAAACTAAGAGAGATGAAAGACAAAGAATGCATTGCTTTTGTTTATGATTTATTGCTTAATGATGAGCAAAATAATTATATGCGTTGTTTCTTTCATAAAGTAGAAGGTAAAGTATGGCAGATTGAAGTTTGGGAATATAGCACAAGTAATAAATCTGATGTCATATATCGTTGGGGGTATGAAATGCCAAAAGATAATATGCCTCTTGCAATGATATGTGCATTTGGTTTAATAAGATTACAAAGACAAATGAAAGAAGAAGTGCAAATGAAGTCAGAGCTTGACTTTACGATTGGAAGTTTAGTGGAGGGAATTTATGGCTAAAGTAATGAAAAGCAAAAGAGGAAAATTTATTAAGATAGAATTAATCAATGGAAGATGGTATGTTTTCAAATCAAATGAAGTTGAAATTATTCATGATTTTAATGCTAACATTATGTATGTTGTTGATAAGTCTAAAATTGATGAGAAGACAGGAAAGTTTCCTATTGAAGCAACACTAATGTTTTTCAATAAAGATAAAGTTATGAATGTTGACTATACATTTGATGAACAAACTAAAATACTAGTTAACTAAATGAAAGGCAAAGTAAAATGAAAAGTAAACGAAGCGGTAAGTTTTATCGTAAGAATGAAAATGAAGTTATGAATCTTCTTGGGTTTAAACCTACAAAGAATTCTGGAGCAGGTTGGATTGAAAAGGAAGATGGAGAGAATGAATATTGTTTGTGTCAATTAAAAAGTACTGATGCAAATAGTATTAAGTTAAACAAGTTAGACATCGATAAGTTACTATACCATGCAAGTGTAAGCAAGAAGCTACCAGTTTTTGCTATTCAATTTTTGCAGAGCAATGAGATTTTTCTTGTTGTTAAACCGGAAGATCTTAATGAAATAGCAAAGTATGTAGAAACACAAAATCCACCTGACTTGATTGATTCAGTGATTGATGTTGGACATGAAGAAGGACATCAAGAACCTATTAAAAAAATTAAGTCAAGTGGAAGTGCTCGTGAAGAGTTTATAAAAGAACATGAAAAGAAGTACATGAAAGGGTTAAGGTCAGCAACATGAATGTTAAAGTAAAAGAAATTGTAAAGTATAATGGACATAGCTTGAGTGCTAATGGTAG
>ENA-OPNW01000159-OPNW01000159.1-human-gut-metagenome-genome-assembly--contig:-NODE-159-length-48410-cov-6.213297_pt1 | contig 48410 bp, 37 predicted proteins | sample MGYA00241540_ERZ501777 | MGnify/ENA primary metagenome ERZ501777 (study PRJEB25962, sample SAMEA2042615) | human gut metagenome | biome: human gut; feature: human-associated habitat; material: faeces...
CAGGACTTGAACCTGCGGCATCTTGGTCCCAAACCAAGCACTCTACCAAACTGAGCTACACCTCGAAATTATTTAATTTTTGTCGCCTCAACAAGTCAGCTTCATTATTATATAACATAAAATTTGATTTGTCAACAATTATTTTTAATTTTTTTGAAACTTTCGTGATTTTTATTTTTCTTTAATTGACATACGCTGTTATGGGGTATAAAATATGATTACACTGATTAAATATATTACTTTGAAGGGCGGTTTTATATGTCTGACAATACAAAACTAAAAATCTCAAACGGGTTGAACGAGGATAAATATTCTGTAAAAAGCAAGTTTGTCAACTTCTTTTTGCTTGCGATGTTTACGCTCTTTCCCCTATTTTACACGGATTACTACTATAATATAAGACACGACAAATATTATTTTTTTCTTGTTGTCACTGCGGTGCTTGTTTTGATGATTGGCGCTGTTGCAATCACTAATTCCGATTCGCAAAGCGGAACAAAAAACAAAGCCGAATCCGTGCCTTGGTACAAAAAGTTATCGTTTACGGACTATGCATTTGGTGCATTCATTTTGGTATGCACCGTATCCACTGTTTTTTCTCAAGATCCTGCCGATGCTTTCTTGGGTCTTAGCGGAAGAAACAACGGTTTATTGCTGATGATTTTTTATGCGGTGGTTTATTTTTTAATTACCAGATTTTTTTGTTTTAAAAACTATGTCTTTGTTGCCCTTGCAGGTTGTTCAATTGCAATATATCTGCTTGATATTCTCAACTGTTTTTACATAGATCCGCTTGGAATGTTTGCAAGCCTTACAGATGAGCAGACAATCACAAACTTTACCTCCACAATTGGCAACAAAAACCTTATGTCAAGTTTTATCTGCATTGTTATGCCCGTAACCGTCGCTTTTTCGGTTATAAGCAAAAATCGTAATCACCGTATCGTTTATCATATTTCGTCCGCATTCGGTTATATGGCTCTTATGACAGCCGACAGCTACTCGGGTATACTTGGTCTTGGCACTGTTTTTGCCGTGCTTTTAATATGGTTTTCACGCAGCGTTGCAAGACTTAAAAGATTTTTCCTCGCAACAACAATTATGCTGTTAAGCGGCAAAATTCTTCGTTTGTTTTCCTTTTTTATGGGTGACAAATCAAAAGGTATCTCGGAATTTCAGAGTCTGCTTGTTTACTCAAAAATCATATGGGCGGCAATTGCATTGTTCGCAATAATTACCGCAATTTTATTTTTTGCAGACAGCAAAACTCCCGACAAGACTTTACCGCTTGCCGTTCCTATTATAATCGGCAGTATATTTGTTGCCTGCATTATTGCAATGCTTTTTGCCGTATATTATTTCAGCGTAATTGACACAAAAACAAATATCGGCTTTTTGAAAAGTTTTTTGAGATTTAATGACAGCTGGGGTACTCACCGTGGCTATATGTGGATAAGGTCTTTCTATATATTCGGAGATTTTTCTCTTTACAACAAACTTTTCGGATGCGGACCTGACACCTTTGCCACAGTGTTTGAACCGTATTTTGAGGGGCTTAAACATTACGGTGACAGCTCCACAAACTGTGCTCACAACGAATACATAAATTACCTTATTACTGCGGGAATTTTCGGACTTGCTTCTTACCTTTCGATAATTTTTGGAGCGCTGAAAGGTGCGATTAAATCCGCAAGTAAAAATCCGATTGCAATTGCTTTTGCGGTATCTGTTATCAGCTATGCCGTGCAGGCTGTGGTAAACCTTGCTCAACCGATTACAACACCGCTTTTTATTATTTTTATTGCACTTTGCGAGGCAGTTGCCCGTAAGCAAAAAACAACTGAATAAGCACAAACAAGACAGCCTATATACTAAGCTGTCTTGTTATTTTTTACGCAGCTTTTCTGCGTGATGTATGCCTTGTTGCCGCATTTCGTTTCTTATTTTTTTGTTGAGATTGGGGCTTTTTGAACAATATTGACTTTACGGGATAACGCATAGCGTAGCTTATAATTACGAAAATGCAGACATTAACATATAAATCAGCGTCAGGCATTTGTACAACTCCTTAAGTTTATTTGGGGCTTTGTTATAATTAGCTTATAATTAAATTATACAGTACCGGCTGGGTAATAAACAGGACTTTGCTATGATGTTTGCCGATTTTTCAATAATATTTTTTCGTTGTATTTAACGATTATAAAAGTTTGGTCAACCTTAAGGCTTGACCTAAATTTTAAAATTTTTACAAAAACAAAAGCGCAATAACCGCAGTTACCGCACTTTTATTTTGAAAATATAAATTAGAAAGATTTTTAAACCAACATAACTTACTTTTATTAATCGTCAAAATTAGGAGTTTGAATTGCATCGTAGCCGGTTTCGCCTGTACGGATTTTTACCGCCTGCTTTAAGTAGTAAGTAAAGATTTTACCGTCACCCGGATTGCCTGTAAACGCAGTCTTTTTAATAGCTTCTATGGTTTTTGCTTCCCATTCTTCTGATGAAACAACTATTTCAAACTTGATTTTAGGCAATACCTGCACATCTACTTTTTGACCTCTTACATATTCGGACATACCTCTTTGAATACCGCAGCCTACAACCTGATAGGCTGTGATTCCGTTTACGCCTATATCCATTAACGCTTTTTTTACATCGAGGAACATTTCCTCTCTTACAACAGCCTCTATTTTAATAAGCTGAACTTCGTTATTGTTATCCATATGTTAATCCTCCGTTAATTATCAAGACCGTTAAATGACGGGTAAGCAGATTCACCGTGCTGTGTAATATCAAGTCCGAGCATTTCGTCACGCTTGCTTACTCTGATTTTACCTGTAATAATTCTTGTTAAGCCGTAACAGATAAGTGTACCTGCAACTGCAATTACAAGTGTAATTACAATACCTAAAGCCTGTGCGCCGAACTGAGCAAACTCACCGTAGATAAGTCCGTTGCCTGCGTCTGCGTTAATAGCTGTGCTTGAGAACACACCTGTAAGAAGTCCGCCCCAGATACCGCCTGTACCGTGACAGCTGAATGCGTCGAGTGCGTCGTCAAAGCCGAATTTCTTTTTACCGAATGAAATCATAAGGTAGCAAACAGGGCTTGTTGTAAGACCTATAATTACTGCCGCCCAAATCGGAACAAAACCTGCGCCCGGAGTAATGCCTACAAGACCTGCAACCATACCTGTGCTTGCACCGATAAGTGTAGGCTTTTTGTTTTTAATTACATCGCAAAGCATCCAAGAAAGGATTGCGGCTGGCGCAGAAACGGCTGTTGTCATAAATGCGTGTGCAGAAAGTCCGTTTGCCTCAAGTGCAGAACCTGCATTAAAGCCGAACCAACCGAACATAAGAAGTGAAGCACCTAAAACTACTGTAGGAATATTGTGGATTCTGTAGTTAGCGTGTTCGTAATCGTGGCGTTTGCCGAGGATAATGCAAAGGACAAGAGCTGATACACCCGAACTTATGTGAACAACATCACCGCCGGCAAAATCAAGAGCACCGATACCGTCAAGACCGAGAAGTCCGCCGTCTGCCCATACCATATGAGCAAGAGGATAATAAACAATTAAAGACCAAAGAATGATAAATACGAAAAGTGATTTAAACTTCATTCTGCCTGCAACAGCACCTGTAATAAGAGCAGGAGTAATAATTGCAAACATCATCTGAAATCCGCAGAATACCATATTAGGAATAGCCGCACCGTCTATGTAACCCTCGGTAAGAGATACGCCCTCAAGTCCTATCCAACTAAGGTCGCCTATAATGCCGTTTGAGCTTGGTGAGAACGAAAGTGAGTAACCTAAAAGCACCCACATTACAATGCCTGTACCGATGATGAAAATTGAAGTCATCATTGTGTTTACTACATTCTTTTTGCGAACAAGTCCGCCGTAAAACATTGCAAGGCCGGGAGTCATAAGGAACACCAAAGCCGAGCAGATAAGCATAAAAGCTATATTTCCTGCATCCATTTTAAAACCTCCACATAAACCGACTGAATAAAAACAAGGTTCACCGCATCTTTGAAATTTGCAGGAAAATAAATTTAAATTGCAAATTCTTCAAAGATAAAGTGAACCTCTTTGTTCTTGATTATTCATTTTCAAATTAAATTAAAATAAGAAGTTTTCCGGAAACTTTACTTTACAACTTGAATTATAGCGTTATTTTTACCCTTTGTCAATAGATTTTTGCAAAAAAATCAGCTGAAATTTAAAATTTTCTTATCATAGCCAAATTCAAGCACAAAGTATATTGATATTCAATTTTGCAAGAAATTTTATAAAACTTTCATAATGCCCATAAAAATTTGGATAACGCTTATACAAAAATTGATAAATTCACAGAGTCTAACTTTTGGGGTCGGCTCATTTTCAAGCCCACTCGTAACATTGCATTTTTCAAAAGTCATATCGGGATAACTTATTCTTTGCCTTTTCAAGCATATTTTCCGAATAATCCACACCGATAATATCTGCGTCTTTAAAACGGTTTTTAAGCACAAAGGTTCTGTTTCCCGAACCGCAGCCGATGCCAAGAATATTCTACGGGTCAAGGTAAGATATTCTGTTTATCAGATCAACAGACGGTTGTGTACGCTCGTTTTTAAACTTCATATATTGATTTGAATTCCAATCTGACATAAAAATCACGCTCTTTTAGCTTTTGTTCTAAATGTAAGCTAAATAATTTTAAAATTTAGGTCAAGCCTTTGAAAAGGTTGACTAACTTTTATAATTGCTTGGCACAAAAGGTTTGCTAAACCATAATTTACCCCAATTTCCTATAAAGGACCTCTGAATATTGCCCAACACTAAGTAAATTCTATTTTTATTATATCACAGCAAAAAGCATAAGAAAACCGCCCTACAAAAAAATTGTAGAGCGGTAAATTGTTATAACCGACAGTTAAATTCAGTCTTAATTATTGTTTTTTGCAAGGTAAATCTGATATGCTGTAATATCTGTTACATCAACCTTGCCGTCTTTATTGAAGTCGGCCTTTGAATCAAAGTTATCGGGCTTTTCTGCAGAACCTGCAACAACATGCTGTATATATGTTGCATCGTTTACATCAACTTTGCCGTCGCTGTTAATATCGTAATCAACATCCGACTTACTCTCTGCAAGAGTCCAAACCTGTGTACCGTAGAATGGGTTTGCTGTACCTACAACAAGGCTGTCATCTGTTACGGCAAAAGTACGGCAGCCGTGGTTATACGGATCACCAAAACCGTTTGTTGTAACAGTTTCTACATTAAGGTCGCTGTCAAGTGTGTAAAGGTCAAAGCCTCTTTCAGATGTGCTTAAGTAAGCCGCACACTCAACAAAAGAAATCATTTTCGCAATGTTTTCTTCTGTAAAGATTTTATCACTTAAGTCGCCGATTACACTTGAAATATCATCAGAAGCATCTGCAAATTCTTTGTAAGTAGCAATAAACTCTTTGCTTGCTTTTTCGTCAACAGCGTTTTCCACTTCATTGGCAAGCTCAATAACATCTTCTGCCCTTGCAGCAGTTGCTTTGCTGATTCTGCCTGCGTTATTTACACTCTTTGCCATATCTCTTGCATCGTTTCTTGAAACAGAAAATGCTGCCGGAGCAGTTACAGGCAGATGCGGTTTTTTGTATTTATTGAGAATAAGTTCTGCAAGCACCTTTATATACTCAATCTGTGACTGCCACTCTTCATCTGTCATTTTAAGAAGGTCGCCGTTTGTAAGCTGACCGATAGGCTCAAGGAGTGAGCTTGTATCAAATGTGCCTACATAAAGTTTATCATCATAAACCTGCATTCTCCAGATATACTGGTTTTCGTTGCGGTCAAAGCCCGAACCTAAATCTGTAATACTGCCGTCAGGGAACATCTTGTCCGCATCGCCTACAACAAGGTCAATGTTTTCGTCTGTATCCATTCTGTAAAGGTTTACGGACTGCTCAAGGTTAGCGTTTACAAAATCGCAGCTCCGGTCAAACAAAACTCTTTCAAGAGCAATTTCTTCGTCATTGTACTCACCGATATAGAGGTAACCGTCGTATATGCAAAAGTTTGCCGCACCCGAGCGTGTTCTTTCAGGGTCAATACCGTAAGTATATTTTGCGTTATCCTTTTCCTGATCGCCTACAACAGATGTCCATGTCCACTTGCCGTTGTCATCTCTGTCGCCCTTGATGATAGCAAATGACTGCATTGTATTGTCATCAGGCTTGTTTTCAGGTCTGCCTGTGCAGATTGAAACATACAAAGAATCATTATATGCAGCCATATCCCAAATTGAACCGCCGTAGATGCTGTCTTGATAACGATAAGCAGGATAATTGAACATATCGTCCATAGTAGCAATTACTTTAAATGAATCGGGATCTTCAGGGTTGTCGCTTTCGCAGATATATGCACCCTCAAGACCTACAAGGCTGATTATAAGTTTGTTCTCGTAAGTGCTGATACCTCTGATACCAACGCTTATACCCATCTGATAAGCCTTATAATAATCTGCCTGACTGATACTCTGATAAACTTTCTTGTATTCATCGGTTTCAGGATCTACCTGATAAACAGTCGGCAAACCGTTTACAGAACCGCAGAAGTAGAACTTGCCGTTTAACTCTACAACATTTCTGAACTGTACATTTGTGTTTGTTGTAGCCTTTGACATAAGGAGTTTTACTTCGCCTGTCTTTGTATTTACCTTAACAAGAATACCCTTAGGATCTCCGCCGTCCTCTTCCGATGTAAAGAAAGCGCCGTTAAACATAGCGTTAAGAGTAGCTATCATAACTTCTTTATCAAATTTATTTCCGAGCACTGTACCCATAAAGTTAAGTGTCTGTGTCATAGCATTCGGGCAAGTACCGATATATACCCAATCACCGTGACCGATAGCAGACCACGCATAGTTCTGTGCACGGTCACCCACGCCTGTAATCTCATCGGTAACTGTGCTGTTGCCAATGTAATCAACAATACCGTCCGGAGCTTTTAAACCGTTTTCCGGATGTGTGATTTTGTTAGCGGTAAAAGTATTATACTCATAAGTAGTACCGTTTACAGTATCACCTGCCGCCATAGCAGTGATTGAAGAAACGCTTGCCACAACCAATGTTGCGGAAAGCAACGCTGAAAGAATTCTTTTTTTCATTGTCCATTCTCCTTTATTATATCTTTCCCAAATTGTACTATAAAAGGTGAATTTTGTCAATGAATATTTGCACTTAAATGTCAATTATTCTTTACAATAATGTACAATTTTATAACAATTAAACGGTATATAGATATTTTAATGCTTAATAATCATAAAATTAAAATATAACTGTAAATATACATTTTATAGACTGCTTTATATTAAAATTCCGTTGCAATGGTCTATTTCGTGCTGAATTATCTGTGCCGTAAAATTTGTGAAAGTGCGTGTAACCGTTTTGAATTTATCGTTGGCATATTTTACGGTTACAGTTTTATAACGCTTTGTTTTGCGCTCCCCGTCAAGTGACAGACAGCCCTCTTCGGTTTCGTATTCACCGTAAGCCTTAACAATTTCAGGATTAAACATAAGAATATACTTTCCGTTATCGCTTATTGCAATAATTCTTTTTGAAACGCCAATCATATTTGCGGCCATACCTACACAGCCCTCAAAATTTGCTTTTAAAGTATCAAGCAAATCAACGGCTATCGGCATATCCGACATATTTGCTTCAACCGATTTTCTCTGTAAAAACATCGGATCTCTTACAACTTCTTTTGCCATATTTATCCCTCGCTTAGTTTTTTCTGATTATAGCATATCGGGGATAATTTAACAACATAAAAAGAGTCAAATATAAAAACATCTCAATACACAATAAAGACGCACTCCGAAATCGAGTGCATCTTTAGCAATTCTAAAACACTTATTCAAACTTTTTTATTAAACCGTAATCTTTAAAATCATAATTTTACAAATGCAATTCCACACGCATTTGTGCCTATGTGACTGCCTATAACCGCACCGACTTTTACAGTTTCAACGCTATGCACATTCGGCAGCAGCCTTTTTATGTCGCTTGTCAAATCATTTGCAAGGCTTTCGTTGTCGGAGTACATTACATATACAGGGAAATGAGGATTAAGCTCTTCCCTTTCAAGCCTTTCGGCAAGGCTTTTTATGCCACGCTTAATGTTAAAACTTTTTGCAAGCAACTCGACATCGCCGCCGCTGAGTCTTATTACAGGCTTTATACGGGCAACAGTCGCAAGCATTGCTTTTGTCTGACTTACTCTGCCGCCGTTATGCAGATATTCAAGGGTATCGAGGCAGGCAAGCAACGATATTTTCGTTTTTATGCGCTCGATTTCTTCATAAATTTCTTTTGAGTTTTTCCCTTGTCTGCGCAGTTTTACCGCATATTCAACAAGCAGTTTTTGACCTGCCGAAGCGGTCAGTGAATCAATAACATACACATTTTTGCAGCCGATCATATCGCAGGCAATTTGTGCGGTATTTGCCGTTCCGCTGATTTTTGACGACATAAAAATTGCCACACCTCCGTCTTTGCTATGCTCGGCAACCTCAAATTCTTCTACTATATCATGCAGTGACGGTTGCGAAGTTTTGACGGTTTCCGTTGTGTTTTTTAGTTTATCGAAAAACTCATCTTTTGAAATAGTAACATTATCCTTGTACTCCTCATCGCCGAAATTTACGGAAAGAGGAATACAATCAATCATTAATTCTTTCAGTTCGTTCGGTTCAAAATCCGATGCAGAATCTGTTATTATCTTTACCATTAAAGCACCTCTGAAAAGATTTACATTAACAGTATAACCAATCTGCATTTAAAAAATCGGCACAGAGCGTACCGATTTTAAAATTAATGTGTATTTACATATTCAATAAATTCAGGAGTTTTTGACCAATACTTTATACCCCAATTTTCAAAATTCCACTCTTCCATATAATCATTACATTCGTAGTCTATGTAATAAAGGGTTTCGTTTTGCACTACAAAATTTGTCGGGAAATAATCTATATTCGTGTTATTTGCGTAAAGCAGTTTGCACATTGCTTTTACCTGCTCCGCATATTCTGACTTTACTCTGTCTGCCTTTACCATATCAAATATTGTGTCGCCCTCTATGTACTCCTTTAATATCCGTTCGTTTTCAATATCTATGTCGAGCATTTTCGGCATAGATATTCCGATTTTTTTAAGGCGGTTATAATCATTTAATTCGGATTGAATTTTGTCGCCAAACTGATAATAGCTGCACGGCTCGTGATGAATCTGCTTTAAAACATACTGATTTGTACCGTCGGATGCAAGGTAAGAATAACCGCCCTTGCCTTTGCCAAGCAATTTTATTACGGAGTAATTTTTACCGTTTACCGAAAGCTCTGTAGTAATTGCATTTGACATATAATCGCCTCATATACTTCATAAGTTATAGAATAAATATATCATATTGCAGATATTTAAATCAATAGCTTAAACCGAATTTTATAATTGTTTGACAAAGTGTTCTGTCAAAACATAATTTATTACAGTTTTTAATAAAGACTCAAAAAATCACCGCAAAGCAAAAACTTTACGGTGATTTTTTCTGCGCACAGAAGCGCATATATTATGTTAATTTCAAAACTTTCAGGCTCTTGCCTTAAGGGCAACACGCTTAATTTTTCCGCTAACAGTCTTTGGCATTTCATCGGTAAATTCAATGTACTGAATCCATTTATATGATGCAAGACGCTTGTTTGAAAATCCTTTAATTTCATTTACAAGATTTTTGTCCGCTTCGCAGCCGTCAACGGTTTTAATAATTGCCTTGATTGCCTGTCCACGGCTATCATCGGGAACACCGATTACCGCACACTCAAGCACGGCGGGGTGTTTCATAAGCACATTTTCAATTTCAAACGGGCCTACTCTGTATCCTCTTGTTTTTATAAGGTCATCGGCTCTGCCGACATACCAAAAATAGCCGTCCTCGTCCATATATGCGGTATCGTTTGTGTGGTACATTCCGTTTCTCCACGCATATTGGTACATCTGCTCGTCACCTATGTAGCCTGTAAATATACCGTACTGCTTTCTGTCTTTTGGCGGAACAACTACTATTTCGCCTGTTTCGCCCTGCTTTACTTCATCGCCGTTGCTGTCAACAAGTTTTATATTATACATAGGGCTTGGTTTTCCGATTGAACCCGTTTTGCCGTGAGTACCGTTGAGATTTGCAATGAGCAATGTGGTTTCACTCTGACCGTAACCCTCCATCGGATGAAGTCCTGTTTGTTGATATACAGCCTCGGCAACAATCGGATTGAGCGCCTCACCTGCAGTTGTCAAGTATTCGAGTGAACTCAAATCATACTTCTGCATACCTTTTTTTACAAAATATCTGTAAGCGGTCGGAGGTGCGCAGAATGATGTAACCTTAAATTTTTCAATTACTTTCAAAATTTTTGACGGAGAAAATTTATCGAAATCAAAAGCCATAACCGCACAACCGCAAAGCCACTGACCGTAGATTTTTCCGTATGATGCCTTTGCCCAGCCTGTTTCGGCAATTGAAAAATGCAGTCCGCCCTCTTTTACATTCTGCCAATATTTTGCGGAAATTATATGGCACAAAGAATAAATATGATTATGCACAACCGCCTTCGGATAGCCTGTTGTGCCCGATGTAAAGTAGATAAGCATTGGCTCGTCAGCTTTGGTTTCTACCCGTTCAAGCTCGTCGCTTGCAGCTTCAATTTCTTTTGTAATATTTACCGTACCGTCAAAATCTTCTCTCGCAACGAATACGGTTTTTAATGAATTTTCTCGGTTTGCCGCTGTCAGCAGATGTTCAATCGTTTCGCTGTCGGGAGTACATACAGCCATTTTGATATTTGCAACATTTACTCTGTAGCTTATGTCCTCGGCAGTAAGCATATTTGTAGCGGGAATTGCAACAACTCCGAGTTTGTGCAGAGCCGTAACAATGTACCAATATTCATAGTTGCGCTTGAGCATCAGCAAAACTCTGTCGCCCTTTTTTATACCGTATTTCAAGAAAACATTTGCGGCTTTATTGCTTAATCTGCTTAAGTCGGCAAAAGTAAAAATTCGTTCTTCACCCTCGGGATTTGTCCACACAAGTGCAATGTCATTCGGTGCTTTCTCTGCCATTTTATCAAGCACATCGTATCCGAAATTATAATTATCCTCAAATTTTAATTTAAAACTTTTCAGCGTATTATCACTATTAAATTCTTCATTGCAAAACTGTTTGTACAACTGCATACTATCTCGCCTTTCAGAATAAAACTAAATTTATTACAAATAAAATAATAGCAAAAATAGACTGATTAGTCAATAAATAAAGCTATTCTTATTTTATTAATAAATCAATCGGTTATGCAAAACTTGCATAACCGATTGAATATAATTATATAACCGCCGAATATTACCGCTATTGCAAAAGCAAGGTATTTTTGGTATATTTAGAGTATATAAAACAAATAAAATTTTACAGGGTGTGATTAATATGAAAAAATTTACTCTCGAAGAAATAGCCGCTGCCTGCGGCGGTAAATATGTCGGCGACGAAAACTTAAAATCAACCGCAATTTCATCGGTTGAGCGTGACAGCAGATGCATTAAGGAAAATTCTCTTTTCCTTGCCATTAAAGGAGAGCGTGTTGACGGACACGATTTTATTGAAAAATGCTATGCTGACGGCGCTGTCTGCGCTGTTTGCGAAAAAGCGCCGCAGAACCCGACAAAGCCGTATATTCTTGTTGACTCAACACTTGAGGCGGTTAAAAAAATCGGTATGGCCTACCGCAAAAAATTTGATATTCCTGTAGTAGGCGTATCCGGCAGTGTAGGCAAAACTTCTACAAAAGAGATGCTCTATGCCGTACTTTCTCAAAAATACAAAACTCACAAAACACAAGGCAACCTAAATAACGAACTCGGCGTACCGCTCACTCTCCTTGCAATGCCCGAAGATACCGAGGCTGCTGTAATAGAAATGGGTATTTCAAACTTTGGCGAAATGAGCCGACTTGCGCAGATGGTACAGCCGACTGTATGCGTACTTACAATTATCGGCTGTTGTCACCTTGAAAACCTCGGCGACCGCAACGGCGTTTTAAAGGCAAAAACCGAAATGTTTAAATTTGCAAGCGAAAATGCGGAATTTGTACTCAACGGCGACGATGATAAACTTTCTACAGTAACGGAAGTAAACGGCAAAAAGCCAATCTTCTTCGGTCTTGACCGCAAAAATGACTATTACGCAGAAAATATTCAAAACAATGCGGACGGCGGAGTGCTTGCCGACCTTTGTTTCGGCGACGCAAAACTTTCCGTAAAAATTCCTGCAATCGGCAGTTATATGGTTTCAAACGCACTTGCAGCTGTGGCAGTAGGCAAACTTTGCGGACTTAATGACGAACAACTTGTAAAAGGTGTTGAGGCTTATAAAACCGTAGGCAGCCGTGCAAATGTTATCAATACCGAAGATTACAAAATCATTGATGACTGCTACAACGCAAACCCGACCTCCGTTATGGCAAGTATTGACACACTTGTAAATTTCAGCGGCAGAACCGTTGCAATTCTCGGCGATATGAAAGAACTCGGCACAAACGAACTTGAAATGCACCGCAAAACAGGCGAACACGCAAAAGAAAAAGGCGTTGACCTTGTAATTGCAGTCGGCCCACTTGCCAAAGCACTTGCCGAGGGCAGCGGCGGAAAGTGGTATGCAGACATAGACTCTCTCCTGCCCGACCTAAAAAGCCTGCTAAAAAAAGGTGATACAGTTTTGGTAAAAGCCTCACACTCAATGCAGTTTGAAAGAATCGTTGCATTTTTGAAAGGTTGAAAATAGGCAATCATTTTGTATATAAATAGATTTAGGTCAAACCTTTAAAAATGTTGACCTTACTTTTATAATTGTTAAAAAGCGCTTAGCTAATCCTCAATTTACCCCAACTTTCGATAAAGCCTAAAATTCACTGACAAAAAACGGTCATTCGCAAACTTTATGCGAATGACCGTAATTTTGTTTATGCTTTATTTAATGAAATGATACGCTGTAATTCTGTTACATCGCTTATATCAATTTTGCCGTTTCCGTCAACATCTGCAAGCTTTAACTGTGTATCGGTGAAATCAGCGTTTTTAGATACATACATCTGAAGTTCTGTAATATCAAGAATATCTACAGCACCGTTCATATTAACATCACCGTGCTCGTAGTTGCTTCCGTTATCAAGCGGCTTGTCCCTAAGATATTTACAATAATCAAGAGCTACCCAACCCTTTACATTTTTATAAGTTGTATAACCCCATGTGTAACCGCCGGACTGTTTTACATCTGTAACATAAAGCTCTGTACCGTTTTTAATCTGATAAACAGTTTTTGATGAAGTTGTTGCGCTCTCTCTCATATTAAGATAATCGCTTACTTCAACCTCGTAAACACCTGTTTTGTATGTAATGGTATCGTTACCGTTATCATCATTGTTATTGTTGTTCTTACCAAAGTCGCCAAGGTAAATAAAGCCTTGGAAATTCCAACCTGATTCACCCATTGCAGGGTCATTAACATCTGCATATGTAAGATAGAAGTTTTCCCAACCCCACGCAGAGTTTGAAAATGTAACAGTACCGTTCTCTACCTTTTCAACAACGGCAACATGACCGCCTGTTTCGCCGTTTCTGTAATATTCCCAACAAGCAACAGCGCCGACTTTCGGAGTCTGACCTCTGCTGTAGCCGTCGTTGTAGTCATACCACTCGTAAGCGTCATAGTGACAAAGTCCGGGATCTCTGCCAAGAATTTCGTATGCTCTGCCGTAAGCATAAGCTGTGCAGTTTGGCATACCATAGCCGTATTGGTAATAAATATTTTTATTGCTGTAATAATAATCATTGCTGTATGACGGTGCATCAAGTCTTGGTGTGAAAGACGATGACGCATTAGCAATCATTGAATACGAAAATACTGTGGTAAAAAGTAATGCACAAACTAAGAACATTGCCGGAATTCTTTTGAGTTTTTTAAAAAACAATTTAAATCTTCCTTTCTGTCAATTATGTTTACATTTCTGTTTATCAAAGAACATTTTACCACAAAGCTCCGCAAAAGACAATATTTTTTTAATAATATTGTAATTATTTGTAATCTTTGTAAAAGTCATTAAAGCAGGCTCTTGATATTTTGGCAGTATTGATATATAATAAAAACCAATAGTAGCATAAAACAAAATGCTGACAAATGGTCGAGAAACCGAAAAAAGCGTCTGTTTTACTTATATTTTTAGCTTTTGTGCAATCGGAAGTGTTAATATGAAGGTTAATGTCGGTGACAGAGTTGAAATGAAAAAACCGCACCCGTGCGGTTGCAAGGAATTTGAAATATTAAGGATTGGAATGGATTTTAAGATCCGTTGTACAAACTGCGGCAGAGAAGTTATGGTGCCGAGAAATAAAATCGAAAAGAATATTAAAAAAATTTTAACCGATAAGGAAAAATAATATGTTTGAAAAAATAGAAATTTTTGATAAAAGATACTCCGAACTTTCGCAAAGACTTTACGAACCGTCTGTTGCGGCAGATCCGGAGCAATATCAGAAAACAATGAAAGAGCTTAAGTCTATTGAAGAAATAGTGCTTACTTACCGAGAGTACAAACAGGCGGTAAAATCTCAAGACGAAAGCATTGAAATTCTTGAAGAGAGCGGCGACAGCGACTTAAAGGAACTTGCACAGCTTGAACTTGACGAGGCAAAACAGAACATAGAGGAACTTTCGGAAAAGCTTAAGATTTTGCTTTTGCCGAAAGACCCAAATGATGAACGAAATGTTATTGTGGAAATTCGTGGCGGAGCAGGCGGCGAAGAGTCGGCACTGTTCAGTGCGGTGCTTTTCAGAATGTACAGTATGTATGCCGAGAAAAAGGGTTATAAAGTAGAAATAGTAAACGCAAACGAAACCGAGCTCGGCGGCTATAAAGAAATTTCTTTTATGATTGAGGGCGAGGGTGCTTACTCACGCTTTAAATACGAAAGCGGTGTACACCGTGTTCAGCGTGTGCCCGAAACCGAAAGTCAGGGCAGAGTGCATACTTCTACCACAACCGTTGCCGTTCTTCCCGAGGCGGAAGATGTGGAGCTTGAAATTGACCCTAAAGATTTGAAAATAGATACTTTCCGTTCAAGCGGCGCAGGCGGTCAGCATATCAACAAAACAAGTTCGGCTATCCGTATTACTCATTTGCCGACAGGTACGGTTGTTGAGTGTCAGGACGAAAGAAGTCAGTACAAAAACAAAGATAAAGCGCTCAAGGTGCTCAAGAGCCGACTTTTAAAAGAAAAGCAGGATAAGCAGGCGAGTGAAATTGCCGCTAACCGTAAGTCACAGGTCGGCACGGGCGACAGAAGTGAAAGAATTAGAACCTACAACTATCCGCAGGGCAGACTGACCGACCACAGAATCGGACTTACGCTTTACAAACTTGAGGATATATTAAACGGAAATCTTGATGAAGTTATAGACGCTCTTGTTACCGCAGACAGAGCAGAAAAACTCAAAGAAAGTATGGAAAATTCATAAGCAAGGTGACAATATGCAAACATTATTGCTCGACAGTACACAGGAAAATATAAATAAAGCAGGAGAAATCCTAAGAAACGGCGGACTTGTAGGTATGCCGACCGAAACCGTTTACGGACTTGCGGCAGACGCTTTGAACGGTAAAGCCGTTGCCAAAATTTTTAAGGCAAAAGGCAGACCGATGGATAATCCGCTGATTGTTCATATTGCGGAGTTTGGGGATATTGAAAAATTCGGTCTTGTCGCCGAAATTCCCCAAAAGGCAAAAATTCTTGCCGAAAAATTTATGCCGGGCCCTCTTACAATTATAATGAAAAAATCGGAGATTATTCCTGACGAAGTATCGGCAGGTCTTGAAACCGTTGCAATTCGCTGTCCGTCACACCCTGTTGCAAGAGCGCTCATTAAGGCGGCAAATACACCGCTCGCTGCGCCGTCCGCAAACATTTCGGGTTCTCCGAGTCCTACAACCGCAACCCATGTTATGAATGATATGAACGGTAAGATTGAGGCAATTATTGACGGCGGTGCAAGTGAAGTCGGCGTTGAAAGTACGGTTATCACTCTTGCGGGCGAAGTTCCTTGCCTGTTAAGACCGGGCGGAATCACCCTTGAACAATTGAGAGATACAATCGGAGAAGTCGAACTTAACAAGGCGGTACTCGACAAACTTGACCCTAATCAAAAGGCGGCAAGCCCGGGTATGAAGTACAAGCATTATTCGCCGAAAGCGAGAGTTATACTTCTTAAAGGCACAGACGAAGAATATATTAATTATGTGAACAGCAAGGATGACGGCAAAACCGCCGCACTTTGTTGTGATGAAGATATTGCGCAGCTTAAGGTAAAAACATTTTCGCTCGGCAAAAGGCAAGACTATGCACAGCAGGCGCACAGACTTTTTGATATGCTGAGAGAGGTTGACGAGGTCGGCGGAATTGACACCGCTTACTCAAGACTTCCGTCCTGCGATGGCGTAGGTATGGCACTGTATAACAGGCTTATCAGAGCCGCCGGCTATGAGGTGATTGACCTTGAAAAAATATAAAATATTAGGACTTACAGGGCAGACGGGCGCAGGCAAAAGCACTGTATCAAAAGTTTTTGCAAAAAACGGCACAGCGGTAATAAATGCCGATGAGCTTGTTGCGGAACTTTATATGCCCGACTCGGTATGTCTTAAGATACTTTCGGCTGAATTTGGCAGTGACATTATTTTGCCGGACAAAAATCTTGACCGAAAGAAACTTGCTCAAAGGGCATTTGCAACAAAAGAAAAAACCGCCGTTCTCGGCAAACTTATCCACCCGTTTGTACTTTCCCTTTTCCTTGAAAAGACGGAAAAACTTGTCAACAACGATAAAAAATTCATTGTATTTGACGCACCGCAGCTTTTTGAGAGTAAAGCAAATGTAATTTGCGATTATATCATAAGCGTTACGGCTGATGAAAACATACGCAAACAGCGCATAATGCAGCGTGACGGAATTTCGGAAGAAATGGCGGAAAGTCGTATAAACGCTCAACTTTCCGAAAACTATTTTAAAGATAATTCGGACTTTATTCTTGAAAACAACGGCACAAAGCAAGAACTCATCGACAAAGCCGAGGGGCTATTCGGATACATACGGCAGGTGATTTAATGGCGGCAAATTCCCGATACAAAAAGAAATCCAAAAAGAAGGGAAAAAATTTTATTGTTGGCGGTTGCATAGTTTTAACGGCGGTCTTGCTTGCACTGTTTGTATTTAATTACTATGACAACGCAAAAAAACAACTGCTCGAACTCAGCTATCCGAGAGATTACAGCCAATATGTTCAAAAAGCCGCAAAAGATTACGAACTCGACGAATCACTCATATATGCCGTTATCCGTACGGAAAGCGGCTTTAATGCAGACGCACAGTCGGATGCGGGTGCTTGCGGAATTATGCAGGTTATGCCGAGTTCGTTTGAATGGCTGCAGCAGGTAAGAGATTGTGAGGGCAAATATACGGAAGAAGATTTGTATAACCCCGAAATCTGTATAGATTACGGCTCTTATCTTTTAAAATATTTTCTTGATTTTTATGGGACAGAAACATCGGCTATTGCGGCGTACAACGCAGGATTTGTGGTTTCGGACTGGCTTGACGATCCGAATTACAGTACCGACGGTGTAACGCTTACAGATATACCGTATCCCGAAACAAAAGAATATGTTGAACGGGTAACGGACGCAAAAGCAAAGTATATTGAGTTATATTATTCATAAAATAATATGGTACATCTGATGAAAGGAAGATAAATATGTCAGACGAAAAAAGCAAAGCTACACTTCTTAAAGAAGAAATTATGATGAAAGGCAGCAAGGGCGCAGCAACTCTCAATGCCGAAGAGATTAAAAAAGCAGACGATTTCTGCGTAGGTTATAAAGAATTTTTAGACCATTCTCCTGTTGAGCGTGAGGCTGTAAGCTACACTCTTGAGCTTGCAAAGAAAGCAGGCTTTACAGAGTATAACGAAAATGCGTCATATAATGCAGGTGACAAGGTGTATTATGTAAACCGTGACAAAGCAATCGCACTTGCTGTTATCGGCAAAAACGGTGTAAAGAACGGTGCAAGACTTGCAATCGCTCACATTGACTCACCACGAATTGATTTAAAGCCGAATCCACTTTATGAGGACACAAACCTCGCACTTTTCAAAACACATTACTACGGCGGTCTTAAAAAATATCAGTGGACAGCACTTCCCCTCTCACTCCACGGCACAGTTGTAAAGCTTGACGGCACAAAGGTAAACATTACTTGGGGTGACGATGAAAACGAATCTTGTTTTTGCGTTACTGATTTGCTTCCACACCTTGCTAAAGACCAGGTTTCAAAGCCGCTTGCAAAGGTATTTACAGGTGAGGATCTCAATGTTCTTGTCGGCTCTCGTCCGTACGAAGACGGCAATGAAGAAAAAGACCTTGTAAAACTCAATGTAATGTCAATTCTCAATAAGAAATACGGCATAGTTGAGGGAGATTTCCTTTCGGCAGAACTTTGTCTTATTCCGTCATTCAAAGCAAGAGATATCGGCTTTGACGCAAGTATGATCGGCGGTTACGGTCACGATGATAAGGTTTGCGCTTACCCTGCATTAATGGCTTCGCTTGATGTTGAAACTCCGGAGCAGACCTGCGTTACTTATCTTACAGATAAAGAAGAAACAGGCAGCGACGGCAATACAGGTATGCAGAGCGACTTTTTGCGTTACTTTATATATGACCTTGCAAAGCAGGACGGTATTGACGGCTACAAAGCGCTGTCTAAGAGCACCTGTCTTTCGGCAGATGTAAGCGCAGCTTATGACCCAACATATGCATCCGCTTACGAAGCAAAGAACTCTTGCTATATTAACGAAGGCGTTGTAATTTCAAAATACACAGGTCACGGTGGAAAGTATGATACTTCCGATGCGTCTGCCGAGTATATGGGCAAGGTAAGAGCTTTGCTTGAGAAAAACAATGTAATGTGGCAAGTCGGCGAACTCGGTAAAGTTGATATGGGCGGCGGCGGAACCATCGCAAAATATGTTGCCAATATGAATGTTGATGTAGTTGACCTCGGTGTGCCTGTACTTTGTATGCACGCACCGTTTGAAATCGTATCAAAAATTGATGTATATATGGCTTACAGAGCATTTTTTGCATTTTTTGATGATAAAATTTAAAAAATTTTAAAAAACACTTGCTTTTTATAAAAGAATGTGGTAATATACTACTTGCGGTTAATAATTAACCGCATATGCGCTGGTAGCTCAGCTGGATAGAGTGTCTGACTACGAATCAGAAGGTCGGGAGTTCGAGTCTCTTCCAGCGCGCCAATAACACACCTTGGTTTTTCAGGGTGTGTTATTTTTTTAGAAATATCTGCGATGAGATTTGCTAAGCATTGTAATTGTTAAATTTTTCGTTAAGTCCGAAATACAATAAGCTTGTGTCTGCAAAAACTTTATTTTCACTATTTGTACCTTTCTGTAAATCCTGTTGAATTTCTTTATCGTAAAGTATGCTGTTGTTTCATAGGAATCAAAAGTAAATGAATTATTATATTTTTCCGTCAAATATTTTTCAACAGTATCAGTGACTGTTGACATAAATCTGTTGACATAAATTTTTAATGGTTGTAATATAATAATGTAAAGAAACGGTTTTAGCTGTTTTGCTACAATGTTGTTAAATTATTTTTATAACCGCCTTGTAATCGCAGTACAGGGCGGTTATTTTTTACAATTTCAGATTTAAGGTAAATAACAATTCACTAAAAAAGTTTTTATCAAAACTTGGCACAAATTGTGGTTTAAGGCGAGTAATTTATAATTTAGGTCAAGCCTTTGATTAAAAAAAGGTTGTCCATATTTTTAATGCGAATAATTAGGAATAGCTTTTTAAAAATTTTTTGTAACTTTTACATAAATTTTACTTGAAATATTTAAGATTTAACAATATAATAAGAATAATAAGGAGTGATATAATGACTTCAACAATTGATGTAAAAAAGAAACAAGATTTAAAAAAATGGCTTGAAATGCCTTACAATAACAGAGAGCTAAGCTGGCTCGATTTTAACGCCCGTGTACTTGAAGAGGCTTTTGAAAAGGAAAATCCTATAATGGAAAGGTGTAACTTCCTTTCTATTACAGCGTCTAACCTTGACGAATTTTTTATGGTTCGTGTTGCAGGCGTACTTGATAATATTCATCGTGGCACAAATAAGCCCGACCCATCGGGACTTACACCTAAAATGCAGATGAAAAAAATCAGTGAAAAAGTACATGCTTTTGCCGAAAAGCAGTACAACTGCTACAATCGTTCCATTATTCCGTCACTGAGAGCAAACGGTATTAACTTTGTTAAGGCAGATGAAATGACCGACGAGCAAAAAGCATTTGCAGACGATTATTTTCAGAGAGTGGTATTCCCTGTTCTCACACCGATGGCGGTTGACACAAGCCGACCTTTCCCATTGCTTGCAAACAAAAGTCTTAACATTGCAGTTCTGCTTACAAATGCAGAGGGAGAAGAATTTTATGCGCTTGTACAAGTGCCGTCAATCCTTCCGAGATTTTTGGAACTTCCCGCAAAAGGCAAGCGTGACTTTATAACCCTTGAAAGAATTATTACTATTCACCTCGGCGAACTGTTTGAGCTTTATAACATCAAACAGTCGGCGGCTTTCAGAATCACAAGGGACTCTGACCTTGACATTGACGAGGACACGGAAGACCTTATGGAGGAAATCAAAAAATCCATTAAAAAGCGTCAGCGCGGTGTGCCTGTAAGACTTGAGTTTTCTAAAAAATGCCACAAGTCAATCCGCAAATTCCTTGTAGATGCATTGCATGTAACCGAGGACGAAATTTATGTACAGCACGGTCCGCTTGACCTTACTTTCCTTTCTAAATTTGCAAGAATAAAGGGCTGTGAAAAGCTCTGTTTTGAGCCTATTACACCTGTAAATCCGCCTGCCGAGTTTTACGATTGCGATGATATTTTTGAGGCTATCCGTGAAAAAGACAGACTTGTTCATCATCCGTATGAGAGTTTTGATGTGGTGGTTGACTTTGTAAAAAAAGCCGCAAAAGACCCTAATGTACTTGCAATCAAGCAGACTTTATACCGTGTAAGCGGTAACTCTCCTATCGTTGCGGCACTTATTAAAGCCGCCGAAAACGGCAAACAGGTTACTGTACTTGTAGAACTTAAAGCTCGTTTTGACGAAGAAAATAACATTCAGTGGGCAACCAAACTTGAAAAAGCAGGTTGTCATGTAATTTACGGTCTTACAGGTCTTAAAACCCACTGTAAAATCTGTCTTGTTGTCAGAAAAGACAAGGACGGAATCCGCCGTTATCTGCATATGGGTACAGGTAACTACAACGACAGCACCGCAAGGTTCTACACAGACATCGGTATGTTTACCTGCCGTGAAGAATACGGCCTTGACGCATCGTCATTATTCAACACACTTACAGGCTATTCTTTACCGCCCGAATACAATAAATTTATTGTTGCTCCTCAAGGTATGCGACCTTTCTTTGAGGAAATGATAAGAAAAGAAATCGAAAATGCAAAACAGGGACTTCCCGCATCAATCACTGCAAAGGTAAATTCACTTGTAGACCCCGCAATTATCAGCTTGCTTTACGAGGCATCGCAGGCAGGCGTAAAAATTGAACTTATCGTGCGTGGTATTTGCTGTCTTATCCCCGGATTAAAGGGATGGAGTGAAAATATAAAGGTAATCAGCATTGTAGGACAACTTCTTGAGCACAGCCGAATTTTTAAATTTGAAAACAACGGCAATCCGCTCTACTACCTTGGCAGTGCAGACTGGATGCAGAGAAACCTTGACAGACGAGTTGAACTTGTGTTCCCTGTTGAGGACGAAGACATTAAAAACAGGGTTGAACAGATTTTAAAAGTTACGCTCAAAGACACGGTAAATGCAAGAAAGCAGTTACCCGACACCACATATCACCTTGTAGATAAGCGTGGCAGAAAACGACTTAACAGCCAAAAACATTTTTCAAAACTTGCACAACAGGCACAAAATGCCGTTAAAAAACAGACATATGTAAGAACAGTAGGCACTCCTATGGTACCTGCAAAGGAAGGAGAAAAAGCAGAATGAAAAGAATCGGTATTTTAACAAGCGGCGGTGACTGTCAGGGACTTAACTCTACTATCCGTGCAGTCGCAAAAACACTTTATCAGAATTGCGGCAATGACGGCGTGCAGATTATCGGCATTATTGACGGCTACCGAGGACTTATTTACAACGAAACAAGGATGATGAAACCTGATGATTTTTCGGGTATTCTTACAAGGGGCGGTACTATTCTCGGCACATCAAGACAGCCGTTCAAGCTTATGAGAGTTATTGACGAAAACAGCGTTGATAAAGTTGCCGAAATGAAAAAGAACTATAAGAAGCTTGAGCTTGACTGCCTTGTTGTTCTCGGCGGAAACGGCACACAGAAAACCGCAAACCTCTTGCGTGAAGAGGGCTTGAATGTTGTTTCTCTGCCAAAAACAATTGACAATGACCTTTGGGGTACAGATAAAACATTTGGTTTTCAGAGCGCCGTTGACATTGCAACAAATGTTATCGACTGTATTCACACCACCGCAACCTCACACGGAAGAGTTTTCATTGTTGAGGTTATGGGTCACAAGGTTGGCTGGCTGACTTTGTATGCAGGTATTGCCGGCGGTGCGGATGTTATTTTAATTCCGGAAATTCCGTACGATATTAATTCCGTAATTAATACAATTAAGAAAAGAACCGAAAGCGGAAAGAAATTTTCAATTCTCGCCGTTGCAGAGGGTGCAATTTCCAAAGAGCTTGCGGCTATGCCGAAGAAAAAAAGAAAAGCCGCTATGGCTGAAATCGCATATCCGTCAATCTCATACAAAATTGCAAAAGAAATTCAAGACGCAACAGGTCAGGAAACAAGAGTTACCGTACCCGGACATTTCCAGAGAGGCGGAAGTCCTGACGCATACGACCGTGTGCTCTCCACCCGTTTCGGTATTGCAGCTGCCGAACTTATCATAAACGGTGACTACGGCAAAATGGTTGCACTTGTAAATAATAAAGTAGTTGCAGTTCCGCTCGAAGAAATCGCAGGTAAACTTAAAGCCGTTCCTGCCGACCACGAAATAGTAGCCGCAGCAAGAAAGATGGGCATCTGCTTCGGTGACGAAAAATAATTAACATTTTGTGCTTGAAATGTTGAAAACTTTGGCAGCGTGAGTATTAACCTCACACTGCCGTTTTCTTTATTATATCGTTTTACAAAAACTAATCTTCCACTCCTTATCAAAACCAAAAAAATTGCCCGAAAAAGCAAAAATCTCATTTCAAAATCAATGAAATGAGATTTCTGCTAATATAAAAATCAAACTTCCAATTTCTTAACCACTGAAATAGAAACAATGTAAGAAACCACTAAATAAACTATAATGCAAACTCCGCTTGCGAGTAATGTTTGTACCGAAATGTTATTTACTGCAAGGGTAGAAACCGCATTACCAAGCCATAAACAGCTTAAATTAATATGTAAGTATGAGCTGATTATCGAAATTCCTGTTGGCAAAGCCAAAAGAGCAAGCAACGAAACAACTATTGCAGGAGCGCTCTTTTTAAAGATTGAACACAGCATAAAGAATATGCCGGCAAATGAGATAAGTCCAAACACAAGGATAATTAATTGCGGAATAAACAGAGCGTATATTGAGCCGATGTTATGATATAAAGCGCTTGATACCGCAAAAACAGCAACTAAATTGAGGATTACCATAAAAAGGGTGCTGACAATAACCGCCATAAACTTTGCCGTAAAAATCGACTGTCTGCTGTAACCTCGTGAAATAATATTTTTCAATATGCCGTTGTCAAAATCATTGCAAATAAAGCTGCAAATAAACATTAGTATAAATACTGTAACGGGACTTTTTTAAAAAATCCTATTGCACTGATAATACCGGACTCCGGTGATACTATTCACTGCATATTTTGCGAAGATTGTAACGAAAACATACCGAATGAGCAAAGCAGGTAAATCAAACTAAGTGCAACCGATGCAAAAGTCCAAATATAAAAGCTTTTGTTTTTGAAAAGCTTACGAAGTTCAAATAATAATAACCTTTTCATTTTATGCCCCTACCTTGCGTAAAAAGTATTCTTCAAGATTAATTGCGTGAATAGAAATCTGATTTACCGTAACACCATTTTCAACAAGATATTTATTAATTTGACCCGTTCTGTCAATCATTGAGTCAAGATAAACAGTTTTATTATAAATATGTATCTGTTGAGGCGGCATAATTTTTGATAAAATCTCCGCCGCTTTTTGCGGATTGTCAGGCACAATTAAAACTCTGTCGCTGCATTTTTGTGAAAGCTCAACAGCGGAAATTTCTTCTATAAGTTTGCCGTCATGAATAAATCCATATCGTGTGGCAATCTTTGACAGTTCCTCAAGCAAATGGCTTGAAATCATAAAGGTAATTTTCTTTTCGGTATTTAGTCTGATGATTAAATCACGAATCTCCATAATACCTGTCGGATCAAGTCCGTTTATCGGTTCGTCAAGAATAAGCAATTCTGGATTGCCGAGCAAAGCCATAGCAATTCCAAGTCGCTGGCGCATACCGAGCGAAAACTGTCCTGCTTTTTTGTTGCCTGTATTGCCAAGACCTACAAAATCAAGAATTTTCCTGACACTTTTGTCTGAACTTCCTGTAAGAATTGCCATTCTCTTCATATTTTCGTATGCGGTGCAGTTTTTATAAATTGACGGAAACTCAATGAGCGAACCGATTTTCTTCCTTGCAGTGTTGAGCGGCTCACCGCCAAAGAGGATAATTTCGCCACTGTCGGGAAAAGCAAGCCCTAACACCTGGCGCATAAATGTAGTTTTGCCTGCGCCGTTCTTGCCCACAAATCCGTAAATATCACCTTTGTTTATCGTAAGGCTGATGTTGTTAGAAACAATTTTATAACCGTATTTTTTCACTAAATTTTGTGTCGATAATATTGCACTCATAATTATTCTCCGTAATTAGTTTTTAGCGTCATAAATTCTTATTAAGAGGTCAAGAACCTTGAAGTAGAGCCAAATTACTGTAAATGCCAAGCCAAATGAAACTGACCACTCGTATTCTTTTGGGCGCTGATTTTCAACTGTTTCACGAATAATCTGAAAGTCGCTGATAAGAAACAAAGCTGCGATAATAATAAAAATAACTGACATTGCTATGTCAAAGATAGGATTTCCTGCAAAAATCATTACATAACCTCTTGTTGCAGTAATGAGGTAGCCGATAAAAGCAAGGATTGAAATGCTTATTGTTGAAAGTAAAAGTGCAAGTGTAACAGATTTAAATTTTTCTGTTGCCTTAATCTTGCCTGAAGTATAGAGTAAAAGCATTGTAAATACGATTACAAGAGCTTATATGTCAATACAATATAGGCAATTTTACACTATTCTTGCATCCTGTATACAAAAAAAAGGATTGCAGATTTTGCTCTGCAATCCTTTTGAATATGATTATAACTTTTACGAATTATGCGATATAAATCTGTAATGCGGTTGCGTCAAGAATATCAAGCTTGCCGTCGCCGTACATATCGGCAGCGTCAAACCAAGCCTTATTTGTAACATCAATAAGCGGATTTTTATCGTCGTTTGAAATGTGAATCTGCAAGTGTGTAACATCGTTTACATCTACAACTCCGTCGCGGTTTACATCGCCCTTTATGATAGTTTCCTGCTCGCCGCCGTCCGAAATATAGAACGACTTTGTGCTTTCAGCTATACAGCCGTCTGAATCAACAGCCTTTACAGACAATGTGTATGTGCCTGCATTATTTGCTGTAAAATTGTATGTATTGTCAGATGAAGTCTTTACAGTTGCACCGTTTACCGCAAACTCGTAAGTAACATTGCCATGGTTGTTGTATGGCTCTGCTTTAAGCTCGAGTGCTGTGCCAACAGGCTGAGATGAGCTCTTGTCTGCGCCAAAGTTTACTTCAAACTCTGCCTCCTGAACCTGTGTATCAGGGAGGATCTTGCCAAGTCTTGCAAGCGGAACTGTAATGTTGTCTATATCCTCTTTTTCGTGTGAAGTAGACGGATCGTAGCTGTATTCAGCATCTGCAACATCAAGCATTGAGGGGTCGTGTGGAAGTGTATCCATACCCGAAGTACCGTATGTGAGAATCTGCATTGCGCCAATGCCCTGAGTTTCTACATAATTTCTGTCGATACCGAGTGCAGAGTAAGGAATAGCAACCTCGTAAACATAACCGTAGTTTTTCTTGTAGCCGAGTTTAAAGAAATCAACCCAATTTGAGTTAGGGTCAGTGTTGTCGCCTAAAGTTCTGTCGCCCTTTACTTCTCTTACACCGTAGAGAGTTTCGCTCTTTGTGCCGTTTGCATATTTAATTTTGAATCCGTTCCGGTTATCCTGTGCCTGATAGCTTGTTACGCCAATCGGAACTCTTGTATCATAATCAAACAGGTATGTTCCGTCTGTATCCTGAACATCAGCCTTGAAGATTGATGCGCCGCCGTTTGAATTGTTTGAATCGAAAGCAACAAGTGTATCAATGTGAGTTGTAAAGCCTACACCGCCGTCTTTTGCTACGCCGCCGTCACAACCCCATACAAACGGATTTGTGTAAACAGAGCCGTCTTTGTTTGTGCCTACTGCCTTGCCTGTTGCCTGCTTGCTTGGGTCTATTGAAAGCGCAATATACATTGGAATACTGTTTCTCCAAGGGCGAGCCTCATTTGATGCCGCAAAATTATCGCTCGGAGAAGTAATGTATGATGTATTTGCCATTTCCCACATAAAGTAGAGGTTTTCATCGTCCCATGCGCCATAGAGAGCGTATGCGTCCCACGGCTGCTCATGCATTGAAGATGGCATATATACTCGGGGGTCATCGTTTGCTGTACCCTGAGCAATAATCATTGAGCTGTCCCAATCGCTTACATCGCCGTCAACAGAAATTGTCTTGTATTTACCCAGCTGCATATTCGGGTTTGTTCCGTAATAGCCGCTTTCGGGAGCTGTTGTGTGTCCGTCCGAGTCAGCAGAAAAAGTTGTTTTGCCTGCTGTAAATGTTTTGTTGTAAGTGAAAGTCTGTGTTGTTTCAACACCGTCATCGCCTGTTGCTGTAAGCACAAGAGTAATTTCGCTGTTACCGATTTTACCCTCGCCTATTTTAATAATTGTGCCGTCGGTATAAGATTTTTTTGCCGAACCGTCAACAGAATAGTATCCTACTGAGGCATTTTTTAGTCCGAGCTGAACCTGCAAAAATTCTGATGAAAAGCTTGTACCGGAGGCTTTGTAAACAATTCCGTATCCATGAGAATCAGGCTTGCCGTAATCTACCCACTGCTTTGCGGCTGTGAGGAGCTTGCACTGACCTGCCTTTAAAGAAAGTCCGCTTGCCTTTGGATACTGCTCCTTGCCCTCGTCCTTTTCTTTGCCGTTATTAAAAATAATGCTTTCTGATTTATATGCTGAAGTAAAGCTTGCCTTGTAAAGTCCGTCATCAGTTGCGCTCATCAGCTGACCCGGCCATTTGGCATTTTCTTTTGTACCATAGGCATAAATATAAACATTTTCCCAATTAAAAACCGAATTATCAAAATATACCTCTGAGCCGTCTGCTGCGGCAGCCGAAACAGCTGTTATCACCATGGCAGACATAATGATAGCTGCACTAAGCAACAAACTTATAATTTTTTTGCTTGTTTTCATAAAAAATCAACTCCTAAATTCAAACTTTATTTAAAATTATATCATTACCTCATTTTATTTACAACAATAAAAAAACAATTTTGTTTACTTGACCAAAAAGTATAAATGATTTTTGAACAAAAAAGCAAGGCATATGACTTATTTAATAAATCATATGCCTATATTTTATATAATATTTTTATTTAGTTTACAGTTATCTCTTATATATCCTTTTCCACTTGCCTGTCCGATACTCCAAAAACGATATAATCCAATTTGAAAACCAGCCTATAGGAACTGCAATCCATACCATTTGCAAGCCGAAAATCGGTGCAAATGCCATTGCAACAAATACTCGGATAAACAGATTTACAAAGTTTGCGACTGTAAACATTTTCATATCTCCAGCACCTCGCAAAAGTCCGTCAACTGCCATTTTAAAGCCGATAAAACAGAAGAACCACCCCATAAAGCTAAGGTATCCGCAGCCCGTATTCATTGCGGTTATTGTGCCGTCATCACCGAGAAACATTGATACAATTAAACCGTTAAAAGGTTCTATAAGCAGAATAAGTAAAATAGAAAATGCTGCCACAAGAATGTTTGCGGCATGGTAACCCTCTACAACACGCTTTTCATTCTTTGCACCCAAATTTTGCGCAGTGTACGAAGACACCGCATTGTTTATACTGTTAAAGGGAACTATGCAAAGCGATTCCACTCTTATTGCGGCAGAATATCCTGCGAGAGCCTCCGAACCAAAGCCGTTTACCACCGACTGCACAAGCATCATTCCGATTGATACAGTTGACTGCTGAATAATTGACGGAAAAGCAATTTTTGCCATAGGCAAAAGCTCACTCTTTTCAAAAAATTTTGCACGACCTATGTTGAGCTTTTTAAACTCCCACACAAGCACTATGAATGATAATACAACCGAAATTCCTTGTGCAATAAGTGTTGCCCAGGCAACGCCCGTTACACCCATTCTGAAATTTTTTACGAGCAAAAGGTCGAGCGCAACATTGAACACCGATGAGAAAATCAAAAAATAAAGCGGTATTTTAGATTTTCCGAGTGCATTGAACATTGCGGAAAGCACATTATACATAAATAAAAACGGCAAACCCGCAAAGTAAATGTTCAGATAATCGACCGCCAGATCAAGTACATCAGACGGAGTATTGAGCAAAATAAGAATAAGACGGCTGAACACAAGACCGATAATTCCAAGCAAAACACTAAGTGCGGTAAAAGCAATCAGCGCAGTGTACACTGCCGTTTTTGTCTTTTTATATTCCTTGGCGCCAAAATACCTACTGACTATTACCGACGCACCTATTCCGCCACCGATTGCCACACAAATAAAAATATTCGTAAGCGAATATGACGCACCTACCGCCGCCAAAGCCTTTTCACTTACAAATCTGCCTACAATAGCCGAGTCCGCCATAGTGTATGTCTGCTGAAAAATATTACCTATAATAATAGGCAGAGCAAATACAAAAAGCGCATACATCGGCTTTTTCTTAACTAAATAATCATTATTCACATAAATCACCTATCCGCAGATATTATAACATATCTTGTCGGAAAAAGGAATATTGTTTAATCACGGTTTTGCAGATGTACACCGCTAAGCCATAAATTAAACCAATTTTGATAAAGAACCTCAGAAAAGGCTTTGGGCAGTGCTCAAACGAACACTGCCCTTCGCAAACTATTATTTAGAGTTTGATTATGAAACTTGTTATCTGATTAATTATAAAAGAGTTTTAAGATAGTCGCTTATCTCTTTTTCGGTAGTCATTGCAAGTACCTTTTCGGCAACCTTGTCTGCCTCTGCCTTTGACCATGCAGAAATTGTTTTTCTTACCTTTAATACCGACGGTGCGGATACACTGAACTCGGTAAGTCCGAAAGACATAAGTAACGGCACCATCATCGGGTTAGCCGCTGCCTCGCCGCACATACCCACAGAAATATTATTCTTGTTTGCGCAATCAATAATATACTTAATGCCCCTTAATACACTTGGCTGTAACGGAGAATACAGATATGCAACATCGTCATTTCCTCTGTCGCAAGCCATTGTATAACCCGTAAGGTCATTTGTACCAATGCTGAAAAAGTCGGATTCTTTTGCAAGAATATCAGCAATCATAACTGCCGCCGAGGTTTCTGTCATAATGCCTACAGGGATATTTTCGTTAAATTCTACTCCCTGTTCCCTAAGTTCAGCCTTAACCTCTTCAACAAGAGCCTTGCCCTCTCTAAGTTCTTCAACAGCTGTAATAAGCGGGAACATAATTCTTACATCGCCAAAAGCGCTTGCTCTTACAATTGCACGGAGCTGTGTTTTGAACAAATCTTTATGCTTTAAGCAATATCTGATTGCTCTGAAGCCCAAGAAAGGATTTTCCTCTTTTTTAAGTCCGAGATAAGGAATTTCCTTGTCGCCGCCGATGTCAAGAGTTCTGATAATAACAGGCTTTCCCTTTAATGTAAGTGCCGCCTTTTTGTAAGCGTCAAACTGCTCGTCCTCTGTAGGCAAAGCGGTTCTGTCCATAAATAAAAATTCAGTTCTGAACAAACCAACGCCCTCGCCGTCTGCATCAACTGCCTTTATTGCGTCCTCCGGCTTGCCGATATTGCAGAAAAGCTCGTATTCCTCACCGCTTAAAGCTTTAGTTGCCTTGCCTCTGAAATTTTCAAGTTCTTTGCGCTCTTTAAGAAAATTAATTCTCTTTGTATCGTACTCCTGAATAACAGCGTCATCCGGCTCATCAATTACTACGCCCTCACTGCCGTCAACGATTACATAAGCACCGGCCGAAAGTTTTGAAACCGCACCGTTTACGCTTAGCACGGCGGGAATTTCAAGTGCCCTTGCAAGGATAGCCGAATGAGATGTTTTGCCGCCTGTTTCGGTAATAATTCCGACAATATTTTCTTTATTTATGCCTGCTGTCATGGACGGAGTAAGTTCTTTTGCGACAACTACCGTACCCTTTGGCGCTGCCGAAAGTTTTACTTCTTTTACTCCGAGCAAAATGCTTAGCATACTTGTTTTTAAGTCTTTTACATCTGCCGCTCTCTGCTGTGTAAGTTCGTCATCTGTGGCAGAAAACATAGAGATGAACATATCGCACATATACTCAAGTGCAGCCTCGGCGCACTGACCGTTATCAATCAACTTTTCAATTTCGCCGCACATATACGGGTCTTTCATCATCTGAATGTGACCCTCAAGAATTTCTGCCTCTTTTTTACCTGCCGACGCTTTCAGCGCATCTGCCTGTGCCGCAGTATTGTCGCAAAATATTTTAACCGCATTTCTGAAACGCTCAACCTCTGCCTCGGTATCCGTAACAGTTACATTATTATATTCAAGTTTTGCTTCTTCTACAATCATTACTCTTCCGAGTCCGATACCCTCGGAAGCGGGTGTTCCGTGTAACATAACCTCACCTGCTTTCAAATTTTAGAAAGAAAGCGTGCCAAAAGACACGCTCCCGTTTTTATTCACCAAGTCCGCCTTCAATAAGCTCTACTGCCTTTGCAAGAGCCTCTTCTTCGTCAGGACCGTTACATTCTACTACAAACTCGCTGCCGCACTTAATACAAGCTGCAATAATATTTAAAAGACTTTTTGCATTGATTTTGTTTGAGTTGAAATCAATTGTAACATCACTCTGGAACTTTGCCATTGCTGTTGCAAATACTGATGCGGGACGCATATGAAAACCTGATGCATTATTTAATGTAAGTTTTTTTGATACCATAATATAAAACCCCTTTATAATAGTTTTGTGTCAGACAGGGAGGGCTACTCCCTGTCTGAATTAAGTTTATTTTATCATATTTTAAGAAAGAATGGAAGATTTTTGTGAAATTTATTTAACTTTTTTAATCTCTCTGTTAAGAGGTTTTTTAAGAAGTGCAAGCATAAACATTGAAACTACTGCACCGATTGCAAGAGCAAGGAGGTAGAAATACCATGTACCCTGCATTGTTGCGAATACGAAGATACCGCCGTGAGGAGCCATAAGCTTACAGCCAAAGAGAGCTGAAAATGCGCCTGCTACTGCAGAACCAACGATACATGAAGGGATAACCTGAAGCGGATGACCTGCTGCGTAAGGAATTGCACCTTCTGTGATGAATGAAAGTCCCATTACATAGTTTACGGGAGCATTCTTTCTTTCTTCGTCTGTCCAACGATTCTTGAAGAATGTGTTTGAAAGAGCGATTGCGATTGGAGGAACCATACCGCCGATCATAACTGCTGCCATAATGATGTATGCCTGATCGTCTGCGTTTGCAAGGTTAAGTGTTGCGAATGCATAAGCTGCCTTGTTGAAAGGACCACCCATGTCGATAGACATCATACCTGCGAGGAGCGCACAGAGCGGAACCATCATTGCAGGGTTAGAGGCAATAGCGTTAAGGCCGTCTGACATACCTGAGTTAATCATACCCATGAACGGGTTGACTGCGCACATTACAACGAGAATACCGCCGAGTCCGAGAAGCGGATAGATGAGAACGGGCTTGATACCCTCAAGAGCCTTAGGCATCTTATCGCACATTTTTTCAATAGCAAGCATTAAGTAACCGCCTGCGAAACCTGCAAGCAATCCACCGAGGAAGCCTGACGGAACTGTGTTAACAGCACCCGGATCTGCAAAGGTTGCGCCTGATGTTGCAAGGAAACCGCCTACAAGACCAACGAGAAGGCCGGGACGGTCTGCAATTGACATTGCGATAAAGCCAGAAAGAATAGGAACCATAAGGTTAAATGCCACACCGCCGAGTGTCTTAAACCATGCGGCTGCAGGAGTTACCGTACCGAATGTACTGCCAGCCTCCTGTGCGTTAACACCGCATGCAATATCAATGAGGAATGCAATTGCAATGAAGATACCGCCTGCTACAACGAACGGGAGCATATGTGATACACCGTTCATAAGGTGACCGTAAGTGCCACCTCTCTTCTTTGGAGCATCTGCAGAACCGCCTTTGTGATGATATACGGGAACTTCTTTGTTTACAATCTTGTTGATAAGCTCTTCCGGCTTATGAATACCGTCTGAAACGGCACACTGTAAAACGGGCTTGCCGTCAAAACGGGCAAGATTTATTGTGATGTCAGCGGCAATGATGATACCGTCACAATTTGCAATTTCTTCTTCGGTAAGCACATTCTTTGCACCGCCCGAGCCGTTGGTTTCAACCTTAATCGGAATGTTAAGGCTGTCGCCGGCTTTCTGGAGTGATTCAGCCGCCATATAAGTATGAGCAATACCTGTTGGACAAGCTGTGATAGCAAGAACTCTGTAACCCTTCTTTGCAGGAACTTCTGCCTTTGGTTCATCGGGGAACTTCTCTGTTTCTTTTGCGTCAATAATCGAGATAAATTCTTTCGGAGTTTTTGCGGCTTTAAGTTTCGCTGTAAAATCTTCATGCATTAAAAGCTGCATAAGTCTTGCGAGAACCTCAAGGTGAACATCGCCGTCTGTTGTAGCCGCTATCATAAAAATAAGTTTGCAAGGCTGTCCGTCCGGAGCCTCATAATCTACACCGTTAGGAACTGTAATTGCAGCAAGTGCAGGAGCTTTAACTGCCGTGCTCTTTGCGTGCGGAATGGCAACTTCCATACCGACTGCTGTTGTTCCCATTTCCTCTCTTGCGAGGATTCCTTTCTTATACTCGGCTGCGTTTACAAGGTTTCCGCTCTTGTCGTGCAATGAAACGAGCTTGTCGATTGCTGCCTGTTTTGATGCCACTGATACATTAAGCTCTATGGCACTTTGTTTTAATAAATCAGTAATACGCATAAATTTTTCTCCTTTTTAGTTTATTTATTTCTACCCACTCAGAATTGAGCGAGCAATTCATCAATTTTATCTTTTGTGGCAAGTCCGTTTAAAAATGCTGTTGCATTTCCGCAGGCACTGCCGAGCTTTAACGCATAAGCGTAATCGTTTTTGTCAATGCAGCCGGCTACAAAGCCTGCTACCATCGAGTCACCCGAGCCTACTGTATTCAGTACCTTGTGACCTTTAATAACGCCCTCTTTATGAACCTTTCCGAATTCGTCAACAAGTAATGCACCGTCGCCGCCCAGAGAAACGAGAACATTTTTTGCACCCATTTTCTGCAATTCCTGCGCATATTTGACAACATCGCTTTCTGTCTTTACTGTTGTGTCAAAAATTTCTGAAAGCTCCTGACGGTTCGGTTTGATTAAAAACGGTTTGTATTTTAGTGAATTAACAAGCAACTTTTTAGTTGCGTCAACTACAATTCTTACATCTTTTCCGTCAAGTTTTTCGATGATTCTTTCATAAACATCGTCAGGCAATGTATTTGGAATATTTCCTGCAATGATAAGTGTATCACCACTCTGAATATTGTCGATTTTATCAAACAGATTCAAAAGTTCTTCCTCATCTATGTGCGGTCCTTGACAGTTGATTTCGGTTTCTTCGCCTGCCTTGATTTTAATGTTTATTCTTGAAATTCCGCTTTTAAGTGTAATAAAATCTGCTGTGATTTTAGGATTTTTAAGACCTTTTTCAATAGCCTCTCCGGTAAATCCTGCAACAAAACCAAGCGCTGTGCTCTTGATACCGAGTTCGGCAAGTACGCACGAAACATTTATTCCCTTGCCGCCGATGTAATATTCCTCGCTTGTTGTTCTGTTTGTAATGCCTGTCTTAAGCTCATCAAGACGAACGATGTAATCAATTGACGGGTTTAGTGTAACTGTGTAAATCACTTCATAACCTCCTTGATTATTGTTTTTTCCGAAAACTCATTATACGGGAGTTTGTCGGTTATAATACAGCAGTCTTTAAGCTCTGCAAAGGTAATCGGAAATACCTTTCTGAATTTGGTATTGTCGGCAAGAACAAAAGACATATAACTTCTTTTTATAACTTCCTCTTTGATCAAGCCCTCTTCCATATCAGGAGTGGTAAAGCCTGCATTTAATTCAATTCCGTTAGTACCCATAAAGGATTTTGTAAAGTTAAAGGTTTTCAGCGACCTTAAACCTTCCGCGCCCATAATAGCCTCGGTAGCAGGTTTGATTCTGCCGCCGATTGTGTATGTTGTAAGTCCCTTTCTTATAAGATTTTTTGCGTGGGTAATACCGTTTGTAACATAGGTTGCGTTTTTGTTTGTAATGTAATCTGTGAGAATATCAGTGGTTGTGCCTGCGTCTATATATACAAAATCCGTATCGTTAATAAGTTTTGCACAATAGATTGCGATTGCTTTCTTTTCGTCAAGCATTATACCTTCTCTTGATTTCACATCAGCCTCATATACGCCCGAAAGCTGGTGAATTGAGGTTGCTCCTCCGAATACTTTATTAAGCTTGCCCATCTCGTCAAGTGTTGTGAGGTCACGCCTTATGGTTGACTCAGATGTATTCAAAAGCTTTGTAAGCTCCTGTACCGTGACTGTGTTTTTCTCGCTTAATATTTGAAGTATTGTTTGGTATCTTTCCTGAGTAAGCATTTCCCTCACCTCTTGACTACATTATAACACCTGTTTTGTTAAAGTCAAGCAAATTCTTTCAAAAAAATTCATTAAAATTGAAATTCAGTTAGTTTATATCAAAAATCGCATATAATTTTGTGCGTTTTAACAAGTGATTTTGCTTTTGCATTTTTAAGTCATTCAAATCCAGTCATAAATCAGTCAAGATTATTCAAAAATATTCTATCCCGATTACTGTCTTTTTATTCCCGTATTTTATCATTTATAAAAGCAAAAAGCTGTTCGGTAACTCTTGCCCGAACAGCTTTAATGTACTTTTAATATTAAATTTTAATTACGAAGCAATAATAGTCTGAATCTTTGTAACATCGGCAACATCAATTTTACCGTCGCCGTTTGCGTCTGCCGCCTTTGTATTTTTAATTACATATGATGAATTGCCCGAAAGATACATCTGTAAGTATGTAACATCCGATACATCTATTTTGCAGTCATTATTTATATCACCTACAGGTACAGTTTCCTCCTGCAATGCTTTGAATGTAATTTTATTTTTGGTTGCGTATGTCTGTGCCTTTGTATTTTTATAGCCGTAAATTATAAATCCGTCAATAACTCTGCCATCACTATAGCCCACTGCGGTTGTACCAAAATATGTAACATTCTTTGGAATAGTAATAGATTTCATAGCTTGGCAATTTTCAAATGCAGATGTTTCGATTGATGTAAGAGTATTCGGCAAAGTTACCGAGGATAATTTTGTACAGTCATAAAAGGACATTGAACCTATTTTTTTAACTGTATTTGGAATGGTTATCTGTGTCAGATTTGTTGCTTTACTAAACAAATTATTCGGCACTGATGTTGCTCCGTTTTCGATTATAGCTGTTTTTAGTCCCGAATCTTCAAACACATCAATGCCTGCTTTGGTTACAGTCTTCGGTATTGTAATTGTTGTGAGCGCTGTTGTTCCGTTAAATGCGCTATAGCCGATTTCGGTAAGAGTATTTGGCAATGCTACCGACGAAAGTTTTTCACAATGATAAAATGACATTGAGCCTACTTTCTTTACTGTATTCGGAATTGTTACTTTAGTTAAATTTTTAGCGTTACTGAAAAGATTGTCTGCTACTGCTGTTGCACCATTTTCTATAGTGGCTGTTTTAAGTGCCGAACCGTTAAATACATTATTACCGGCTGTTGTAACTGTTTTTGGAATTGTAATTGTTGTAAGTGCTGTTGTTCCTTCAAATGCATTATAGCCAATTTCCGTAAGATTGCTTGGTAATGTAACTTTTGAAAGTTTTGTACAATTGTGAAATGCCATTGAACCGACAACTTTTATTGTATTTGGTATTTTAACAGAAGTTAATGTACTATTGTTGTAAAAAGAATTATCAGAAATTTTTACAACATTTTTATTTAAAATTTGTGACGGAATTGTAATATCGGTTGCTATACCCTTATATCCCGCAATATTTACGGTATCATCTGAATTTACAGTATATTCATAGTTGCCGCTTATAAAAATAGTTGCCGCATTTGCTGTAATTGAAATCACAGATAACCCGCTTACAGCTAAAACCACAGCAATAATTGATGCTAAAAATTTTTTCATTTATTTTCTCTCCTTGTCATTATGACAAAATATTTTATATACTTCTCAATATACAATAAAAATAATAGCAAATATGAAATTTACTGTCAATACAAAATTGTGCAATTCAGTTACATATACAATCATCAAAAATATAAATTTTTTTATTTGTCAACTTTAACACAAAAAGGTCACATCATTGCATAAGCGGAAAGTATTTGTGGGCTTTGCCCACAGCCTTTGAAAAGGTCGACCAAACATTTATAATTGCTTGGAAAATCAATTTGCTAAACCATAATTTATTAATGCTATCTCAAATAATCTTATAGCCTTTGACCGAAAACAAGTCAAAGGCTATATATTTTTCTCAATATTACTTTTCAAAATCAATTGAAAGGCTCTTTTTGTCGGAAGTAAATTTACGGCACGCTACCCCTGCCGACTGCAACATTCTTTTAGATGCAACAGTTGCGGCGCTGTCGGCATATTTATCATAAAGATAAACGACCTCTGCTATACCCGACTGAATAATGGCTTTTGCACATTCGTTGCAAGGGAAAAGGTCAACGTACAGCCTTGCGCCCTTAAGATTTTTGCCTCTTGCATTAAGTATAGCATTAAGCTCGGCGTGTACCACATAGCTGTACTTTGTGTCTTCACCATCTCTGCACCACGGATAATCATCATCGGAACAACCGAAAGGAAAGCCGTTGTAACCTGTTGAAAGAATGATATTGTTATTGTCTACAATACACGCACCTACTTGAGTGTTCGGGTCTTTACTGCGCTTTGAGGCAAGAATAGCCACACCCATAAAGTATTCGTCCCATGAAATATAGTCTTTTCTTTTCATTTATCTTTATCCTCCTTATCAATAACCTGATTTTTTCAAGTCTGCAAGTATCTGCACATAAAATTCTCTTATGTCAAAGTCCTTAATATTTTCACGGTTAAGGTCAATCATATCTCCGTGAGAAATACCTCTTTTACCTTTTGTAGTAATGTATGTATATTTTTCGCCCCAGGCAAAGGAGTTTTCTGAAACCAAGCCATCATTCTCACCGTCAAAATATTTTACAAGATTGTATGAAAAGTTAAGCGGAAATTTTCCGCCCGACGCTCTGTTCAGCTTTGAGCCAAAGCTCTGATAATAAACCTTTGGTGAGTCAAATACATCAGCGTTAAGTTTCGTACAATTTGCCTGCGTAAGGTCGGTTACGGCAGAGATGAAGTCGGGATTTTTGTCGCCAAACTTTAAAAGTGCGTTATTGTATGCAAAAGCAATTTTGTTTTTAACATTAGGCGAAACTTTTGTTAAAAGATAGTCGGCAAAACCGCAGCCACGATGCGGAGTGTTTATTGTGGTGAGCGATGCTGTCATATCTTCAACGCCGTAACAGGCAATCGCCTTTCTGCAATCAAGCCCGCCCTTTGAATGAGCAATAATATTCAGCTTTTCACAACCTGTTTCCGCAACGATTTGTTTAATTCTCTCGGCAATCTCTTTGGCGCTTTCATCTACAGATGCGGCCGATTCGTGATTACCATAGTAAATTTCTGCGCCGTTTGCAATAAGCTCTGCCGGCACTCTGCCCCAATAATTGAAATATGCGCTGTCACGAAAAAACACACCGTGCACAAGCAATACAGGGTATTTTGTTTTGCAAATTTTCTCATTAATTCTTTTTCTGTCTTGTTCGGCTTTATCAATTTCAAAATTAACCTCTTGCATAGTTATTTTTATAATAACGCCAAGACAAAATAAATTTACAATCGGAATAAAACCGCAAATTATTCCGATAAACCTATGCTTTATGCCAAGTTGAACCGATGTGCAATAAACGGAAATGATACCGTTCCAAAACAAAATAAACTCCGCAAGCAGAGCACCTCCAAGGCACAGCGCCCATTTTACCCAATTGTCAGGTAACATTTGAAAAGCCGACTGAATATAAATCACACTTGAAAGCAGAGTTGTTATTAAAAATTGCAAGAGCAATTCACTGCCGTGTGCAATCATTCTGAATTTAAAAGACGGATAGCCGCCTTTTGCAACAGACGGAAAAACATTTGCGGCAACAAACGCAAAAACACTGATAAGCGGCAAATACCACCTGTCAAGCATCTCTGCAAGAAAAATGCCGTTAATACCGACCATAAGCATAAGCGTGAGCAACAGCCTATAAAAGAATGTAAACACTCCGGATTTTTTCATTAAATCACCCGTTTTTATAATAACACGCACACACAAAAATTGCAACTAAAAGTAAAACTTGCGTTGCGGCATAACAAAAGCGGTCACATATTGCGACCGCTTTTATATTACCTATGATTTAATATTTTTATTAAGAAACACAATTTGCAATGTACTGCTGAAGCAAAGTTGCGTCTAAAATATCCACATAGTCGTCTTCATTAACATCCGCAAATTTTAACTGCTCGCTTGATAAATTAATTAAATCAACATTATATTTCATAATCAAAGTTACATCATTTACATCAACCTTGCCGTTCATATCAACATCTCCAACCATTGTGTAGCCGATTGTAAATGCTTTTTCAACAGTTCCGCTGTAATTGCCAATACCGCTGATAACGGCAGTGGCAGTGCCGACAGAAGTGTTATTTTTGAATGTTACGGTATAGTCCTTATCCTTAACAAGGGCAATGCCGTTGTTTTCGAGTATCATTTCGGGAACAACCGCCTTGCCGGAGTACTCGCAGTTTTTAACAACAATTTTAGAAATTGTTGAAATATCGCACCTTGTAATATCAAACCAGCAAATATTTCTTCCTGTGAAATTGCCTATACCCTTAATTACAACAATACCTATGCCCACATTGAGGTTGTTTTGGTATTCTACGGTATAATCAATATCTTTAGCTAAGGTGTAGCCGTCCATTGATACTGCAACATCAGGCTTAATTTCCTTGCCCGAATACGGCACCGAGTTAATGCTCGAAACCTTGCAGTCATTCACATCAACATTGTTAATTGTAAAGGCCTTTGTAGTGTATCCAACAAAATCGCCCTTGCCCACTATTGTGTATGTATATTCGCCGACGTTTTTAGCCTCGTACGCACCTGTAAGTGTGTAGTCAATGCCCTCGTACAGGGTGTAATCGTTTACCTTTACAACAGGCTTAACAGCTTGCGTTTTTCCGTTGTAGGTAAGGTTTTCGGCAGTTACCTCTGCGTTGCTCAGGTTAATTTGTGTAATGCTTGCCACAAACTCATACGGTGTATCGCAATCTGCCTTTGGAGTGTAGGTTACAGATATATTGCCGTTAGCGTCAGCCCGTACCTGATCCACATACAAAACATTATCATCAGTTAAGAGCTTATTGACATTCTTATCTTTTAAAGAATAAAAATTATAAATACCGTTTGCCTTATATCCTGCAAGCTTAGTGGTATGCTTAGCCGATGACGCACCTACGGGTTCGAGTACCTGCTTTGTCCTCAGCACATTAGTACGGTCATAAATCTGAATAGCAACAGGCGAGGTTTGGTTTGATTTATTACCGTTGCCAAGCTCTCCGTATTCGTTATCTCCCCACATATACAGACTGCCGTCCTTAGTTATTACCGCACTGTGCCAGCAGCCAAGACTTACCGCCGCTACATTTTCCATTATTTTTATCGGAGATACTGATTTCTCATAGTTGCCTGAGCTTCCGTTGCCGAGCTGTCCGTAATTGTTATATCCCCACATATACAGACTGCCGTCCTTGGTTATTGCCGCACTGTGATAACTGCCAAGGCTTACAGCCGTAACATTTTCCATTATTTTTACCGGAGTATAGCTGTTAGATCCCCACATATACAAATCGCCGTCTTTGGTTATTGCGGCACTGCGATAAGTGCCAAGAGCAACATATTTTACCGATTTTTCAGGAAGCGTAGATGACGAGTTATTTACCTTTACGGGAATGTTACTGTCAACATTTGACTGTATGCCAAGCTGTCCGCTACCGTTAGCTCCCCACATATACAAATCGCCGTCTTTTGTTACTGCCGCCGAATGGTCGTGACCTGCCGCTATTTGGGTTATTTCGCCTGTCGGGGTAAAGTCGTAATCCGTATTACCCTGTGAACCGCCAAACACAAGTTCAGCCGATGTTGCCGCATTATTTACGGTTAAAACGGTTGACTCCGCCTGACCGCTATATGAGGCGGTAATACTATGGTTGCCGTTAGGTAAATATAATATCGCAATGCCGTTGGAGTCGGTTGTTTCTGTACCGTTTACAGTAGCACCACTTACAGGCTTTTTGCTTTTATCCCTTACCGCAACCGTTACCTTGTATGTAATATGCGGGCAGGTGGTAAAACCAAACTGATTATAATCAAATGAATAGTAAAAGTCGCCGCCCTTATAGCTTTTAGATGCCGACCACTCAAACTTTAGCTTATCTAAATTAAAAAACTTTGCATAAACGCTTATACCTTTTATATAATTTATTTCACCCTTAAGACAGGTGCCGCAATCGTGCTTATAGTCCTCGTTATTGCCCGTTTCTGCAAACTCGGCACTTATTTCAGGCCCTATTTTTCCCGAAATTCCGCCCTCCGCAACAGCGCCGAGCAGCTTTACTTTGCCTGTAACCTTTAAGCCGATAAACAGCTTTCCTTTTACCTTTAGCTCTGTTTTTATTTCTGCCGCTTTGCTTAAATCTTTATAGCCCTCACTACTCGACACACTAAAGCCAAATTGAGTTTCAACAGAAGCACCAAACGATACTTCAATTTCACCCTCAAAAGAAACAGCCGGCTCTATTGATATGTATAACCCCGGAACGGGAGATGCTCCGTACTCGCCCAAACTAAAATCGTGCGAAAACATAGTTGCCGACACGCTGATTTCTACACCCAAGGATTGCTTTGAAATAAGCTCAAGGTACTGATGGCTGAGAGATACATAAACCTTTGCCGAAACCGAAAGTCCAAAGCTCAATGAGCCTGTTACAGAAATGGTATCATTAGGGGAATAATTAATCGCAAACCCCGTAGAAAATGCTGCCGAAGCCTCCATATCCACCGCTCTTGAGGTTCTGCTCCTGCTTGACGCCTCTTCAACCTTTAACTCATCACTGAGGTTTGAATCGTCATATGTAAAATCCGACTTTTTAGCGGTACTGTCTATCTTTACATAATCGAATACCTCGTCAAGTTCGGTATCCGCACCTGTAATAGTTGCAGTTGTGCCGTCTATGGTGATCTTTGCAATTTTTACCACAAGTGCGTCGCCGTCACTGTAATTATAAGAGAAAATATCGCCCTCATTAAGAGAAGAAATACTCTCGTCTATATTTTCGATTACATAGGTTTTTGTGGTATCGTCACTTTTGGTAACCTTGTTTTTATCGCCCGAATCATCAACAAGTTTTACATCTTCATTATAAACAGCAAAGTTATTATCGTCTTCGTTATCGAAATTAAGCACCTTGTTCTCGTCAAAATCATCGGTGGTTTTTGCAAGAAATTCCTGCATTTCCTTTGTATACATCGGTGAAGAATAAGCGGTACACAAAGGCTTGTTTGTAGCTGTGTCAATAAGATAACCCTTTACATAAAAATACTGTGGCATATCTTCGGTATCAAGGGTAACATTCCTCTCGGTTTCACCCTTTTTTACCTCTGTTGTGCCTGTTGCAATAAGTGTGTCGCAACTCTCGTTGTAAATAGCCACAAGCAAGGTTGCGTCAACAATGGTTTCAAACGAAATTACGGCATTGTTGCCCGAAACTGCAACAGAAAATACATTACAGCCGTTGTTCTCCTCTGTTTCTTCGTTTTTATCTTCAATTTCATTCGCAAGCATTGCGCCCACCGAGTTTGTACCCTGAACGGATAGGTTGTTCTGAATGCTTGCATTCTGTGCGCTTGCATTTTCATCATTTGTTACCGCACTTACACTAACTGTAAATACCGAAAAAATAATTGTAGCTACAAGTGTAATTGCCAAAAATTTGCTGAAAAATTGTTGCCTTTTCATAATATCCTCCTCAAGCCTTATTTTAACATTATTATACAATATAAAAATATATGTTTCAATATATTTGTTGAAATTAATCGTTTTGATGTAAAAATTAACATAAAAACTCCCGTTTAACCATAATCAGTCGGTTAAACGGGAGTATAAATTCAAAATATTAAATTACACCATAAGACTGCAAACAAGATCTGCATATTCGCCAGGATTTTCAATTGGAAGTCCTGCAATGAGGAGAGCCTGATCGTAGAGAAGCTCTGCGTACTTCTTTGCTTTTTCAATATCCGTCTGCACTGCGCTTTCCATTGCCTTTACAGCCGAGTGGTTCATATTAAGCTCAAGAACTCGCTGAGCTTTCATACCGCTGTCAGGCTGAACTGCGTTGAAGTATTTTTCCATTTCAAATGAAATGCCGCCCTTTGCGGTAAGGCAAACAGGGTGAGAAACCAACTTTTTAGACGCAACAACTTCGCTTACCTTGTCGCCGAGTGTTTCTTTTACAAAAGTAAGGATTGCACTGCTGTCCTTTTCTTCCTCTTTGTTTTCATCATTCTCAATACCGAGGTCATCGTTTGTAGCCGAACAGAAACGCTTGTCCTTGTACTGCATAAGAGTTTGGAGTGAGAACTCATCAATTTCTTCTGTACAATAGAGGATTTCGTAACCCTTTGAACGCAAAAGTTCTGTCTGCGGGAGATTGTCAATTGAAGAAATGTTCTCGCCGACTGCAAAGTAAATAAACTTCTGATCCTCTTTCATTCTGTCAACATATTCCGAAAGAGTTACAAGTTTTTTCTCTGTAGAAGAGTAATACATAAGTAAGTCTTGTAATTCTTCTTTATGCATACCGTAGTCGGCAGATACTCCATACTTAAGCTGTCTGCCAAAGGCATTGAAGAACTTTTCATAATTTTCTCTGTCATTTGCAAGCATTGAAGTAAGCTCGTTCTTAATCTTCTTCTCAATGTTCTGTGCAATAGTAATAAGGTGACGGTCATGCTGGAGCATCTCTCTTGAAATGTTAAGAGAAAGGTCTGCACTGTCAACAATACCCTTTACAAATCTGAAATGTTCAGGTAAAAGCTCCTCGCAGTTTTCCATAATAAGAACACCGCTTGAATAAAGCTGAAGTCCCTTTTTGTATTCCTTTGTATAGTAATCGTAAGGTGCCTGTGACGGAATGAAAAGCAATGCCTTGTATGTAACAACACCCTCTACGGAAGTTACGATTGTATGCAAAGGCTTGTCCATAGCCATAAACTTTTCACGATAAAAATTATCGTACTCCTCCTGCTTAACATCTTTCTTTGCTCTTTGCCAGATTGGGAGCATACTGTTAAGAGTTTCGGTTTCTGTATAATCCTCATACTCCGGTTTTTCGCTGTCCTTGGTTTCTTCCTTAACTCTGCTGTGAGTCATATCCATCATAATCGGATAGCGGATATAGTCGGAATACTTCTTGATAAGTCCCTGGATTCTGTACTGCTCAAGGAACTCATCATAGTTTTCTTCCTCTGTATTGTCCTTAATTTCAAGTACAATTGTTGTACCGATTTCGTCCCTCTCTGTTTCGGTGATTTCGTAACCGTCTGCGCCGTCAGATTCCCACTTGTAAGCTGTGTCACAGCCGTATTTCTTAGTAACAACGGTAATTTTCTTTGCTACCATAAAAGCGGAGTAAAAGCCAACGCCGAACTGACCGATAATGTCGATATCGTCCTGCTTTTCGCTCATTTCCTGCTTAAACTTGTATGAACCCGAAGATGCGATTGTGCCAAGGTTGTTTTCAAGGTCGTCTTTATCCATACCGATACCGTTATCGGTAATTGTAAGTGTACGGTTTTCCTTGTCGGGCTTTATAAAAATCTTAAAATCATCTCTGCTCATATTAAGCTTATCGTCTGTAAGCGCAATAAAGCAAAGCTTATCAATAGCATCGCTTGCATTTGAAATAAGCTCTCTAAGGAAAATCTCCTTATGAGTATAAATTGAATTAATCATCAGGTCGAGAAGTCTTTTTGACTCTGATTTAAATTCTTTCTTAGCCATAAAATTACTTCCTTTTTAATTAATAATGCGTACTACATTCTTTCGTACTAATATTATATTATACATCATTTTGGTTAAATTTTCAATAGATAAAGTATTGGTTATGTATAGCATAAATAAAAAGCAATACCGTACATATCATACAGTATTGCTTTTACATTCGTCATATTGCTTTTTAGTCCTTTATAAACAACTGAGCCCAATAATATTTATCTTGAGAATTATTATCGATATAGCAAGAAACACCGATTTTTTCATAAGTTTTGCTCATAATATTTGCTCTATGACCTTCCGAATTCATCCATGCATTCACAACATCCTCCGGTGTTGAATATCCTGATGCAATATTCTCACCCGCATTAGTGTAAGATACATTGTTTCCCTTAAGAATTGTTGACCATTTTGTACCGTTAGGTCGTTTATGTTCAAATAAAGTAACTGTTTCTTTTGCACGAATATCAGAAAGACCGGTAAGTGTATCATCTTTTTTCAGCGGTTTCAGTCCCTCTTTAGCACACTCAATATTTACAAGTTCAATAACCCTGTCAGCAAATTCTCTGTTATAGCTTGTTGTAGGTTCAGGCTCTGGCTCAGGATCGGGTTCGGGATCAGGGTCGGGCGTGGGATTCGGTTTAACCGGTACAGTTACTTCTGAAATAATCATCTGCGCTTTCGTTACATCCTGAACATCAATTTTGCCGTCGTTGTTATAATCGGCAATTTCTTTCTGCGTATCGGTAAACTGATTTTTTCCCGAAATGCCTAACTGCAAATATGTAACATCCTGTACATCAAACTTACCGTCAAGGTTTATATCATACTCGTCCGAATCGAAAATATCTTGGTAAGCGGTATTAATAACATCAAGAATAGTATTCAGCATTTTTTCTGCTTCATCATCGTTAAGATAATCTGCTTTTTGTTTATTAATTTTTACTTTAACGCTGTCGATAAGGTCATTTTTCTTAACATTAAGCAATCTTGCAAGATTGCCTGTTTTGCCTGTTTTTTGGGTATCGGCTATTCCGTCATAGCTCACATAATTTAATAAATAATCTGCCAAAAGATCGGCATCGGTCACACCGTCAGGTAAAGCAGAACCTATTACCTTGCTTGTTGTAGTAATTGCTTTTGCAGGGCCGCACTCGGGATGATTCTTCCATGCCGCCTCTGTACATGTTTTAGAACTGTCTACAGGATTTTCAAATACATTACCTGTCATATAGCAGGTGTCGCCAAGGCAATCACCGTTCATAATTGTGCGATATGTCTCCATACCTGTGTCTGCGCTGAAAATTACGCAATAGTAATTGTGGTCGCCCGACTGCTAAATTTCGTCGGAATTACCTGTTCTTACAACATTATAGGAGTACAAACCGTTTCCTTCATTAACACATTTTTCACTTTTTGACTGCCATGTTGTCCATTCTCCCGTACCGTCAGCTCTCCAGATATGGCAATAAATCCTCGTATAGTTTTCCCAACCTGTTGAGTTAACATCAAAGTAAATCTTTGTGCCTTCACCTACATTTTCATCGGTGCTTGCTGCCGACACTGCCAATCCGCCCATAGCAAGCATTGACATGGGCACTGTAAGTGCAAGTGCGGAAGCAGTAATACCTTTTAATAATTTATTATGTTTCACATTATCAACCTCTTTGTCATTTTGATTTAATATTCCGCATTTCCTCAAAATATTATATTAATATGTTACAACATTCAATAATATATGTCAATATTAATTCAAAATTTCACCAACGCAATTTTGTGCATTATTTTGTTGAAAATATGTGAGCAACAAAGTGTGCAGCACAAAAAAGGCTCCGTCAAAAGACGAAGCCTTAAATTTGTGAAAATATTAAGCTATACGATTAAGCCTTACCGACTGAACCGAAGAGTTCCATTTTCTCTTTAACAGTAGCCTTGATAGCCTCTGCACCCGGAGCAAGGAGCTTTCTTGGGTCAAAGCCCTTACCCTCTAAGTCCTTACCTGCCTCAACATACTTTCTTGTAGCATCGGCAAATGCAAGCTGGCACTCTGTATTTACATTGATCTTTGAAACGCCGAGTGAAATAGCCTTCTTGATCATATCAGCAGGGATGCCTGTACCGCCGTGGAGAACGAGTGGCATATCGCCTGTAAGCTGCTGAATCGCATCAAGAGTTTCAAAGCTAAGGCCCTTCCAGTTTGCAGGATACTTACCGTGAATGTTACCGATACCTGCAGCGAGCATTGTTACGCCGAGGTCAGCAACCATTTTACATTCCTTAGGATCTGCGCACTCGCCCATACCGATAACGCCGTCTTCCTCACCGCCGATTGAACCAACTTCAGCCTCAAGTGAAAGACCAAGAATGTTACAAGCAGCTACGAGTTCCTTAGTCTTAGCAATGTTCTCTTCGATTGGATAGTGTGAACCGTCAAACATAATTGAGCTGAAACCTGCCTTAATGCAAGCCTTAGCGCCTTCGTATGAACCGTGATCAAGGTGGAGAGCAACCGGAACAGTAATGTTAAGCTCTTCGAGCATACCTTTTACCATACCAACGACTGTCTTGTAACCGCACATATATTTACCTGCGCCCTCAGATACACCGAGAATTACAGGTGAGTTAAGCTCCTGAGCAGTTAAAAGAATTGACTTTGTCCACTCAAGGTTATTGATGTTGAACTGACCAACTGCATAGTGGCCTGCTTTTGCTTTTGTAAGCATTTCTTTAGCGTTTACTAATGGCATATTAATCTTCCTTTGTAGTAAATTTTCGGAACAAAAAACATAGTCGCTCCGAGTTACTTTTATTATACAATAAATCATTTCAAATATAAAGTCTTTTGCAAAAGTTTTTTGGTTTTTTGAAGAAATTACAGGAAAAATCTTGTAAAATCACCTAATTTTCAATATATACTCACATAAGCGTGATATAATTTTGTTGCTTTTAAAACAATAAAGATATATAATACTTATGAAAGCTATAAATTAGTAATTCATAATTAAAAATTTGCAACATATAAGTTTGACTTAATTATTTTATACAATTACGAATTATGCATTACTAATAAGGAGATATTTTTATGGATAATAATTTCAATTCTAATAATCAGTTTGAACCTGAAAAGCCTTTTACCGAAAAGCCGACCGAGCCGCAACCTACGCCTGTTTTTGAAACCGAAAATACAGAAAACAACGCAGAAACGACTAACGAACAATCGGTAACACCGCAGTATCGAAATTTTGAGCCTGAAAAACCGTTTGAAAATGGATTTTCTCAACCTCAGCAACCGCAAAATGACTTTGCTCCTCAAACACCTAATTTTGAACAGCCGCAGCAAAACGGATATTATCAAAACAA
>ENA-OPNW01000182-OPNW01000182.1-human-gut-metagenome-genome-assembly--contig:-NODE-182-length-45604-cov-10.131397_pt1 | contig 45604 bp, 38 predicted proteins | sample MGYA00241540_ERZ501777 | MGnify/ENA primary metagenome ERZ501777 (study PRJEB25962, sample SAMEA2042615) | human gut metagenome | biome: human gut; feature: human-associated habitat; material: faeces...
TGCCGATAATGTGTACAAGGGCATCCGTCCGCTTACAGGCGACGACATTGCCGAAGTGGTGTACTTTGCCGCTGCCGTACCCGAGCATATACAAGTGGCCGAGGTGCTGGTAATGCCTACCAATCAGGCTACGGGTACAATCGTCAGCCGGAAATAAGCACTTTTCCGTAACAACAGAATCTAAGAGAATAAGAGTAAACTCTGCCAATCATGACTAATAAGTACGAAGAACGCCTGGGCACGGAGCGTATGCTGCCTTTGGTTTTCAAGATGGCGCTGCCTGCGGTGGCAGCACAGTTTGTCAATCTGCTTTACAGCATTGTAGACCGTATTTACATCGGACACATACCGGGCATCGGAACCGATGCGCTGGCGGGAGTGGGAGTAACCATCTCGCTCGTTGTGCTGATTTCTTCTTTCTCCGCCATTGTGGGTGGTGGCGGTGCTCCGTTGGCTGCCATTGCCCTCGGACAGGGCAACCGTCGCCGTGCCGGAAAGATACTTGGCAATGGCTTTACTCTGTTGATTCTTTTCACTTTGCTCACTTCGTTCATAGCCTATACCTTTATGGAGCCTATCCTGCTTTTTACGGGTGCTTCGGAGCATACGCTGGGCTATGCGGAAGACTATCTTTCCATTTATCTGTTGGGGACACTGTTTGTGGAAGTGTCTACCGGACTGAATGCTTTCATCAATGCACAGGGGCGCCCTGCGGTTGCCATGTGTTCGGTGTTGATAGGGGCTTTGTTGAATATTATTCTTGATCCTATATTCATATTCTGGTTGGATATGGGAGTGAAAGGTGCTGCGTTGGCTACGGTGCTGTCGCAGGCTTGCAGTGCGGTGTGGGTGCTGTCCTTCCTATTCTCACGGCGCGCTTCCCTGCCTTTGGAAAGGCGGTATATGAAGCTGGAAAAGAGTATCGTGCTCTCCATGCTGGCGCTCGGCGTATCGCCTTTTATCATGGCGAGTACGGAAAGCTTGGTGGGGTTTGTGCTCAACAGCAGTCTGAAAGAATTCGGAGATATCTATGTCAGTGCGCTTACCGTCCTGCAAACGTCTATGCAGTTTGCCAGCGTGCCGCTGACGGGGTTTGCGCAGGGGGTTGTTCCGGTGGCAAGCTATAACTACGGGCATGGCGACAAGCAGCGTGTGAAGGAGTGCTTCCGGATTGCGCTGATTACAATGTTTTCTTTCAATCTCGTCCTGATGCTGTTTATGATTTGCTTCCCTGCGATTGTGGCATCCGCCTTTACGAGCGATGCAAGGCTGATAGAAACTGTTCGCTGGACGATGCCTGTATTCTTGGGCGGTATGACGATTTTCGGTTTACAGCGTGCCTGTCAGAATATGTTCGTGGCGTTGGGGCAGGCCAGAATATCCATTTTCATAGCATTGCTGCGTAAGGTAATCCTGCTGATACCGTTGGCGTTGATACTGCCGCATTTTATGGGAGTAGCAGGTGTATATGCGGCAGAAGCCATATCCGATGCTACGGCTGCCATTTGCTGTACGCTGCTGTTTTTCTGGCAGTTCCCTAAAATACTGAGGAGAATAAAAAGTAAAAGCCTGTCTGAATAAGGTACGTTCTTGTTATGGCATTCCGTCTCTTTTTGCTTTGTTGAGGATGGTTGCTTCCCTTATTTGCTCTCGTCATTCCCGGTTCGGATATGTTGAATTGCATACCTCTCTAATTTCAGAATCAATGATTCGGGTATAAATATCCGTAAATCATATACAATTCGGTTTGCGTAATCGCGGTAATTTTGCAATTGGAAAACAACCGGAAATATCAATAACTTCATACGGTAAATGGAATGACTATGAACAGGATTCTTTTAATTTCAGTATTTAGTATCTTAACTTTCAATATTATGGCACAGGAGAAAATAGTACAGACAGCCGGGCGCACCCGATTAGGAGAGTTCGCCCCTAAATTCGCGGAGCTCAACGACGATGTTCTTTTCGGAGAAGTGTGGAGCCGCACCGACAAGCTTGGTCTGCGCGACCGTAGTTTAGTAACCGTTACCTCACTTATCAGTCAGGGTATTACAGACAATTCGCTCATATTTCATCTGCAGTCGGCAAAGAAGAACGGCATTACCCGTACTGAGATTGCCGAAATCATTACCCACATCGGTTTTTATGCCGGTTGGCCGAAAGCATGGGCGGCATTCAATCTGGCAAAAGACGTATGGGCGAAAAATGCCGTTGGTGAAGATGCTAAAGCCGCTTTCCAGCGCGAAATGATTTAACAAATATACATAACGTATGATAGGTATAAGGAGATGCTCAGGTCACCCCATCGTGACAAATAAAAAAAATCAAATCATAATAAAATGAAACAATTTATATTGGTAATTATGAGTTTACTAACTTTCAGTTGCTCATCGAAAGCACAAAAACAGACAACGGATACCGGTATGCAATCCGATAAGAAAATTCTCGTGGCCTATTTCTCCTGCACCGGAACTACGGAAAAAATTGCCGGTGCCATTGCTCAAGCTGTTAACGGTAAGCTGTATCGGATTACTCCGGCTGTAGCCTACACTTCGGCAGACCTTAATTGGAATAACAAAGCAAGCCGTAGTTCGGTAGAAATGGCGGATGATAATTCACGTCCTGCATTGGGTGGGGAAACACTCAATCTGAAAGATTACGACGTAGTATTCCTCGGTTATCCGATATGGTGGGATTTGTGTCCTCGTCCGGTCAATACATTTCTTGAGAAATATGACTTCTCCGGTAAGACTGTCATTCCATTTGCCACTTCCGGCGGCAGTTCTATTACAGGTAGCGTGAAACAGCTCAAGGCGCTATATCCTCAAATCGGATGGCAGGCAGGACGGCTATGCAATGGAAGTGCAAAGCAAGCAGGGGATTGGGCAAAGCGGGTAATCAGTGTAGAATAGAATACCATACCATTGTAACTGCCCAATATCACCAGATTCACCGATGATCGTCATTGGTTTATTTAGTATTACTTTATCAGCTATAGTAAATTGACTCAATAAATCAAGTTCATCATGAAATATACTATAATTAGGGATATCCAGTAAATGTCCCTAAAAAATAAGATGGCATGTGAAGATGATAGAGCATAACCACTTCATATGCCATTTTTATAGTCATTTTTCTGTGCTTTCTCACATAATTCTATCCGCAAGGATATGAAGTTCTGGAAAGAGCCTGATGCTTTCTTCTGATTGTGTGAGTAAAATCATATCATGCTGCTTTATCCGTTCTGTTTATTTCCTTGTACTGATGTATTTTACAATCTCCGCTCCTTTAAAATAAATAACCAGCGAACTGACAATAATCAGCATTCCCGCTACCGTACTGAATGTGGGGGATTCTCCCGCAAGCATTATCCAACTTAATACAGCTCCGAGAATCGGGTTGATAAGGCGGCACATATTGATGTCGCTGACTTTTGCGCCTTTGCTTTGCAACGCCATAAACCAGAAGCTGAATGCAAAGACGGAAATAAATACGAGGATGCCCAGGCTGATATAAAATCCGGCAGGCTTGCCGATGAAAGAGTGATAACCTTCCGTGCCCAGTCCTATGACGTAGATAAGGGCGCCACCGAAAAACATCTGTACGGCATTCAGGAAGATAGGATTGACCTTGCCTTTCTCTTCGGATACGGAGATGGCGGAATAGCCCTGAAAGATAATGCTGAGCAACAGTAGTATGATGCCTGTGATGCCTTTCCAGTCCAGCGGCTCACCGTCGCTGCCCATCCCTACAATCAGCAAGAGGCCTGCAAGGCTGATGATGAGGCTGACAATTTTGTAGCCGTTCAGTTTGTCGTTACTTGCCAGCAGATGGGCAAGCAGTACATTGATAAGCGGCGTCATGCCCATGATGATGGATGATATAGCCCCGCTTACGAAGTCCACTCCGAAATAAAAGGCCGTATAACCCATGAACATATTAATGAATATCAGATTGAGGAACAGTTTGCGGTGCTGCTTTATTTCCTGCCACATCCCCTTGTGCCAGGTATAGGCAAAAAGCAGAACGCCTACACTGGTGAAACGCAGCCCGGCAAAATTCATCGGAGTAAAATCATAACTGAGCCCTTGTTTGATGAACGGGTTTACGATGGCCCATAGCACAGATGCCAATATAGCGTATAGCAGTCCTTTTTTCATGCTTATAGAAAGTAGTTTGGTAAAATCGGGTGCAAAGATACGCCTTTCTTTTGAATTAAAAATTAAGCCAGCGTTTGAAAGCGGCGAGTTTCTCCTCGCTGATTGTGATTTTACTCTTATACGGCGGACGTACCGTTACCGATATTTTTCCGTTGAAGTAGGGTTCGGCATGGTCTATGGCATCGATGCACAGGATAATTTGCCTGTTGGCACGGAAGAAGCGGTCGGGATCCAGTTGTTCTGAAAGCTTATTCAACGAGAGGTCGAGTACATGTTCCTGATTGTTGCGGGTAACGGCAAAGGTCATTTTGTTCTCCGAATAAAAATAAGCTATATCGCTGACCTGCAAAGACCAGAAACGGTCGGCGCGGTATATGAGGAAACGGGTGCGGTATTGCTTTTCTTTGGATTGCAGGGCATCCAGCAGAGTTGCCAGATAGTCGTCGGGACGGGGATTGCTGCACTGCTGCAAGTGTTCGTATTTATCAATGGCTTCCTGCAAACGCTGCTCATCTATCGGCTTCAGGATATAGTCGATGCTGTTGACGGTGAAAGCACGGACTGCATACTGGTCGTAAGCGGTGGTAAAGATGATGGTGGATGAGGGATGGGCTGCCGAAAGAAAGTCGAACGAGTTGCCGTCGGCAAGTTGTATGTCGAGGAAGAGAAGGTCGGGGTGGGGATGCGTGGCAAACCACTCGGTAGCTTCTTCCACACTGCCTGGAATTACGGTGATGTCCCATTCCGGGCGCAAGCGGGCAATCATGGAATGCAGCAGGCGGGCAGCAGGAATCTCGTCTTCAATGATGGCAATAGCAGGCTTATTCATATAGCAAAGGGACTTTTACAGTAAATTTTTCGGTTTCGTTCTTGATAATGATTTTCTTGCCCGACATCAGTTCGCAACGTTTGGCAAGGTTCTCCAGTCCTATTCCGGATGATGCGACGCTCTTTTTGGGGTGTATCGGATTGCTGACGGACAGATACTCATCTTCGATGCGGATAGTGATAACCATAGGTTTGCCGGGAGTGATGGAATTGTGTTTGATTACATTCTCTACCAATAATTGCAGCGTGAGGGGCGGCAGCATCTTTTCCGCATATTCCGCAGGAACGTTGTTTTGGCACGTAAGGCAGTTGCCCAGACGGACCTCGTGCAGGAAAAGGTACGAACGGATAAATTCCAGCTCTTCGCCGAGCGTCACCAGTGTCTTGTCCTGGCTTTGCAGCACGTAACGGTAAACACTGGACAGGTGCTTGGTGAAGTGTACCGCATTTTGGGGGTTATACTCAATTTCAGCTATAAGCGTGTTGAGGCTGTTGAACAGAAAATGAGGATTGAGCTGGTTTTGCAGGGCGGTGTAGCGTGCCGTGTCGTTTTCGGCCTGCAATACAGCCGCCCGTTGTTGCAGCCTCAACGCCTTTTGGGTAGAACGGTTTGCCAGTAATAATCCCAAGACAACAAGTTCCACAAGCCAGATGGTAATCAGCATCCACCATCCTCTTGGCTGAATGGAGAACGGATTGGCTGCTCCCGCCAGTATTTTGGCGCTAACAAGCAGCCCGTAGTTCAGCAACAGGAAGAGCGACATGCCTGCCAGGTAGATAATAGGAATTTTCCACCGTGAACGCATATTTACGGCATACTGTGTATTAATCCATGAACTGAGGCGGAGGGTAGCATATCCCAGCACATTGAATGCCAGGATAAAATAGATGAACGCTCCGCGGGAATAGAGTGCATCGGCAATATGAGGAGACAGATTGGTATAGTCTACCAGCAGGAAGTAGGAGAACGCTCCTAATCCGGAGAACAGAATGCCGTATATCAGATTATTCCATTTCATGGGGGACAAAGTTATAATGTTTTGGGAAAACTCAATAGCTGTGCAATGCTTTTATCAGGCCGGAGTAGGAGCTTTGTGCCGAAACTTTGGCTTGCACGTAGTTTATTTGCGAGGCTTGCCGGTAGTTCTGGGCTTCAATGACTTCCATGATGGAGATTTTCCCCTCTTCATAACGTTCCAGTGCCTTCTGTTCGTTTTCACGTGCTTTCTCAAGGGAACTTCCGGTGAGGTCCACCTGTTTTATGGCTTGTGCAAGAGAAGTGCGGGCGGTTTGTATTTCGAGGTTTACGTTATCCGTCACTTTATTGAGATAGTCGTTTGCCATGCCTACTTTCCAGGCGGAAGAGCGTTTTTCATTGCGCCGTTTGCCCCATTCGAAAATAGGAACGGACAACTTGGCGTATATGGCATAGTTAGGGTCGAGGTCGGTTTTGAAGTCATAGCCGGGTGAGGAATAGCTGCCGTCTATTCCGACATACAGTTGCGGCTTGTATTTGGAGTCCGTCAGCTTACCCTGGCTTTCGGCTATTTTTATTTGGTCGTGCGCCATAAGCAGTTCGGGACGGTTGCTGCCGTCGGATGCCGGCAGGTTGTCGGACGGAAGCACTACGGGAATGGACTCCTGCACTTCGGTCCCGGATTCGAGCGGCATGCCTATCAGGGAGTTGAGCGCCATGCGTCCGGTCTCAAAACTGTTACGTGCCTGCAATACCTGGTATTCGGCTTCATTGAGTTTGACTTCTGCCATGAGCAGGTCTTGAGGGTCGACAAGTCCCGCCTCAACGCGTTCGCGGATAGTGCGCGCCAGTGAAGCGACCGAATTGCGGTAGTCTGTGGCTATGTTCATCAGTTCCCGGCGGGCTACGGCATTCCAGTATTGCATATCCGTCTGGTAGCATACGGAGGAGTGGAGCAGTTCCGCCTGATGAACATTCATGGATTGTTGGTGCTTTGCCAGCCGGATGGATTCGCGGATGCGTCCGCCGGTGTAGAGGGGCTGCATCAACGAGAGGGATGCGCCGTATTTCATGTCACGCCCTTCGAAAGTGAGAGGATTGCTTTGGGGCAGGTTCACGGTAAGTTCGATGGGATTTCCGGTGTACTGGAAGTTTGCGTCTCCCGACAGCTTGGGCTTTAAATCGGCTTTGGCGGCTTTTATCAGCTCCATGCTGGAAGCGATGTTCTTGTCTGCCGCACGCAAGTCGTGGTTATAGTCCAGAGCCATTACCCTATATTTCTCCAGCAGGGAATCCTGCTGGGAAAATACGGGTTGAACACACAAATAAAAAAGTAATAAAGTATAGAATGTCTTCATGCTTACTTATTGATTTTTATACGATAAAACAGGATATATAATGCCGGAGTGACAAACAGCGTCAGCAAAGTGGCGAATGTCAGTCCGAAGATAATTGTGGCTGCCATGCCGCCGAAAGCAATATCAAACAGCAACGGAACCATACCGAGAATGGTAGTCGTGGCAGCCATTAGTACGGGACGGGTACGCGAAACGGTGGATTCTATCACGGCTGTGTAAGCAGGAACTCCTTCGCGGCGCTGAATGTTGATTTCGTCTATCAGCACGATAACGTTTTTGATAATCATACCCAGTAGTCCCAACCAGCCGGCAATGGGGAAGAAGCCGAAATCGAATCCGGTGAGCAGCATTCCTACGGCGACACCTATCAGTGACAGGGGAAGTATGCACAGGATGATGATGGGCTGGCGGAAGTTGCCGAACAGCGCCACCAGAATTACAATCAGCATGAGGAATGCCAGCGGGAAGTATTTGGCAATCGCTTCCATGGCTTCACCCTGGTCTTTGTACTGCGAATCCCAAAAGAATGTATAACCCGGCGGTAGCGGCATTGCCTCTATCTCACTGCGTATTTCCCCGTGTACCTCTGCCATGGTATGCCCAGGTTTTACGCCGCACATGGCAGCCATGCTGAGCTGACGGTTATAGGTACGCATCTGCGGAAATTCCCACGTTGTTTCAATGCGTTCCGTCACTTGCGATAAGGGAGCCGAGCGTTCGCCGTTCCATACGGAGAAGTTGCCCAGGGAAGCCGCATCCGTAATGTCGTATCTTTCGGACTTCAGCAGAACAGGGACTTTCTTCTCGTTATCCCGATAGATGCCTACCGGTACACCGTCGCTGATGGATTTGACGGATTGCATCATCTGCGCTTTGGTGATGCCCAGTTCGCCGGCTTTTACCGGATCGTAGACGGGGCGTAGCATCAATGCCATATTTCCCCATTCGTTACGGGCATCCGCTACTTTAGGATTGCGGCGCATAATTTCGATGGCCTGCCCTACGAGCGAATCGAGCACTGCCGGGTCGGGGCCCAGGAAGCGGGCTTCGATAACGGCTTCCGTCAGCGGGCTCAGTTCGAATTTGTTTACTTTGATGAGCGGTCCGGGAAATTTCAGGCGGATAGAGTCCTGCAATGCGGCGTTGAGCCGGCGCGACTCTTCCGAAGTATGGCACTTCACAAGCAGTTGTGTATAGTTGGACTGAGGTCCGAATGCTACGTTCGACAGATAATAGCGGGGTGGGGTCCTGCCGATGAAGGTAGATACCATTTCCGCTTCCCCGTGTGTACGGATATATTCTGCCATTTCTTCTGCCAGCTTCCCGGTTTCGTCGATGTTGGAACCTTCGGGCAGCCATACGTCTACGGTAAAATATTGCTTGTCCAGTGCAGGTACGAATACTTTGGGGATGAATTTGAAGCTCCATGCAGAGAGTACCAGCAGTAAGACCATGCAGGCTATTGTGGCATAGCGATGTTTGATGACCCAGCGCAGGGAACGGCGGAACATATTGTAATACTTTCCGTCGAACAGGGCGCTTTTCAGCTCTTCCGGCCGGGGACGGCGTACAAATTCCTGAATGAAGAACGGAGTTTGCGTCAGTGCGAACACCCAGCTGAACATCAGCGAAACCCCGATAACGATTACCAGCGAGGAAAGCAGCTCACCGGTAATGTGGGGTGAAAAATAAATGGGCAGGAACGTCAATATGGCAATGACGGTTGCCGCCAGCAACGGCAGGGCAGTGGAGGAACAGGCGCGCATGATGGCAACCCGCTTTCTCATGCCCCGTTGCATGTTTACCAGTGCGGAGTCGGACACCACAATGGCATTATCCACCAGCATGCCCATGGCAATGATGATAGCAGCCAATGACATGCGTTGAAGTGCAATGTCGGTGCATAACATCACTATCAGGGTGGCAAAAATGGAGAATACCAGTCCGCTGCCTATCAGCAATCCGTTTTTGAAACCGATAAAAAAGAGCAGGATTGCCACTACGGTAAGTACGGATATGATGAGGTTGAGGATAAAACCCTGGTTGGCGACTGCCGATTCGTAGCCCTGGTCGTACAGGGTTACAAGTTCGAAGCCTTCGGGCATGCTGCCCGACATCTGTTGGAGCGATTCCTTGACGGCGGCTGCCATATCGACCACATTTCCGGTGGGAACGGTGGAAATGGCGATGCCGACAGCGGGTTGTCCGTTGATGCGCATCAGGTTGCTTGCCGGGGTCTGGTAGCTTTCTTCAATCCGGGTAATGTCCGCGAGCCGGAAATGCTCTCCGGTGCGCGATACGATTGTAAGGTTGCGTATGTCGTCCAGCGAATAGAAATTTCCGGTGGACTCGATACGCAGGCGGTTGGAACCGACGTCTATGCCGCCGGCATCCACAACTTTGTTCTGAGCCTCGAATGCGCGGGCGATGTCGGCCATCGTGATGCCGCTACGGGCCATGACGGAGGGACTTACGGAAATGTCTATCGTAGGTGTCTGTGTTCCGTAAATCTCTACTTTGGCAACATCCTTTACTTTCAGAATTTCATTCTTTATCAGTTTGGCTTCATCTTCAAGTTCGCGGTAGCTGTGTCCGCTTCCGGTAAGCCCGTAAAAAACGCCCAGCACATCGCCGAAGTCATCATTCACAACAGAGGGACCGGCGCCTTCGGGCAGCTTGCTCTGTACGTCGCTTACTTTGCGGCGCAGTTTGTCCCAAAGTTGCTGCATTTCGTCGGCACGGGTTTCTTTCTTTACATAAACGGTGATTTTGGACAGTCCTGCACGGTTCTCCGTTTTCAGGTAATAGAGTTCGCCCAATGCCTGGATGGACTCTTCCAGTACATCCGTAACCTGTGACTGTACTTCCGAGGGAGAAGCTCCCGGATAGGGAGTCAATACCAGTGCCTGTTTAATGGTGAACGGAGCATCTTCCAGCTTGCCCATTTTGACGTACGCCAGCAATCCGCCTGCCAATACTAATACCAACAGCAGGATTGTGACGGGCTTTTTCGATAAAAAGTATTTTACCAGTTTCATAATTACTTGTCTTTAGAGGTAATGTCTACTTTCATGCCGTCCGAGAGAAAACGCAGACCGCTTGTTGCGAGGGTTTCTCCTATTTGCAGTCCGTCTGCAATCTGTACCAGTCCGTCGGGCAGCAATTTGGCTACTGTTACTTTACGGCGGCTGACTTGCGATGTGGCAGGATTAACCACCCATACATAATCGCCTGTGGAAGGCCGGTGACAGAGTGCCGCCTGGGAGATGCAGAAACCGGCGGCACTCTCTGCCTGCGGTGTGTCCAGAATCGCTTTGCCGGACATGCCTGCAAGCAGTTTACCACCTTCATTGGGTAATATGGCTGTAAGCAGATAGGACAGATTGTTGCGGGTAGTGCCTTTGGACACCTCTATGACCTTGGCCCGGTAGGTCTGTCCGGGGATGGCGTCGAAGCATATCCGTATGCTGTCCGACGACTGTGCCGCATAGGCTATTTCCTGCGGTACATATATTTCTATCCTTAACTGATGTATGTCGATAAGAGATACGACCGGCTGGGTTGCCTTGACATCCTGGAATTTTTCGATGTACACTTCACCTACATATCCGGTGAAAGGGGCTGTAAGGCGGGTATCTTCCAGTTCGCATACGGCGGTATCAAAGGCTGTTTTGGCGGAGATATAATCGGCTTTTGCCTTTTCGTAGGTGCTGGCAGAGATGTTCTCTTTCCGGTATAACGCCTCTATGCGTTCGAATTCGGCCTTGCTTTGGCGGTAAACGGCTTCGGCGCGTTCTTTGCGAATGCGGAAATCGCGCGGGTCTATCTCTGCAATGATGTTTCCTCGTTCGTATCGGTTACCGGCATACACGTCGAAGCGGTCGATAGGCCCGCCTACCCGGAATGACAGTTCGCTGGTGCGGAACGGCCGGGCTATGAAAGGGAACTCTTTATTGCCGTTTTGGGGCAATGCAGTAACTTGGGAAGTGCTGACTGACAGCTCTTGCTTGTCTTGGGTATCCTTGCCGCCGCAAGCATGGAACAGCAGGGCAAGAACAGACAATAGGATAACGGGTACTTTTGTTCTCATATATATATCATTCTGATTTTTTTCCAAAAGTACGGAAGGACACACTGTTTTGCCGGGAAATAATTTCCGAAGCCGGGAAACTTAACGCTGGAAAAGGGGAAATAAGGGATAAAAGGGGGATGGACCAGAAACGGGAAGAGGCTGATTTGTTTCTTTTCAGGCACGGAATTACACGGGAAAAGGATAGAGCAAAACCCGGTGGCAGAAGGTAGAAAAGAACAAAGCGGAGTGAAGGCAAACAGCCTGCTCCGCTTTAAATAAAAAGACATTGAAAAGGGTATTGCAAAGAATAGTTTAGTTCTCGTCCGTTTTAAAGTCAATGGTTTTGTAATATTCGCCGTCGTGCAGACTTTTTACGCGGATATTGAGTCCGGTTTTTCCGGGTATCCGGTCTGCTATCTTATCCAGTTTGAAAGAGACAAGCCCTTGTCCCGGCATGAGCGGCTCGTCACCGTAAGCATTCTGGCGGAATTCCAGCGTAATATATCCCTCTTTGTCATTCTTGCCGTCGGATGCTTCGTTGACTATGAGGTTCAGCATATGTTTTTTATCATTGCTATTGCTGTGGTATAGCTGGTATTGGATGTTCAGGTAGTTGTCCGTAATCCACATATTGTTGATGTTGATGCGGTCGTCGCCGATGCTGTCGGCCTTTTCGGCAGGCATGAAATAAATGTCTTTGGTAAGGATATTCTCTACATGGTTGATTTTGGCATTGTAATCGTAGCCGGTTACTTCTTCATCCAGCAGGTTGAAATATACAAAGGCGCGCTGTCCTTCCACCAAGGTATAGTTATCCACTTGGGCAGTGTCACCGGGAAACATTTTGGTTCCTTCATCGAGTGCGAAGTAGTAGTCTTTTCCGTCAATTATTCGCACTGTGCCGATGGCGAGCAACGGGTGTTCGTCATCATCCCAATCGTCCAGGCAGGATTGCAGTACGGGAGTGGTGATGAACAACAGCAGAAATGCGGCTAATATCGTTCTGAACTTTTTCATAAGTAGAGGTTTTGTTATTGGTTCTGTTTTAGGTTTTGTATTTAGAAAATGCCGGGATTGCACAAATACTGCTTATAAGAATGTTAAAGAAAATAAAGAATAAATTTCCTATCTGCCGGATGCAGTATTTTTGTGCCCGTTGCATTTATAAGGTAAACACGTGTTAAAAGAGAGGATGGAAGAACAGGTATTGGCAGAACGTTGCAGGCAAGGCGACAACCTTGCCCGCAAAGAACTGTACGAACAGTATGCGGGGCGGATGCTCGGCGTATGTTTGCGTTACGCCGGTGACCGGGAAACTGCACAGGATTTGATGCATGACGGTTTCCTGAAGCTCTTCGACTCTTTCGATAAGTTCACTTGGCGGGGAGAGGGTTCTTTGCGGGCTTGGATGGAACGTGTAATGGTGAATACGGTATTGCAGTATTTGCGGAAGAATGATGTGATGAGCCAGTCCACTGCCCTGGACGATGTGCTGGAGACGTATGAGGAGCCGGATGCTTCGGCGGTGGATACTATTCCTCAAAAGGTATTGATGCAGTTTATAAGCGAGCTTCCCGCCGGTTATCGTACCGTATTCAACCTGTTTGTTTTTGAAGATAAATCTCATAAGGAGATTGCCCGGTTGCTGGGTATCAACGAAAAGTCATCGGCTTCACAACTGGTACGTGCCAAAGCTGCTTTGGCTGCCAAGGTGAAGGAGTGGATGAAAAGAAACGCATAAATGGAGAAACGTATGGAAGATGAATTGTGGATGCGAAAGATAAAGGAGCGGTTGGACGATTATTCCGAACCGCTGCCCGTTTCCGGCTGGGAACGGCTTGAGAAGGATTTGTCCGTTTCGAAGCCTCCGGTAGCCGGAAAACGGCGGATTATACCTTTCCGCCGCTGGGCTGTAGCTGCGGCTGCGGCACTGCTCGTTGCGGTGTCGTCGGTGAGTGTATGGCTGCTCCAAAGCCCTGTGGGAGAGGAGATGCGGAATATGACTGCACCGGCATTGGCTGCCGTGCCGGACAAGCTGCCGGAGCAACAGACGCCTTCAGTACGGACAGAGATAACAGAACCCGACTATCGCGCACAAAAACAGGAATCTCCGGCGGATACGAACCGGCGTTCCTTGCTGGCACAACAACTGAATACCGTAGATGAAACGGAGCGGGAAACGGTCATCCAATCCTTGGGCGCAGAGCCGGAAGTTCAGACTGGGAACGCACAGGAACCGACTGCGGAGTCGGCACGGGTAAATCAGGAAGCAGCAGAAGAGAGAAGGGAAGAGGAGCGTACGGAAAAGATTGAGCGCCGCCGCCCGTCAGGCAGAGACAAATTGCATTTGCCGGTTGGCGGAGCGAAGCGGGATCAGTCGCGTGGCTGGTCGGTCGGATTGGCAGTAGGAAATACGGGCGGATTGATTTCGGGAAGCAGTATGAGTGAAAGCGGACTGCTTCAAAACGGACAGAACTTCGGTGTTTCCGGCGGAAGGGTAGACCTCACCACAATGTCTGACGGAATAATGGAAGTGCCGGAAGGGCAGGAGCTTGTCTTTAAAGATGGCATACCTTATCTGCAGAGGAGTTCCGGACAGGTGGTGGACATAGACCATAAACAGCCATTGTCTTTCGGCTTCTCGGTACGTAAAGGGCTTGCACGGGGTTTCTCCGTGGAAACGGGCTTAACGTATACGTACCTCGCTTCGGATGTGAAATTTGCCGGAAGTTCGGAAACGGTCAGCCAGAAATTGCATTATTTAGGTATCCCTTTGCGTGCCAACTGGAACTTTGTAGATAAGAAGTCCTTTATCATGTATGTTTCTGCCGGCGGCGCCATGGAAAAATGCGTTTACGGAAAAATAGGGAGCAAAAACGAAACCGTGAAACCGTTGCAATTCTCTGTAATGGGAGCTGTGGGTGCACAGTATAATATAAGTAGCAGAGTCGGCATTTATGTAGAACCGGGAGTGTCTTATTTCTTTGACGATGGTTCGGACATTGAGACTATACGAAAAGAAAATCCCTGCAACTTTACCTTGCAGGGTGGAGTACGGTTGACTTACTGATTAAATTGAGAGTTGAGAATCAATTCTCAATTTACCACTACTGTGGGAAAGTACTCTTTAAAGAGTTTTTCGGCTCGTTCCAGTTGTGCGGGGGTATTCTCTACTACTTCTTTTAACTGATAATCCCAGCCCATAGCTTCGTATTTATGCACCCCTAAGCGGTGGTAGGGAAGTATTTCCACCCGTTGTATGCTTTGGTATTTGCCGAGCTGTTCGCCCATGCTGCATATGTCTTCTTCAAAATCACTATATTCCGGTACCAGGACATAGCGCAGCCAAAACGGACGTCCCTGTTGTTCCAGCCAGGCAGCGGTGCGCAGGGTTTGTTCGTTGCTGCGTCCGGTCAGGGTACGGTGGCGTTCGGGATTGAATTCTTTGATATCGAGCAATACCAAGTCCGTCAGACTTAACAATTCCTCAACTTTGTCGTTCCAGATTCCGCCGTTGGTGTCAAGGCAGATGTGGATGCCGTTTGCTTTCAAGTCTTTGAACAGTGGTATCAATGCCTCTGCCTGCAAGGTAGGTTCACCGCCGGAGAAAGTAATTCCCCCTTTTTTCCCGAAGAAAGCTTTTTGGCTGACAGCCATTTGCAGGATTTCACCGGCAGAAGTAGGAGTACCGCCCTTTACATCTATTGTATCGGGGTTGGCACAATACAGGCAACGGAAAGGACAGCCCTGAAGGAATACGACAAGCCGCAGCCCCGGACCATCGAAAGTGCCCATTGATTCGTATGAATGAACATTAATCATAATAGTGTATTATAAGCAAAGAATGTAGTAAAAAAGAAAGCACGGACTACAGGGGTGTTACTCCGGATTTTTGCTTAATCCGTGAAATCCGTGTAATCTGTGCTTTAAAAGGTTATGTATCCGGTTTACCGATTACATTCTTTCGTGGAAACTGCGGCTGATAACTTCCAGTTGGTGTTCGCGGCTCAGTTTCACGAAGTTTACGGCATATCCGGAAACGCGGATGGTAAGTTGCGGATATTTCTCCGGATGTTCCATGGCGTCTTCCAGCATTTCACGGTTCAGTACGTTCACGTTGAGGTGGTGTGCACCTTTGGTGAAGTAACCGTCCATCATGGTAACCAGATTCTCTACGCGTTCCTCGGCAGTGGGACCCAATGATTTCGGAACGATGGAGAATGTGTTGCTGATACCGTCCTGTGAGTCGCGGTAGCGCAGTTTGGCTACGGAACTCAAAGAGGCGATGGCACCGTTCTTGTCGCGTCCGTGCATCGGGTTGGCTCCCGGAGCGAAAGCAACGCCTTTGGCGCGTCCGTCGGGAGTGGCTCCGGTCTTCTTACCGTACATCACGTTGGATGTGATAGTCAGCAGTGACAGGGTAGGACGGGCGTTCTTGTAAACGGGCAGCTTCTTCAGCTCTTCGCTGAAGTAGTACACCAGGTCTACACCAAGGTGGTCTACACGGTCGTCGTTGTTGCCGAAGCACGGGAAAGAACCTTCGATGTCGAAACCTTCCGTCAGGCCGATGTCGTTACGGCGTGCCGTTACTTTGGCATATTTGATAGCAGACAATGAGTCGATGGCAATGGAAAGTCCGGCTACGCCGTATGCAAGGTTGATGCGCGGGTCTGTATCTACGAATGCCATTTGGGCTTTTTCGTAATAATACTTGTCGTGCATGTAGTGGATGATGTTCATTGCTTCGTTGTAAACGCGGGCAATCTCCGTCAGCACTTTCTTGTAGTTGTTCATTACCTCTTCAAAGTTCAGCGTATCGTGAGTCAGCACGGGGATACCTTTCACCATTACAGTTCCGGTGTTTTCGCAACGTCCGCCGTTGATGGCAAGCAGCAATGCTTTGGCAAGGTTGGCGCGTGCGCCGAAGAACTGGATTTGCTTACCGATGGCCTGGTAGGATACGCAGCAGGCGATACCGTAGTCGTCGCAGTTGCGTACCTCGCGCATCAGGTTGTCGTTCTCGTACTGGATAGAGCTGGTATCTACGGATACTTTGGCACAGAATTCCTTGAAACCTTCCGGCAGTTCGGGACTCCACAGCACAGTCATGTTAGGCTCGGGAGACGGGCCGAGGTTGTACAATGTTTGCAGGAAGCGGAAAGAGGTTTTTGTCACCTTTACGCGACCGTCGTTGAAGCGTCCGCCGATAGCTTCGGTAACCCAGGTGGGGTCTCCGGCGAAGATGTCATTGTAGGATTGCATACGCAGGTGGCGTACCATGCGCAGTTTGATGATGAACTGGTCAATCAGCTCCTGTGCAAAAGTTTCGTCAATCTTACCGTGGGCCAAATCATATTCAATGAAAATGTCAAGGAATGAAGATACATTACCCAATGACATGGCGGCACCGTCTTGTTCTTTTACAGCGGCAAGGTATGCCATGTATACCCACTGTACGGCTTCCTGAGCAGATGTGGCAGGGTGGCTGAGGTCGAGGCCGTAGTATTCGCCCATGGTCTTGATGTCCTTCAAGGCCTTGATTTGTTCTGCCACTTCTTCGCGCAGGCGGATGCGTGCTTCGGTCATAGGGCCGGTCAGGTGGCGCAAGTCTTCCTGTTTGGCTTCGATGAGGCGGTCAATGCCGTACAATGCCAGACGGCGGTAGTCACCGATGATACGTCCGCGTGCATAGTTGTCGGGAAGTCCGGTGAGGAAGCCCAATGAACGGAACGAACGGATTTCTTCGGTATATACATCGAATACGCCGTCGTTGTGTGTTTTGCGGTAGTGTGTAAAGATGTCTTTTACTTTATCGTCTACCTCCACGCCGTTTTCGCGGCATGCTTTTGCCACTACATTGATGCCGCCGAAAGGTTTGATGGCGCGTCTCAGCAGTTCATCTGTCTGCAAGCCTACGATAAGTTCGTTCTCCTTATCTATATAACCTGCTTTGTGGGAAGTGATGGTAGATACTGTTGTATGATCTAATGAACGGACACCGTTATTGGCTCTTTCTTCTTCCAGTGCTTTCAGACAGAGGTTCCAGATATGCTTGGTGCGCTCCGTTGGTCCTTGCAGGAAAGATGCGTCTCCGGTGTAGGACGTGATGTTTTTACTAACGAAATCACTTACATTGATTTCTTTGCTCCAAAGCCCGTCAATAAAGGTTTTGTTTAATTCCATAATGTTCTTTTAATAAAAGTGATTAGATATGTTATCCTTTAGAGCGCGCAAAATTACGGAAAAATTTCCGTAATTACACAATAATATGGAGGATTTTTATGTTGAAGAGCATAAAATAGCTATTATTAGGTAGGAAGTACCACCGGGGATTGATTCGTGTCCGTCCGATTAATATCTGTACTCTTATCAACTATTATTATTTATGCTGAAATCTATTCGTCCCACAATAATTTCCCTTTCGTCCGACAGCTGTTTTATTTTCGTCCGACAACTGTTGGACGAAAATAAAACAGCTGTCGGACGAAAAGATTTTAGTAACATTTTATTAGTTCCTTTTATGCCGTATTTTTAGTTTTTGCGGATATGTGAATTATTTTATTCCGGATTTGTTTGCGAATTAAAAAAAGAAGCGCTATCTTTGCACCGCTTTAAGAGAAAAGCACTTCTTGAAAAAGAAGTTTTGGAGAGGTGGCAGAGTGGTCGATTGCGGCGGTCTTGAAAACCGTTGTGCTGCGAGGCACCCGGGGTTCGAATCCCTGTCTCTCCGCTGGAAAGAATTGCAAAACAAAGAAAATCCCTGTAAATTAATACTTTACGGGGATTTTTTTGTTTTTGGTGCATAGCAAAAATAAGCATATCAAAGCATTCTTTCGGTGTACTATTCGGTGTACCTGATTGCCTTCGATGTCAGGTACACCTATTTAGTAAATAATTCATTGTTTATCAGTGTTTTGCATCTTGACTTGTTGCTCTTGGAAATTTAGTTTTGTGATTAAAAAACAAGTAAGATGGAAAGAACAACATTTTGTCTATTGTTCTACATTCGTAGGACGAAATTGAATCGGAACGGTGAGGCTCCGATAATGATGAGAATTACAGTGAATGGAGTCCGGGTTGACGCTTCAGTGAAGAAAACAATTCTTCCGGAATTATGGAGTGTGGCAAAAGGAAAGGCTCTGGAAAAGAAGCGTGAGTACAAAGAACTGAATCTGTATCTTGATTCTATCCGTTTGAGGATAATGAAAATACAGCGTGAACAGGAAATCGAAGGTGTAGCGGTTTCTGCCGGCAGTGTCCTGGACCGTTTTTGGGGTAAAGATGCCCCCGTACAACGTACTCTGTTTGAGGTTTTCCGTGAACATAATGATAAATGCGCCCAATTGTCCGGTACGGACATGGCGCCTGCAACCGTGCAGCGTTATGAGACATCCTTGAAACATACTCAGGATTTTGTCTGGGAGACATATCATAAGAAAGATATTCTTTTGGATGAAGTTTCTCGCCAGTTTGTTGAGGATTACGAGTTCTGGCTTAAAACCTCGAAAAAGTGTTGTCATAATACAGCCACCAAGTATCTGAAGAACTTCAAGAAGATTATTCGTATCGCTTTGGCCAAGGGATGGATGAAGAATGATCCGTTTCTAGAAATCAGGTTCTCGCTGGATAAGGTGGAGCCGGACTTCTTGGAAGATTCGGAAATCCGAAAACTGATTTCAAAGGAGATTGATATTCCACGGCTGAGGCAGGTGCGGGATATTTTTGTGTTCTGTTGTTTCACTGGTTTGGCCTTTTCGGATATTCACGGATTAAGAAAGGAGCATATCGTGGAGGACTCGAATGGTGTCAGGTGGATACGAAAGGGGAGACAGAAGACCAAAATCATGTGTAACATTCCATTGATGGAAGTACCGTTAGAGATATTGGAGAAGTATTCCACCAATGAATATTGCAGGAAACATGGTGTACTTTTTCCGGTGCTTTGTAATCAAAAAATGAACGCGTACCTCAAGGAACTGGCTGATATTTGTGGTATTAAAAAAACATTGACCACTCATGTTGCGCGACATACTTTTGCCACTTTTGCCCTGGCTAATGGTGTCTCGATAGAGAGCGTTGCTAAGATGTTAGGGCATACCAATGTTCAGATGACCCGTCATTATGCACGTGTGCTGGACCGTACAGTGATACGTGAGATGTCACAGATAAAGATGGATTTTCATTTCTCTATTTAGAAAAGAATTCTGTATAATATATATTGTATTAATACAAATACTAGGATATAATTTTTATATCTTCTTGCCTGTTACTGGACTGTTAATCTGTCAGAAAGGAGAGTTTTGTAATAGTTGCAATATAAACGATTAAGTAAGGTGTAATGAGTGATTTGAGAAATCTACTAAAATGTATCAGTATATTTTATTGTAAATTTCGAATCTTCATATAGTGAGCGTGTTACTTTTTGATTTTTGGAAATAGCATTATGATAAAATAGCTAATTAATCTTTATTTATGCGATATAATAACTATCTTTGCAATAAGTGTGATAGAGTGATGTAATTGTATTACAAGTCAGTATCTATTTTTATACTAATAATTTTTAGCCATATGGATTTGAAGGAAATATTTGAGCATAAAATTAAAATTGAGTCGAAAGTAAAATCTATCGATGCTCTTTTTATGAATAAAGAAAGAGTAGAACATACCAACTATCATCCATATTATCAGCGTAATTATGTTTGGGATGAAGAAAAGGCTACTTATTTCATAGAAAGTATTTTTCTTGGTACAGAGATTCCTCCTCTTATTTTCTTTGTCAATGATGAAGAATATGAAGTAATAGATGGACGTCAACGTTACGAAACAATTACGCGTTTTATGGCAGGTAAAATGAATTTGCGAAAGTCTGCTTTGCGTAAACTTAGTAGCGTAAAGGAGTTGGCTGGAAAGGGATATAATAATCTTACTGTTGATTATCAAGATTTATTTCTAGATACAAAAATACGTGTGATTGAGTTTGGCTTTCTTTCTAGTGAGCATAGTTGTGAGGAAGAAGAACAGGTGAAACGTGAAATTTTTCAACGATATAATTCGGGTATTACACCGTTAAATCAACAACAAATCGATAAGGCTATTTATTATTCTGATGATATTGTAACATGTTTTAAAGAGCATTTTGCTGAAGATAAACGTACATTTGATTTGGTCAATGATTTATTCGGGTTTGAGAATCCGGATATTGAGAAATTGATGAGAAAAATTAGAGAATTATTAGTTCTGCGTAATATTCCGATTAAATATTATGCTATTAGTAAACAAGATATTGTTTCTACTTTCTTTGAGTATTTATCGAATACTGTAGACTCAGGGGTTGTATATTCTTCTTTTATTAGAATTGTAAATAAAGTAGATGAAGTTGTTCGGGCTTTAAGAAAAAGAAATGTGCAAACAAATAGATTGGTTTCAGAGTGTTTGTATTGGGCGTTATCCATTATAGATTTGGAATATGGAGATTTAAAGAAAATGAATAATTTTGTTGTTGAACATTTAATTGACTATATTGAGGACAATATTAAAAATTATCAAACTGTAAGAAGTTCATTTGCTAATGAGGTGAATAAACGATATGAAACTACTGCAATATTTTTTGAGAGAATATTGGATATGGATTTTAATATGTATTTATGTAGTTCGAATCAATTTAAAGCTAGAAAGGATAAACTTAATATTATTACATCTCCAGAAAATCTAACATTTGAAGATTTGAGAATCAATAAGCCTGAACCAACTTCTTTTGAAATAGGAGATATTTGCCGTCAGATGGAACGACAAAAATTCTTACTAAGACCTCCTTATCAACGCGATGAAGTAATTGATAAAAAAAAGGCATCTGCTATAATTGAAAGTTTGTTGTTAGGAATAAAATTGCCCCCTGTGTTTGTTTTTAAACACAAAGATGGATTGAGTGAAGTTGTAGATGGACAACAACGTTTACTTTCTATTATTGGTTTTATAGGAAAACCTTATAAAGATGAAAATGGAAAAGATTGCATCTCAAAAAAGGATAGATTTAAATTACAATTAAAACATGGAATTCTGAAAGAGTTTGATGGGAAACGTTTTGAAGACTTAAATTCGCTTGAGCAACGTAAATTAATGAGTACAGATTTATGGGTTATAGAAATAAATGAGAAAATTAATCCAGAGTTTGATCCTATTGATCTTTTTGTTCGATTAAATAATAAGCCTTATCCAATCAAGAAAGATACATTTGAAATGTGGAATTCTTTTGTTTCTAGGAACATAATAGAAACTATAAAATTAATTTATAATAAGAATTCTAAATGGTTTTATATAAGAAAAAATAACTCTCGAATGGAGAATGAGAATCTTGTTACTACTTTGGCCTATTTTAATTATATGGAGGCTAAAAATGGACTTGATGAGAGTGGACTTTGGCCTGCTAAAACGATTGATTTATATGTAAATGGAGGAAAGATTAGCTGTAGAATGAAAGGGAAGTATGAGATAACAAAAGTGCTTGAAGGTGATGATAATAATGATATAAATCATCAACTTTTTATTAGAGTTGCCAATTTGCTTGATTTCAATTTTATTTCTAATTTAAGTTGTATTTGTTCGATGAATTCGGAAGAATTAAATAGTAATCTTGATTACATGATAAAGGGAGCTAATGGACGGCGTACATTACAAAACTTTTATATTTTATGGCTTATTCTTCGAGGGATTTCGAAGACTGTGATTGAACAAAACTTATTGTGGGCTAGTAAAGAAGTTTCTAGTATTGTTGGACTGATGTCTGATGGTACTAATTTAGATGAATTTAAGGAGCGTATTAAAGTTTTCCGTAAAAAACTGGTTGTATATGAAAGTTCCACTCCTTTCGTAAGTATAAAGCAAATAGCTGATTATAAAATAAATGAACCAAAATCTCAAATTTATATAGATTTAGTGACAGATATAGATAAACCCTATGTGGTTTATTTAGATGGGCTGCACAAATTAGAAAATAAGAATTTTGTAGGAATATATAAAGTACGTCATGGTTTTCATCTTAAATATATTTCAACGATACTAATGAGCCGATATTTCAAATATAAAACTTATGGTGAAAAAGGATTGTTGATGAGTAAATTTGCTGATTTTGAAATCCCTTATCTTACAATATCTGAACAAGAAATATTTGTTAAGGTATATGACTATATATCTGAAAGCATTGGCTCTTTTAATATGTGTAATTTCTTTTATAGAATGATTGATGTTATGGTGGAACAACTATATTTATCAGATGAATTTGAGAAATATAATATCCGTATGATAGAAAATGTTCTATTGTTAGAAAAATTGCCTAAGAATGATCAACGGTATAAAGCTTTAGAGGATATTTATGTGAAGTGTAATGATTCAAATTCTCCAATATTGGCGAATATGCTTAAAGCCATTGATGTAGAAAATATGATTTATGGAATTTGAGAATTATGAAAAGGATTGTTGAAATAAATATTTTCAATTTTAAGGCTTATTTTTATCCTACCACAATAAAACTTGATAAAGGTGAGAATTTGCTTATTTATGGGGAAAATGGAAGTGGTAAATCATCTTTGTATAAGAGTTTGGATTTCTTTTTTGAACAAAGTATTGGGAGAGAGAAAACCAAGTTTCAGGCAAATGTTCATACAGGATCAAAGGACGGTTTTGTTAAATTGCTCTTTAAGGATGTTGATGTATTAAATTCGTCTCAAGAGGAAAGTGCTGCATATAGCAGTACCGCAATGATTGAATCTACATTTGCTCCTTTTGTTAAGTCAACTGCTCGAACAAAAGGATTTCTTGATTACACTAATCTTTTGAATGTGTATTTTAATAAAAAAAGTGGTGATAATTTGTTTGATTTATTTTTGGATTTATTGAGTGAGATAACCTCTATTACTTCACGTACTCCCTTAACCTTACGTGAAGAACTAGATAATTTTTATGGGTTTACGAGGGGACTGAAGATTCGCCGTGGAAAGAAATATGATCAAATTCCTAATAAACTACGCACTTTTGAGAATAATTTTAAAAGAGCACTGGATGGTCTGTTTGTACAACTGAATAGGTTTCTGACGATATATTTTAATGAATTGGGGGTTAACTTGAATTATACATTACAACCTATTAAATTGGATGATAAGAATAGTGTGTCTATTGCTAAAATTCGGGCGGTCTTAAAACTTGATGTTTTCAAAAATGGTGTAATGATAGATGATTATAATCAAGTTCTTAATGAGGCTCGCCTATCTGCAATTTCTACTTGTATCTATTTGGCTTCAATCAAAAATAATCCACAAGCTATTGAATATAAGCTATTATTTTTGGATGATATTTTTATAGGATTGGATATGGGGAATCGTTTGCCGATTTTAAAGATTCTTCAAACAGAGTTTGAAGATTATCAGATTATTCTTTCAACTTATGATCGTGGTTGGTACAATATGGCCCGTGGGGTTTTGTCTGCTAATACTGGCTTTAATTGGAAGTTTATAGAGATGTTTGCAGGAAAAGAACTACTTCCAGATGGTAGAGTAATCATGAAACCAATTATTATTAGTGATGAGGGAATGCTGGAACGTGCACGACGATTTCTATATGATACAAGTTGTCCTGATTATCCTGCTGCTGCCAATTATTATCGTAAAACATTGGAAGAACAATTGCCAAAGTATTTTCCAAAAGTCATAATGAAAGATGAAAATTATGAAGATTTGGCTAAATATAAGATAGGATTGATTATTATTAAAGCTTTGCGATTTTGCCAAATGATGCCAAAGTATGTTTATAACTTAACCAGTATTATTGAAAGCCTTACGGAATTATTAGGTTTATTGGCACCTCTTCTTCATCCTTTATCCCATTATGTTCCAAATGCTCCTGTTTATAAAGTTGAATTGGAGAAAGTAGATAAAGCTCTTAGTGATTTTTTATGTGATGCTCATATATTGAATTTTGATAGTAATGTGAGAATGATTTTAGAACGTAATGATATTCTTAAATTAATTATCAAGGGAAGTTCTAAGTGGGAATATATTTACTACATAAGACTTGAAGAGCATTTGTTTTTGTATCGTAAAGTTGATGAGTATGAACTTTCTGAATCGAAGTGCTATATTTGTAAAATGGAGGGTAAAAAAGCAGATGGTAGTCAAATTCAGTCTATAAGTATTAGTAAAACATCGGATTTATATAGTAGTGTAAGTTATGGAAATTTGAAAGATTTATATGAGGGTACATGTCGTTATCTTCATTCTAAAAATATAGAAGATGTTATCGTTTTGTCTAATTATATTGATGGATTTAGTTATTATAATCAAATAGGAAAAGATATTAATTGGGAAAAATTATCTCTGAAACTTGTCTTGCGTGAATCTTAGCAAATATTTTTGAACTTTGATTTATTGAAATATGTTATAACTAAAAAACAAAATATTTCGATATAACTCTCTGAAGATAAGATGAATATAGAGAGTATAAAAGATGCAGGCAACGATTTGGATATGGAAGTCCTGCTTTGGGTTACACTGCTTTGCATAGTTTCAAATAACTCACATACAAAAATAGGCAAAATTTGGAATATAACAAAATATTTTCTTGTTTATTTTTTTTTGTATAATTCTGATTTTTAAAGCGTTAATAGTACAATGTGTACCTATTGATGCTTGCTTGTCGTAAAATAGCCGGGAACAGTGACTCCCGGCTATTTTTTTGTCCCGACTTGTCGTTTCCTGTCTTTTTTTGGCGGTTGCTCAACGGTTGAGTAACCAACGGCCTTATAATATCTCCGTAATATTGCATCGTAAACAATAAAAACAAGGTCATTATGAATAACAGAAGAACTGCACCGGGTGGGCAGATGACCCACATGCTCAGTACCATACTCGCCAAAGTAACCAACATTGAGAAGTTACTGGCTCCTGCCATACATAACTTGCCCGACAGCGAGATACTGGATTCAAAAGGCGTGCGCCTGCTTACCAAGATGTCCGACAGGACACTTCTTAGACGCCGCAATGACGGTTCGTTGCCTTTCCACCGTGACAAGGGGAAGATTTACTACCGCCGTTCGGACGTGCTGCGTGCCATGCTGCTGGAAAAAGAAGAACACTCTAAAAATAAAAGGTTATGAGAAAGATGATTAAGGTTGAAAGCGGCTCGTTCGCCGCACTCGTGAGAAGTTACAAGAAGTCCCTCAACATGTTGGCCGTGCTGCAACATATCTGCGAGGACAACAGTGTCGAACTCTCCATGCTGCCCGATGAGGTTTGTGAGCTGATAAGCCTCGACCCGGCAGAGATTGAGAAGCAGCGTTTGAGCGGACGGCTGCGTTTTGCGGAAGAGGAAAACGGGACCAGGCATTATTCGATTGTGGATATAATCAATCTGAAGGATTCCATTGACTGGAAGGTTATTAACAGACAGGTGGAAAGCCTTTCCTTTGAGGAAGAGGAATGACGGAGTGCCCTTCTTCCCATTACAGATAAGAGTATGGCCGGCAGACCGGATTTATCCGGGTGCCGGCCATACCTTTGTCATTTCCTGAAAAGCGGCTCTTTACGGCAAACTTAGGATATTTTTTTCAGTCCGTTTGACGGGACGGCAATTTCCATTGAGGGTACATGCCTTGCCTTCCGTGGCAGGTCCGGTGTATCGTCACTTTCGCCTGTCTCTTTCTGTCCTTTCATTTCCGTTCCGTCATCCGTTCCGCTTTCATGCCCGCCTGCCGGTTTTATGGTAAGCTGTATTTTCCGGTTCAGCGTGGCAAGTTCCTCATTCAGCCGCTTGATTTCCGCATCCTTGGGCCATGAAGCCGCCACAATCTCCTGAAGGACCGGGATGTCCTTCGACAGCTCCGCGTTCTCCTGCTCCCGTTTCTCTATCATGGCGGGAATGCGTTCCAGCGCATTGATGAAGTTCATGACGGCCAGTTTCGGGTCTTTGGCAATATAACCGTTGTTGTAGGTATATTTGATGCCGTCCAGCCCCTCGACCATGAACTTGTTCTGCAAAGCCTGCATGTCCCCCTCACAGGTCCTTTCGGTACGGACAAGGATGCGGAAATCGAACAGGGTCCCGATTTTCATATAGTCATCCTCCGTCCGGGCATTCCGGTTGATTGCAGCAAGCCGGTTGCCGAGTATCTCCACGTTGTCCGAGTCCACACCGTCCAGTTTCAGGGGATTGGGACGGAGTCCGGTTTTCGCATCTGCGGGGGCCACCTTGTTGAAATATTCCCAGTCCCTGGTGAAACGCCCGATAAAGGCATTGTTTTTTTCTATTCCCGAAGTCCTTTCATTCAGCTTGCCTTTCGCGTTTCCCTTGTTACGGTGGAATGCCTGCCTCTCGCTTTCGAGGACCGCCAGTTTCTTGTCCAGCTTCGCCTTTTCCAGCAGGTCGTCGTTGCCTGAAAGGATGGCCACGTATTCGCTGAAACTGCCGCCTCCGTTTTCGTCAATCGCCCCCTCGTCAATGGTACGGGCGGCCAGATTGCGGCTTTTGAGCTGGTTGATGAACACCTGCTTGTTTTGCAGCAGGTTGAACTTGTAGCTGTCCAGTGACTTCTCCACCGCATAGATATAGCAGTCCACCTTGTTGCCGGCGTACTGCTTGGCGATGATATTGCCTTTTCTCACCGCACGTCCGTTGCGCTGCTCCAGGTCGGACGGCCTTCAGGGTATGTCCAGATGATGGATGGCCACGGCACGTTCCTGCGCGTTGACACCCGTACCCAATTTCTGTGTGGAACCGAAAAGGAAACGGATGCGCCCGGAATTCATATCCTTGAACAGTTCCTTGCGTGCGTTGTCGCTGTTCGCCTCCTGAATGAACTTTATCTGCTTTTCCGGGATATTATGGTCTTCCACGAGTTTGCGTCTTATCTCACTGTAGATGTTCCACTGGTCGGGTTTATAGGTACTCAAGTCTGAAAAAATGAACTGTGTGCCTTTCTGGTCAAGATATTTATAGTAATATTCCGCAATCTTGGCCGCGCAATGGGACGCCTTGTTTCCCGGACTGTCACCGTACTGCTGGTCTATCAGCCGCATGTCAAGCGACATCTTGTTCGAGTAGTTGGTGGCGATCAGCATCTGTGCCTTCTCCTCCGCTTCGGACAGAGGCTCCCTGTCTATGTAGGTCGCATCCCCGGTTTCGGCGAACTTTATCAGTTTTTGAATGAAAACCTCCTGCTGGGGAGTGGGCGGTATGTGATAGAGTTGCTCGTTGAGTTCCGGTCTGTCAACCCCCACGTCTTCAGCGGTCTTGTAATCGGTTATTTCCGCATAGAAATTGGCGAGTTCCGGCACCTTGATAAAATAGCGGAAACGCTCTTTCTGCACCACCTGGTTGGTCACTGAAAATTCAAAGTCCGTGCTTTTCTTCGCATAGACGGCCGCCCAACCGTCAAAACAGGTAATCCCCTGCCGCTCCATTTCCTTCGGACGGAGATATTTGAAAAGGAGATAGAGTTCTGTCAGGCTGTTGGAGATGGTCGTACCGGACAAGAAAGTGGCCCCCAAATCCCTGCCCGTACGCTCCTGTATGGTACGGATGGCGAAAAGCATGTTCATGGCCTTCATGCTTCCCTCGGGATTGCCCAGACCGGAAACTCTTGCATGGCGTGTATTGAACATCAGGTTCTTGAAATTGTGCGATTCGTCAACGAAGAGGTGGTCGATGCCCATCTGTCTGAAATCTGTAACATCATCCGTCCGGTCCTTTATATCCTGTTCCAGCTTTTCAAGTTTGGCCTCAAGGTTTTCCTTTCTTTTTTCCAGCCCCTTTTTTATCCAGCCGGTCACTTCATTGCCCTGCTGCTCGAATACGGCGAGATTCTCTTCGATGCTGTCTATTTCCTGCGTATATATTTTCTGCTGTATTTCGGGGGACTGGGGTATTTTCCCGAACTGGTCGTGTGTCAGGATGATACAGTCCCAGTTGTTATTCTTGATGTCATGGAATATTCCGACACGCTTCTCCGGCGTAAAGTCCTCCTTGCCCGGATACAGCACTCTGGCATTCGGATAGGCCCTCCTGAACGTGTCGGCTATGTCATGCACATTGCTTTTGAGTCCGATAATCATCGGCTTGTTCGCCAGTCCGAGACGTTTCATCTCAAAGGCGGCTATACACATGATAAGGGTTTTGCCCGTACCTACCTGATGGTCGATTATCCCGCCTCCGTTCATCTTCAGCATCCATACGGCATTTTTCTGGCTGTCGTACAGGGACGGTATGCCCAGCCCTTTCAGGTCAAGGAACGGGAAGCTTTGCAGGGAACCGTCGTAATCGGGACGTACATAGCAGTTGAACTTGCGGTTGTACATGTCCGCAAGGTTCTGCTTGAACTCGGGCAGCTGTTCATTCAGCCAGCCGGTGAAGGCGGAACGTATCTCATTGATTTTGGCGTCGGCAAGCTGGATGGCCTCCGCATCCCGTACCTTTATATCATTGCCTTCTTCATCCTGCACGGTTTTTGTTATGTCGGGCACCGTGTTGTGCAGCGCATGTTTCAGCAGGTCGTTTCCGTAATAACCTCTTTTTTCCCCTTTCACATAATATCTGTCGGTGATGTTCGCGTTCGTTTCTTCAAAACTCACACTGAACTCATCGATGGATTCCGTATAGTGGATATGGGCTTTTGCCTCAAAAAGATAACCGGCAAACTCTTCATATACGGATACGGGTATCCACCTTTCTCCCAGATTAAAATCAAGCAGTTCGAAACTGATCGGCTCCGGTATGGCTTTCTGCAAGGCTTCCAATGATTTCTTGCTTGCGTCGTCATCGGGATAGTCTTTCAGGTAGTTCTCTATCCATTCGACTTTGGCCACTACATTGCCCGCTATGAAACGGTCTTTGATTTCATAGTTCTTCATCATAGGATTGTAGAAGATACGGTTTTCCAGTTGTGTGAGCAGTTCCTGCCTGCCTGTTTCACTGAGATTTTCCATATATTCCAGATTGACCTCCCCGAACTTGTTCAGGGATGCCGCAAGCGCTTCCTGCGGTGTATCCACATGTGTCACTTCATTGGCGTTGAACGATACGGGAACAGAGAATATATCCGCCTTCTGTATCTTGCCGTTAACGGAACGTTCCAATGAAAGTATTTCCCGTCCTCCGGCATCCATCAACAGGAACTTGGCATTGTCCTTTCCGTTCAATTCCCTGAACATGCGGTAAAAACTGTCATACCGCTTGACCAGTTTTTCCCGTAGTTCCGGCTGTTCCGTTTCCGTTTCGGCTTCCTTATTGTAGAGATTGTGGTAGGCTTCACGGAGCGGGATATAGTAGGCGGCCCGGTATTGTTGGGTGACTGTCAGTTTAAGCGGATGGAATTGTACTTCGGGAGTACCCACCCCTCTTAAATATCCGTATTGCTCACCCGATTTCACGATGGAACCGTTCTTGTATTCGGGACGTATCTCTCCGGTAAACGGTCGTGGTTCCATTTCTTTCTTCCGCTCTTCCTCGAATTTTTGTCTGCGCTCCTGCCATTTTGCTTCCGCTGCCGCCCGTTCCCCGGTCATGTCTTCCTGCGTGGCGGCTTCATCGTACATGTTCTCTTGGGAGAAGAGATTGAACATTTCCGGTTCATCCCCTTTCTTTTTTCGGGATGCCGACGGTGCCCGGCTTGGTGAAGGTCTGCTTTCTACCACTTGCACCTCCGCTTGCTCTTCATCCGCATAGGCGGCAAACAGGTTGAGCATGGGTTCATAGGGCCGTGCGGGGCTTTCCTCCTGTACCTCCTGCCGTTCTGTCTCTCCTGCTGTTTCCAATAGTGTCTCAAACTCCGTTTTGAGGATGGTGGAATTGTTTGAGCGGGATAGATTGTCATCATAAAGTTTCCGGTCAAGATGGTTCTCCACATCTTGCGCCAATAACTGCCTGAGATGTTCGGAAATGGCGCCGACACCTCCTTCATGAATAAAATTCATGGCCGGTTGTCCGTACATGTTTTTACCCATAGATACGGAAGTATGGACGATATGGTCTAAATCGGCATAGCTGTTGTTGATATTGATGTTGCCGGATATAAGACGGGTTTCAATAAAGTTCCGTTCCTTTTCGGTAAGTTCCGATTTTCGGGTATTCTTCTGCAATACGATCAGGTCACTGCTCACTTCCGTACCCGCATCAACAAACAGGTTGTCCGGCAGACGTATGGCTGAAACAAGATTGGCATGGTTCACCAGCCATTCCCTGACGGGACGGTTCTGTGGCGAGTCCATGACGCCCGAAGTCGTAATATAGGCCAGTATTCCACCTTCGTGCAACGTGTCCATACCTTTGAGAAAGAAATAGTTGTGTACGGTGGCAAGTGAGGATTTACGCACGACGTCTTCGCTCCGGTCAAAATCCCGGTCATAAACTCTGGTATTTCCAAACGGGATATTGGATGAAACCATATCGAAGTAGTTGTTATAATAGGGCTGTATGGACTGGAAACCGTCTATGGTCACCCTGCTTTCCGGATAGAGGGATGAGAGGATTTTTCCCGTGAGCATGTCTTTCTCGAAACAATGGATTTCGGGAACATCCTTCAAGCCGCTGATAAACATGCCCGTTCCGGCAGAAGGGTCAAGAAAACGTCCCGGACGGATTCCCGGTAGCTGCAAGGATTCCTGCATGGCCGGTACCACCGGTTCCGGTGTGTAAAAGGCTGTGAGAGCGGAGTTTTTGAGGCTTTGGACGTATGCCTTGTATTCTTTCCCGTCTTTGGAATACTCACGCAACAGTTCATGTAGCAGTCGGACTTGGGGAAACAATTCCCTGTCTGTCGTTCATCTTTCAATGTCCGTGTCTTTTTCCGCCGGATTCAGGATGCACTTCAATCCCCCGAAACCCGAATAACCGTTCAAAACTTTGCGTCCCTCTTCCGTGAGACAAAACTCCGGGCGCATGAATATCAATTCAAGTGCTGCTATGTTGTCCGCCAAATGTTGTCGTTTATTATATGCCATATTGTTCTATATAAAATTGTATGAAACCTGTAAGTTCAACGGTAAATGTATGATAGGACGGGGATGATTCAAACCGGTCATCTATGGGATATTTGCTGAATACTGTTTCTGCGGGCGACAATACTTTCAGGCAGAAACCCGCCCGTTTTTCGGGCCGCACTTCGGGAAACCACTCCGACACGACCTCGAAAACCGTATCGAATTTGGAAAAGCGCAAGTCCTGATAGAGAACGGCGTCAGCCTGTTCCAAAGCCTGCCTGATGGATAGACCGTCACGTATGGCATGTTCGTAAGCCTCTGCGGCACTGTCCGCACGCATTCGGACAAGTTCTTTGTCTCCAGCAATATGCGGATGGCTTTCCTTTAAATAAAGAAGGAGAGTCGTCTCAAAATAGGACAATTCTCCGGTTGCGGTATTTTTATCTTGTATAATCATTTGTTTTCGCTTTAAAATGTTAATCGGATATTAAACATATACCCGGCTGCCATAAAAGAGAACCGGGTATATATCTGATGTAAACATGAATAATCCGCCTGTTACATGACTGAAAGGCTCTTTTTTGACTGGGCCTTTACAGACGCCACATGGCGGGGTGCCTGCTGTTTCGCCTCCTTTTTCTTGTCGTTCTTCCTACCCTCAATGGTGGGCTTGTATTCACGGGCGTTACGTCCTATCAGTAGTTGGTTGCTCTTGTTGCTGAAACGTACATCATCGGAAAATACTCTGCCTTTGTAGCGCATATTCTCAACGAACACCATTTCATGATTCTGGAGCATCTTCTTTTGCTCAGGCGTGATTTTGGCACCCATGATAGTGTCGTTGACCTTCAGTTGTTCACCGGACTGCTTGAATGCGATGTCCATTATTCTCGGATCGACGAAGGCCACACCGGAAAGCAGCGTATCGTTTTTGCGCTGTATGTCGTTGATGGGAAGCCGGCCTCCTGACGCAAGGATTTGCTTCTGTTTGTCATCCAGCCTTTTCCCGTAGATATAATCGGGTATCTTGATGGCATCCACGGGTATGGTAATGATACGGTTGCTCGGTTCATGAAAGGATACATAACAGTTGCAGACCGTTCCCGTATGGGTATCCTTCATCTCCTTGATTGCCCCCAAAGTTCCGGTGTCTTTAAGCGACTGCTTTTCCTCGTCAGTGAATACTCCTTTATAGGCAGGCAGGTCGTACTGTGGTTTGTCAAGCCTGCTTAAAGTTTTCAGTTGCACCTTGCCGTCCTCCCCTTTGACACAGAGGAAACACGCTTCCCCCATATCTTTCTTTTCACCGTTCACTTCCTTACTGATGGGGAAAGCCATAGAGGTAATCCTTCCTTTTAGCATCTCACCCATGCAGTGGTTATCGAACAAGAGTTGCTTGTCAACTCCCAATGCGGCAAGTTCTTTCCACGGAAGCTGGTGTTCGTCAAACTTATACCGACGGGCAAGTTTGGCGATACGTCCTTCATCGTTGAGTTCGCTGTTCTCCACCAGTTTTTTACCTTCCACTCCGGGGTCTTCCCCTTTTCGGATTTGGACTACGGCATTCAGTGTCTTTTCCAAAAGGACAAGAGGTACGAGGAAGAAACTGAAACTCGTGGGATTTTCGTACTGGTTCTTGAAATTGGTGAAGAATAGTTCCAGCGGTGAGGTACGATCCAGTTTGAGAAAACTGCTGCTGTTCTTCTTGTCGGGTGGTACGATTTCGAGACTGCCGTCCTGCTCGTTCATTTTGGAAACGACTGCGGTTTTGTTCGTTCGCTTGTCAAGGATGGCCATTACATGCTCGTCCTGACTCTGTTCTTGTTGTTCTTGCTTTTTCTTAGCCATAAAATCAATAATTTAAGTGATACAATAATTAATCAATACCGGGTAAACTTTAGCCCGTCGGTGCGAATGTAGAATATTAATTAATAAGATGTTATGTTGTTGAAACGGATAGGAACAGATGGCGGTGATTGGCGAGAAATGGCACCCCTATTTAAATAAGTTAGAGTCTTAAAAAAGATAGGAAGTCACTTTTTGTTTTACTAAGAATGATGCTTCTCCTTATTTTTCTGTACTTTTGTATAAAAGATAACAATTGTTTATTTATAGAATAATATGAAAATTCCAACAGCTCTTTATCTGCAAGAACAGCATGATGTTGAATGTGGTGGTAGACATATTCAATATTTCATTGCCACCTTTTTAACAAAACCATATCCTATTGAGCCAACTTTAGGTGACCTTCATGACTATAGAAAATGTAAAGGCTGTCAAGAAACTAATAAAGAAATAGTGAGGCAATTGAAAGTGAAATTTGATAAATTCCCTTTTTGTTGCCAATGGCATCAAAAACTATTGTCAATTAATGAGTTTAATAAACTGGACTATGCGAATACACCACAAATGACAGCCGACAAAGTTATCTATTGTTATCAGCACATTCTTAATAATCAAGACAGAATTGACTGGAAACAAGATATTACTTATTATTTGGAATATACAATAGAAAGTTTTGGGAATTTTCCTAAAGGGTGCGGAACTCCACTTTTTCTAAAAGAATTTGTAGATTTACTTATTTTTCGCATAGAAAACAATGAGGACATTAAAAAAGAAACATATGATTATATCAAATCTTATTTTGATGATTTCATGAAACCTGCATCTTCCACAAAAATAAATCCGTTTAATCTCCTTATCTCAAAATACAATGTATGGTTGAAATTATTCCCTTTTGATTTGCCTGAATTTCGAGAAGCTAAAGAATATTTTACGCAACAATCACCTCTTATGGTTGAAGAGATTTTTTATAATCCATATTCAAAGTGCGCGCATGGGAGACTAATAACAGAAAGTAAATTAGTTGATTATCTTAATTCGCTGACACATAAACTGCTTCAGAAAATAGACTTTACAAGTCTTACCCAAAATCATGAATTAGCTCAATATTCTTCTTTGATGATTAAAAGTGGATATAAGATAGAAAATGAAATTATATTCACATCGTTTTCAAATAAAGAGTTAAAATATATTGATTTTATCAAGCGATGGATAGAAGTTCAGAAAAAGTATTTTCAACAAATGGAAAATTTATTCAAATTAAATAATCTATTAAAGGGAGATTTATACACAGATTCGTATAATGAGTCTTTAGCACGAATTAATTATTTTAAAAATTTTATAGAAGACAAAGATGGTTATCGCTTATCTTGGCAACAAGGGGTTGTAAGAGAGAAGGATGCGCAGATTTCATTTAAAGCCGTGTGGTATAATACTGCTTTTGATGTCAATAGGGAAGTTGAAAATGGACGGGGAATTGTTGATTATACTATATCAAAAGGCGCAATGGATAAAACTTTAATAGAGTTTAAATTAGCTTCTAATAGCAAACTAAAATCCAATTTACAACACCAACTATCTATTTACGCAAAAGCAAATGATACAGATAAATATATATCTGTAATCTTATATTTTACAGATAAAGAAGAACACAAAGTTAAACGCCTATTGAGAGAACTTAATATAGCAAATAAGGAAAATGTTATAATAATTGATGCTCGAAATAATAAAATATCAGCTTCAAATGTATAATAATTATATGTAATTAACTATTTAATTTAAATCAAAATTATGTCTCATATATTTATTGATGAATATCCCATATTAACTTTTGAGTTTGAACCTTTTATAGATAAATATTGGAATATAGGCTTATCCCAATATATTATAGAACAATATGGTAATTCCACTACTTATGATCATGAAAAAGTTGAGAAAATTTTAATGTCATGCTTTGAATACTTTATTAGTCAATTTAAAGATTTGATATTAAAACAAGATACAGAAATATTTTTTAAAAGCGTATTTCTATTTCATGAGGCATCAATTGCTCTGTATATAAAGCAACTCGAAGGTTTCCAATTACCAGAGGTAATAGAGTCTGACTTTCCTCGTTATCGAAGAGTTCTAAAATTGATATTAGAACAAGCATGTGATATAGAATTAACTGCAAAAAAAGGACTTGATTATAAAGAGATAATAAATACAATACAGGAGTTATATTATTTAGGTAATTGGATTTATGAATTTGCAATTTATATCGCATACCATAAGATGATTCAAAATGCTTATTATATAGAATTTGAAGAAAATGTATTTACATGCGGATGGCAAAACAATTTCGGAAAAGTCAACGAAGCCTTGTGTAGATATTTCGGTATAGATTATGAAACTTTTTTTGATGAAGGAGCATTGAATGAATTAAAAAGAGCGTTAGAAGATAATTTCTCAATTGATTATAATAAGGCAATTGGAATAATTCCATATTTAAAAAAACATCATAGTAATAATCCTGAGCAAACATTAGAGCCTTATATATTACCAATTAATTTGGCAACTGAATGTAAAACTTCTGAAGAAAACACATCAATGTTTTATTCTGGATTAATGTTGTCCAAAACTAATAAATTAACTCTCGAAAATGCTGTTTTAAAACCTTATTCTGAAAAACGATATATGTTTAGACCCATTTTAACTTATATTGTTGATGGTGTGGAAAGAGCCTTAATAGGAAACAATAAGATTGCAGAAAGCATGATGGTTATTGCTTCAAATATGATACACTGGAATAATATGCCTGAAGAATGGTTAAAAGACAAAGGTATGGTTGATTTTATGAATAAGAAAGGATTAGAACATGATCGTCTATTAGAAAATGAAATAGAAAAAATATTTCAACAAAACAAATATCCATATTGTAGAAATATAGAATCATTTAGACAAAAAGGTAAAAAACAGAATATAAATATAAACACTCCGAAAGTAGGTGAAATTGATTTTATTATTGTAAATAAAAATAAGAATAAAGTTTTTATTGCAGATACAAAATATAATCGTGCCCGGTATGATGCTGTCGGTTACAGAATTGATTATAGTAATTTTATTGAATATGAAAAAAAACTTGAAAGAAAGAAAAATTGGCTTATAAACAACCTTCAAGTTTTGCAAGAACATTTAGAAGAAATGTTTCATATTGATTATAGCATTTTAAGCTTCGAAGTTGAAGCTGTTTTTTTTATTAACACTCCAACTTTTTATATGTTTAATGGAAAATATAAGGCTTTAACATTGCTTCGTATAAAAGAATACATAGAAAATACATGGGACTATCCGATTATTAAGTTAGAAGACAAGACAAATAAAAGGATATTAAAATATTCTCACCCATATTTTAAGAATCCTATAATTATTTCAACTGAGTAATTATTATATTATGCCTTATTTGGCATATAATTATTGGAATAGTCCTATTTTTGACATATTGCTTTGTTGAAATAGGACTATCCTCTAAAATCCTTATTAGGAATTATTATTTTCATTATCACCTAACAAATACTTTAATTTAGGATCATTCTCTATGCGGATTAACTCGTTCTCTACAAGTTCCACAATATCCTGCTTGATTTGCCGGTAGTTAGCCTGTATCTGCTGCTCCATTGTATCATTACCATTCTCGTCCAGAAAGCTGCTGATTTCGGGAATGGGCTGGTAGGCCGCCGTCTCTTTCTGTATAGCTTCATTGTCAACAACTATCTGCGCATGGAAAATTTTCTGTTCTATTGTCTCTCCAAAGTTGTCTGCTACGGCACCGACAAACATTCCCTGACTCAATGTGCTGATTTTGGATGCAGGTATCAGACTGTCCAGTTGGGTATTGATAGAAGTAGATGTATCATTGCGATTGATGCTCATGGATTCCCGTTTTTGCAGGATTTTCCCGAACCTTTCCGACAAGGTTTTGGCAGTTTCACCCACTACTTGACCGCTAAAGACATTGCCGACAGTTGACATGATGACAGCGGCCTCCTTGTCTCCGTAATCGCGCTTTAACTGGCTAAAATCCTGAAAGCCCAATACAACCGCCACTTTATTGCTTCGTGCTGTGGCAATCAGATTATCCAGACCTTTAAAGAAAATGGTGGGTAACTCGTCAATTATCACGCAGCTTTTCAGTTGTTTCTTCTTATTTATCAGCTTAACGATACGGGAGTTATAGAGTCCCAATGCTGCTCCATAGATTGAAATCCTGTCGGGATTGTTACCCACACACAGAACTTTCGGCTCTTTCGGATTATTAATATCCAGTGTAAAGTCACTGCCGGACATCACCCAATATAATTGTGGACTTATCAGTCTGGATAACGGGATTTTAGCACTTGCAATCTGGCCCTGGAGCTGTTCGCTCGCTCCGCCTTTCCATGCGTCAATGAACGGACTCAGATAGTTCTCAAGTTCGGGATAGCTTGTCAGAATGGTGAATACATCCTCGTACCTTTTGTTCAATAGTTCTATCGCATGGGGGAATGTACAAAACCTGCCACCTTCATAGATTTTCAAAAACCATATTATCGCCGTAAACAAGACAATCGGGGATTCCACGAAGAAGTCCCCCTGCTTTTGCACCCACGACTTATTGAGGTTGAGCATGATGGTGTACGACGATTCGTAAGCATCTGAAATATCCGTCATCAGTTCCGGTGCCAATGGATTACAACGGTGGCTTTTCCTCGGATTATCGAAATTGATCACATAAAATTTAGGTGGAACCTTATAGCGGTGTCTGTACTTGAGCAGATGGTTATAAGCGATAACCGACAGGTCATCAAACTTAAAATCATATATATAGAGCGCATAGGATTTCTCTATAGTCTGCTTTATAAACTGGTTGACAATGGCATAGGACTTCCCGCTGCCCGGTGTTCCCAATATCATTGTCGCCCGAAAAATATTAACAAGGTTGATAAATCCGTTGTAAGTTTTCCCTCTATACCAGAATTTGGTCGGCAGATTGACGGAATATTCGTTTTCCATAAGGCGGGTTTCCTGCATGAACGATTCATTCTCGGTATTGAAAACGTCCTCCAGTAAATTGTTCTTCAACAGACGGCTTATCCACAATCCCGATGCCAGCAGGCTAAAAAAGCCGCCGACCAATGTCGCGGTATAAAGTATGACACATACGCCGGATGATGCGTCAATGGACAGCAACCACCAGTTCAGGAAAAAGAGTATGGTGCCCACTATGGCAGCAACAATAATCTTCCTTCATGTGATTTCATGCTTCTTCACACCCTTGTTGCCCATGCAGGACAGACCGAGGAAGAGGACACAAAACAGTTTGGTGTAAAGAAGTGCCGAGAACAGTCCGGTGGTACGCTGGAAATTGGAGAGTATCTTGTCCACAATGTCAAGCGTCCAGCCCATTTCGTGTAGCCAGCCGTAACAAAACCAATAGATGTGTATCGCCAAAAATAAAAAACTGATGGCCCGCATAAAGTCCGTGACTTTGGCAAGACCTCTTAAATCATCTTCATTCTGCATAATTATAACTGTTAAAATTCGACTTCTTGTTCTATACTTTATTATATTATAACCTGCGCCTGCGCTTTTTCTTTTTCCTGCGTCCGAAGCGGAAGGCCGGATCGATGTACTCGTGTGTATGGTCATCTTCCATGAGTACGGAGAAAATGTCAATGGCACCGAGTGCGGACGTATCAATCAGACTGCCGGACAGTTCACTCTGATTGTAGCCTTGATTTTCCTGCTGCCGGTATTCCGCATCTTCCGGTCTTTCTTCCCTTTCCAGCCGGGGCGTATCCTGCTGTGCCAGCGGTATCAGCCTTATGCGGTCCGCATCCGGATTGTTGAACAGCTCGTTGAACACATTGGCCGAAAAGGCCTTGCCCAGACGAGAGCCGTTGAACACCGTTCGGGTGGTATGGTCTATGAAGGTGATACCATACAGACATCCTTCGGGATTGATACGGTAAACCACTTCTATATCCGCCTCTTTCAGCTTTCAGACGAAATCCTCTTTCGTATCGATATTCTGCATGGCTTTGATAATTTCCTGTCTTGTCCTTTCGGCAAGGTTGTTCTTTTTCACCTTTTCAGTAGAAGCGGCAAACTTCTTTTGCAATGCTTCATAACCGAATGCCTTTCCGAACTTGCTGGATTTGAAAGGCGTGCCTACCTGCTGTCCGTTATCATCCAAAGCCCTGTACATGATGCCGTGATATTCCTTCCCGTCCACACTCCCCCTGACCTCATAAACAGTCATGTTATACAAGTTCAGAAGGGTGTTGTATTCGGCAAGCGAGTGACAGCTGTAACATTCCAGCAAAGTACGGGCGGTATGCTTTAGCTGCGCTTTCACGTCACCTTTCGCATAGTCCACCACTTTTTGCAGACTCAAAAGTTCCCGCTCACTGTGTTCTCCGAGTGTGGGATGAAGCCCGTACTTCACTTCCATTTCACGACAGATGTTCTGTGCCCGGATAGCCTCCCGGTTGTGGTCTATCTTTTCACCCTGCCCGTTGATGCGTACCGAAACGATGTGCATGTGTTTACGGTCTATGTCTTCGTGTAGCCATACGATATAGGGCTGGTTCCCGTAACCGAACTTTTCCATGAACTCCTGCGCCAATACGGTCATTTGTTCTTTTGAAAGAATGTCTTTCGGGGAAGGATTCAATGAGATGTGGATAACCGGTTTCCTGACGTGCGGGTTGAGTGCGATATAAGGCTCGAAAGCCTGCACGCAGTTTCCAATCGGTACATTGCCGGAAGTGTCCGCCGCTATTTTCGGGTGTCACAATACCTTTGCCGTACCGTCGTCCACCTTTATCTTATTATAGGCAATCACTCCATAGAATGAACTGCCGGATGTGATATTCGGCACCATGAAGTTATTCCTTTTTAGTGAGATACTCCTTTTCGTACCGCTTTGTCAGTTCGATAACCTGCCTGCATACTTCTTCCAGTTTACGGGTTTCTTCGGCAAGTTTGTAGAGAAACGCAAGCGATTTCTTCTCTCCGTAAATGGTATGAATGACCTTTACACATTGGTTATAGTTATTCCCGATACGGCGGAACTGCTGATAGAAAGCGGTGAGCTGGGCGTAGTATTCCTGCGCTTCCTTATCAATCTTCACCACCTTGAACTCTCAGCCGAAGATACGGGCGAAGATAAATTCGGCCTTGTTCTTCATACCCGATTGTTCAAACATCGTGAGGAATTTTTCATTTTCCTCACTGTTCAACCGCACTGAGTGGCGATGCACCCGTGGGTCTGCGAGCACCTTGTGCCCCTTTTCATTGCTTACAAGCATCCTTTTCTTCATGACATGAATATTTTAGAAGGTTCGACTTGGGAGAACCGCCACCCCCGAAAGACCTTTCGGGCGAGACTTTGAGGGCCTGAACTTCAAGTGAGGGCCTCAAAGTACACCTCGCTATATGCTGACGCATATTAAAATCCGGCTGGGCCGGATTAAAGGTCTGAAGGATTTGTTTTACGTTCTCTTACCGAGAACGGGCTCCGCTCTCCCGGCGACAAAGGTAGATAGTTTTTTCTGTCCGTGCATCATGGCGTATCACGCCAACACCCGCCAATGAATGACTTTGGAGCCGGGGGTACTTCATGGATGCTCTTTTTGAGGTTTATTTGTAGCCGGATAGCTATTTGAACGGATAAACAGATATGCAATTAGGCAGATATTCAAACAGGCATTTATCCGGATATATAGCTATACATATATATAAATGTATAGACGGATAAACAGCTATTCGGATAAATGGCTATGCAATCGGATATGTGAATAGTTATCCGAATATGTACATAGCCATATAGCTACATAGCCGAATAGACAGATAGTTGAATAGCTACATAATTAAATAGCCATGTAATAGAGTAGCCATATAAGTAGATAGCCGGATAGCCAAGTAGCCACATAATTAAATAACTATATAGCTAACCGGATGAACAGATAACAGAATGAGTAACCGGACAGATAGCCCCAAAGACAGACGGCTGTTCATCCGGCTGTCTATAAATCAATTTATTCACTTAAATTAGTAACAATGGAAAAGAGAAAGAAAACCGTGTTCGTTTCGTTCGCCTCCCAGAAGGGCGGCGTGGGTAAATCAACCTTTGCGATTTATGCGGCGTCGTGACTGCATTATGTGAAAGGTCTGAATGTGGCGATAGTGGATTGTGACTATCCGCAGCATTCAATCATCAAACAGAAAAAACGGGATATGGAAGTGGTAAAGACCACACCCGTCTATCAGAATCTTCTGGTGGAACAGGCCGGGCGGCTGAAGAAGAAGGCTTACCCTGTTATCGGCAGTACCCCGGCGGATTGCATGACGGACTGAAGGGTGTTTGAGGAAAAGGCGGACGTGCATTATGATGTGGTGCTGTTCGACCTGCCCGGAACAATGGGCAGTGACGGGGTGATTGCCACAATCAGTGCACTTGATTATCTGTTCGTACCGATAAAGGCAGACCGCCTTGTGCTGGAAAGTACGCTGAACTTTGCCACGACTGTCAATGACCGTCTGATAAAGACCGGCATCTCCAATCTGAAAGCCTTGTGCATGTTCTGGAATATGGTGGACCGCAGGGAACGTACCGTCTTATATGACATTTACCAGCAAGGTTTCTCCCGCCTGGGACTGGACTGTCTCCAAACCCGTGTCCCCGTGCGCAGTAACTTCACCAAAGACCTCTCCACTACGGGCGGCCCGGTTTACCGGAGCACCCTGTTTGCACCGGATGCGGGCTTTACGAAGGAGTGCGGCTTTGATGCGCTTATGGATGAAATCATGCGGATAATCAAAATTGTATAGTCATGGCAAAGAAAACGAGTGGACAGAATCCGGTGGATGAAGCCTACCTGCGCAGCCTGATGGCGGGTAGCCCGCCGGAAAAGGTAACACCGTCCATTCCCCCCAAAGAGGAAACGGACAGGGAAACGGCTGAAAAGGCAAAGACGGAATCTGAAGCGGAAGAGATGCCGGAAAAGACCGCATCCCAAACGTTGAAAGCCGCACAGGCCGAATTTATGAGGAGATTCCTCACCCCTTACAAATGCGAAGGCAGGCAGGGTGTCTATATAGACAAGGAACTGCACCGGAAAATATCGGTCATCGTCGGCATTGCCGGTAAACGGCAGTTGACGGTGGGCAATTACATTGACAATGTATTGCGGGAACATTTCGAGAAACATTCGGATGAGGTGAAGGCATACTGCCAGAAGAGTTACAACAAAATCTTTTAAGCTATGAATATGCGATTATGTTATGAAGCCGGGGCGGTTCTGTTCTGGCTGCTGTTTGCCTATCTGTTCATGGACAAGTTCCTGTTCAGGGGACAGCTTGGCGAGATATGTTTCGGGAAGGCACGCCGCCGCATGGCGAAAGCCCTGCGGGGTGCGGCAGGCTGGTTCGATCCGGTGAAAGAGGAACGGAAGAAAGGACGTGGACAGGCGAAAGGGAAAACGGGCAGGAAAGAGATTCCGGCAGTCGTGAAAAGACAGGAGAAAGAGCTTCCACCTGTCAAGGCGGAAATGAGGCCCACAGAAAAGACTGCGGAGAGAAGCAGTGAAAAAACGGTGGAAAAACAGTCGGAAACGGACAGCCTTGTCGTCACGAAAAGCTATGGGACACGCCAGCAGCCGCCAATGAACGCCACCGGTTCCGGGGCTATTGCAGGTAAGGAAAATGCCTCTACTTTTGCTGGCAGAAACGGGGACACGGCACCGCCAAAGGTTGCACAAGTGCCGCCGGAGCGCATCCCGGATCTGTTCCGGGACAAGCGTGTGGAAGAGTGGCGGGCTTCCCCGGACGGGAGTTCCGGCGGACATGAAGGCGATGACGGACAGAGAGGAAACGGTGACGGAGTGGATACCGACGAGTTGAACGAGGAACTGGAAGAACTGAACTGTGTCCGCGAAGATTATTCGGACGGGGCAACCGGCATAGGGCCGGAAGAGCTTGATTTAATCATCGACCTCTGCAACGGCAGGGAGATTCCGGCAGACAGACGGTTGTCCCTTTTAAGGGCGATCCACCATATCAGGGATACGCAGATTGAACGCTCGATACTGGAAAGTATCAATGGCAGCGACAGCCGTATCAGCAAATTTCTGGATGAAGCCGAGCAAATGGGCGGGGCTGCTCCGGACAGTGACTAACCGATTAAAAAAGGAGGTAACAATGGCAAGAGGCTATTTCGATACGGGTTGATGCCCGTATCACTGTAAAAAGAGAGAATCGGCAGGAATACCAACAACAAAACGTATCATCCATGTTTATGACGTATTTCGATTCAAGTTGACAAACGGCGGCTTCCCCTTATGGGGGAAACGTACCGACTCCCGGAGAGACAATCATTCCATTAACTTATCCATAAAACGACAGCGGCAATGACAAAAGGTCATTACGATTCGGGATGACAGACCGCTTGCGGCATTCACCCGGTAAGACAACAGGAACTATTCACCATTAAATTTTATTTGTATGAACATAGGACTGGTAGATGTGGACGGGCATAACTTCCCCAATTTCGCACTGATGCGCCTTTCGGCCTGTTACAAGGCAAAAGGGCACCGGGTGGAATGGGCGGCACCGCGACAGCGGTATGACAAGGTATTGGCAAGCAAGGTATTCACTTTCACGCCTGATTATGACTATGACCTGCTGGATGTGGGGGAAGTGGTAAGGGGCGGCACCGGGTATGACATAGCCGGCAGGCTTCCCGAAGCTGTGGAGAACAGCCGGATGACGGACTATTCCATTTACCCCGAATACCCTTTTTCGCTCCAGTTCTTTTCAAGAGGCTGCATCCGCAAGTGTCCTTTCTGCCTCGTCCGTGAGAAAGAAGGATACATTCAGACCGTGGAACCGGTGGAACTGAATCCGAAAGGGAAATGGATTGAGGTGCTGGACAACAATTTCTTTGCGAACCCGCAGTGAAGGAGTGCGGTAAGCTATCTGATGAAAGCAGGCCAGCCCGTGAAGCTGCACGGCGTGGACGTAAGGATTATGGACGAGGAACAGGCCTGGCACCTGAACAGGCTCAGGATGAAGCAGAACATCCATATCGCATGGGACCTGCCGCAGCTTGACCTGAGGGACCGCCTGAAAGAAATGGTAAAGCACGTGAAGCCCTACAAGATAACCTGTTACGTACTGATAGGATTCAATTCGACCATTGAGCAGGACCTGTTCCGGTTAAATGTACTCAGGGAACTGGGAATTACCCCCTTTGTCATCCCTTTCCGGGATTATGGAAATGAACGGACGCCTACGAGGTACGAGCGTGACCTTGCCCGGTGGGCGAACCGGATGTGGCTGTTCAAGTCCACCTCTTTTGAAAACTACGCACCCCGCAAGGGATTCAAGTGTGGGGAATATCTGAAATAAACCGATAAAGACAGTTAAAGACAATGGGAACAAACGGCTATTACGATTCGGGATGATTCGCATCCCGCTTTCAAGAGAGAATTAACAATGAAGTTTCACCACCAAATCATGTAACAATGCAAATGGCATATTATGACTCCGGCTGATTACCTTCCGGCACTTACCCCTTGAACTATTAAACCATAAACGGCCACGGCTGCCTTATGGGGATAGTGAAAGGGGGCAGCCCGTGGATTTTTATTCACTTTAAAAATCTCGTAATTCAATGAAACAGAAAAGATTGATTATGATGCTGGCCGTACTGGCGGCAGCGGGTGCGGCAATGGCACAAGGAAACGGACAGGCGGGCATCACGGAAGCCACGCAGTTGGTGACGGGATATTTTGACCCGGGCACGAAACTGGTGTACGCGGTGGGTGCCATTATCGGCCTGATAGGCGGCGTCAAGGTCTACCAGAAATTCAGTTCGGGCGACCCCGACACCTCGAAAACCGCCAGCTCATGGTTCGGAGCCTGCATTTTCCTGATAGTGGCCGCCACTATCCTGAGGTCATTCTTCCTCTAAGAACAGATAAAAGACAACAGCTTATGTCTGACTTTGAGATAAACAAAGGCGTGGGCCGTGAGGTGGAGTTCAAAGGGCTCCGTGCCCAGTACCTTTTTATTTTTGCTTTCGGGCTGCTTGCCGTGTTCGTGGTGTTCGTCATCCTGTACATGGCGGGCGTGAACCAGTGGGTCTGCATCGTCTTCATCGTGTCGGCTTCGCTGCTGCTCGTGTGGCAGACGTTCCGGCTCAATGCCCGGTACGGCACATACGGGCTGATGAAGATAGCCGCCCGCAAACGGCATCCACGTTTCATTATCAGCCGCAAGGCGATACCCCGATTATTCACCTATAAAAGAAGAAAGGAAACCGACCAATGAGGAATACATTAAAGGCTACCACGCTGGAAAGGAAATTTCCCCTTTTGGCGGTGGAG
>ENA-OPNW01000194-OPNW01000194.1-human-gut-metagenome-genome-assembly--contig:-NODE-194-length-43669-cov-5.244944_pt1 | contig 43669 bp, 32 predicted proteins | sample MGYA00241540_ERZ501777 | MGnify/ENA primary metagenome ERZ501777 (study PRJEB25962, sample SAMEA2042615) | human gut metagenome | biome: human gut; feature: human-associated habitat; material: faeces...
GCCGGCAAGAAGCAGCTTCATCGAGTTCGAGCGCCCGCCCAGATTCGATATGAAAAGCACCGCCAGTGAAATCGCAAAGGCGCCGATAAATGCCGCGATCCCCACAAAATTCGGCCCCAGCGAAACGCCGATGCCCAAGAGAATCGCCGACGTCGCTCCCAGTGATGCGCCGGAAGAAATGCCTAATATATAGGGGTCCGCCAATGGATTCTTCACGATCGCCTGCATGATGACCCCGCACACTGCCAGCCCGCAGCCAACAAGGGACGCCAGGATCAAGCGCGGCAGACGAAGCAGCCAGACGATATCATGGACAGGCCCCTGTCCTGGCGCCGTGATGGGCTCTCCGCTGGTAAACTGCGCGAGCACCGTCTCGTAAATTTCACGAACCGGCAGCTTCACTGTCCCGATACTGAGTGCCCAAAACAGGGAGAATACGAGCAGCAAAGCAAGGAACAACAGCACCAACACAAAACCAATTTCTTCCAAATAGTTTTTCATACCGTTTCCCCGCTTTCTTTCAGTTCCGGATACAATCCTTCTTTAATGAGCCTGATTCCCTGAATCGTTTTTATTTCAGATGTGTACATGCAATCAAAAGGCAAAAGACAAATTCTGTTTTTTATGACAGCCTGTAATGAACTGAATTGTGGCTGCCTTAGCAACTGTCGAATGGTATCTTTTTGCGATTCATTGAAATACACCACAAAAATGACTTCTGGGTTTTGCTCCAATAGCTCTTCGAAACCAACACGCCGTTCTTTGACTGGCATATAACCCCCAAGAGATGTGACCATGTCACCAACCAGCCAGCCCTCATCATAGTTCATAAAAGCACCGCGGCCGCTCATCTCTATGACCATGACTTTTTGTTTGGGCTTACCTTTTACGGCTTCCCTAGTTGCTTGAATCTCCTGATGTATTTCATCGATCAACTGATTGGTCATATCTTCCATATCAAAAATGTTTCCCATATCCTCGAGGTATTGGCACTCATCTTCTATGGTTCCATAATTCAATATATGATTGGACGTAGCTGCCACATAGGTTTTGACGCCTCGATCATTCCACCATTGTGTATTCCGCTTTAAGGCAGATGTAAATGTCGATTTCCATCCGATGATGGCATCTGGATAAGATGCCAATACGGATTCCGTATTCAGCTCCTGCATATTTCGGATCATAATTTTTTGCATTTGATCCGGGTATTTTTGCATAAGCCTTTTATAAGTCATACTGCCAGGTGTTACAGATGTTCCTACAACCCTATCACCTAAGCCCAATACCAAAAGCGTTTCCAGGGTGTTTAGTTCATGTACCACGACACGCTGAGGTTTTTCTGTGAAAGTCATTGATATCGGATGGTTCTCTGAATCATAAGTTTTTACCGTTGTTGGATAATGATCGCTAGTGTGGGAAACAGTTTTGTCTGGCACTTGCACCCTTTCTTGACGATTGCCCAGTATGGCTCCAGTTAACAGTATCATTATAATGACCAGAACACTTATGCCTGCTATTTTCTTCATAGTTTCATCCTGTGAATATGCAAAAACAAGCTGAGGATATTCCCCAACTTGTTTCGCACAATCAAATCTCAGAATTAAAATTTATACTTTGCCCCAAACATGAAAGCGCGACCAGGCTGTGGCCATGCCCCCATGCCAAGGTAATTAGTATAGGTATTTTCCCATGCTTCGTTTGTCAAGTTTGTAACAGTTCCATATAACGAAATGTTTTTGGAATAATCATAGTTGAGCGTCAAATCCATAACAAGGAATCTGTTGTCAGTATACGCCTGTCTGCTGAGACCCGTATAATAATTCATCAACAGAGAACCCGAGAACTTTGCATTTTCGTAGGTCAAGTTTGCAGTGTAAGTGTTCTGCGGACGAAGTTTATTGATGACCGAGTTTACATTTCCATCTGCCCACTTCAGATCTGGATCGAAAACCATTCCGTTTTTGGCTTTCCAATCATCATTGGCATGAGAATAGTTCAGATCCAATGTCCAATGCTCACCCATCTTATGGGAAACGCTCATATTGAACGATTTCTTGACCTCTTTGGCATTGACAAATTTCAATTTGAAATCTTTGATGCTCTTATCCCATACACTATATCTTGCTACAGCATTACTCATATTCGTGTAGTCATAATGGATAGATACCGATGTCTTGTCAGAGATGTTTTTTCTTAACCCCCAGGTCCATACATCCCCCTTTTCATCTTCCAGACCCGCCGATTCATTGCCGTTTGTTCTGTCATAATCTCCCACACGAAGAGGTCTATAAATTGTACTATACCCTAAGTAAGTACTTGTAGAGTCGTTGAATGCAAACTGTGTATTGATCGATGGCGTAATTGTTGAAGACGAACTGCCTGTATTACTGCTTTCTCCCGCTTTTGAAACCTGCGCAAAATCACTGTAATAAGAATATCTTAAAGATGGAGTGATTTCCCAACGATCCGTTACATGGATCTTATCCTGTAAATAGCCTAAAACAGAATCTCTCTTTACGCTCGATGTCAGTTTAGTTCTTGTATTTGTGTTGAAGTATTTAGACTTGTCAAAAGTCCAGGATGACAACACATCATGTTTGCCAAAAGATTTACCGAGCTGAATTTCGATACCGTTATTCTTTAAATGATGGAGCCAAGATTTATGTTCTCTTCCCTTGTAATGGGTCTTTTTCCATTCATCCCATTCTTTGGTAAACGGAACAGGAGCAATATCACCATCGCCGCCACCAAAGGAGCCCCAATACGTTTCTCTTTGATCATACAAACGAACAAAGCTTTCCATTCCGTGATCCTTTTTAAAGGAATAGGTTACATCATAATTGTTCTTGTTGTATGCATTATAGGCACCAAGCCACAGCAACCATAAATTTCTGTAGCCTGGATTCTTCGGATCACCTGTAATGCCATTATCATAATCCTTCTGAATTCTTTCCCAGTCAGTAGGATTGATATATTTATAGTATGGCGCAGTCAGTGGATAATCATCGTCACCTTGCAGATGAGCATAAGCCACGGTCAACTTATGGGTATCATTGAAATCATAATCAACGCGGGCATTAAAAGAATCATCTCTATACCCTGTCTGTTCCCAGGTATGATTCTCTCCAGTCAGTCCATCTTTATAGTGTGAATCTCCACTCAGTTCTCTGCGTCCGGACATGAAATATTTCAGCTTTCCATCTGTGTTACTGCCAGATAGAGAGAATCCGTAGTTATACCGTTTCCATGAGCCTGCTGAAAAATCTACACTTCCTGATGTTTTTTGAGTCCCTTTTTTCGTGATAATGTTAATAACACCGCCTGTGGCATCTGCCCCATACACGGATGCCCCTGGCCCTTTAATGACTTCAATTTTATCAATATTATCCATACTGGTAATCTGGTTAATATCGACCATGGCTTTGGATCCAGAGCCTGAATTGCCTGCAACGATTCCCCCTGCTTTATTATCCATTCGCCGTCCATCAATCATTACAACGACTCTGGCATCCCCATTGATGGTTACGATGCTATGTGTCTGGGTATAGCCATATTCCCCGCCTCTATATCCTCCAGGAGACTGTACTTGCACACCTGGCACAGATTTCAATGCATCTCCCAACTGCGCATAATGTCTCTTCTCTAATGTCTGGCTCGTGATCACATCCACATCGCCCCCAGTTCGATAATAAGACTGTTCAGTAATCACATTCCCGAATCGGTCATATTCCTTATCTCCTGTTACGATGATACCGTCCAGTGTATAACTTTCGGCAGCTTGAATGAAGCCACCCCCCAATTGTCAACATGGCGGCGATGACGGCGCTTAACAATTTTCCCTTTTTCATGTTTGAGCTCCTCTCTCTTGCTCTAACTGATATTCATTTCCTTATCCGCGAAATACATTTTAAACACAGTTAAATCGCGCGTAAGGTTTCTCTAATTGTACAACTTTTTACTAAAAAATCAAGCTAATATTTTGTTAATAGATTAATATTAGAATGCCTAAACAGAGTCTTCGTAACTTATTGCGACTCGCATTACTAAACTTGAACCTTTGCAGAGTATGGACAACAGGATAGCCTAAGCACAGGATAAAGTAAGCATCTATAATAATTAAAAGAAGGAGCTGTGAAGAAATGAGGATTCATTTCTTCACAGCTCCTTCTTGTTCATGGTCCCGGAATCCCCGGCCCCTATTTATGCTTCACGATATACTCTTTCAGATCCACATGGAGGATCTTCTTATAACTCTCCACCCCCGGCTGGTCATAGGCATTGACGCCCGCAAGCGCCCCCTCGTAGGCGATCGTAAGGAAGAGAAAATACATGAGCGCCCCCACATGGAAAGGCGTACACCTTCTCATGATGAGATCACAGCTCATGCGGCCATCATGGGCCAGTGCCTCCTCATCCGAGCGCTGCGCCGCAGAAAGCATATAGGAAAGCGGGACCGGGCCGCGCTCTTCCCCCTCATCACAGAGGATGTCTGCGTCTTCCCGCGATTCCCTGACCGTGATAAACTGCACGAGCTTATTCCGTTTCCCCTCCTGATGCTCCTGCGTCAACGAATGCATATCCGTCGTCCCCACCGCTGCGACCGGGATACGGCCATAGTGGATCTCTTCCCCGGAGACCGTGAGCGCCTTGCCCAAAGACTCACCCAGAAGCTGTGCATACCACCAGCCGAGCGAGCGGAGACTGTCCCCATACGGCATGATGATCTCCGCATCGACACCATGATTTTCCCGCGCCAGATACTTACGGACCGCCAGCTGCAGCGCCGGATTCTCCGAAAGCAAAAGACTGCGGCAAGCCTCTTCCGTCATCCTCGCTCCCGCCAGGAAATCCCGGATATCGATCCCCGAAAGCATCGCAAAGACCAGCCCCACCTGAGAGAAAACGCTGAAACGTCCGCCGATGCCATCCGGCACCGTGAAGCACGGCCAGCCATTCTTCTCCGCCAGAGGACGCAGCGCCCCCTTCTCCTTGTCCGTCACCGCGATGACGCTCACCTCGCAGAACTTCCCCAGCATCTCACGCAGCGCCCGCTCTGCCATGACCGGCTCCAAAGTCGTCCCGGACTTCGAATTCACGACCAGCAGCACCTTGTGCTTCCACCACGCCGTCTGCGAGCTCCGCCGGATACGGTCCACCAGCGATAGAAGACTCACCGAATCCAGATTTTGCCCCGCAAAATACAGCTGCGGATACCCGTGGCGCTCCTCCTTCGTCATCAGATTCCAGTACTGTCCGCAGAACAGATCAAAAAGCACCTGATTTCCAAGATACGAACCCCCGATACCGATCGACACCACGATATCCTGCTCCTTCGCCAGCTTCGAGAGGGCAAGCAGCCTCTCCCTCTCCTCTTTGGAGATCAGGATCTCTTCCTCCAGGAGATACGGCAGATGCGGAAAAAGCACGAGACTGCCGTCCGGCCCCTTCCCGCTCTTCCGAAGCCGCTCCACAGAAAGCGCCGCCTCACGGATGCGCTCCTTGCAGGCATCGATCTCCTCCTCCGTGATCCCCCAGCCCTCGCCGGAAAAATGCGTCATATCGATGGTCAATTCATCCTGAAAATGCATACATATACCCCTCTTCACCGGGCAGCCCATAGCTGCTGTCATTTATCGACAATTATTATATCATGTTTTTGTCCTGCACTGGAATATATTACGCCAAAAGGTAAGTGACATCCTTATCCGATATCACGCTTGTTTATCCATTGCAAGGGCTCCTCTGCCGCAAGCAGAAACGTTCGATCCGCTCTTGCGATCCACATACATACGGCTCTGACGGTTCTCCTTTTATCAGTACGAACATTTCCATCATCACTTCCCCTTCACACGCACATGATATGCTCCATAGTCATGCAGCCCTGATCGATCAATGAATATGTACCATGTAAAAAGCCGAAGCGCAAACGCTTCGGCTTTTGCCGGTAGACCACGCTTAATGGTGATATCGGCCATATTTTTCTATAAATTGTTTCATATACGTTTCGGCTTGCTTAAGATCCTCGGCATTGGGATGCTTTGCAGCCTCCTTCACCGTTTGCTCCATTTGAGCCGAATGATGCGCACTGCCCTCCGGCATTTTTCTCATCATTGCAAGCAGTGCGGGATCGACAGCCCCCTGCACGGCGAAAACACCGACGATCTGATTATCCGGAGAGAGCTCCGTCCCTGCATTCGCAAATCCCGTATAGGCATGCTCTGATCGGGGATCGGCTCCCATGGTCTCAAAAAGAACGATGTGCTTCCCATGAAGAGAGTGCAAAAATTCTTTTGCTTTCGCATCCGGGCCGCCGCGATCGAGCCAGTAACCGGCAAAGACCACATCAAACCCATCCGCAGATGGCGTATCCTCCACGCGAGCCAGCAGGCTTCCCTCCGGAGCCGCCTTCGCCAGCGCTTCCGCCACACGCCGAGTATTTCCCGTGCGGCTGGAGTATGCGATTAAAACCTTCATACGATCCCCTCATTTCATATTCATCATATCGCCAAAACGCGCCCTGCCCGCACTCTCCGAGCGGCCCAGCAGCATGTACTGGGTCATATGGAGCATGCGGCGGAGCATCGTGCGGTACCAGTACCGCCCAGCAGATGTGTACACATATATATCGCCAGACTTCGTGACGAGCCCCCAATCTGCCCACTGATCCAAGAGCGGTGTAAGGAGCGCGGTGAAAGGCACTTCGCACAGCGTTTCCAACGCGGCTGGAGAAATGCGTCCGCGATCGCTCGCCGCCTCGATGGCCTGATAGATCCGCTGGTAGCGGCTCTCCTTCCGCGCCCCCATAGGGACGAATTTCCCAAGGAGGACCGCGCCGCGATACATCGCCTCCGCAACAGGCTTCATGAGCCCCAGACCGCCGATTTTTCCCCCGCAGGCCATACCGATGGGGAAGATATCGCTGCCATTTGCCGCCAGCGTATTGTAGACACTCTCCTCCCGCGCGTCCCACTTCCAGTGGGTACAGGAAATATTCGAAGCACCCGACACTCCCAGCTCCTCCTCCGCCGCGCGAAAGAGCGCCTGCAGGTACGGAACTTCGAGCGTCTTTCCCGCCTTGGCGAAAGACTTCGCCAAAGGTGAACCCTGAAGAAGCTGCAGCTTGTAGAGATCGAGCCCCGCTGCGCCACACGCCTTTGCATCGCGGATATCCTGACGCATCGTCTCCTCCGTCTCCCCAGGTAGCCCATAGATGAGATCAAGGATCATGAGCGCATCCTTCTTCGCAAAATGCGCCAGCCTCTCCATCGCCTGCTCTCGGGGGAGCGGACGGCCGATCCCATTTCGGATCTTCGTCTGGAACGATTGCACGCCGAAGCTGAATCGATTCACCCCGCCGGAGATCGCCGCATCCATCTTTTCATCCGTCATGTCCGAAAGGCTGGACTCCATCGTGATCTCCACATTCTCCATCAATGGGAAGACCGTGCGGATCCGCTCCAAGATCCTTTCGATATCCTCCGCCGACAGGATCCCTGGCGTCCCACCGCCGAAGAAAACCGAGCGGATGTGCGAACGCGTGAGGTACGGCCGGCCGGCGAGCGCATCTATCTCCCGGCAGAGGAGCTTTGCATACTCGTGCTGCTCCCTCTCATCCGCCTTCTTTTTGAAAAATGCACAATACGTGCAGGAAAGCCGGCAAAACGGCACATGGATGTACACAGCAGATTCCTTAGTAGGAACTCCCGTCTCCCAAATATCTTTCATGAGCGACGACAGCTTCAGCGGAGACACCACCGCCGTATCACTTGCCGCGAAAGGTTCATCCTGCCACTCGATATCCCAAGCCGTGCGACGCGTCCCGCCGCCCACCACATACACCGGCTCCCGGTACATAGACTCTATATTCTTCTCATAAGAAATCATCGCTGCCCTCCATATACTACATCCGCCATATAGGAAAGCGCCTTCGGATACTCGATACCGGGACTCGACAGAAACAGTTTCTGCGGAAGGAAGTACACACGCCCTGCCTTCACTGCACGCATCCCTGCCCAAGCAGGCTGTTCCATCAAGGACTTTCGAAACGCCTCCTGCTGCTGTCCCGGCATCACCATCGTCGTCAGGAAAATAATATCCGGGTCCTTTGCGACCAACGTCTCCAGACTGAAAGGCGGCAGCTTCATATCCCGGTCATTGTCCAGCACGAATACATTGCGGATATGAAGAAGCGCTGCCGTCTCCGTCGCGATCGTCCCCTTCCCTTCCAGCGTCACCGAGTGCGGCGTCCCATGAAGGATCGCACACGTGTACTCCTTGAGAGACAGGCCGGACACCACGCTCTCCATGTCCTTCCTGAGCTGTTCCCTCGCCTTCACGCCTTCCGCATGATGCCCCGTCACATCACCAAGGACCTCCGCAGCGCGCTCTACATCCTCCAAAGAAGACGCAGAAAGCAGCATGAAAGGGATCCCATTCTGCTTCATCACTTCCGTAAACCTGTCATGCAGCCCGTGCAGACCGATCACCAGATCCGGTTTCTCGGAAATCACCGCCTCCGCATTGACCTGAAACGTGTATCCCACCGTCTTCTTCCCCGCTGCATAGGAAGGCACCTTGTCCCCCGGGCTGTCCGCCCAGGCGATGAAGTCTCCCCCCACCGCATGCATGATATTCAGAAACGACGGTGCGAGAATAATGATCCGCTCCGGCTTCTTTGCAAGCACCACTTCTCTTCCCACAGCATCCGTCATGCGATAGAAAGTCTCTGTGTGTCCTCCCGTCGCCTGAGGAAATCCGCAGCCCGAAGCGACCAATAGGAAGAGCAGCAAGCAGAGCGCGAGCCACTTCCTCATAGCGCCTCCTCTTAGAACTTATGCTCCCAGCCGAGAGACCAGTAGCGACCGTCAAGATCGCAGTCGCTGTCCACCTTGTCGAAGATGTTCTGTACGCTGCCGTAGATCTTGGTATCTTTGTTGATCTTGCGCGTGAGCGTAAAGTTGAGGAGATTGTAGGTCTTCTTCGGACCGGCCACCACATCTCCTTTGACGGTCTCTGGAGTCACATACTTGTAGTTCAGCTCATCCCAAAGAACAGCACTCCAGCCAATGTCCTTGCCGTCATCGAAACTCAAGGAGTAGATCTGGCTTAATCTGGAACGCTGCGGCAAAGGCTGATTCTTATCCTTATTCACCGCATCCAGCCATGTCGAATTGACTTTGAACTTCCACATAGGACTCAGCTCATACCCCAATGTATGTTCAATGCCCTTGATACGTACATTTCCGACATTGATGCACCGATATTCTTTATCCCCGATCGGAGTCGTCGTAATCATATTTTCCAGCTTGGTATCAAAGTAGACCAGAGAGGTAGAAATCTTCCCCCACTCCTTTTCTACCCCCACATCCCAGCTGTTAGAAGTTTCAGGCCTTAAATTCGCATTTGGATTCACCGTGATAATCCCCGCCTGTCCCATGTGTGTTACAAGCTTGCAATACAGATTCTGTATAGTCGGCGCTTTGAATCCTTTTCCGTAATTTGCCTTCACACGGAACGTATCATTCGCTTTATATGTAAGACCGAGCTTAGGAGATGTGTGACTGCCAAAGTTCTCATGATGATCATAACGAATCGCAGGAACAATGAACCACTTCCCGTAATTGATCTCATCCTGCAGATACACCGCATAGGTATCAATTTCTTTTTCAGAAATTTCTTTTGTCACTCCATTTTTGCTAACTGATCCGATATGAGTGACACCGAACTGATTATCATCCCCAAAGTTCGTTCCCTTGACCGTATTCTTGATGTACTCTGCCCCGTAAGTGATCCGATGATTGTCATTGATCTTCGTGGAATTTCTTCCCTCGATTACAAAGATTTTATTGCTGTTTACATTGACATCATTCTTATATTCGCCTGAATCACCTGCCATGAATCCCTTAAAAATGCTATCCCACATTCGCTCTGTCATGGGACTTAAACCTGCTGGTACATGCCCCTTAAACTGCATACCAGAATATCGAATATCGCTCTCCCAATCAAATTTACTCAAATAAGTCTGAATCTGCCAATCATTGCGAGCTGTTTTGCCGTTCCAAGATAAGCCATACGTTTGCTGCTTGTAGTGATAATTGGCCAGCGCATCCTCCATAGAGCCTTCACCAGTCATAGATGCCTGTCCCATAGGTCTCATTTTCTCTGGGAAATTGACCTTAATGTTATCCCGCTTATGTGTGTACAAATCCCGCTTCAGATTCTGTGTATAATGATCTACATAGAAATTCAAATAGTTATGGTCATTGAAATGGTAATTGGCATTGAAATTGTATGTCTGTGCCGTACCAAAAGAATCTGTGAGGAAGTCTGTATCATCACCATCGCGACGTATCTTATTGAACCGCATATCCAGCGTTGCAGAGAACTTCCCAATTTCCCCAGAGTCCAAATGCCACCAGTTCGTGAAATCTTCACTGCTGTTCACGAGCCCCGTGCGTACTTCTGCCTCTTTCGATCCCTTCGTGATGATATTGATGACACCGCCCATCGCCTCTGAGCCATACAGCGCACTCGAAGGACCCTTGACGATCTCGATCTTCTCGATATTATCTACATTGATGCGATCGAGCGCATTCGCATTCCCGAGGCCCGAGCCATCCGCTTCATTCGCCACGCGATGCCCATTCACCATGATGAGCGACTTATCCGTACTCATCCCGCGGACGATGATCTCATGACCGCCGCCACGCACCTTTTTCGTCATGGTGATATTCGCAAAGTCTGTGATCGCATCCCGCACATTCGTCGCACCGCTCTTCTTGATATCCGAGCTTGTGATGATCTGCGTAGACGCCGGCACATTCTTCACATCATTCTCTGTGCGCGTCGCTGTGACGACGACAGCATCGAGCGTATACAGTGGAAGGGCTTCTTCAGCAAACGCAAGTTTTCCCCCCCCGTGCAGCATGGATACCAATACAGCAGCAGTCAGCAGCTTTTTTCCATAGACTGTTCTCTTGTTAGTCATTTTTATCTCCTCTATAAATGCTATAAAACGGAACAGTTTCCTCTCAGCAGTCTTCCCTATTCTCTGATGAGATATAACTATGACAATTATATATCATATTTTATTTAATTACAATTATTCGTTAATTCTTTATTTTATAAATTTAATTAAATGCATTTTGAAGTCAAAAAAGCATACTCTCATGATAAAAAATCATAAAGGGATACCGAAAACTCGGAACTGTAAAAAATGTTAAATCATTTTTTACAGTTCCTTCTCTTCGATTTCCATTCTTAAGAATATGATGAAGGGTGCCAAATGATATCGATCAACGATGATTACTCATCACTGCAACATGAACCATCACGCTTTCCCTCTCACTCATACTGCATACTATACGGCACCTGCGTATTTTCTTCCAGCCATCTCGCAACGGCAAGACCTCGGTGATGTACGACCACATTTCTTTCCGCCTCAGACAGCAGCGATAATTCTCCATACATCATCAACTGCCCGCCAGGAATGAACAATACATTCTCCCAGCTTTCCTCGGACGCAGGATCCAGGATGCACTGACCGATCACATTGATTTTCCCCGCCTGCTTCTTCTCTGAAAAGTGAGGCACTTTACGCAGCAGAGAAATCATAGCGTCCGACCAACCCCGATCGGCATCACCGTTAAACCCACTGGCGTCAGATACGCACACGGGAATGTCCATCGCAGACTGGCAGATCCCCGCGATATCATCCCCCATCAACGCCGGTCCACAGTTCACGGCTACCCCCATGACAGCATAGTCCGCCTCCTGCCGCATATCCTGTGCCACTTGCAGCAGTTTCTTCTTTGCTCCAAAGACCAGGTCATTCTCCTCGATCAGCGTGCTGTACATCCGCCTCGCCCAAAGAGGCTCACACTCTGCGATCCTCCGAGATGTCAGAGCCGAGCACCACATGGGCGAATCCAGAATCAACCCCAGATCGGAAATACTAAGCAGGGCCGCAGCCGCTCCCGCCATGGCCGTTTCTTCTTTACACACCCGCCATCGATCCAGCTTACTCATCACAGCCTCCATAGGTTTTTACGATCTGCGTGATAAAGGAAATCCATCCCGCATATCCCAGACATGACGGAATCAGGATCTCATGACTTTGCCGCAGATCAAAAGAAACGGTAGACAGCCGTACATCCGCTGATACCTCCTGCCTGCTCCATTTCAATGCCCCGCACTCTGTTTCCACGACAGAGCGTATCGACGCTTCATCCTCCCGCGGGATCATCGCCGCCAAGACGATGGTGATATCTTCGATCCCCATCGCCCGAAGAAATGCCACCGGCTGCCTCAGCCCCTCTGCCTGCCGGGTAATGCCCAGCTGCATCCGGCAGCTTTTCCCACGAACAGCACGTTTCCCCTCCTGCAGCAATTTCACCAGACGGCTTTCCTGCTTCCGGCAATACATTTCCATGACCTCTTCTTTCTCTCGCAAAGAAGCCATCTCCATAAAAGCACGTCGGCTTTCTGCAGGCGTGCGGACATGGGTCCAATTCACCATGGGTACATCCAGTCTATGTGCCATATACAGAGCATTCTCTGTCGATGCCTGTTCCTGAAAAGCCCCCCTGGTGAACGATACGACCTGTGACGCACGCCCCATGTCTATATAATCGTTCCTGCTGACACCCACGGGCGGACACAGAATGCGTGTGAACCCCAAAAGGTGCAGCACCTCCATGAGCTCATGATATTCTTCCGGTGAACTATAAGCCGGTGACAAGCCGGATACCAGGCAGATCTCCCTGTCTTTTTCTGCCTTCACCTGCGGAAGAGTCCATGTATCAAACAGCAGCCGCGCCATGGAAGTAACAGTATCCACCAGGCCCGGCACCATAAAGCCGTGCCCTGGCAGCAGAACGACGGTCGTGCCGGTTTCCGCTTCTACCTCCTGACACAGCGCCTCGGTATCATCCCCAATGACACCCGGCACACATCCGCAAACGACTAAAATCACTTCGGGATGAATCTCATCACAGATATCTTCCAGACAACGTCTGAGCTTTTCATTGCCGCCAAATACAGCATCCTGATCGGTCAAGCCCGTACAGAAAAGAAAGCCATCCATTTTTCTGTTCCCAGTGATTTCTCTGTATTTTTCTCCCAACGACCGGAACGCATCCCACACCACCTTGGAGCAGGATCTGACATTATGGATAACCACCGCACATCTTGGATTTTGTACTGCCCCCAAGGCAGCCTGCATGAGATTACAGTGAATGATCTTTCTCTGCTTTCCCGGCGTGAAAATCATGACGCGCTCCCCTTTCCTTCATAGACTGCCTGATACACGGTCTCGATCCCTTCCGTCACATGATGTGAGAGACAATTCACATTCCGCTGCGGCAGGATGACGACCTGCTTGTCCCGTATCGCTCTCATAGAGGAATAGGCCGGATTTTCATACATCTCCTGCAGCTGCTGCTCGCTGTCTTTAAAAGCGCCCCCTTGTGACCAGTTCCCCATGATAAGCATATCCGGATCTGCCTTTACGAATTCCTCCTTGCTTAAAATCATGGATGTCCCATTCCCAGAAAGCGCCGGCGGACGCACATCATTATAGACGTCTATCGTCCCCGCACGGGTCAACACATCATGAAATATATTTCCTTCCCCGCCGATAGGACCAAAGCGAAGCACCAGCATCACCCGCTTCTTCTGATTTTCCGGAATGACCGCCACCTTCTTCTCTATGTCCCGCAAGCGGCTTTCCATCTCTGCGATCAGCGTCTCTGCCCTGTCATTCTCTCCCACCGCTCTCCCCAGCGAGCGGATCTCATCCGGTATATCCTTGATCAACTTGGCATCCTTGTAAACAAAGACCGGAAGCCCCGCACTTTCCAATGACTGCACCATCTTGATCTGACTCTCACCCACCACCACAAGATCCGGGCGTAGCGATATCATGTGCTCAGGACTGTTATCGACCTCTGTCGTGACATCCTTTGCACTCTCTACTGCCATAGATAGACCCGGGTCGTGGATCCATTTGTCCATGGCCACGATACGGTCATGCGATACCAGATCGAGTAAGATCTCATCTGCAAAGATATACGTGGAAATGATACGTTTCGGTTTCTCCTTTATGTGCAGCGTCTTCCCACGGGCATCTGTCACCGTGTACCCGTCCCCTGACTGCGGCGCATCACTCATGCACCCGCCTAGCGCGATCGCACAGATCGCTGCCAGAAGGAGGCTTAGCAACTTCTTCAGCATACTTCTCTCCTTTATAGAAAGAAAAGGGAATTTCAGTTGATTGAAATTCCCCTTTTCTGCCATCTTATAAACTATCAGAACTTATGCTCATAACTCAGCAGCCAGCTTCTTTCCTGCATGCAGGCTCCCGGCGTCGAGCCTCTGTAATCATCTCTGTCCAAAACGTTGCTGATTTTCAGAGAAACTGCATCATTCTCCGTGAGTTTCTGCCGGACATTCATATCCAGAGAAAACATCGGATCGGTATCCTTCACCCTTTGTCCTGCATAGTTGAAGAACAGGTTGACCGAGGTGTTTTTCCTATTATATGCAACATCAGAGTGAATACTCAAACGGTTTTCTGCCCGTTCCCAGCTAGAGCCCGCTTTTTTCTCCAACTGTTTTGGATTGCTGCTGGAAATCCCAATATTATAAGAGAACCCCTGCGGTACCGTCCATCCGTAGCTCAATTCTACACCCGTATTTTTATACTTATCCGCATTGTAATTCATCTTAAGACTGGTGCTTCCATTGACATAATCAGAATAAATACGGTCTGAAATTTCCATGTGATATACATCAAACTTCCACATGCCATGTTCGCCCACCTGCTTCTTCAGACCAGCTTCATATGTCCAGGCTTTTTCAGACTTCAAGTCCGGATTCGGCAGTGTTGTCGCATTGCTGCCATATCGTTTTGACAGATCCGGCTTTCTCAAAGATTTATTGACATTGATGTAAGCAGAAGACGTAGGATTCAGCTTGTACAGCAGCTGGAAGGACGGGCAGAACGCATTTCCCGAATCACCAGTAAATACTTCACGCGCACCAAACAGGAACTTTGTTTTTTCGTTCAAGTCTGTGTCCGTCAAAAAATAAACAGCCCCATAGTTTCTGTCTCGCTCGATCCAATGATTCCCCGATAAATTTCTAAAGCGTTCATTTTCAAACATACCGCCCGCCGTGAAATCCGTCCATCCAAGATCCCATTTATTGACTACGTCTACACCATAAGAGCGCCCCGTGTCTTTACCGCCACGGCCATTATACGTATATTTCCAGGCTCTATCCTGATAGTACGTCGTCACACGCAGATCTTTATTGGTATACGTGATCTGCGAAACATCATACAGGGTATTGCTGTCATAGGAACCTGTCTTAGCCAGTGTCCTGGCATTCAGCGTATCTACATCAGAATGTCTGTCGCTATAGAGGTACATGAAATTCCAATGTTCATTAGGCGTATAGTTTACGTTGACGCTATCCCGATACATATTTGTCTGATCATACAGAGTGGATGTCGATTTCGAAAGAATCCCTGCATCTTTGATGCCATAGTGTTCATAAGCCACAGACAGCCCTTTTGTATTTACATACCCGGAAACATTTCTCTGGGTATGATCACCAGCACCTACTACGATTTTGTTTTCGTTATCCTTTTTCGTGATGATATTGATAACGCCCGTCGTCGCATTGCTGCCGTATAAAACAGCTGAACCCCCTTTTACCACTTCGATCCTATCGATGCTGGTCGCAGACAAGGTTCCCATTTGGAAATAGTAGTCCTGATTCAGAGGAATCCCATTGATCATAATGCTCATATGACCAGAAATCCCGCGAATCCCCGGATTGCCATTACCAAACGGAGACTCCGAAATAACAAAGCCAGGAATATTCTTCATGACTTCCATCACACTCTTGGCGCCCATGTTTTCGATCTGCTGCCCTGAAATAACTTCCGTTGCCGCCGGAATTTCCAGATCCGGAACACTGTATTTATTGGCCGTGACCAGTACTTCCCCCAACTGGTACACCTCTGCCTCCGCAGCCATACTCTGCATCCCCGAGATCGCTGCCAGAACCATCGCACCGATGATGATTTTCCCTTTCAATTTCATTGCTTTCCTCCTCAACAAACTGAATGATATAATATAAAAAACACTCACCTTTTGCTTTCTATCATTCATGTGAAATTTATCTTTCCTTAATCTATCAAGTACAACGACTTTATTGTCAAGGGGAAAATATGGAAAATAAAGAATTTTACTTTACCACAGGCGAATTGGCCCGGCTCACCGGTCTATCCAAGCAGCTTCTGATCTTCTATGACAAAAAGAACTTCTTCACCGCTACCGCGACAGGAAGCAACGGCTATCGGTATTATCTGCTCTCCAAGTATTTCCAGCTAAAGATACTCATCACTCTGAGAAAAATGGACATCCCGCTGGAAGAAATCTATCAATACTTGCAGCATGGAAACGACGAATTTCTTCTTAGTATCTATAAGCGGAAGCTATCCGAGTACCAGGAGCAAATGAAGCAGCTGCAAAAGAAAAGCCAGATCCTCGAAAAACGCATCCAGTCTATGGAACGTCAGCCCCATCTCATTTTGAACCGGATATTTATCACCGAGCTGGAGAAAGAACGTCGATATTATCGCTGGGATATAGACATGTCTGCACCAGTAAAGGATCGCGTCTCACATATGGCTGCGGCTCTCCGTCCCTATCTGCAAGACGAGAACTGCTTTCGAGACAGTATTCTCGGCTTCATTTTACCATCGTCGTCCCTGCACGAGAAACAGCCCGTCACAACCTACTCTTTCTTGACACATTACATCCCGCACATACCTGGTATAAAAGAGCAAGCCATATACACCATGAAACCGGGCATCTATCTCAAAGTCCATGGATATGGTCATTATGGTGTCATTGATACAGAAACGAAACGTACTCTGCTAGACTTTATCGAACGGAATCATATGAAAGCCGATGATCACTTCATGGTATTTCCCTTGAGTCAGTATTGGATGACAGGGCAAAGTCGATGGATCATGACCACCATGATTCGAATTGACTCTTAAAAGTAAAGCTGCTTTACACCAGAATAGCATCACAAATTAAAAAAGCAGGCACGTCACTGACGTCCTGCTTTTTTGATTGCAGCTTGAATCATCATCGCACGCATTCTTTGCTTCTTCCAATGCTGCGGGATATAGACGATATTCATCCTTTCATCCTCCCCATAGTGGATCTCACAGTCCACATCATAGAGCTTCTTGATGAAATCCGGTGTCAGAAGCTCCTTCGGCGTCCCTGCGCCAACCACCTTCCCGCCTTGTATTGCGATCAGTCTATCACAATACATCGCTGCGATATTCAGGTCATGCACAGCCGCAACCACGGTATGACCGAGGCTCTTCACGATATCCATGATCTGGAGCTGGTACTTGATATCGAGATGATTCGTCGGTTCATCCAGTACGAGGCACTCTGATCCCTGCGTCAGCGCACGCGCCAGGATGACGCGCTGCTGCTCGCCGCCGGAGAGCGTCGAGAAATTTCTTTCTTCGAAGCCATGAAGCCCCACGATATCCAGCGCCTCATGCGCCAATCGGTAGTCCTCTTCGTTATCCCGCTCCATCATCTTCTTATGCGGCGAACGCCCCATGAGGACGACATCGAGCACGGAGAAATCAAAATTGTAGTAATTGTGCTGCGCCACGACCGCAAGCATCAGCGCCGACTGCCGATACGACAGCTCATCCAGCGCTTTTCCGTCAAAGAGGATCTTCCCCTCGGTCGGTTTCTGCACGCGATAGATGCACTTCAGGAAAGTACTTTTCCCGCTGCCATTGGGTCCGATGATTCCCAGGAATTCTTTCGGCGAAAGGTGCAGATCGATGCCCTTTAGGATTTCCTTTTTGCCGATGAAATATTTCACTGCCTCTGCCAGTATCTCCATCAGTCATTCCCTCCAAAGCCATACGTTTTCTTGATCATCAGATAGATAAAGCTCGGCGCGCCGATCATAGAAATCAGGATACCGATAGGAAGCTCGGTATGCGGGATGATGATGCGGCACAAGCCATCGCAGATGACGAGGAAAATCGCCCCCGTCAGCGCCGATACGGGGATCAGCCGCTTATGATCCGGCCCCGTGAACATACGAATGACATGAGGGATGATGAGTCCCACAAAGCCGATCATGCCCGCCGCGTATACCGCAAAGCCGACAATGAGTGAGGAGATCAAAAGATACCACTGGCGATAGGCATGAAGGTCTGTCCCCATGGTAATGGCCGATTCATCCCCTAGAAGCATCAGATTCAGCACACGGCTCTGTGTCCAGAAAAAAATAACCGAAGCCATGATGATCGGTGCAATGATCGCAAGCTCTCCCCACTTGGCTCCCGCAAGACTCCCCATCATCCAGTACGCGATAGTCTGCATGCCTTCTTTATTATTCGCAAAGTATACGATAAAGCTGGAAAATGCCCCGCACACCGCCGAAAGCGCCATGCCGGCAAGAAGCAGCTTCATCGAGTTCGAGCGTCCGCCCAAATTCGATATGAAAAGACAGGCAAATCCGATTTCTCTAAACAGTTTCTGCATCTTACCCTCTTCTTGATCTTTATAAAAAAGTTGCAAATTTATTATACACAAAAAACATTCTCATTTACAGGAAGATCAGATCCATACTTTTTCGTTTTATTAGTAAAGACGATTCTGCTTTTCCTGAATTTCTGCCATCAATGATCGGATGCGTATCTGTAACGCTCCCGTACTGACCCCCTGATCCAGTGAGATCATAGTATAGCGCTTCCCTGCCCGTTCCAGCCTCTTTTGTACAGCATCTATCGTCGTCATATCCCAGCCGCAACTGGTCGACTGCAGCTGTACAAAATGCAGATAAGGATTTGTACAGACCATTTCCGCAGTAAATAAAGCTTTTTCCCGGAAAGTAGGCGTATCATGTCCCTCATTCTGCAGTAAGTACAATCCCTCTGCAGACAACACAGGGATGCCCAGTCCTGCCATGACAGCAGGTATACCCTTATTGATCTCGGGATCCAGCTGATAGCTTCGTCCGACCAGTACCAGGGCGTTTTTCTTTTCCCTTTCGATCCATTCCAGGACCCCCCTTGTTTTCTTTCCCAAACGCGCCTTATAGCTACGCTGTGCCTTCTCTGCTGCCGTCGTGGCGCGCCTCAAAGCATGCGGTGTCACCTGCGGAAGATTCTCCCTCATGAAAGCAAGCAACGACTGATGGTCACAAAAAGAGATCTGCGGGTGATAGAATGGAATGCCGGCTGCAGAAATCTGCTCCTTCATCTGCTCTGCCAATACATCCCCATAGGCTGCATGTGTCGCTTCATCAATATCCGGCTCTTCTTTTCCCCCGCTTATCACAGGCATCCAGATACCATCGGGCTTACATTGTTCCAAAAAGTACATCAGATGTCCGTGGGCCAGCCTGCAGGGATAGCAGTAAATCCCATGCGGTATGGTCACGGTACTCTTTCCGAGTGATGCTGCATCAAAAGCAGAGAGAATGACGCGATACCCAAGCGTCTGCCAAAAGACTTTCCAGTAAATCATATCTTCCCATCGCCCCAGCACCGCCGGAATACCCATTGTTTTTTCAGCTGACGGGTTTACCTTCGATGACTGCAGCAGCTGGTTCTTTTCCCACTCATAGAGATTTGGCACCTTCCTAGAAACAAAATGCTCTTTCGCCAGCAGCCGTTCACCATAAGAGCATCGATTTCCTACAATAAAGCAATGTCCATTAGAAAAGGTTTTTTTCTGCAAGAGACAGTGATTCCCGCACCCCGGGCACCGGCTTGACTCCTCTCTGACACTCAGTTTTCGTATTTCATCCGCAGAAAGCATCTTCGACCGTGCAGCCTCCGGCATCCTTTTCTTCGTCAAGAGCGCCATCCCATAAGCCCCCATGATGCCGGAACCATTCGGACGAACGACCGGATGGCCGACCAGTGTCTCAAAGGCACGCAGAACCGCATCATTCTGAAAGGTCCCTCCCTCTACCACGATATGCGACCCCAGTTCCTCTATCGAGTCCAAGCGCATCACCCGATACAGTGCATTCTTCACGACAGAAAGACAAAGTCCGGATATCAGCCCGCCTGTGTCCACGTTTTCATTTTGCACCTGATGTACCTTGCTATTCATCAATACGGTGCAATGATGCCCCAGATCCAGACAATATGGGGCGTGCACAGCCTTCTTCACAAATTCATCCATTGAGAGTCCCATGGACTCAGCAAAGGTTTCCAAAAACAAGCCGCAGCCGGAAGCGCAGGAACCATTCAAAACGATTTTCTGAATGCTCCCCTTTCTGACGCGGATATACTTCATATCCTGTCCGCCGATATCCAACAGATCTGTAACCTCCGGGCAGAAGAAACGGGCTCCCTGTAAATGTGCGACGGTTTCCACTTCTCCGGTATCGATCTGAAAAGCCTGTTTCAAAAACGCCTCTCCATATCCGGTGATGCCGGATGCGGCGATGGAAATGCCCGCAGGCAGTGCTTTATACATAGCAAGAAGCATCGTCTTGGCTGTCTCAAGTGCGTCGGCCTCATTTTTCCTGTAATCCTCATAACAAATCCGTCCCTCTTCATCCACGAGAACCAGCTTGATTGTCGTAGAGCCTGCATCCATTCCCAGCCACAATCTAGCGGGCGGCTGCGGCATCGGCCTTCGGGGAAGTCGGAAACGTTGATAATAGCATCGAAAGCTGTCATACGCTGCCATATCCGGAAAGAGTGGTTCCAGTCGTTCGGCAGCCACTTCTTGTAAATGATCCTGATCCAGCAGTCTCTTCACATCCTGCCATGCAATCGGAGCAGCTTCCCGACCCAGCAAAGCCGCTCCCCAGGCACAATAAAGCTCCCCGTGCGTGACAGGAAGGACATCTGCCGAAGAGATTCCGATCGTCTGCAAGAAGCTACGGCGAAGCGCCGGCATGAAAGCGAACGGTCCACCCAGAAGCGCCAGCTTCCCCTGTATCAGCCGCCCTTTGGCCAGATCAGAAAGCACCTGATTCACCAACGCCTGGAAAATAGATGCTGCCAAATCCGCTTTACCGACGCCCTGATTCATCAGCGCCTGAATATCAGTTTTCGCATAGACCCCGCACCGGGAGGCAATGGGATAGAGATGTATCCCATTTTCTGCCAGCGCATTCAACGCCTGGATATCCACACCGAAGAACGCCGCCATATGTGCCAGAAACGTTCCCGTCCCACCTGCGCATTTCCGATTTGTTCTGAGATCCATCTCGCCATTTCTCTCGAAATACATCATCCGCGCATCTTCCCCGCCCAGAGAAACAGCCACATCGACCTCGGGGTGAAACCTCCGCAAGGCCTCTGTCTCTGCCTGCACTTCATCCACGAAAGGGATCTGCAGTGCCGAAGAGAACTCTGCCGCCCCTTTCCCCGTAAAAGCCAGATGCAATGCCCCCTCGCACACTTTCGTCCTCAGCTGCCGCCACAGTATTCGGAGCGTTTCCCGTACGCGATAATGATGCGGCACATACGCAGAGTGCATCAGCTGCCCCCGCCCAGAAAGCACGACCACTTTGATGGCAGCGGAACCGATATCAACTCCTACTGAGATGGACTCCATGTTGGTGACCCCTTTCTTATAAAAAACTCTCAATAGATAATTGCAGATTAGTTATCCATTGAGAGTATTTTAACATATTTTGGTTAATCTTTACGGAAATATTGGAAGCGGAATGAAATCAGATGCGATCAACATTTCCTTAGAACTTGAACTGCGCAGAGATCGCATATGTTCTTGGCGCGCCGAGGCCGATTTTATTTTCACCGGCTGCATACCAGTAGTCTTTATCAAAGAGATTGCAGCACCACGCCGAAAGTGTCACCGGCTGCTTTCCGAAATGGGTATCCCAAGAACCCCCCAGATCCACCAGCGTCCGTCCGCCTGTATCGCAATGGATGCCGGTCTTTCCCGCCCTATACGCCTTTTCATCTCAGACACGATCCCACCCATCATTCAATGGACAGGTCTTCATGCTGACAGAGTCTCCACTCTTACCCAAGAAATGGCCACCGGCAATTCCCCTTCCTGCCTGATCACACATGCTCTTTACAAAAGACTGTCTCCTTCCATCCAATCCAAGTATGCGACGCTTTATTATATCCGTCATATCTGCTGCTATTGCGCAGAGTTATAACAAAAATCAGCACAAGCAAAAAACGCCCGAAGACTATAGCATATAGGCTACAGCCTTCGGGCGCTTTCATTTGTAAGATTTCACGAAATTGTTTTCCCTTCTTCCACCCAGCTTCTCAATTCATGCACTTCCTCCAAAAGTTCCGCATGTGTCAGCTTTTCATGCGGTTCATATTCGATGACGATGTCCGCATCCTCGGTATATTTCCCTGCCCAATGCATGATCTGCCGAATATCTGCCGTTCCATGGTGATAGTCCAGATGCTGGTCTGCTTTGCCATCATTATTATGTACATGGAATCCTTTGACACGTTTGCCGTAAGTGGCCAAAAAGCGTTCTATATCCAGCCCGTTTACATGGGCATGTCCGATATCGATCAAAGACTGCGCCTGCGGGATATTTTGGAAGATCCGGAAATACTCCTCATTGCTGAAGAGATGCACGCCATGCTTTTGCCGGCACAGATTTTCGATCACGAAATTCACCTTCATCTGCGCTGCCATATCCGTCAGTTTTTTCATGACCCAATAGGCATTCTTCTGCTTTTGCGGAATTTCTTCCGGTTCAAATTGCAGCTGCGAATAATGAAATACCACATGGCGCACCTGATTCTGCATCGCCAGCGCAAATACCTTTTTATAGCTTTCCATAAGCCATACATTCCCTTCGGATCCGATGTTCGAGGCCGCCTCGATGTTCACATACGGCCCATGAAAGGGCAAGGGACATGTCATCTGCGGGACTTTGGCCGCCAAAGCCTGCCAATAGGCTTCATCATGTGTGAATGCGGTAAATTCAATGCCGAGATCGGGATCTTCGTTGCTTTCGATCCAGTCAGCAAATTCCGCAAAATGTTTCATTCCTACGATGAGATCACTGATGAAATATTTCATGACTACTCCTCCGGATACCCGATATTGGCTTCCGTCTCCTTATCAAAGAAATGCGGTGTATGCTGATCGACCTTCCAGTAGGCTTGCGATCTTCCTTGGAGAATATCGTCTCTCATGATGGAGATGACATCCGTTCCATTGACCGTAAAATAATATCCCAGACGGCTTCCATAGTCTTCGTGATACTGCACGGTCACAGGGATACAGCCCTCTCCTGGCTCTGCCTCAGTCAGAAGAAAATACAGTACATGTTTCCCCGTGAACGGAGAAAGTGTCGGCAGCTCATCAAATGCAGCCTTGAGGGCCTGAGTCTTTGCGATCGCTTCTTTGATCGCCGGATCCTCTACGACCTCCTGACGAGGCGGCAGGTATCCAGTATTGATGGTCCACTGCTTTTATTTATTTTCTCAAGCACGAAAAAAGCCAGCACCGTGATCGGTACTGGCTTTCAGGCTGGTGACCCAAGAGAGATTCGAACTCCCGACACCTTGATTCGTAGTCAAGTGCTCTATCCAGCTGAGCTATTGGGCCATGTGGCAGGGGCAGAGGGACTCAAACCCCCAACCTACGGTTTTGGAGACCGTTGCTCTATCAATTGCGCTATGCCCCTATCTGTTTGATGGAAGTCATCATCCATGTGACTTGTATATAATAACAAATCTTTTCGGAAATTGCAAGGGGGTTTTGCAAACATTTTTGAAAAAAGATTTTGGTGCAAAGTTCAGGGGCCTCAGGAAAAAGGCGCAACGGGTCCTGTGAGGGCAATGGGGTGGTGCGGTGCGTAATAAAAGCACCGCCCGGTTATACAGTATTCTTCCAAACGGAAATCTCGTTGAATTTTTTGAACTTTGCACCATCACCGATTTCTACTTCTTATCCACGGAGGTGAGAAATTTTCGTGATCCGCAATTATTTAATATATGCGGTCGCTTTCAGCATGAACATGTTGTCCATCTTCTTGCCGCCCATGTCTTTGGCGTTGAAGCCGTAGTTGGCTTCGACAAGGAGGCCGCGCATGGGGACGAAGGAGGCTTTGGCGAGGTAGAATTTCGCGCCGCCAAAGTTATTGTTATCATTGGACGGATCACCATCAGTCAGCGCATCCATCTTATCGGCGAAGTAAGCCGGCATCTTCATGCCATTCCAATTTTTGTACACGTGTCCGGTATACTGGTCGACGATATCATTGCTGGAGCCGCCGAAGTAGGTGCCTGCCTGGCTGTAGACGTAGTCGACGCCAATGGAGAAGGACTTGGCCTTGAGGACATTTGCTTCGCCATAATGGATGCCGTAGTTGTAGCTGTACGGACGCTCATTGTTCAGCGGAAGCTTTCTGAGGTTCTTGACGAATTCGCCCTGGACGCGAAGCATCGGGGTGACATTGTAGGAGCCGGCGAAGCCGTAGGCTTTCGCGATGTGGCCGACAGGGCCGCAGGCTTTCATGGCATAGGCATGGGCTTCCCACTGGCCCGGTTTCTTGTAGATATAGGAGGCATAAGCGACCGGTACGTCTTCGTCATCACCCCAGCCCATGACGACATCTCTGCCCATCGGGTAAAGGGTATCGTTGACCGGATTGTAGTACCCGTTAGCCCCTTGCATCATCGCCTGCAGTGCAGCATTGGTTGGTTCCAGTTTCTTGTTAATAGCAGTTGCCAGATCTGTCGCGCCAGCCTGCTGTAATCCACCAACAATCGTCTTCACATTCTTAAGCAGCTCAGGTGTGCTAGTGCTCGACTGAATCAGTGTCTGTGCGTTCTTAAGAGTTGCACCCAATTCCGGATGCTGCTGTACGGCCTGTGCTACCACCTTGTTTGTTTTCAGTTCATTCAGCAGTTTGCCTTTTGCGATATCAGATACCTTGACGCCGCGCATCATCGGGCCGGTGTATGCGTAGTTGATATTGGTCGCGCGGCCGAAGGCGAGGGTGAGGCGGCCGCCTTTCAGGTAGTCGCCGAAAGAAGCGAAGACGCCTTTGACTTCGCCGTCATAGGTGTAGCCGGTGACGCCCATCTTGACGGGGAACTGGCCGATGCCGATGAGGTTCTTGGACGGGCCGTAGGGGAGGTTTGTCGTATCCTGTTTCGGTCCGAAGTGGTAGGTGGTCCACAGGCGGTTCAGGTGGAAATCACCATCGCCGTAGCCCGTGCGGAGCTTGGTCTGGCTCTTGTCCTTCGGATCGATGCGGTTCACATCGTAGCTTTCTTTGCCATTCATGTCCAGAATGGTCTCGATCTGACCGTAGAGGTGGACACGGTCGTTCACCGGAGTGATGGTATTTAAGCGGACGCGGGTGGAAAGCTCGTTGTGCTTTTGGACATTTCCTTTGAATACATTGTCATATCGGTCAATGCTCTGGACGCGGAGCTCGGTGATGAGGTCGGTCGCGCCACGCTTCTTTTCAAGCTCGGCGATGCGGACGCCGAGGTCCTTGAGTTCATTCGCATACTGAGAGGAGAGCTTGGCGAGGATCTCCTTCTGGGACGCATTCAGTGTGTCTTCCTTCGCCATCAGGCGGGCGACGATCTGCGCGATCTCATAACGGGTGACATGCTTGTCTCCGCGGAAGGTGCCGTCCGGATAGCCGTCGATGACGCCTTCATCGGAGAGCGAAGCGACGGCCTGATAGGCCCAGTCGTCAGCAGATACGTCGGTGAATGGATTCGCTGCGCTTACGGTCACTGCGGCGCAGGCGAAGCAGGCTGCAATGGCTGCTTTCAAAAAAGCGTGTTTCATGGTTCCTCTCTTCTGAAATCGGAGCCGCTTTCCCCATGGTGCGCTCTCGATTTCTCATGCAAAAATGTAATATTAAAACTTACGGATATCATGTGTATTATTTTTTATTTACAAAACTAAAACATTATAGCGTAATAAGTGGGAGAGTGTCAAGAGAGAAAGGGGTTCAGGTTGATGGGTTCAGGGTTAGCCCGTGGGGCGGCTCCGTCCACTGATTATGAAGGAAAGCTTTGTTTGAATGAGGAATTAGGAATGGTGGTGCGGCACCAGATCCTTCGACTCAGTTCTCACTATTCCGCCTTTACATGATCGAACATCCGGCATTTCACTCCGCTCAGGATGACGAAATGCGCCGCGAAGTATAAATCATGATGATACCCGAAGGTTGTATTTAGTCACCAGTCACCAGTCACTAGTCACTCCTAATCCCCAATCCCTAATCCCTAGCCACTCATTCCTGCTTTCACACATTCATCGTTTATCGGTCTGCAAGGAAGATTTCTCGGCAACGCTTTCAATGACGATACGGGAGTCTGATGTCCTCTAGTCACTAGTCACCAGTCAAAAAAAGCACCTGCCTTCGCAGATGCTCACATGTTCTTTTCTAATTTGGCAAGGATCCGGCTGGTAACGACCGTCAGAAAGAGATAGATGACGGCTGTCGTGATGAATGTCTCCCACACGCGATAGTACTGTGCATTCGCTGCATTCGCCCAGTACATGAGTTCCGGCGTCGCAATGACAGAGGCGAGAGACGAGTCCTTGATCAGGCTCACGAAGGAATTGCCCAGTGCCGGTACGACCGACTTCAGCGCCTGCGGCAGGATGACATATCGCATGCTCTGCCATGCGGAAAGCCCCAGCGCACTGGCGGCCTCCCCCTGCCCTACATCGACGGACTGGATGCCCGCACGGATCGTTTCCGCAATGTATGCCCCCGCATTGATAGAAAGCGCGAGTGCGGCCGAAAGGACACCGTCCGGCTTCTTCATGAAAAGAGGTACGATGCCGAAGTAGGTGATCAGCAGCTGCAGGAGGAGCGGCGTCCCGCGTATACTTTCGATGAAGAGCAGCGATGGAATGGACAGCCATTTCTTTTTAGAAATCCGCGAAAGTGCCAGCACGAGGCCCAGCAGAAATCCACAGAGGATCGCGATCAGCGAGAGCTTGATCGTGAGCCATGTGCCGGATAAGAAAAACGGCGCATATTCCTGAATGATGGAAAATTTAAAATCAGACATGATTAGCCTCAGAATCATAAAATGATGCGTTCCGGGTCAGCGGTTCCCCAGTTTTCCCAGCGTCTCCTCATCGACTTTCGTCTTGAACCACTTTTCATAGATCTTTCCATAGGTGCCATCCGCGATCATATCCTGCAGCGCCTTGTCGATCTTGCCCTTGAGCTCTGCGCCCGTATCCTTCGGATACAGGATGCCGAAGAACTCAGGCGTGAAGGCTTCATCATCATAGACGATCGAAAGATGAGCCTCAGGGTACTGCGTCTGGATGGACTTCACGGATGTCTCATCACCGACCAGTGCATCGACCTGCCCGCCGATCAGCATCTGGATGGACATCGGCGTCTTCTTGATGGAGGGATGATTCTTTCCGAGAAGCTTTTCCAGCGCCTCCTGCCCCGTCGAGCCGTTCTGCACAGCGATCTCTTTGCCGTCCATCAGATCCTTCGCACTGTGGATATCCACCCCTTCCCGCACCAGGATCGCCTGCCGGGAGAGGAAATACGGCGCCGAAAAGAGATAGGACGCCTCTCTGTCTTTCGTGACGGTGACACCGGAAATCGCCATGTCCGCCTGATGTGAGCGGATCTGCTCAAAGAGCGCTTCCCAGCCCGCATCGGTGAGATCCATCGTAAGCCCGGCGCGCTTCACCGCTTCTCGTGCGAGGTCCACGTCAAATCCGACGATCTTGCCATTCTCCATGTACTCGAAGGGATTCCAGTTCGCATGAGTCACGACATGGATCTCATTTTTCGTCTGCTTCGGCGCGTCTCCTCCGCAGCCCGTCATGAGAAAACAGCCTGCCGCGAGAAGCGTTGCCCCTATGATGATGATTTTTTTCATTGTTCTTCTCCTACTTATTTCATGGGATACCATGGAAGAATTTTACGCCTGCCAAAAAGGTTTTGTTCAGCATGCCTCTTTGATATTTCCATTATACGACCGCGACCATTCCAATACAAGTTGTTTCGTATTTATTTTATAAAACTCTAAGCAAATACTGATTCAATCGTTATCAGATGTCATCAATGTTTCCCTTAGTCTCCAACAAAAAAGGAGATGTGAAATAACGATCATCTCATTTTCGCGTTCCATCTGCCGCGGGGGACTTGCAGCTCTCATAGGAGTGACCGGGAAACCTTATCCCAGCTGTCTTTCATGCCATAGTCACCCTATCCGCCCCTTTCGGGCACCTTCCCCTAGAGGGGAAGGCTGCGATACGAGAATACCATCTTCTAAAAAAAGGCGGCAAAGCCGCCACGAGAGCCCTGAACCTTGAACCCTGAATCAAATGAAAGCAAAGTAAAAAAGGGCTGTGAAGAAATGAGGATTCATTTCTTCACAGCCCCTATCCCCCTGATCGTACCTAAGGGATGTAGGCCCGGGTCGCATGGCCTAAGATGCATAAATGCAGATCCGTCAGAAGAGAGCGACCGATCGGAAGCACCCTTCTGTTTTCTGTAAATATATCGACCTCGGCTTCTTTGATGTCCTGCACCAGAGAAGCGAGTTTTTCTTCAGCACGTTCCCAGAAAGCAAGCAGCTCCTTCGCCTGCTTTACATTAGAAGCCACTACAGCATGGACGGCAGCAGGATGCGAGATCTCCCTGTGCATAAAGAAAGCAAAGGCAGGCAGGGCCTCTCCATCCATGACGCGCTCCACATAGACGAGGCGCAGGACCATCAGCATGGCCGAGCAGCCGACGCCGAAGACCAACCCGAGCCAGTAGGAGTCTGCCCCGAGACCGACCACATGGTCAAGGAAAAGGCTCATCGGGAAGCAGCCGCCCCAGTACGCGATGACCATCAGAATAAAGGAGACACGCGTATCTTTGAGACCGCGGAGGATCCCCTGGATCGGGGTGGAAATCGCATCAAAGAGCTGCCAGCCTGCACTATAGATCAGGAACTGTCCGGCAATGGAGGCAACGATCGCGTCGCTCGTATACATATTTCCGATGGAAGAGCGGAAAAGCACCGTCATCGCAGCCGTCATCGCTGCTCCGGAGAGGGCTACGACAAAGCCGGCCTTCTTGTAGCGGCGAGCGAGCGGGATATCATGCGCACCGACAGCTGTCGCAATGAGGATGGTGAGCGCCATCGAGCAGGAGACGGGCAGCATGTAGACGAGAGAAGCGAAGTTATCCGCGATCTGGTAGGCAGCCAGCGTGTCCGTGCCATAACGGGCAAGAAATACGATGATCAGACTGAAAAGGCTCATTTCCATAAAAATGGAAAGTCCGCTCGGCACACCGACGATCAGGTACTCCTTGACGTCAGAACGCTTCACGAGGATCGAATGGAAGATCTCATGTCCCTTGAGCGCAGAGGACTTCAGTACGACGATAAGGAAAAGAGCCAAAAGGAAACCATAGGTCAGCATCGTCGCAAGACCGGCACCGATCCCACCCAGACGCGGCAGACCGAAATGCCCATAGATGAAAAGATAGTTGAATACCGCATTGACCGGCGGCGCCATCAGGAAGAGCTTCATGGAAGTCGACGTCGAGCCTGCCGTATCCGTCAGACAGCGAAGGGGGACGATCATGGAAATGAAGAAGACCACGCCCACCATCGTCATGAGATAGTAGCGCGCCACATACGCCACTTCCGCTTCCAGCGTGAGCGACGTCAGAAGGTCATCGATGAAAAGTACATAGGCTGCCCCGAACAGGAAGGAGATCACAAGCCCGATCAGAAGTCCTGCGCGGACCACATAAGGAAGCCCTTCCGGCTTCTTTTCACCAAGAAGCGTCGCCATGAGCGGCGTTCCCGCCATGAGCAGTCCCACGATGGAAGCCAGAAGCGGATAGAAAAGTCCCGCGCCCACCGATACGCCTGCGAGGTCATCGCTTCCGGCATGCCCCGCCATGGTCGTATTGATAAAAGTGATGCCCGCTGTCGAGATCTGCGCGACCAGGATCGGCAGCATCACGGATAATAATTTCTTTATATCTTCGATTAAGGAGTACATCAAAGCTCACTCTCCAGAGATCTCATCAAAAAAGACGCCCTGCGGCGTCTCTTTTCACTGTCAGAAAAGAATCCTCTGGCGCATCCAAAAGCCAAAGGCAGGCACGAAGTCCGCGCCCCACCGCCGCATGAAATAGAAAGAAGCGGCCCCATGAGGCAACGCTTCCGGTACGGCTGCTGCTTTTCCGATCCTTTTTCACTCTTTCAAGCCAAGCAATAAACAGGTACGCAAAAAGATCAGAGAGCAGCAGATGCTCTCCATCCCCCCGCGCCGATGAAACCTCTGAAGAAAGAGGCAAAACGAGACAGGATCCGTTTGAAATTGGCATTGACACGGTACGGCACCAGAAGGTTCGCACCTTCTACATAGAAATAGGCCATGTAAAAGAGCTGGTACATACTGCTGTACATCGTGAGATCCATCAGTTCATCGATCCCCATCATCGTTCTCGCCTCCTTTTATTTTTCGACTATAAAAAGCCCATCGGAAATGGACTTTTCAAAACTCTTGTTAGAAAAAGCAAAGTTTCCAAAATGCAAGCCTGCATTTGTATATTTTATGCTTTTGGGTTTATGGTATTTTTGATACCTCTGTATAAATTATATCATTAGCTGAAAGAAAAAGCAAATGAGGGAAAACCGGCGTCAAGTCCGGCATGCTTTTATACTGGTTTCATCAATGAATACAGCTGCATCACCTATGATTCCTTCTTCCTCAGAGGGTGTGAAAGCAGGGAGGTGGGATGATGAATGGCCGAGGCAGAAGCAGAGACTGCATGTCACCTGCCGCCTATTTCCTTTCCAATAAAAAGCAAAACAAAACGGTCTGCCTAGACGTTGGCAGACCGTTTTGTTTTTAAAGGATGATATTAGATGATCCCCTTATGTATTTGTCTGTGTCTCATTGATGGCGAGGAGAGCGATGCTTCCCGCTCCCCTTGCCGTCAACGAAGCGTTGCTTTATTTTTCAAGTTCTTTCTTCAGAACATAGCCGTAAGCATGTTTCAGCCCGTCTTCACCGGTCTGTACATAGACGCCCTGGATTTCAGGAGCGAAGCCCGGGAGCTGGTTGATGCCTTCGACAAGGTCTAAGAAGTAAGTGACTGCGGTCTTGGACCAACGTTCCCCCGGATGTACGCAGAGAACGCCTGGCGGATATGGAAGAGCGCCTTCAAGAGCGATGCGGCCTTCCGCTTCGGTGAGGTCGACGAGATCGCCGTGGCCTCTCATGTATTCGAACTGTGCTTCCTGCGGATTCATCACATATTCAGGGAAGTAGTCAGCGAGGAAGAGCTGCTTCTGCAGGGTGGATACTTTGCGGTCTTTGTAGAAATCATGCATTTCCTGGCACAGACGGCGGATGGTGTATCCTCTGTATTTTTCTTCGTATGCGTTGTAAATGGACGGGAGTACTTCAGACATCGGAGCATCTTCGTCGATGAGCTGTTCGAAGCGGATGAGTTTCGCTACGAGGTCATCCATCTTGGTCGCGCTTTCTGCCGGAGTCATCAGGAAGAGGATATCGTTCAGGTCGCATTTTTCCGGAATGATGCCGTTTTCACGCAGGTAGTTTGCGAGAATGTTGCCCGGGATACCGAATTTTTCATAGCCGCCATTTTCTACGTCGATGCCTTCGGTCACGAGCTGCAGCTTCATCGGATCGATGAAGTACTGGCCCTTGCCGTAGCCATCGAAGCCATGCCATTTAGCGCCCGGTTCGAATGCCCAGTAATCCATATCATTTGCCATCTGTTCGGTATTGCCCTCTTCCCACTTCTTGCCGTGGACCATCGGCGGTACGAGCGGACGGATATAGTGGCAGTTGCGGAGCACCTGTTTTCTGGTCTCGATCACGGTCTTTACAGCGTCGACCCAGAGCTTCTTGCCGCCTTCGCCTTCATGCATCTTCGCATTGACATCGAGCGCTGCGAAGAGCTGGTAGAGCGGAGAGGTGGATGCATGCATCATGAATGCGTTGTTCACGCGCTTATGCGGTACGTAGCGATCCTGACCCTTGATGTGGGAGTCTTTCTTGTGGATCTGGGAGGTCATGGAGAAACCAGCCTGCTGTTTGTGGACGGACTGGCTGACGAAGATGCCCGGATCTTCCGGTCCGAGGTCGAGCAGCAGCGGGCTGCAGTCCTTCATCATCGGGATGAACTGTTCGTAGCCGACCCAAGCGGAGTCGAAGAAGATGTAATCGCAGAGGTGACCGATCTTATCTACGACCTGACGGGCATTGTAGATGCAGCCGTCGTAGGTGCCGAGCTGGATGACGGCGAGACGGATCGGGCGCTTTGCCTGTGCTTTCACCGGATCTTTTTCAGCGACGAGCTTTCTGATATAGTCTTCGTTGAAGCAGTGTTCCGGGATGCCGCCGATGGAGCCGAACGCATTTCTTGCGGTTTCCAGATAGACCGGGGTCGCGCCTGCCAGAACCAGTGCGCCATGGTCGATGGATTTATGGTTGTTTCTATCGAAGAGGACGATATCGCCCGGTGTCAGGACTGCATTCAGAACCACCTTGTTCGAAGTGGAGGTACCGTTCAATACGAAATAGGTCTTGTCTGCATTGTATACGCGTGCTGCATGCTTCTGTGCTGCCAGTGCCGGACCTTCATGGATCAGAAGGTCGCCCATCGCTACGTCAGCGTTGCAGAGGTCAGCGCGGAAGGTATTCTCACCGAAGAATTCATAGAATGCACGGCCTGCCGGATGTTTGCGGAAGAAAGCACCGCCCTGGTGGCCTGGGCAGTCGAACTGGGAGTAGCCATTTTCGACATATTTCTTGAGGTCACGGAAGAATGGCGGCAGCACATCTTCTTCATAGTGAGCCGCAGCGCTCTCGATCTGGCGATCGTAGAAATTATGATCGGTCTCATTGAGATCCATGACGCGGTATACTTTGGAAAGCAGTGCGTCTTCTGTCAGGCCTTCGCCGGTCTTGATCATCAGCACCGGGATCTTGAAAGCGGCAATCATTTCCTTTTCAAGGACATCCTTGTCCTGATCCGTGATAACGACAGCAGCCACATCTGTGAAATCAGTGCGGGCGAGGTCAGCCTGCTCGCGGCCGGCGATAGCGCCGAAGATTTCCAGAGCTTTGTCAGTGTAAGCGATCTTTAACTTTTTCATGAGTAAATCCTCCATTTTTTTATCACTCTATGTCTCGAACTGTGCACGTTGTCCGGATGATTGCTTCATCTGTATACATCTTACTTGAAATTCTCTATTTCTTCCAATACTGAAACAGGCCGAAACGAAGAGAATTCACATTCCTATCACAAAAGACATGGTGATGGGAGTGTATCCCCTATATCATATATCATAACAATTTTGATATATGACGAAGTGGCTGGTGACCAGGAATTAGACTGAGAGACTTTAGACTTAGAGACTAGGAGACATCAGATACCAGAAGTCTGATGCCTGATGTCTCCTAGTCTCTTTCATCAGAAGTACAAACAGCCATGCAAAAGCATGATTGTTTCTTTTATAACAGACTTGTTATAAAAAATAAAAAGCCGCCGGAAACGGTTTCGTTTCCGGCGGCTTTGCCGGTATCATTCCATGGGATAGGTACTGTTTGCCGTAAAGCGGACATACTCCCAGAAGTGATCAATGATATATTCGCGAAGGAGAACAGCGGAGAGCGGAAGCTTGGCATCTGTTTTCCAAGACAGATACAGATAGCGATAGCACTCCTGATCCCCGACGGGAAGAGAGGCCACCCCTTCCTGTGCAGAATACCACGTCATCTGCGGCACGAGAGCCACGCCGAGCCCGGCGCGCATGAAGTCACCATGAAGGCATTGTTCATGATCTTGTGCGGCGCATAGTGCTTCTACCCCTTGATGTGGCTATCCTTCAGACGTACACTCTTCCGTCCTTCGATCTCACCTATCATGCTCCAGGCTTCATCACTGTACGCAATTTTCAGTCTCGCCTTCATCCTTCTATTCTCCTCTCTTGCATCATTCACATCCCCCATATAAGCCCCCGATTAAAAAACGTTCCTCCCCATCGTAAAGGAGAACCTGTACCTTGTCAAACGGAAAAAACGCCATGAACCGGATATGGATGTCATCACAGGAAGCCCTCTCTTCCCTGTCTCCGCTCTTTCATGAGACTTCGTTCACGGCACATACTTCATGCCCCAGTTCAGTATGGCATGGAACACAGGAAGCAGATCCAGTCCCTTTTCCGTCAGACTGTACTCGACATGGGGCGGAATTTCGTTGAACTGTTTCCATCTGACAATGCCCAGCCCCTCCAGCTCACGCAATGCATTCGTCAGCATCGTATTCGTCAGACCGGGAAGAAACTTTCGAAATTCGCCGAAACGCATCGGGCTTTTCACGCAGAGCAGATATATGATCTGCATCTTCCACTTCCCCTGCAAGAGCTGTAAGACACTTGTCACCGGGCAATTCCCCTTTTCCGTCAGAATAAAAGAATCCAGCCGGGTAAGAAATTCCTCATACGAGAGTTGTTGATTCATAAAGACCTCCAAAAAGATGTGAGCGCAGCACGGACAGATTCACCCCCCTCTGTTGTTCTCAGGAGATAGGGAACAGAAAGAACATCACACATGCCCTCCGGTGATTCCTGCAGAAATTCCATCCTTAGTATCATTCACCATACCTGGTCAGAAAATTTTGCGTACTTGCATCTTTATCTATGCCAAGTATAATAAATATACCGATACAAAACAAGTACAAGAAAGGATGATTCTCATGACAGAAGAAATCAGAAACACACTCACCGAAGAAGTCAAGAAGCTCATCGCCGCTCCCTCTGCCTGCGCCGAAGCCAAAGCCACCGCAGAAAGATGGCTCACCGCAGCCGGCACCGCTGACGAAGAAGCAGCCACCGTGGCCCTGAAAAAGGAAGCCGAAGCAGACATCATGCCGATTGATGGACTGATCGGCTTTGCCGGCTCTAACGCCGGCAAAGCACTCTTCGGGGAGGAAAGAGCCGCTGCCATCCTCGCTCATGCGAAGGACATCAAGGAAAAGGGCGCTCGCTTCTGCGACTGCCCGGCCTGCAGCGCCTGCGCCGAGATCATAGGTACATTGAAATAATGGATCAGTAAAAAGAAAAAACAAGTGCGCTCTCTATCCATTGCCTTTCGTAAGGAAATGCTACTTTCCTCGCATTTGGTTTCCCTTAAGGAAACGCTGATTAAATCGCAGAATCGGATTTCATATGGATTTTTGTACATAGTGTCGTCGACATTCTCCTTAAATAGCTCGCGATTCGCGCCCTCTGTCTCCTCGCTCTGTATAAAAATCCAAGAATGAAATCCGATAACGATTGAATCAGTGTTTCCTTAGTAAAAAACTGTGGGCTTTCATTCGCAGGCCCGCAGTTTTTTATTTCCCATCCTCCTCAGATATGCTATGATAAGGAAATCGGCTGTTTTCAGAAAACAGAATCCACCAAAGCACTCTCTCATCATCAATCACTAAGGAGCTACCCATGGAAACATTTCTTCAATATGCTGTCATCTGCCCGCTGGTCATGCTTGCGGGCTTCGTCGATGCCATCGCCGGAGGCGGCGGGCTGATCTCCCTGCCGGGCTACCTGCTCTCCGGACTTCCCGTCCATAACGCCATTGCGACAAATAAGATGAGCTCGACGATGGGGACAGTGCTTGCGACATTCAAATTTGCCAAAAGCGGCTTCATCCCATGGAAGCTCTCGCTCTCCTGCGTGGTCTGCGCCTTCGCCGGTTCCTCACTGGGCGCGAATCTTGCTCTCCTGATGGATGCGAAGATCTTCATGATCTTCATGCTGATCGTTCTCCCCGCGACAGGGCTCTACCTCACGCGCGGCAATGTACTGGTCACAGAAAAATCGCCGTACACGTATAAGAAAACGGTCATCCTCAGCATGGTGACTGCCCTCTTCCTCGGCGTGTATGATGGCTTCTACGGCCCCGGCACCGGCACCTTCCTGCTGCTGCTTCTGACGGGCATCGCACATCTTCCTCTGAAAGAGGCGAACGGCGTGACGAAGGTCATCAATTCGACGACGAATATCGCTGCGCTCTGCATCTTCCTCCTGCATGGCAAGGTACTCTTTCCCTTGGGCATCATCGCCGGCCTCTTCGGGATGGCAGGCAACTATCTGGGTGCGCTCTACTTTGAAAAGGGCGGCGCGCGCAATGTGAAGCCGATCATTCTTCTGGTCCTTTCGATCTTCTTCTGCAAGATCGTGTATGAAATGTATATCAAGTAAAAAAGCAGCCGAAGGGCTGCTTTTTTTGTACCAGACACCACACGTCATATGCGCCATCTTTGCCAGATGCGTTCTATCTTTACGATTTCCTCTCTCGGAATCCGGCATTTTTCTGCCAGAAAGGGGTACTCCACCTGAATGATTTCCTGCATGCGCTCGATTTCCTCGCGAGGGCATGCCACTTCATAGTAGGGAGCCGTCTCTATCACCGCCTGCAGGTCTGGTCTTCGGTTTCTCTCATCGATAGCCAGTGCGAAATCTTTAGTATAGAAATTTGGATTGATATCATACGCCGGTGCGAGACGCCAACCTCTTTCGGTCAGCAGAAAGCCGTGATTTCTGAGGTGACAGTCCGTATTATTTACGAGTACGCTAAAAGTCACACGCCGCCACAGCTCCTGCAGGTCATTTCTGGCATCACAGCTGAGGGAGCTGATACATTCCGCAATATCAAAAAAAGAAGCATCATCTCCATCCCGCTTGCCGACCATCGTCATCGCAGAAGCGAAATGAATCCGCGCATCCTGTTCACGGTCAAAGCGTTTCGTGAGATAGCAGCTCCGATTTCCTATCATTTCCAGCTTCGCCTCTGCCATATGAAGGCCGCACTTCTCCCCCAGCTCATGAGTCAGATACTCCCAGCTTTCCGTGTGCTCCCTGTCCCGATCGGATTGAAACTTGGCAATCCAGATTTCGCCTGCTTCGTCGATGACATTCATTTTCGGGCGGGCACCGCCCAAGGAGGAACCAATGGAAATCAAATCCTGAAAATCGGTATTCTGTAAAACAGCGCCTGCCCGCTCGAAAGCGTGAGCGCAGTCTTCCAGCGCCCGGAGGCTTGTCAGCGGTGGTACTCGCCGTTTGTCGTGAGAAATATATGCGCTGCCATCATAGATACGGATACCGCCCATCCGTACATCATCCTCCACGCCGAGCAGGAAATCGCAGGCATCGAGCTCTCTTGGAGATCTCCCTTCCCTTTCGGCCATCTCTTGTTCTTTCCGCTTCAGAAGCTCCCGTCCCCATCGGTCCGGTGAAGCATCTTCCAAAAAGCCAAACAGGCCCGCTTCTGCATACTGCCGCCCGGGAAAAGGAAACAGCGCTGGGTCCAGCATAAAGCCCGGGTGCTTCTCCAGCCAATCTTCCTCATACTCGAACGCAATCATCTGCCCCCGCCGGTCATGGCTGATGATGAGGCGTCCGATGCGGTGTCCTTCCTCCCAGGCGGCATGCAATTCATAACTTTTTTCGTCTTTCATCCAGTTCCCTTTCGCTTATACTTCAACAGCTCATCATCCTGCAGCATGCGTCCCAACGGGTCATCTGCCAGGAAATTGTCCAGTTCCTTCACCATCCCGATCGCCATCAGCACATTGACATAGATGCCAATCGCTACAGAAGGCGAGCCCTTCTCTACCTCGCGCACAGAGAAACGCGAAATCTTCGCACGCTCTGCCACCATCTCTATTGTGAGTTTCCGGCGAAGCCGCGCCAGTTTGATGCGGTGTCCCAAGTCTTCTAATTTTTTCTGTACCTGTGGATACAGAATGACTTTTCCTCTTCCCATGTTGTTATTTACCTACATTTCTGACTATGATGTTGTTATTTATCTACATTATAGTCAACATCGAAGATAAAGTCTAGGGAAACACTGATTCAATCGTTGTCAGATTTTACTCTTGAATTTTTATACATGACAAAGAATAACCCGACGCAAATAGCGAGCTATTGAAGGAAGGAACTCCCCTAGTCACCAGTTACTAAAAAAAGCACGCTCCTTTCGGAGCATGCTTTTTTATTTGGCAAAGGTTATTTATTCGCCCATTTCGGTGAGGACATGTGCGCAGCGAGCGCAGACGCCCGGATGCTTCGGATCGGCATCCACATCCGCCGAGCGTTTCCAGCAGCGTTCGCACTTGGCGAGCGTGCAGACAGCGACAGATGCTTTCACCGTGCCTTCTTCATTCGAAGCAGCATTTTCCGGAGCCGCTGCTGTACCTTCTACGATGTGCGTCTGGGACACGAGGAGGAAGTCTGCGAGTTCTTTTTCCATCGCTTTGACGATGTCATAGGCTTCGCCGTCCGCATAAACGGTGACTTCCGCATCAAGCGGATGGCCGATGACCTTTGCCTGACGGGCTTCTTCGAGTGCCTTCATAGCGACGCTTCTCACAGCGAGGCGCTTCTTCCATTTTTCATCGAGTGCTTTGTCAAGGTATGCTTCATTGACCTTCGGCATATCGGACATATGGACAGACCATTCTCTTTCTTCCTTATTAGGAAGAGCCTGCCATACTTCTTCGGACGTGAAGCAGAGAACCGGAGCGACGAGGCGGACCAGCGTAGTCAGGATCTCATACATCGCGGTCTGTGCGCTTCTTCTCAGCTTGGAGTCAGCCTTTTCCGTATAGAGGCGGTCTTTCAGGATATCGAGATAGATCGCAGAGAGATCGACGGTGCAGAAGTTGTGGACAGCGTGGTACATGACATGGAATTCATAGTCATCATAGGCTTTAAGGACTGTTTCCTTGACCTGTTCCATGCGCAGCAGTGCCCAGCGGTCGAGTTCTTCCATATCTGCGTAAGCGACGGAGTCGGTCTTCGGATCGAAATCGGACAGATTGCCGAGCAGGTAGCGGAATGTATTTCTGATCTTTCTGTAGACGTCGCTCATGGACTTCACGATCTTGTCAGACAGACGGACATCACCCTGGTAGTCGACAGAGGAGATCCAGAGTCTCATGACATCAGCGCCGTATTTGTTGATGACATCCTGCGGAGCGACGACATTGCCGACGGACTTACTCATCTTTCTGCCTTCGCCGTCCATGGTGAAGCCATGGGTGAGGACGGCCTTGTACGGCGCATGGCCATTGACAGCGACAGAAGTCAGAAGAGAGGAGTGGAACCAGCCGCGGTGCTGGTCAGAGCCTTCGAGATAGAGATCGCACGGATAGGACATATCCTTCCAGGACTCTTCATGCGGGTAGCGGAGGACGCCGTTCCATGTGGAGCCGGAGTCGAACCATACGTCCATGATGTCTTTTTCTTTATGGAAATGTGTGCCACCGCAGTGCGGGCATTTGAATCCTTCCGGCAGAAGTTCTTCTGCGGAATGCGCCCACCAAGCATCGGTACCCTCTTTTTCGACGATCTCTTCGACCTTCTTCATGGTTTCCGGCGTGATGATCCACTTGCCGCAGTCATCGCAGTAGAACGCCGGGATCGGAACGCCCCAAGAGCGCTGGCGGGAGATACACCAGTCCTGACGATCACGGATCATGTTGTAGAGACGGTCATGGCCCCAGGATGGGATGAAACGGGTGTCATCGACGGCTTTCAGTGCCTTGTCGCGGAAATCATTGATGGAAGCGAACCACTGATCGGTCGCTCTGTAGATGACCGGCTGCTTGCAGCGCCAGCAGTGCGCGTACTGATGGTGCAGGGATTTCTTGCCGAGGAGTCTGCCTTCATGCGCGAGTGTAGAGATCACCGGGCCTTCCGCTTCCCAGATGGTCTTACCGACGAGGAATTCGCCGGCTTCTGCCGTCATGTGGCCTTTTTCATCGACCGGGCAAACGATCGGCTGGTGGAGCTTGCCGGCATTCTCATAGGTCTTGTAGACTTCGAAGTCGTCGACGCCGTGTCCCGGTGCGGTATGAACGCAGCCGGTGCCGGCATCCAGCGTGACATGGTTGCCTTCCAGAACATAGATGGTTCGGTCGCCGTAGGTTTCCGGAGCGAAATGAGCCAGCGGGTGTTCGAATTTCGCAAGGTCAAGTTCAGAGCCCAGCATTTCACGGCCGACAAATTCATAGTCTTCGACTTTGCAGTCGGAAAGGGATGCCGGAGCGAGCTCCTTATTCATGAGATAGTATTCATCAGCAGCCTTGTTGTGTACCCAGACATAGGTGAATTTCGGATTCACGCTGATGTAGCAGGAAGCCGGGATGGTCCACGGGGTGGTGGTCCAGATGACGGCAAAGACCTTGCTCGGATCTACGCCTTCCGGCTGGAGGCCATGGACGTCGATCATCGGGTATTTGACATAGATGGACGGAGACTTTCTGTCCTTGTATTCGATCTCTGCTTCGGCCAGTGCCGTCTCGCAGTGGGTGCACCAGTAAACGGCCTTCTTGCCCTTGTAGATGTAGCCCTTGTTCGCCATTTCGCCGAAAACTTCCAGTTCCTTCGCTTCCAGATGCGGGTCGAAGGTGACATAGCGATGTGCGAAATCACCGACAACGCCCATACGGATGAAGTCTTCCTTCTGGATCTCGATCCATTTCTTCGCATAAGCGAGACACTTCTTGCGCAGTTCCAGCGGGGTCATGTTCGCGCGATCTTCGCCGGAGTCCTTGAGTACGGCGTATTCGATCGGCAGGCCATGGGTATCCCAGCCCGGTACATAGATGGCTTCATTGCCAGCCATGTGGTGGTATCTGACGATGATATCCTTCAGTGTCTTATTCAGCGCATGACCGATGTGGATCTTGCCGTTTGCATAAGGCGGGCCATCGTGCAGTACGAAGGTCGGTGCGCCTTCCTTTTTTCTCTTTTCGATTCTCTTTTCATACAAATGATTCTGCTGCCAGAATTCTACGAAGCCCGGTTCCTTTTTCGGAAGGTTGCCGCGCATCGGGAATTCAGTTTCCGGTAAGTGCAGGGTCTTGCTGTAGTCCATGACGAATTTCCTCCTGGGGTCATACAAATGACCGAAATAAAAAATTCCCGCCCGATAAGGGGCGAGAATTGATTTCCCGTGGTACCACCCTCATGACCTTATGGCCACTCGGTACAATTAACGATGTCCCGTCGGGGCTTTTCTTCCCCGCAGCTCTGAAGTGATCCATCCGCAGCCTCAACGCTCTCCTCCCACCATCGGAAAGCTCTCTGTGCATGAGGTCCATGCGAAACGTCTTCATCCTTGCCTTTACATAACTTTTGTTATTATAGGCTGATTGGGAAGGCAAGTCAAGGGGGATTTTTGGGGTTAGCCCGTGGGACGTACTGCCCTTTGATTGCGGATAAAAGTTCTGCTCGAATGAGGAATTAGGAATGAGGAATGAAGGTGGCGGCTTCGCCGCAAATATATATAGGCGATGCCCTAAAGTGGTATTCAAGTCACCAGTCACTTGTCACCAGTCACTTGAGCCGTCTAATCCCTAATCCCTAGCCGCTTATCCCTGCTTTCAAACTTCAGAGTTCAGGGTTAGCCCCTCGGGCGTGTTGCCCTTTGATTGCGTACGAAAGAGGTTCAGCGGGTTCTGTGGGTTCTACGGGTTCAAAGGGGGTGGTGCGGCGCTTTTCGTCATCCTGAGCGGAGAAAAAAGCTGTATGTTAGGGAAACGATTATCTGAATAATGGCAGCTGAGTCGAAGGATCTAAGCGCCGCAGCGTATAAATAGAGCAATGCCCGAAAGTCTGCGGATAGCAGGTTTCCAGTTTTGATCTTTCTAATCATTGCCCACCTAACCGCGAATGACAAAGATTTCTCGCTTTCGCTCGAAATGACGATACGAGAGTCTCCTAGTCACTAGTCACTCATCCCTGCTTTCAACCGTGAACCCATCCACCTGAACCCTGGAACCTTTTCATTCAAAAAACGAGAGCTTCGCGCGCCGTCCTCTCACCCACGGGTGATTCGCACAGCGGTGGCGGATGCGGCGGCGCGCCCAAGGTGAGATCTCGCGGCGCAGGACACCGCCGATCTCCTCTTTATGAAGTCCATCTACCGAAGACGCCGACTCAGTCTTTTTTAGGAGCTTCCTGAGCGGTGCCACCAGTTTCTTCAGCTGTTCCAGGATTTTCACCGGGATTTCCTTCTTTCTTGGCTTCTGCCTGCTTCTTGGCTGCGCGTTCTTCGATCTTTGCCTTGTATTCGCTGGCGGTCTGCTTGAGGCTTTCTTTCGCTTCTGCGGCCCTGGCCTGGGCGGCTTCTTTGTATTCTGCCGCCTGCGTTTTTACTTTTTCAGAAAATTCCTGAGCAGAGGCTTTCGCCATTTCTGCCTGCTCTTCCGCCTGCTTTCTGAATTCTTCGGCCTGGATCTTCAGCTTGTTCGCCTGGATCTTCGCTTCCTGCATCTGGACGCGCGCCTGCGCTTTCAGTTTTTCCGACTTGAGCTTCATCTGCTGGGACTGGACTTCGGACTGGCGCTTCATCTCTTCCCGCTTCTGCTGAAGCACTTCCATCTGGTCCTTGGCCTGCGCTTTCACGACCTCCGCCTTCTTCGCCGCATCCTTCTTGAATTCTCTCGACTTGATGCGCGCGATAGCCTGCAGATCCTTGGCGGCCTTTTCTGCCGTTTCCTGTGCGATCTCCGAAGCACCGAGTGCGGTGTACTTCGCCTTCTCGATCTGTTCATCGGTCACACCGACTTTTTTCAGGGCAGAAAGGAATTTATCGCCGAGCACCGTGACGGATTCCGAAAGCTGATCGGCCAGTTCATTCATCTTGGCATGTGCCTTTTCCGGGTACACGTCCTCCCAATTCTTTTTGAGTTCCTTGGTGAAATCCCTCTTCTCATCTCCGAGCGGTTCGTCTTTCTTCGGATTTTCTTCGAGTTCCTTTTCTTCAGACGCTGCCAGCGCCTTTTCTTCTTCAAAAACAGCGCGGTACGGGCGGGTATCGTCCGGCATGCCGTCCTTGATCCAGCGCTGCGCGGCCTTGCCGACGCCATAGGTGACGGTGACGCCGATCGGGATCTGCATGATGGAGATCGGGATCAGTGTCGCAAGCGTCGTGCCGATGACCGTCCCGCCAAGCGAACCGATGAAGGAAAGGATCGCGGTCTGGTTCACTTCGACATCATACACCTTTGCGACCTTCGCGATCATGTAGACTTCATTAGCGACCAGAGCGACCGTCCCGAGGACAGGAGCCGCCACGATCACGCCGGCGCGTCCTGCCGCCCAGCGGATGAGACTCTCGGCTTCTTCATCCCGGTTATCAATGATACGGATCTCTACATCAGCTTCCGGAGAGTCGACATGGGCTTCTTCCTTTGCTCGGGCGACAGCCGGTACTTCAGCGGCTTTCTTCTCTGCCGGCAGCTGCGATTCCTTCACGACAGGAGCATTCTCGGCACGGACAACCGGTGTCTTTTCCATTTCTTCACTCATAAGTCCCTCCTTCTCCGGCCTTCCCGGATTTTCTGGTTTAATTTACAAGGATCAAGCTATATTTATTATAACGTATTTCTCTGGGAGTGGGTAGTAGGAAGGTTCGGGGTTAGCCCTTGGGCGGGGCGTCCTTTGATTGTGGATGAAAGCTTTGCTAGAATGAGAAATTAGAAATGTGAAATGAGAAATGGTGGTGCGGCACAAAAATAATGAAGCGCCGCAGAATTTTGATAGCGCTTCGCG